>Ga0164242_10003523_pt1 | contig 17835 bp, 15 predicted proteins | sample OricomgcompostMG_FD_108783 | JGI IMG/M metagenome (GOLD analysis project Ga0164242, IMG submission 108783) | Miracle-Growth compost microbial communities from Emeryville, California, USA - Original compost - Miracle growth compost (MG) ... | reverse complement strand
TGGCGAGACGTTCGTGACGCGCAAGATCACGCGGGCCGTGGCGCGGATCAGTGCGGGCCTGCAGCCGGCGCTTTATCTCGGCAACCTCGACGCAAAGCGCGACTGGGGCCATGCCAAGGATTATATCGAAGGCATGTGGATGATCGTTCAAAACGAACGGCCGGACGATTACGTGCTTGCGACAGGAGAAACGCATTCGGTGCGGGAATTCGTCGAGCTGGCATTTGCCGAGGTTGGAATGAACGTGGCCTGGAAAGGCAAGGGCGCGGACGAGATCGGCTATGACGTGAAAACGGGCAACGAGCTGGTGCGGATCGATCCGAGGTATTTCAGGCCGACGGAAGTCGATCTACTGCTCGGCGACGCGAGCAAGGCGCGTGCGACGCTCGGCTGGCAGCACAAGGTGAAATTTCCGGAGCTGGTAAAAGAGATGGTCGCAGCAGACGTTCAGCTGCTCGAGCGCGAAAGCTGGCGCAACACGCTCAACGAATAGCCAGACCCACACAACGCAGAGGACGCGATGACTTTCGAGTTGAGCAGAAAGCGTGTTTTCGTCTCCGGGCATCGCGGCATGGTCGGGTCGGCGATCGTGCGCATGCTGGCCAACGAGGATTGCGAGGTGCTGACGATCGGGCGCGACCGGCTCGATCTCCGCGATCAAGCCGGCGTCAGGGCGTGGTTCGATCGCGAACGGCCAGATGTGGTGTTTCACGCCGCCGCAAAAGTGGGTGGCATTCTGGCAAATGATACCTACCCAGCCGAGTTTCTTTACGACAATCTCGCCATCGAAATGAACGTCACCGACGCGGCATTTCGCAGTGGAGTGTCCAAGCTTTTGTATCTCGGGTCGTCTTGCATCTACCCGAAATTTGCGCCGCAGCCCATTCCCGAGAGCGCGCTTCTGACTGGAAGCCTTGAGCCGACGAACGAAGCCTATGCCATAGCGAAGATCGCGGGCCTGAAACTTTGCGAAGCTTATCGACGCCAATACGGCGCGGATTTCATCTCGGCCATGCCGACCAATCTGTATGGGCCGGGCGACAACTACGATCTCGCCAAGAGCCACGTCATCCCGGCGATGCTCCGTAAGGTGCATGAAGCGAAGCGCTCCGAAGCCGCGGAAATCGTGATATGGGGCACGGGCACGCCCCGGCGGGAATTCCTACACGTCGATGACGCGGCAAGCGCCCTCGTCCATCTGATGAAAGTCTATTCCGGCGCGGAACACGTCAACGTCGGCACGGGCGCCGACATTACGATTATGGAACTCGCAAAACTCGTGTGCGAAGTCGTTGGCTTCGCTGGCACCATCGTGAGCGATTCCAGCAAGCCCGACGGCACGCCACGCAAGCTGCTCGATATCTCCAAGTTGAGAGCCACTGGCTGGCGGCCTCGATATGAATTACGGGAGGGCCTCATGGACGCCTACCGATGGTTCCAAGCCAACGAAGCGACAGCGCGATTGGCTGTCTGAGGCATGGCGCTAGTAAAGATACGAAGGCTCGAGCGAAAAGAGAAATGACTATTCATCTCTATACCCGATGCTGGAACGATGCACATATGCTGCCATTTTTCTTCAAACACTACGATCCTTGGGTAGATCGCTATTTTGTCTATGACGATCGTTCGGACGACGCTTCATTGGCCATACTTCGTGCCCACCCGCGGGTCGAGGTAAGATCGCAGCCAAGCCTGGCAGACCCGAACTCTCGAGTTGAGTCCCAACGCCAATTGCAGAACGAGATTTGGAAAGAAGCGCGCGGCAAGGCGGACTGGGTTATCGTTACCGATCTGGATGAACATCTCTATCACCGATCGACCATTTCCTATTTGCGAAAATGCAAAAGAAACTCAGTGACGGTTATTCCAGCTCTAGGATTTCAGATGGTTTCGGATTCATTTCCGAATGATCCCAGTCGATCCCTGTTTGATTCGTGTTCGAGGGGCGCGCCAGATCGAAGCTATTCGAAGGTAAGTATTTTTGATCCGAAGGAAATTTACGAGACGAACTTCTCTCTCGGCCGCCATAGTGCTTCATTTGAAGGACGAGTGTTAGCGCCGGATCCTAACGAACTTCTTTTATTTCATTTCCATTATTTGGACATGGCCCGCGTTGCCGCTCGTCATAAACTTTACCTCACGCGACAACGCTCAAAAGACATAAAAAATGGTTGGGGTGTGCAATACACATGGTCGGATGCGGAGCTTCGCAAGCAATGGGCGCAGATCGAGCAATCTGCCATCGATATCAAGCGAGATCATTGGGATCGCGAAAATCATCCAGGCCGGGACGCATGGCTGCAACTTCCTCGAACGAAGTTACGAGGATTTGCTGATCGTTTCCTGGAAAGCTTAGGTATCGGAACTTAGAGATTTCAGCGTGAGTGCGCGTGCTGCACGGATAAGTTCATCCTCGGACCGTCCGGCCCAAAAGGACAGGCGCGCCCTTAATGCTTTAACTCCCTCGTTCATAGTCCAGTCTGCCGGTGGATTTCGGAAGAACGATCTTGAAAGCCACGCTCCAGTAGCGCCGAGACGTGGGAATTGAGCATATATGAGATCCGGATTTAGCGGCAGAGTCACGTCATCATGCCGGCCTAGCCCACCGAACGAGAACCTCTTTCCTGCATCCTTCACGATGCGAGCAACTGTACTCATGACGGGAGAGCACACGAGTTCGAACCCGCGAAGATCCATAGATAGCCGTAGATCGTTCAAGCCGATCATAATCTCATCTATGCCCTTAGTATCTGCGATCTCCTGAATGCGAACAATCGCACGCGGTGTTTCGACAAGGAGCATTGTATACACCCGTCCTTTCACGAGATTGGCAAAAGCGGCCGCCTCAATCTCTGTTTGAAAGTAAGGCAGCATCAAAATGGTTGCCCCTCGCGCGATTGCGATTTCAATTTCTTCCGCGGTCCCGGAATGCGGCGGGTTCAGCCGGACAAAAACATCACTGGAGTGCAATACGCTCGCAATTTCCGAAAGGTTGCTCCAGGTATGATCAGATAGCCGGGTATCGTGTCCCGCCTGCCGAGCGGCCTTTCCAAGCCGCTCGATATCTATTCCAATTCGCTGAATTCCGGCTTTCTCGCCCTCAACAGCGACAGCGGGGTCTGCGGTAAGCAGGGTCAGCAGAAAATCCTGCCCAAATAGGCCGGTATTGTTAGACATCACCGGGCTCTAGAGATCGACCGGCGCCTTGCCGTGCTCCGGCGACAGCCTGAAATTATCTGGATCGGAATGATCGTAGGGCACATCGTTGACATTCACGTAGTGAGCAATCATTCCACTTTCATTGCGCAACCCGTGCCATACACCCGGAGGCACGACCGCAATGAGCGGTCGCAAAGCGCCGAAGCGAATGATGTCATGCTGTCCTTTAGTTGGAGAGCCTTCGCGCCCGTCCCAAAGAACCAGCTTGATGTTTCCGCTGATTGCAATCAGGTGATCCGTTTGGCGCGTATGGCGGTGCCAATCTGTGGTTGCGCCAGGGTTCATGGTGGCAAGAATAACATGGCGCGGTTCGATGGAAATATCTGACCAGTCTGTGCGAAACAGTTCCGTTACAGCGCCGCTGCGCGTGAGCACATTGTTCAAAGCAATTGTACGCACGCCTTGTATGTTAAACGGCTGAGCTCTCTCTCCCGTCCTTGTGACTGTTTGAGGATCTTTGTTTCCCTGTTCCATTGTTCTCTCTGGTCAAACTGTCGAAGCCTAGGCTTCACCGGATTAGATAGACTGCCCAGCTAATCCGGCATTTGATTAGCCTTTACGTCGCAATGTGGGCGCCTTTGCAGGATGAGCACGCCGGCCGGATGAAGTTTCGAGACAATCTCTTCCGGCTGCAATTCATCTGCGCCACATCCATCGTCCTCAAGGAAAATCCATACTTAGAGTCGGACTTCATTTGAGGTGAAGGATCGTTGCCATAGGCCACTTCGCTGCGACGTTTGCAACCTATGCGAAGTCAATTTTTTAATTTCTGGGGCCTCGCTCCACTTGTGGCTATTGCTTCTCGAACTTAAGATTGATCGTATCAGAGGGGATCGTTGAACATTGATACGCTGGTTGGATCGGTCGTTTCGCCGTTTGCCGAGGGGTTCTTATGCTCCGCATACTGAACTGCCGGGTCCCGCAGCGGCCGACGAGTGCAGACATAACTTGCGCGCAACAGCGTTGGGCAAGGAAGATGCTTCGGAGCACGCACGAACGATCTGACATGTCATAAGTCCCAGTGCTCGAAGCCCATTGTCTAACGTGTGATTAGCCACATGCCACACTTTACGGTCGCGATTTGCACAGCAAAACGGCCCGCAATGCTCGCCGGCGCTTTGGAAAGCATCGTGAACCTCGCCGTTCCCGATCACGGAACCTTTTCGGTTGTCGTCGTTGAGAATGATCTCAAGCCGAGCTCTCATGATGTCATCGAAGGCATCCGAGCGACGACATCCGTGCCCATCAAGCACGTCCTGGAGCCGCGGATTGGAATCCCCTACGCGCGCAACCGGTCACTGGAAGCGGCGCTGGCGGAAAACGCCGACTGGATCGCGATGATTGATGACGATGAAACGGCGCCGCCAAACTGGCTCACCCTGCTTTTCGATGCATGCACAGCATTCAATGCCGATGTTGCGACCGGTTCCGTACGTCAAATTCCCGACATTGCACCACCGCATTGGTGGAAGCCGTTATCGGACCTGGGGAAACCTACGGGCTTTCTTCGTCGAGATGCATACACCAACAATGTCATGTTCCATTCGAAGTTGATCGCCGCGAGCGGCTTCGGCCTTCGTTTCGACGAGCATCTGACGTTCGGCGCAGACGATGTGGACTTCTTCCGACGAGCACACGCGAAAGGCGCGCGGATTGTAACCGTCGCGGAGGCTGTCGTTGTCGAGAAAGTTCCTGCCTCTCGCTTGTCTCTCGGCCGCGTTTTAAAGCGGACGTATATGGTCGCCGCTGCGAACGCTCATCTTGGCGTTCTGAGAGACGGACGCCTGAATGCAATCATAAGGCGGCTGCCGTCCATCGTTCGTCGTTCATTGATCGGGGTTTTACTGCTGATCGCCGGAACGTTGACATGGCCTGCCAAAAAGCTCGCGGGCGAAAAATTCATGTTCAAGGGAGGATCGAGCCTGACGAAGGCGTGGGGAAGTCTGTGCGGTCTGGCGGGGGGCACGTCGCGCTACTACCAGCGTGTCGACGGACGCTGAAGCGCGGAAACGTCCTCAATCATTTACGAGCGAACTACTGGAAGTTGTCACGCCTATTGCCGTCGCGCGTCGCATGAACCGAGCAAATCCGTCGGCTCGTGTTCGGTCAAATGCTGATAATCCGGATGGCCTCCGCTTACGCGTATCATCCGGTAAATTCTTAGAAATCGATACCAACTTTGTATCTGAGCATAACGCAACCCATCGAGGCCACCCATAAAATGCCGGCGGACGATGTAGTACTTGAAAAAATGCATCGGAAATTCGGTCAGCAATCGTGGCATCCGTCGAAGCGGCAATGGCACCTCTGTGTGCTGCATCGAAATCCACATCCGTTTGTCCAGCTTGCGCTTCATGTCATCAAACGAGCGGATTGAGAAATGGTGCAATGGAGCGGAAATATTTCCGACTTCATGGCCATCGGTCACCACCGAATCGTGAATGGATGAATCACGGAAACGCACGATCCTTCGATCGTAAAGGCGCACACACCAATGATCCCGCGCCCATTTGCGCGGCTCCTGGGCACCCGGATATACGAGGCAAATCGGGATTCCGTAACCCACGAGTGGTGGCGGTCCATTTGCAAACAGATCTTCAATATTGCGACGTAATTCGTCAGTCACGACCTCATCAGCGTCGATGTTGAGAAGCCAGTTATTCCGACACTGGTCTTCGGCAAAACGCTTCTGTTGGCCGAAGCCTGGCCAGGAATTGCTGATGACCCGCGCGCCTTCCTTCTGCGAAACGGCGATTGTAGCATTGGTGCTGCTGCTGTCGACGACCAGGACCTCATCTACCCAGTCAATAACCGATCGGATGCTGCGGCCGATCCTGTCCGCCTCATTCCGAGAGATAATGAAACACGATATGGGCAATTTGGCCATGAAGTCTCCCGCGCGCCGTGTCGTTCAAGCAACGGCCGGACAGGAGTAACGCGCCTCATCCACGCCGCCAAAATGCCAAATAGACGCCAGATCTCGCTTGTAGCTAGCCCCGCAAGCCGCCCATCATTTACACCGGTCAAACAGATCCGCAATAGTCTGCGTGCGAGTTGGCTCGGGGGAAACTGTTTTCAAGCTACATCTGATCGCTCTGTGCCAGTTCGCAGTATGAGCGCGCCCACGGTAGACTGGAAGATGACCTAATTTTTTGCGCCAGAGGGTACGCGAGGAGATCTAAATCTGACTTGACGTGACCACAAGACAGATAGTCAATCGCCTAAAAAGCAAGCTCGGTTCCATGGAGAGCAACGGTTAGCCTCCCTGAGATTGAATGAGGAAGCAAAGGGGGCGCAGTGAGTTCTCAAGGACGAAACGAAATTTATGCCAACACCGCCTCAACGTCTGAAATTTCGGCCGACGGACATCTCGATGATGAGAACACCAAACCATCCGAGTCGCAGGCGATTCTACTTGATGAGACCATTTCCGAGCTGCTTCGCCAACGTGGCGCTGAGAACCTCGCCAGATCCCTAAGCGTTTTGCGGACGGCGAACAGAACCGCAGAGCAAAATTCGCTTAGCTTCAGTGCCGGTACTTTCTCATCATGGGATTCCACAGCAGAACTACGCCAGACCATAAGAGATTCGGGCGAAGCTCCGAAGCTCTGGCCGGTTATTGCCAAGCTTGCATGGTGGACTTGGCGCTTACAATATCGCAAACGATATAAGGCCCATCAAAAGGCTTTATCATCAACTGTAACATTGAACACAAAGGTCCGCGCAAGCCGTTCACCGTGGACCAAATACAATGGCGAAAAGCGCCTATTCGTAGACCGGCTTTCAATTCTGCTCGTCTCCCACGAAAGCGGAGCAGAGCTATTCGGCGGCGAACGGAGTTTCATTGACTTAGCAAAGTCGCTTGGGGATGCAGGATATAACGTAAATGTCGTCCTGAGGAGGGCCGATCGAGCATACTTGGAAACTTTGGCTCCTTATGTGAATTCTCTTTATGTCACTCAATACAGATGGTGGACAGCGTCCAGCACCGACGAAGATGCAATCAATGCCTTCATTTCGATTATTTCCGATAGTGGCAGTTCCGTCGTCCATTGCAACACAATCATGCTGCGCAGCGCCAGTATCGCAGCACGCCGGGCCGGTGCCATTTGCGTAACGCATGTCCGAGAACTCATCGAGCACGATCCATGGATATGCGAGTATATCGGATTGTCTCCCGAAGAAATCATATCCGACGTTGTTGATCGAAGCGATTACATCATCGCAAATTCGGCCGCTACTTCGCTCAATTATCTAAAAGACAAAACAACCGTCATCTGGAACACGGTCGATTCCGATCTTTTCGAAGTCCCCGCGTCCGGCAATGGTCCTATCTGCCGAGTGGGCCTCGTAGGTAGCCTGATAAAAAAGAAGGGCGTCGAGGACTTCATAACAATCGCGCAGATGCTCCAAGACCACCCGATAGAGTTTGTCTTGGCGGGTCCGCCATCGAGTTACATAAAGGAGACGTGGCTAGACACGGGCAAATTACCAAGCAACGTGATCTTCTCAGGCTACTGGCAGCAGCCCGGCGACTTATTTCGCGTGCTGGACGTGCTTGTCAGTTTATCGCACTTTGCCGAATCCTTTGGACGAACAATCCTTGAGGCTATGGCAGCCCGCCGGCCCGTCGTTGCGTATGGACATGGCGCCGTCAATGAAATCGTGCGCAACGGAGAGACGGGTTTCATAGTCGATAAAGGCGACATCGAAACGGCTGCGAAAGCAATCTTGCGGCTTTCAAGAAGTCCTGACCTTCGTCAACGACTCGGGAGAGCCGGGCGCGAACGTGCCAACAAGTTATTTTCTCCGTCTCACTTCAATGAGCGGCTGGATCGTTTTTATCGCCAAATCGAGCTTCGCAAAGCCGCTAAACCGCTTTCTCCAATTTCGTATTCAGAGTCTAATTCCGCCTCCGCCGAGGGCGAGAAGATTGATCAGGTCTTGCGTCCGCGGACGAATGTCGCTCAACCCATTGACCATTCCGAATCTTTGAAGATCGCCTATTTTTTGTGGCACTTCCCGGTTCCATCAGAAACATTCGTCTTGAACGAGTTGCGCTTTTTGAAACAGTCAGGACATGATGTCCGCGTTTATTGCCGCCACTCCCCCCACCCTGATTTCAAGCCCGATTTCCCTATCCATTGGGAAACGGTGGAAGATCCGTCCGACCTGGCAAAAAAACTGACGGCGACTGAGCGTGAGATCGTACATGCGCATTTTACCTACCCCACTGTCACCGAGATTGTTTGGCCGGCTTGCGAAAAAAGCGGCACTCCGTTTACTTTCATTGCTCATAGCCAAGATATTTTTCGCTACGAGAACGATAAGCGCAATCGGATAGGAGACATCAGCAGATCTCTGATGTGCAAGCGGGTCTGCGTACCCTCAGCCTTCCATCGCGATTACCTCAAGAAGCGCGGGGTCCTTCCGGAAAAAATAATTATCATTCCGAACGGAATTGACACGCGACTCTACGATGGCGACGTCAACCCGCATCGTACGGCAAAGCGCATTTGCGCAATTCACAGATTCACGGCAAAGAAGGGGCTCGACGGGCTAATTCGGGCAGCACAAACTTTTGAGAAAGACGGAATTCATCTGAGCCTATACGGTTATGGGCCCGATGAGAAACTTTTGCGCGATCTGGTTCTTGAACTCAACTTAACGAATGTCAGCTTCGAAGGCGCCGTGTCCGGACGGCAGCAGTTGATAGACGTGCTCAAGACGTACGATGCATTTATGTGCCCCTCCGTCCGGGCTCCGGACGGCGACATGGATGGCATCCCAACCGTTTTAATGGAAGCGATGGCGACGGGCGTTCCGGTAATCGCAACGTCAACCTCGGGGATCGGCGATCTCGTTAAACATAGGATCACCGGCATTCTCTCGGGTGACGGCCCAACAGAAATCGCTAAAGCCGTCAATGAATTCTACGCGATGCCGGCGGTAGACGTCGCCAGTATGATCGAATCCGCGCGAGAGGTCGTAAAAAAGCAATATGATGTGAGAACCACGGTTTCCAACCTTGTCGATATTTGGCGCAATGCGGTCATTGATGTTGTCATCGTTAGCTGGAACAATCTTCCTGAACTGCGCGAGGTTATCGATCGGCTCTACAGATTTACGCGGTTGCCGTTTCATCTCATTATTTGTGACAACGCGAGCCAAGCTGAAACGCGAAACTGGCTTACCAAATTTCATCGCACTCGCGACAATGTCACGATCGTTTTTAATGCTCGTAATACGATGGTGGGGCCGGGCTTCAATGAGGCCGCACGGCGGGGTACCGGCAAGTACATCGTCTACTTGTGTGCCAAAGAAGGCTTTATTTTATCGGAGGGATGGGACTCGGATTTTGTCCGATATATGGATCAAAATCCCGAAGTCGGTATGGCTGGAACGCTGGCATACTCGCCATCGTATCTCTTGGGAAAAGACTATTTGAGCATCCCTCTATTTCCCAATTTTCGAAACAAACCGTTTGCCATCCAAAATCCTCACCGGCGATTTAATCACGTGCAAGGTGGTCTGTTCGTGATGCGACGAGCAATGTTTGAATCTATCGGGGGCTTCAGCACGGACGTTCCTCATAACTACACCGATGTCGAGATGAGCTTCTATGCGGAAAGCTGTGGTTACGCTCTGGGTGAAATTCCCTCGGTGCTTTCACTTTATAACAAAACGCGGCCTGATGCTTGGTCTCGCATAGATGAGCACGTAAAAGCGTTTCATCCCGGGACGCTGGCAGATGTGAAAGTACTTGAGGAGTGTGTCGATTCGACCTCGAAGCGATGCAACCTGTGTGACACGCGCCGGGTGCGAAAATTGAACGTCTTCAAAGATGGAATTTGTACGGAATGCGGTTCATCGCCCCTCGACCGTAGTCTTTGGCGCTACTTGGCTGCGTCAAACCTCTTAAACAGGCGCTTGCCTGCGCTGATGATCGGCGATCCAAAAGGTTTCTCAGCGCTTTGGAATGAATGCTTTTCGGGTGTGATCATTCGATCTTTCGATGTCGATGACGTTGAGTACTTTCCGGAAAAATCAGAAATCTTTTCCGTCATATGCTTACGCCTTCAACGCGAAAAGCCATTGGTTCCGGAATTGAATTTTGCGATAGAGAAAACACTGAGCAAGGAGGGTCTGGTATTGGTCCAGGACGCGCGGCCACACAGATTGCAAAGCCGGGACTTCTTAGAACGCACGGTCAAGGATCTGGGGTTGCGGATCGTAGATAGCTATACATTCAGGAGTTCGATCATCCCATATGATCCGACGCCCTTGATCGTTGCGGAACACAGCTGAGTTGCTTGCGTGCGTGATTATAGATGGCAGAGGGCGGGCCATGAACATCTCCATGCAAGCATTCGGCGGCCGCGCCGGAAGGTTGCCGCTTCTGCGAATTCCGCACGTAATTTCACGACGGCGGGGTCGCTTGCAGCGCACATTTGAGCCGAATCTTCGCCGATGCTTAAACGTGCTCGCTCATCCGCTTCGCGTTAGCGCGTTGTCTTCCGGTTCTGCTTGATATGCCTCGCTCCGCAAACGGCAAAACGGTCCTCGTCGTTGGAGGCGGCGGATTTATTGGTTCCAATATTGCGCGGAAATTCTCCTCGGCAGGCTTTGAAGTCCGGGTCGCGGGCCGCGGTCTGCAACCGCTTCATCCCATCGGCGATTCAACATATTTTCAGATAGACTTGCTAGGCGCCAAGCCAAACCTCGGCGTTTTTGACGACGTCCAAATCATTGTCCACTGCGCTACGACGACCATTCCGTCCACATCAATGTACGATATGGCGTACGATCACAATTCGAATTGTTCGATTGCCCTTCGTCTCCTTGAAATCGCCGCCGCCAGAAACATAGAGACATTTTTATTCATCTCGAGCGGAGGCACTGTTTACGGCATCCCAAAGCTCCTTCCCGTTTCCGAAGACCATCCAACGGATCCAATAAGCTCGTACGGCATCACAAAGTTATCGATAGAGAAATATGTAAACTTGTATGGCCGCAATTCGATTGCCCGAGCCGTGATCTTGCGCGTCGCGAATCCATACGGAGCGGAGCAGCTCATGGGCACGCCCGTCGGCGCGCTCGCGAATTTCACTTTGCGGGCGCTCAGGGGCGAGAAAATTCATATTTGGGGCGATGGATCTATCGTCCGCGACTATATCGACGTCTCGGACTTGGCCAACGCCGTTATGTCTGCCGTGGCGATACCATCCGGTGCATATAATATCGGCAGCGGCGAGGGTCATTCGTTGAATGATCTCATCGAGATCATTGCGAAGTTCAAGGGGAGAGCTCTAGACGTTAGCTATGAGCCTTCCAGAGCAATCGACGTTCCCAACATCATTTTGGATACGACGAAATTTGCGCTGGCAGCAGGTTGGAGAGCCGAGCTTTCATTGGTAGAGGGCGCTAAGAAACTGTGGGATTTTGCCCAACGGCAGCACCTCACCACTCGGCCCCGGGCGACATTGTGACGAAGCATGAAATCTATCAAAAGAAACAAGAACGCTTCAAATCCTGCGGCATTCTTTCTTACGCTGGCTGAGCGCATGAATGGATGCTTGAGTATCGGCCGCGGATAAGAGGCATGCTGTCGAACCTTCGTGTGTCTCACACGCTTACAAAAGTTATCGCCTACATACGGCATCCGCGTAGTCGGAAGAAAAGAAGAGTCCTAAGAAATCGGCTTACCGAGCGTTTAGAGATCAGGGGATTCCTGTCACATGAGGAACTCCCGTTTGCGGGGGGCGCCCCGTCAGTTGTCCGCCCTCCGGCGATTACGGCTATCGTTCCCAACTTCAATCATGCTCGTTTTCTGCGCGAACGCTTGCGTTCGATTTTGGAGCAGACGCGGCCCGCCGACGAAATAATCATACTCGATGACGCATCTAGCGACGGCAGTTTGGAGCTCATCGAAGAGATTACAAGAGACGCAAACCGGCCTGTGCGGTTGCTGCGTAATGATATCAACTCTGGCTCCATTTTTTCTCAGTGGGAAAAAGGTCTGGCGCTCGCTTCAGGGGATCTCATTTGGATATGCGAGAGCGACGATTCTTGTGACGAAAATTTTTTACAGACTTTGATCCCCCACTTCCAAGACCCGAGCGTCATGCTGGCATTTGGGCGCATCGACTTCATCGACGAGGCCGGCGCCCCTCGCCACGACGCGAACGACCGCCTCGGCCTTGAGCAATTTTCCGACGGCGCCCGCCTCGCGAGCGCATCTTCATGGTTCAATGGGCCCTTCGGGTTGCGTTGTATTATCCGGAATGTTGGCGGTTGCGTTTTTCGCCGCCAAACACTCGATGATGGACTCTTAAAAGAACTTAAAACATACAAGATCTGCGGAGACTGGCTGCTGTACAGCCGCTTGGCTCGAGGCGGTCAGATCGCATACGAACCACGGGCTCGATCGTACTTTCGCATTCACGGCGCCAACAGTTCGGTGGCGAGTTTTAGAACAACCGCATTCTACGATGAGCACGTCCGCATCGCTTATGCGTTGCGGCGCCACTATGGCGTCAAGATCAAAACTCTGCGCGAAATGCTCCGCAAAACTTGGCATCAGTGCAAGTCAAGGCTGGGGGCGCAGCAGGCCGCGGAGTTCGCAGGTCAAATTTCACTCGCCGCAATCGCCGCTGAGCCGCGCGTCGTTCAGCACATCCTAATTGCGATCGATCCGGCTAGCCGGGACAATGGGGGGCCGTTTCCGTTTCTTTTTGCCAAGGAACTTTTGCGTCAAGGCCATGATGTCTCGCTGCTTGTTATTGGCTCCGAGACGGTACCGGAAGAGTTTCAAGGCCTGCTCGCGAGGGAAATTCCGATCTTCAGGGACGCTCACGTCGCCAGGAGCGGCTTGAATGGTTTTATACGTGAATTCGGAATCACGCTCATCAACACGCACCACGCACGCGTGGATGAATATCTGTGCCGCCTCAGCCCAAAGATCGAGGTCGCCTACATAGCCACCGATCACCAGTCGTACCGCAATCGGCCGATCGACAAAAAGCTTGCAGGTTGGCTATGCAGGAATATCGATAAATGGGTGTCCTCACAAGGCGGAGACGGGGTTCCAGACGCAATCGCGCAGCAATTCGCGATGGCCCCTCGATTCCCGCGACGGTTTTGGCACGGCGAAAAGGACGCCAGCTTAGTAAAGACGTATGTGGCGGCCCAGCGCACATTTTTTTCGTCTCATTAGCTTGAGGAATACGTCCTGTTGGAGGATAAGGCGTCTGACATTGATCCTGCCGGGCGCGTGGATTGCCACCGGCAAGGACCCATCGTGAGTGCAGCGGTGAAGATAACGCAATTAGATATACCCGGACTTCTATTGATCATTCCGAAGCGTTTCGAGGATTCCCGCGGATACTTTACCGAGCTTTACAACGAGAAATTGCTAGCGGACGCAGGCGCACCTTCGCGTTTCGTGCAAGATAATTTCTCGATCTCGCGCAAAAAAGGGACGGTGCGCGGGTTGCATTATCAAATTCCTCCGCGTCAGCAGGCCAAGCTCGTTCGCGTCAGCCGCGGACGAATACTAGACGTTGCGCTTGATCTGCGACCGTCGTCGGCATCTTTCGGCAAGCACATTTGTCGAGAGCTTTCCGCAGAGAATGGAGAGCAGATCTTCATTCCTGCCGGCTTTGCGCACGGGTTCTGTACGTTGGAAAATGATACCGAGGTCGTCTATAAGGTCTCGGACTTTTATGCTCCGCAAGCCGAGCATGGGGTGCTGTGGTCCGATCCCGATCTGAATATTTCGTGGCCCGTTGAACCACAGCAAGCTACCGTATCTGAAAAAGACGCAAAGCTGCCGCCATTCAAAGACATGCAAAGGCATTTCGTGAATATCTGATCGTTTGCAATCGCGCCGGGGGGCATCATGAGAGTTGCTGTCACGGGAGGCCTGGGCTTCATAGGATCCGCCCTCGTCCGCCACCTTGTTCGCGATCGCGGCTGGCACGTGTTGAACATCGATAAGATGACATACGCGGCCAACCCGCATTCTGTTGCCGCCGTCGCCAGTCATCCGAACTATCAGTTCATGCATGCGGATGTGTGCGATGCCCAAGCGATGAGCGGCGCATTTTCGAAGTTTCAGCCCGACGCCGTCATGCATCTCGCCGCGGAAAGCCATGTCGATCGTTCGATCACGGCGTCGGCAGAGTTCATCAAAACAAACGTTGTTGGAACCTACACGCTTCTCGAAGCGGCCAGACACTATTGGAGCGCTCTCGACAGCGAAGCCCAAGCGCGATTCAGATTCCTGCACGTCTCGACAGATGAGGTCTACGGCACGTTGCCCGATGGCGATTTCTTCGTCGAGGAGACGGCGTATGACCCGCGCTCGCCTTACTCCGCGAGCAAGGCCTCATCAGACCATCTCGTCAGCGCTTGGTATGAAACGTACGGCTTGCCGACGCTGATCACGAATTGCTCCAACAATTATGGTCCGTATCATTTTCCCGAGAAGCTCATTCCGCTGGTTCTGTTGAACGCTCTCGAAGGCAAGCCGTTGCCCGTCTACGGTGACGGCCGGCAAGTGCGAGACTGGCTCTACGTCGACGACCACGTGCGCGCCCTGACGCTTGTCGTGGAGAAGGGTCGCGTGGGCGAGACGTACAATATCGGCGGGCGAGCGCCGATGGAAAACATCGCGGTGGTCGAGGAGATTTGCGATGTGCTCGATACTCTTCGCCCGGCCCGCGGATCGCGACGCGATTTGATAACCTATGTCACCGACCGTCCCGGCCACGATCGGCGTTATGCCATTGACCCCTCAAAAATAGAAACGGAGCTTGGCTGGCGCGCTGAGCAAACCTTCGGCACCGGAATTGCCGCCACGGTAGCGTGGTATCTCGACAACGAGTGGTGGTGGCGCCCATTGCGAGACGGCGTGTACTCGGGATCAAGGCTTGGCCTTATTCAGAGCGAACTTGGCAAGGAAACGCCGCTCGCGGAGTCCGCCATTTGAGGTCTGGGCAACGTGTTCTGATTATCGGTGGGAAGGGCCAGGTCAGCACATCGTTGCTGGAAACCTTCCGAACGACCTCCTGCCATGTCAGGCAGTTGGGACGACCTGCCGTAGATTTGCTTGAACCACGCTCTGTCGCCGATGCAATCGCGAAATTTGAACCGACTATAGTCGTCAACGCCGCCGCCTATACTGCCGTCGACAAAGCCGAAGACGAGCCCGACGTTGCAAAGGCCGTCAATGCAATAGGCGCCGAAGCCGTCGCGAAGGCGGCTACGACGGCAGGCGCAGCAATCATCCATTTCTCCACGGATTATGTCTTCGATGGCCGCAAGACGACGCCCTACGTCGAGACCGATCCGATCGCGCCGCTCGGAATCTACGGGCAGACAAAGGCTCTGGGCGAACATCTCGTGGCCGCAGCGAATCCGCGGCACGTTATATTGCGAACCGCTTGGGTTTTTAGCCCTTTTGGATCGAATTTCGTCAGGACGATTTTGCGCTTGTTGAGCGACAGGGAACTCCAGATCGTAAGCGATCAATACGGCACTCCGACATATGCGCTTGATCTTGCTGACGTCGTCTTAGGCATTGCGCAGAGGCTGTCCGCCTCGCCCCATTCCGATTGCTTCGGCGTCTTTCACGCCGCCAATACGGGCTCTACGACCTGGTTTGAATTTGCTCGCGCCATTAATGCAGTCGCCGCGCGTCAGGGTGCAACTCAAAGAACCATCCGGCCTATTTCTACGAAAGAATATCCGACAAGGGCTCGGCGTCCCGCCTATTCGGTCCTCGCGACAGACAAGCTACAGAACGTCTACGGCGTCAGGCTTCGCCCATGGCGGGATGCACTTGACCAATGCGTCGATCGCCTGTTCGCCAATCGAACAGCGCAATTGGAAACCAAACGACCTCTGCCGGAACTTGAAAAATGAGCAAACTAAAAGGGATCATTCTCGCGGGGGGCAGCGGAACGCGTCTTTATCCTTTGACGCTCGCGATCTCGAAGCAGCTTCTGCCTGTCTACGACAAGCCGATGATCTACTATCCTCTTTCGGTGCTGATGCTTGCCGGCATACGCGATATCCAGATCATCACCACGCCCGGCGACCAACCGTTGTTTCGGCACTTGCTGGGCGATGGGCAGCAGTTTGGCGTCAACTTGAGCTATGCCGTGCAGCCATCGCCAGACGGCTTGGCACAAGCCTTCATCATTGCTCGCGATTTCATTGGCGACGACAGGTGTGCGCTGGTGCTTGGCGATAATATCTTCTACGGGCACGGCTTGAGCGACATCCTTCGCAATGCGGCCAACCGCGAAACCGGCGCGACGCTTTTCGCCTATGAAGTTGCGGACCCGGAGCGTTATGGCGTGGTAACATTCGACGGCGCCGGACGCGCTATTTCCATCGAGGAAAAGCCGCAACGGCCCAAGTCGAATTGGGCTGTCACGGGGGTTTACTTCTTTGACAACCGCGTCGTCGAACTGGCTTCCCAGGTCAAACCATCCGCTCGCGGGGAACTCGAAATTACGACCCTGAACGAGATGTATCTCGAACGGGGGGAGGTCCAGGTGGAAAAACTCGGACGTGGATTTGTATGGTTGGATACGGGAACGTTCGATAGCCTGATGGATGCCGGTGACTACATCGCGACGATCGAGCGGCGACAAGGACTGAAGGTTTCGTGTCCCGAAGAGATCGCCTTGCGTATGGGATTTGTTTCACCGAAAGACATGGAGCCGTGGCTTAGTCGATTAGGCAAGAGCGGCTACGCATCGTACGTCAGGCGTGTGATCAGCGAATCTTGAATGCAATCCGATCAGCAAAAACAATAAGCGTGTGCGCCCATGCCGCTTGATTCAGACGTTGAGAAGCTTTCAGAGCCCGACATCGATATTCGGAACATCTTTAGCCCCAGCCTGATCGTGACCGGATTTTTCACGCCCGACTATCGGCAGCTTGCCCAGTCGTTCTCCAAGAACCTTTCAGACCATCGTGTGTCTCACCATCTTTACGCGCTAGCCAAGATTCCAGGTGACTGGACAATTCAAACGCGACAAAAGCCGAGCGCGTTAGCCGCCGCTATGCGCGATTATCCGACGCAAACTCTCGTCTTGATGGACGTCGATTGCCAAGTACGCGGCGACATCTCAGATCTTCTGGCGATGGAACCTGACGTTACCCTGATGTTGAAGCGCAAGGCGACAAAGCTTGGAGTAGCGCTTCTTCCCGGTTCGCGCGTCATCGCGGTCAAGCCCACGAAGGGCGGAGCGGCCTTTGTTCGATCCTGGAAAGAGGCGTGCGAGAGCGGATTGAAAGGAAGCGATGAAACGGCGCTTCTCACCATAATAGAGCAGAGCGGCGGATCCTTTTCCATCGGCGCACTCCCGCAACGCTTTACCGGCACCGAATTGCGGGATGCAAAATCCAACGCAATTATCGTCCATAAAAGTGTGCACGACAACACGCGCCCTGCGTGGTCGCTGCGAAAGGGAATCCAGCGGGTATTCCGCAAAGTTCGCGACGGCGTTTTCCTGGCCCTAACCGGTGCGGACTACAATACCTACCGGTCGCGGTAAAATGGTTAGACGTCGTTCTTCCTCGTCAGATGGACGATGTGCG
>Ga0164242_10003522_pt1 | contig 17841 bp, 18 predicted proteins | sample OricomgcompostMG_FD_108783 | JGI IMG/M metagenome (GOLD analysis project Ga0164242, IMG submission 108783) | Miracle-Growth compost microbial communities from Emeryville, California, USA - Original compost - Miracle growth compost (MG) ... | reverse complement strand
CTGGTCGGCCACGCCGACGGCGGCCTGGCCTGCTGGGCCACCGCGCTGCTGCACGCGCGGCTGGTGTCGGCCGTCGCGCTGATCAGCTCACCGCACCCGGCGGCGTTGCGGCAGTCCACGTTGGCGCGCCGCGACCAGGCCGGGGCGCTGCTGCCGACACTGCTGCGATACCAGGTGCCGCTGTGGCCCGAGCGGCTGTTGACCCGCGACGGCGGGGCGGAGATCGAGCGCCTGGTCCGCAGCCGCAGCTGCGCGAAATGGCTTGCGTCCGAAGACTTTTCCGAGACCATCGGCCATCTGCGCACGGCCATTCAGATCCCGGCGGCGGCGCACTGCGCCCTGGAGTACCAGCGCTGGGCGGTGCGCAGCCAGCTGCGCGACGAGGGACGGCGGTTCCTCCGGTCGATGCGCCGGCAGCTCGGCGTGCCGCTGCTGCACCTGCGCGGCGAGGAAGACCCCTACGTGCTGGCCGACCCGGTCGACCGGACCCGGCGTTACGCGCCGCAGGGCCGCTACGTAACCGTCGCGGGCGCAGGGCATTTCAGCCACGAAGAGGCGCCGGAGGAGATCAACCGGCACCTGACGAGCTTCCTCGAGGACGTGCACGGCCCGGCCGTCAACTGACGCAGGACCCGGTGCCCACCGTCTTGGTCTCGCCGATCTTGGCGAGCTGACCGGCGACCTCGTCGGCGGTCAACACGAAGCCGGTGTCGGGGTCGTCGACGGCCGCGCCGAACACCACGCCGAGCACCTGGCCGTTCAGGTCGATCAGCGGTCCACCCGAATTGCCTTGCTCCACACTGGCTCTGATGGTGTACACGTCACGGGTGACCGGCGCCGGGTCGCGGTAGATGTCGGGTCCGCTCAACTTGATCAGCTCGCGGATCCGGGCCGGCGTCGCGGTGAAGTTGCCGCCGCCGGGATAACCCAGCACCACCACGCTGGCCCCGGTTTTCGCCTCGGTCTGGGCGAACGGCAACGGCGGCGGCGGCAGGTTGGGGACGGCGAGGATCGCGATGTCGACGGACGGGTCGTAGGACACCACGGTGGCGTCCAGCGGGTTGCCGCTGGCGTAGATCTGCACGCTGTTGGAACCGGCCACCACGTGCGCGTTGGTCATCACCCGGTCGGGCGCGATCACGAATCCGCTGCCCTCCAATACCTTTTGGCAACTGGGCGCCAAGCTGCGCACCTTGACGACGCTGGGCGCGGTGGCCTGCACCACCGGGTTGCTGGCCAACTCGGGATCGGGTGAGGCGACCGGGATCACCGGGGTGCGGCTGAACGGCTCGAGCACCGCGGGCAGCCCGGAGGTGTTCAGCAGCGCCGAGAGCCGCTTGGGCACCGTCTTGAGCCACGGCGGGGCAACCTCGTTGACCTTGGCCAACACTCGGGAACCGCGCACCGCGGCGGCCAGCTCGGGCTGATCCTTGGACTGGGTCAGCGGCGTCGCCAGCAGCCACGCCGCGGTCAACACCACCACCAGCTGCACGCCGACCCCGATCACCGAGTCGACGGTGCGGATGGACCGGCTGCGGATCGCGCCCCGCACCGCGCGCCCCAACACCACGCCGGCGACCTCGCCGATGACCACCAGCGCCAGGATCAAGAACAGTGCCGCAAACAGTTTCGCGCGCGGCGCGGCGATGTGGCTGACGAGGTGGGGCGCCAGCAGCACCCCGGCGATCGCGCCGAGCAGCACGCCCACGAACGACAGCAGCGACCCCAACGCGCCGGACCGCCAGCCCGAGATCGCCGCGATGAAGGCCACCGCCAGCACCGCGACGTCCAGCCACTGCGACGGGGTCATCGAATTCAGGTTCATTCGAGTGCGTCACCCCGCTCGCCGACCAGCGCCATCGCCGCGTCCAACTCCCGCTGATCGGAGGTGTCCCAGGGCTGGGCCCAGCCCGCGACGTCGAGCAGCGCGGAGATCACCTGGCCGGTGAAGCCCCACACCAGCATCTCGTTGAGCAGAAACGCCGGCCCGGCCCACCGGCGGCCCAAGTCGCCGCGGTACACCATCAGCCGGTTGGCGGGATTGATGAAGGCGCGCAACGGAACTCGCGCCACCAGCGCGGTCTCGGCCTCGTTGACCACGGCCACCGGCCCGGGGTCGGGCGAATACGCCAGCACGGGCACGACGTGGAACTGCGAGGGCGCGATGAACATCTTCTCCATCGTGGCCAGCGGATGCAGCCGGCTGACGTCGATCCCGGTCTCCTCGCGGGCCTCGCGCAGGGCGGTGGCCACCGGGCCGTCGTCGGTGGGATCGGCGGCGCCGCCGGGAAACGCCGCCTGCCCGGCGTGGTGGCGCAGCGTGGACGCCCGCACGGTGACCAGCAGGTCGGCGTCGGTGGGCGGGCCCCCGCCGGGCGGCCCGGATTCCGGGCCGGAGAACAGCACCAGCACCGCGGCTTCCCGCGCGGCGCCGCGCACGCTCGTCAGCGCCGACGCGGCCTTGGTGGTGATCATCGCCAGCACGTCGGCCGGCAACCGGCGCCGGGCCGCGTCGGGGACGTCGTCGACGTTGTCGACCAGCGGACGCAGCCAGGACGGGCAGGCGTCAGGCGTCAGCGGAACGGCCCCACGCGCCGGGGCGGGGTCCCCATTCCGCAGGGGCGAACCCCCAGCACTCACGGCCCCTCCAGTCGGTTCAATTTTTCCGCTTATCCCCTGTCGTTCCCGATCGCGGCCGCGATCTCGTCGGCCGTGCTGAAAGCACGCGGCAGCGTCTGGGCAACGCTACCGTCCGGCCGCAGCACCACCGTCGCGGGCATCACATTTACCACCCGCAGCGCGGCCGCGACCCGGCGCCGACCGTCCTGCAGGGTCGGCAGCCGAACGCCGAGCTCGGCCAGTCGCAGCAGGGCCGCGGTCTCGTTCTCGTCCTGATGCACCGTCAGCACCGTCACCTCCGCCCCGGCCCGTCGTTGATACTCGGCCATCGCGGGCAGTTCGGCCGCACACGGCGCGCACCAATAGGCCCAGAAGTTGAGCACGACCCGGCGCCCGGCCACCGCGCGGCCGGCGTCGACCACCGAACCGTCGGCGGCGCACTCGGCCGTCACGCCGCGCAGCGCCGCCGGGCCGGGACCGGTTCCCGCGGCCGGACACGGCGGCAGGTCGGCGCGCTGTCGGGGACCGGCCAGCGCGGCCGGGGTGTCGGCGTCGCGGTGTTCGCGGTCGGCCACCACCCGGCCGGTGGCCGGCGGGCCGGGCGTCGCGGCGTCGTCACGCAGCTGGGCCAGCAGCGCGACGATCAGCGCCACCACCACCGCGAGAATCGCGATGTGCCAGCGAACCTTCCGGGTCAGCGTCGGCCTCGGGATGGGCATGCGGTCCCCGTGCTGTCGGCGCGGTTACAGCCCGGCCAGGGCGAGCAGATGCTCGGTTTCCGGCCCGCGCACCAGCTGCGCGGCCAGCGGCGGTTCGGTGGGACCCAGCCCGAACGAGGGGCAGTCCTTGGCGAGCAGGCATACCCCGCAGGCCGGTTTGCGCGAGTGACACACCCGGCGGCCGTGGAAGATGACCCGGTGGCTGAGCATGGTCCACTCGCTGCGTTCGATCAGCTCGCCTACGGCGTGCTCGATTTTGACCGGATCCTTCTCGGCGGTCCAGCGCCAGCGGTGCACCAGCCGGGCGAAATGGGTGTCGACGGTGATACCGGGGACACCGAAGGCGTTGCCCAGGATGACGTTCGCGGTCTTGCGGCCCACACCGGGCAGGGTGACCAGCTCGGCCATGGTGGCGGGCACCTCGCCGTCGAACCGTTCCACCAGGGCCTGGCCGAGACGGATCAGCGCGGAGGCCTTGTTGCGGAAGAAGCCCGTCGGGCGGATCAGGTTCTCCAGCTCGTCGCGGTCGGCCTGGGCGTAATCCAGCGCGCAGGTGTAGCGCTTGAACAAGGCCCGCGTCGTCAGGTTCACCCGTTTGTCGGTGCTCTGCGCCGACAGGATGGTGGCGACCGTCAGCTCCAGCGGCGTGGTGAAGTCCAGCTCGCAGTGCGCTTCCGGAAACGCTTGTGCCAGAATGCGATTCATCCGCCGCGCCCGTCGCACCAAGGCAACTCGGGATTCGGTCGACCAGCGCCGGGCGGCGGCGTCGCCGAGCGGGGCCGGGGTCGACTTCGCACGCCCCGACGACTTAGCCGTTGTCACCTACGACAGAGTACTTATTTCGTGATCCGGCCGAGACCTCGTGTTCATGCAAGGCCATGTTTACTCTTCGTGTGTCGTGGTTGCTGGTGGCCGGTGTACCGGTGCTGCTGATGCTGGCGGCGCTGGGACTGGGGCGGCTGGAAAAGGAGCTCGTCCGGGATCCGGCCGCGGTGGCCGATGTCGACGAGTTCCTCGAGCGCACCGGCGGCGTGGACATGCACACGCTGGCCGCCGAGGGCATGTCCGAGGCCCTGGAATACCTGCACCGGCGCGAGGCCCAGCAATCCGCCGGTCCGGCGCCGGGCGGGCGCAGCGGCGGTCCGCGGCACGCCGCGCCGTCCTTCGCCGCCGGCTTCGTCGACCCCGACGAGATGACGCTGCCGACCAGGATCGGCGGCCATTCGCACGTCAATCCGCAGTTTAGGGCACCTCGACACGCCAATCGTGTGTAGCGTTGGCACGTTAGACACAATGGCGTTCCTCTAGACTCGTCACGCGAGCAAGGGGTTAGCCTGCCCGTATCACATTAATTTCTTGCGAAAGTTGAAGAGGCAACGTGGACGAGATCCTGGCAAGGGCAGGAATCTTCCAAGGGGTTGAGCCCAGCGCAGTCACCGCACTGACCAAGCAGCTCCAACCCGTCGACTTCCCCCGCGGACACACCGTCTTCGCCGAAGGGGAACCGGGGGATCGGCTGTACATCATCGTCTCGGGCAAGGTGAAGATCGGTCGCCGCTCGCCCGACGGGCGGGAAAACCTGCTGACGATCATGGGCCCCTCGGACATGTTCGGTGAGCTGTCGATCTTCGACCCGGGCCCGCGGACGTCCAGCGCCACCACCATCACCGAGGTGCGCGCGGTGTCGATGGACCGCGACGCGCTGCGCGCGTGGATCGCCGACCGCCCCGAGATCGCCGAACAGCTGTTGCGGGTGTTGGCCCGCCGGTTGCGCCGCACCAACAACAACCTGGCCGACCTCATCTTCACCGACGTGCCCGGCCGGGTGGCCAAGCAGCTGCTGCAGCTCGCGCAGCGCTTCGGCACCCAGGAGGGCGGCGCCATGCGGGTCACCCACGACCTGACCCAGGAAGAGATCGCGCAGCTGGTCGGGGCGTCGCGGGAGACGGTGAACAAGGCGCTGGCCGATTTCGCCCACCGCGGCTGGATCCGGCTGGAGGGCAAGAGCGTGCTGATCTCGGACTCCGAGCGGCTGGCGCGGCGAGCGAGGTAAGCGCGGGCGAAGCCCGGGCGCAACCGAGCGAGCCTCCCACACCGAGCGAGGTAAGCCCGGGCGCGCTAAGCGCCCGGACCGTTTAGCTTCGCCACATCAGCCTCAGCTGCACCGCCGCGTCACCCATCAGGTGACTTCGAAATCCGCTAGCGGCGGCGCTAGCGGAACTCTGACGCACTCCGTCCCTTCGGGGCCGGGACCCATGGGGCCGGAGTGACTCACGCCAAGGCGGTTACGTCGATGGCTCCGAGCGCAGGTGATTCAACTGCACCTGCACCGACCACTCGGCGGCGTCCCACAGCTTCTCATCGACATCGACGTAGACGTGTTCGACGATCCGGCGGGCACTGACGTCCTCGCCCAGCTCCCGCACCGCCGATCGCACCTGGTCCAGCCGCTCCCGCCGGTGTTCCAGGTAGCCCTGCGCGACGCTTTCCAGGTCGGTCAGGTCCGGGCCGTGGCCGGGCAGCACCGCCCGCCGGCCCAGGCCGCGCAGCCGCCGCAGCGATTCCAGGTAGTCCGTCAGGCTGCCGTCCTCCTTGTCGAGGACGGTGGTGCCGCGGCCCAGCACGGTGTCAGCGGTCAGCACGGCGTCGTCGAGCAGGAAGCACAGCGAATCGGCGGTGTGGCCGGGCGTGGCCATCACCTTGATCCTCAGCCCGGCCGCGTCGATCACCTCGCCGTCGGTGAGCTCACCGCCCAGGCCGCGCAGAAAGCCGCTGCCCGCCGAGCGCACGGTGGCGCCGGTGCGCTCGACCAGCTTGTCGATGCCGTCGGTGTGGTCGCCGTGCCGGTGGCTGATCAGCACCAGCGCGATGCGGCCCAGCGCGGCGATCCGCGCGATGTGCTCGTCGTCGTCCGGCCCGGGGTCCACGATCACCAGCTCGTCGCTGCCCGGCCCGCGCAGCACCCAGGTGTTGGTGCCCTCCAGCGTCAGCAAACCGGGATTGTCGGCCAGCAGCACCGAGGCCGTGTCGGTGACCGCCCGCAACCTGCCGTATGCGGGATGGGTCGGCGACTCGGCAACCTCGGTCACGGCCGCGCGCCGACCTCCACGATCAGCTCCACTTCCACCGGCGCATCCAGCGGCAGCTCACCGACCCCGACCGCGGAGCGCGCATGCGCGCCGTGTTCGCCGAACACCTCGGCGAGCAGGTCAGAGGCGCCGTTGACGACGCTGGGCTGGCCGTTGAACCCGGGTGCGGAGGCGACGAACCCGACGACTTTGACCACCCGGGTCACCGCGTCGATGCCCACCAGCGCGTCGACCGCGGCCAGCGCGTTGAGCGCGCAGATCCGCGCCAGCGCGCGGCCCTCGTCCGGGGTGATGTGGGCGCCCACCTTGCCGGTGGCGGCCAGCTTGCCGTCCTGCATCGGCAGCTGGCCGGCGGTGTAGACCAGGTTGCCGGTGCGCACCGCGGGGACGTAGGAGGCCAGCGGCGCAACCACTTCCGGCAGCGTCAGACCGAGCTCGGCCAGCCGGGCCTTCCAGGACGGTGCAGCACTCATCTACTTGGGGCGCTTGAGGTAGGCGACGTGCTGCTCGCCGGTGGGGCCGGGCAGCACGGACACCAGCTCCCAGCCGTCGGCACCCCACTGGTCGAGGATCTGCTTGGTGGCGTGCGTCAGCAGTGGGACGGTGGCGTATTCCCATGCGGTCGGTTGGCTCATCCCGCGAGCTTATCGGTCGCAGGTGAACCGCTCCGGCCAGGCCAATGCCCGGTCGGGCTAGCATGCGATGGTGGCAACCACATCGAGCGGCGGAGCTGCCGTCGGCTGGCCGGCGCGCTTGACCAAGGCCCGCTTGCATTTCGTGACGGGCAAGGGCGGTACCGGCAAATCGACCATCGCGGCCGCGCTGGCGCTGACGCTGGCAGCCGGGGGCCGCAAGGTGCTGCTCGTGGAAGTCGAAGGCCGCCAAGGCATTGCGCAGCTCTTCGATGTTCCGCCGCTGCCCTACCAAGAGGTGAAGATCGCGACCGCCGAGCGGGGCGGCCAGGTCAACGCGCTGGCCATCGACATCGAGGCCGCATTCCTGGAATACCTCGACATGTTCTACAACCTGGGCATCGCGGGCCGGGCCATGCGCCGCATCGGCGCCATCGAGTTCGCCACCACGATCGCGCCCGGCCTGCGCGACGTGCTGCTCACCGGCAAGATCAAAGAGACGGTGATCCGCGTCGACAAGAACCGGCTGCCGGTGTACGACGCGATCGTCGTCGACGCCCCGCCGACCGGGCGGATCGCCCGCTTCCTCGACGTCACCAAGGCGGTGTCCGATCTGGCCAAGGGCGGTCCGGTGCACTCGCAGGCCGACGGCGTGGTCAGGCTGCTGCACTCCGAGCAGACCGCCATCCACCTGGTCACCCTGCTGGAGGCGCTGCCCGTGCAGGAGACGCTGGAAGCCATCGAGGAACTCGCCGAGATGCAGCTGCCCATCGGCAGCGTGATCGTCAACCGCAACATTCCCGCCTACCTGCAGCCCGCCGATCTGGCGAAGGCCGCCGAGGGCGACATCGACGCCGACGCGGTGCGGGCTGGGCTGCAAAAAGCCGGAATCACGTTGGACGACAAAGACTTCGCCGGCCTGCTGACGGAGACCATCGAGCATGCGACGGTGATCGCCACCCGCGCCGAGATCGCACAGCAGCTCGACGCGTTGCACGTGGCCCGACTGGAACTCCCGGCGATCTCCGACGGCGTCGACCTGGGCAGCCTCTACGAGCTATCGGAATCGCTTGCCCAGCAAGGAGTTCGATGAGTACCACACCCAAACAGCTTGATATGGCGGCTATCCTGGCCGACACCACCAACCGGGTGGTGGTGTGCTGCGGCGCGGGTGGAGTGGGTAAGACCACCACCGCGGCCGCCATCGCGCTGCGCGCCGCCGAATACGGGCGCAATGTCTGCGTTTTGACGATCGACCCGGCCAAGCGGCTGGCCCAGGCGTTGGGCGTGAACGACCTCGGCAACACGCCGCAACGAGTGCCGCTGGCCGCCGAGGTTCCCGGCGAGCTGCACGCGATGATGCTCGACATGCGGCGGACCTTCGACGAGATGGTGGTCCAGTACTCCGGACCCGGTCGCGCACAAGCGATTCTGGACAACCAGTTCTATCAGACCGTCGCCAGCTCACTCGCCGGCACGCAGGAGTACATGGCGATGGAGAAGCTGGGGCAGCTGCTGGCCGAGGATCGCTGGGATCTGGTGGTGGTGGACACGCCGCCGTCGCGCAACGCGCTGGACTTCCTGGACGCCCCGAAACGGCTGGGCAGCTTCATGGACAGCCGGCTGTGGCGGCTGCTGCTGGCGCCGGGCCGCGGAATCGGCCGATTGGTCACCGGCGCAATGGGTTTGGCGATGAAGGCGATGTCGACGATCCTGGGCTCACAGATGCTCGCCGACGCCGCGGCGTTCGTGCAGTCGCTGGACGCCACCTTCGGTGGCTTCCGGGAAAAGGCCGACCGCACCTATGCGCTGCTGAAACGGCGGGGCACCCAGTTCGTGGTGGTGTCGGCGGCCGAGCCCGACGCGCTGCGCGAGGCGTCCTTCTTCGTCGACCGGCTGTCCCAGGAAGGGATGCCGCTGGCCGGGCTGGTGCTCAACCGCACCCATCCGCCGCTGTGCTCGCTGCCCGCGGAGCGGGCGATCGACGGCACCGAGATGCTCGAGCACGACGGCGACCCCGAAACCACCTCGCTGGCCGCGGCCGTGCTGAGGATTCACGCCGATCGGGCGCAGACCGCCAAGCGGGAAATCCGATTGCTGTCCCGCTTCACCGGCGCCAACCCGCACGTGCCGGTGATCGGCGTTCCCTCACTGCCGTTTGATGTTTCGGACTTGGAAGCGCTGCGCGCGCTGGCCGACCAGATCACGTCGAACCGGGCAACCGCCCGCTGAACGGCCCGGGATCGGGCGTAACAGTACCGTAATCACGAACAGCGGGCGGTCGGCGGCGCCGGTCACCCGGCGCTGCGGTTTCTCCTCTTGTCGAAGAAGTCCGCCCAGGACACCACCTCGGGGTGCTGCTTGAGCAGCGCACGGCGCTGCCGCTCGGTCATGCCGCCCCAGACCCCGAACTCGACCCGGTTGTCCAGCGCGTCCGCCCCGCATTCCTGCATGACGGGGCAGTGCCGGCAGATCACTGCGGCCTTGCGCTGGGCGGCACCGCGCACAAACAGTTCATCCGGATCGGTGGTCCGGCACAGTGCCTTCGAGACCCAGGCGATGCGCTCCTCGGCATCGACACTGCGAAGTACCCCTTGAGCGGCTGCAATGTTTGTCCTACGCGCCGCCGGCCGTGTTGGTGACACGAACTGTTCCCTTCCCTACCGGTCGCCCGTCGCGACCGCCCTCCTGGGGTGCAGATCCAACCCTTGCGATCTACGCCACACTGTGTGCTTCGGTGTTACCTGAATCTCACCGTGTGTCTAAGTTAGGTGGTCAGCTGCCAATTGCGCAACAGTCCGATAACGCTTTTTTTGGGACGGGCGTCCCGTCTCGCTCCGAAGGATAGGCGAAGAAGTGATCTTGCACACCATGTTCGATCCGGATCGCTGACGCAACTGCAAATTTTCGTGCTGCTCAGCGCCCGCGCCGCCGGCCCCCCGATCGGCCCGATTAATCGGTGAACTTGCAGCGTGGCGGCGTGACTGCGGGCCGCTACTGTAGTAGCCATGTCAGACCGCCCCCCGGCCGCGCTCACGGTTTTGAAGCTCGCGGGGTTCTGTTTGTTGGCCAGTGTGGTGGCCACCGCGCTGCTGTTTCCCGTCGCCGGCGGAATAGGACTGGTGTCCAACCGCGCCTCGGAAGTGGTCGCCAACGGCTCGGCGCAGCTGCTCGAGGGCGAGGTGCCGGCGGTGTCGACGATGGTCGACGCCAAGGGCAACACCATCGCCTGGCTGTATTCGCAGCGCCGCTTCGAGGTGCCCAGCGACAAGATCGCCAACACGATGAAGCTGGCGATCGTGTCCATCGAGGACAAGCGGTTCGCCGACCACAACGGGGTGGACTGGAAAGGCACCCTGACCGGGTTGGCCGGCTACGCCCGCGGCGACGTCGACACCCGCGGCGGCTCCACCATCGAGCAGCAGTACATCAAGAACTACCAGCTGCTGGTGACCGCGAAGACCGACGCCGAGAAGCGGGCGGCGGTGGAGACCACCCCGGCCCGCAAGCTGCGCGAGATCCGGATGGCGCTGACGCTGGACAAGACCTTCACCAAGCCCGAGATCCTGACCCGGTACCTGAACCTGGTGTCGTTCGGCAACAACTCGTTCGGGGTGCAGGACGCCGCCCAGACCTACTTCGGCATCAACGCCTCCGACCTGAACTGGCAGCAGGCGGCGCTGCTGGCAGGCATGGTGCAGTCGACCAGCGCGCTCAACCCCTACACCAACCCCGAAGGCGCGCTGGCCCGCCGAAACCTGGTGCTGGACACCATGATCGAGAACATCCCGCAGGAGGCCGACGCGCTGCGCGCCGCCAAGGCCGCGCCGCTGGGCATCCTGCCGCAGCCCAACGAGCTGCCCCGCGGCTGCATCGCGGCCGGTGACCGGGCGTACTTCTGCGACTACGTGCAGGAGTACCTCTCGCGCGCCGGAATCAGCAAGGAGCAGGTGGCCCGGGGCGGCTATCTGATCAAGACGACGCTGGACCCCGACGTGCAGATCCCGGTCAAGGCGGCCATCGACAAGTTCGCCAGCCCGACGCTGCCCGGCATCTCGAGCGTGATGAGCGTGATCCAGCCCGGCAAGACGTCGCACAAGGTGATGGCGATGGCCAGCAACCGCACCTACGGCCTGGACGTCGACGCCGGGCAGACCATGCGCCCGCAGCCGTTCTCGCTGGTCGGCGACGGCGCGGGATCGGTGTTCAAGATCTTCACCACGGCCGCGGCGCTGGACATGGGCATGGGCATCAACGCCACGCTGGAGGTGCCGGGCCGGTTCCAGGCCAAGGGCATGGGGAGCGGCGGCGCCAAGGGCTGCCCGAAGGACACCTGGTGCGTGGTCAACGCCGGCAACTACAAGGGCTCGATGAATGTCACCGAGGCGCTGGCCACCTCGCCCAACACCGCGTTCGCGAAACTGATCCAGCAGGTCGGGGTGACGCGCACGGTGGACATGGCGATCAAGCTGGGGTTGCGCTCCTACGCCGACCCCGGCACCGCCCGCGACTACAACCCGGACAGCAACGAGAGCCTGGCCGACTTCGTCAAACGCCAGAACATCGGCTCGTTCACGCTGGGCCCGATCGAGGTGAACGCGCTGGAGCTGTCCAACGTCGCGGCCACCCTGGCCTCCGGCGGCACCTGGTGCCCGCCCAATCCGATCGACAAGCTGATCGACCGCAAGGGCAACGAGGTGGCGGTGACCACCGAGACCTGCGATCAGGTGGTGCCCGAGGGCCTGGCCAACACCATGGCCAACGCGATGAGCAAGGACGCGGTGGGCGGCGGCACGGCGGCCGGTTCGGCCGGCGCGGCGGGCTGGGACCTGCCCATGTCCGGCAAGACGGGCACCACCGAAGCCCACCGGTCGTCGGGCTTCGTCGGCTTCACCAACCACTACGCGGCGGCCAACTACATCTACGACGACTCGCCGAATCCGACGGACCTGTGTTCGGCCCCGCTGCGCCACTGCGGCGAGGGCGACCTGTACGGCGGTAACGAGCCGGCCCGCACCTGGTTCACCGCGATGAAGCCGATCGCCACCAATTTCGGTCCGGTGCAGTTGCCGCCCACCGACCCCCGCTACGTGGACGGCGCGCCGGGGTCGCGGGTGCCCAGCGTGGCGGGCCTGGACATCGACGCGGCGCGGCAGCGCATCAAGGAGGCGGGTTTCCAGGTCGCCGACCAGAACAACTTCGTCAACAGCAGCGCCAAGCAGGGCGAGGTGGTCGGCACGACACCGAGCGGCGCGACGATTCCCGGGTCGATCATCACCATCCAGGTCAGCAACGGCATCCCGCCGGCCCCGCCGCCACCGCCGGAGGGCGCGCCCCCGCCGGTCGGTTCGCAGGTGGTCGAGATTCCGGGGCTGCCGCCGATCACCATTCCGCTGCTGGCGCCACCGCCGCCGGCGCCCGGGCAGCCGCCGCCGTAACGGGCCGTGACGCGCGGGTTACGCGGCCAGTCGGCGACCGGCAGTAGGCTGCGATTCATGGCTGATGCTCACGTCTCGATTGCCCGGCGCCGCTCCGGGCCGCCTCGCGGCCGGCGCCGAGCCCTGCCCATCCTGTTGCGTACCGGCGCGGCGGCGCTCGGTTCGACGGTCGCCGGCCTGGGGTACGCCGCGATCATCGAGCGCAACGCGTTCGTGCTGCGCGAGATCACCATGCCCGTGTTGAGTCCGGGCTCGACACCGCTGCGGGTGCTGCACATCAGCGACCTGCACATGACGCCCGGCCAGCGCCGCAAGCAGGCGTGGCTGCGCGAGTTGGCCGGCTGGGAACCGGATCTGGTGGTCAACACCGGCGACAACCTGGCCCACCCGAAGGCCGTGCCGGCCGTCATCCAGGCGCTGGGGGATCTGCTGTCGCGGCCGGGCGTCTTCGTGTTCGGCAGCAACGACTACTTCGGCCCGCACCTGAAGAACCCGATGAACTACGTGACCAATCCGTCGCACCGGGTCCGCGGCGAGCCGCTGCCCTGGCAGGACCTGCGGGCCGCGTTCACCGAGCGCGGCTGGCTCGACCTCACCCACACCCGGCGCGAGTTCGAGGTGGCGGGCCTGCACGTCGCGGCCGCGGGCGTGGACGACCCGCACATCGACCGGGACCGCTACGACACCATCGCGGGGCCGGCCAGCCCGGCGGCCAACCTGCGGCTGGCGCTGACGCATTCGCCGGAGCCGCGGGTGCTGGACCGGTTCGCCGCCGACGGCTACCAACTGGTGATGGCCGGGCACACCCACGGCGGCCAGGTGTGCCTGCCGTTCTACGGGGCGCTGGTGACCAACTGCGGGCTGGACCGCTCGCGCGCGAAGGGGCCGTCCCGCTGGGGCGCGCACATGCAGCTGCACGTCTCCGCGGGCATGGGCACCTCGCCGTACGCGCCGGTGCGGTTCTGCTGCCGGCCGGAGGCCACCCTGCTGACGCTGATCGCCACCCCGATGGGCGACCGCGACGCGGTCAGCGACCTGAGCCGTTCGCAGCCAACAGCTTCGGTGCGGTGACGCGGACCCGGATCGCGGTCCGCAACCTGCCACGCGACTGGACGGACAACGCGATCCGGCTGATCCAGGCCGATGCGCGGCGCAGCGCCGACACCCATCTGCTGCGCTACCCGCTGCCGTCGGCCTGGGCCGGCGACGCCGACGTCGCGCTGTACCTCAAGGACGAGACGACGCACGTCACCGGCAGCCTCAAGCACCGGCTGGCGCGCTCGCTGTTCCTGTACGCGCTGTGCAACGGCTGGATCGGCGAGGGCACCACGGTGGTCGAGGCGTCGTCGGGGTCGACGGCGGTGTCCGAGGCCTACTTCGCGGCCCTGCTGGGGCTGCCGTTCGTCGCCGTGATGCCGGAGTCGACCAGCGCGGCCAAGGTCGCGCTGATCGAATCACAAGGCGGCCGTTGCCATTTCGTCGCGGATTCCAGCCAGGTGTACGCCGAGGCCGAGCGGGTGGCCCGGCAGAGCGGCGGGCACTACCTGGACCAGTTCACCAACGCCGAGCGGGCCACCGACTGGCGCGGCAACAACAACATCGCCGAGTCGATCTTCGAGCAGATGCGCGACGAGAAACACCCCGTGCCGGCCTGGATCGTGGTCGGCGCGGGCACCGGCGGGACGAGCGCGACCATCGGCCGCTACATCCGCTACCGGCGGCACGCCACCCGGCTGTGCGTCGTCGACCCGGAGCACTCGGCGTTCTTCGCGGCCTACGCCGAAGGCCGGGACGACGTGGTGGCGTCCCGGTCGTCGCGGATCGAGGGCATCGGCCGGCCGCGGGTCGAGCCGTCGTTTCTGCCCGGCGTGGTCGACCGCATGGTCGCCGTGCCGGACGCGGCCTCGGTCGCCGCCGCCCGCCACGTCAGCGCCGTGCTGGGCCGGCGGGTGGGGCCCTCGACGGGCACCAACGTGTGGGGGGCGTTCGGCCTGCTGGCCGAGCTGGTGTCGCAGGGCCGCGGCGGTTCGGTGGTCACGCTGCTTGCCGACAGCGGCGACCGGTACGCCGACACCTACTTCGACGACGAGTGGGTGGCGGCGCAGGGGCTGGATCCGGCCGGACCGGCCGCGGCGCTGGCCGAATTCGAGCGCAGTTGCGCGTGGCAGTGACCCGGCACACCGCGGTTTGGCCAGCCGCCAGCCCGGTGCGATAGGCTGTCGGAGCTTCAAGCGGGGTGTGGCGCAGCTTGGTAGCGCGCTTCGTTCGGGACGAAGAGGCCGTGGGTTCAAATCCCGCCACCCCGACTCGTGTGATTCAAGGGTCAGCTGGGCGGTTCGACCGACCGTCCGAGGAAGGCCATCAGCCGGGCGGTCGGCGAGGAATTCTCCGGCGCGGGTTGGGCCGGCCCGAAAGCCCCCGGCCGGCGCAGCATCTCCTCCGGTAGCGACTCGACGAGGCCCTGGCACAGCGCGAGCAGGTCGGGCGGCAGCTCGACCTGTCGGCCGAGGCAGCGGTGGATGTCCCAGCTGTGCAGGGCCAGGTCGCACACCGGAAAGATCAGCGCCCGGCGCAGCGGGACCTCACCCTGCGGGGACGTCCGCGGCGCGTCGAGGTCGGCCGTCGGCAGGGCGCCGCGCAGTCGGTCCGCCAGCTCATTCAGATATCGCACCGGATCGTCACGCAGCCACTCCGACGGCCGGGATGGGCCCTGCCAGATCTGTTCGCCCGCCACGAGCGCGACGATCTTGGCCGCGCTCCCGGTCGCATGCCCCACCAGATCACGCACGCTCCACCCTGCGAGGTTGGACGGGCGTTCCCAATTCGCCGACGGAACCTGCCGCACGGAGTCGATGAGCACGCCGATAGCCTTGTCGGCCATCAGATCAATGCGTTCGGTCATGAGCCGCAGCGTAGGCGCCGGCACCGACAGCATCGCCGCGAATCGCGCTGCGGGTATCCCCCGCAAACTCCCGAAACCCTGGCGATATAGTGGATCTCACCGTAATGCTGAGCAAACAGCATTGACATTCGTCGCCGTCAAACACTGCACGTGATTGCCTCGCGGGACCGCAGGCTGCTCAAAACGGCACGGGTATTGCCTGCCACCGGTCTCGAACTCATGAGGGCGACACTCAGTGACCAATTTTGACGATCTCACCCTGCTGAACGACGTTCTGCGCGCCATCTACTCGGCGGACACCGCGGATTTTCCGCAGGTGCTCGACGACCTGACCGCCGCGTCGGCCCGGTGGGTGCCGGGCGCCCAGGAGGCCGGGATCACGGTGACCAGCCGGCAGAACGAGGTCAGCACGCCCTCGGTCACCGACGATTGCGCCCGGCTGCTCGACGAGTTCCAGCAACGCTATCTGGAAGGGCCCTGCCTGCATGCCGCCTGGACTCGCAAGGTCGTGGTGGTCGACGACCTGCGGACCGACTCACGCTGGCCCAAGTACCAGGCCGACGCCCTGGCGCGCACCCCGATCCGCAGCATCCTGTCGCTGCCGATGTACGCCGGCGAGCTGAGCATGGGGGCGCTGAACTTCTACGCCGAACGCCCGCACGCCTTCTCGGACGACTCCCGCCGGATGGCCGCCCTGTTCGCCACGCTGGGCTCGCTGGCGTGGAGCAACGTGGTGCGAACCAAGCAGTTCAAGGAGGCGCTGAGCACCCGCGACATGATCGGACAGGCCAAGGGCATCCTGATGGAACGCTACGAGCTCGACGACGAAACCGCGTTCAACACGCTGATCAAACTCTCGCAGAGCATGAACACCCCGCTGCGCGACATCGCCCGCCGCGTCATCGACGACACCACCCAACGATGAGGCGGCCCGGGTGCCTGAAATCGCGTAAGTCTTTGTGGCGCAACGGCGTTCACGACACCCGTGGACCCCGCACCGGGATGGGTGCGACCCGCGTCCAGCTGCGCAGCTGGGTCCGCCCCACCAGCCGGCAGCGGTGGGTGATCGCCAACCGGCGGGCCGCCTTGGTGAACGTCTGATTGGTCACCACCACCGTGCGGTCGCAGCCGTGCTGGCGTGCCCCGGCGACGACCTGTTGCACGGCGGCCACCCCGACGGCCTTCGCCAGCCTTTTGCATTGGACCGCCATGCGGACGCCGTCCTTCTTGGCGATGAGGTCCACCCCGAAGTCGCCCGTGCCCGCCGTCGGGGTGACGACGTAGCCGGCGACGCGCAGCTGGGCCGCGACGAAGTCCTCGAACTCCGCGCCGGACATCCGGTCGATGGCACGCAACCCCGCGCGGGCGTGTTTGACGTCACGGCGGCGGTGGGCGTCGGCCCGCAACCGGTCCCGCTGCAGGGAAAGCCACCACAGCGCGCCGACCGCCGCGGCCAGGCCGGCCAGCCCGGCCGCACAACCCGCGGGCAGGCTGCCGGTGGTGTGTTGGGTGAAATACCAAGGCACGCCCAGCCCCAACAGGAGCAGCGCCCCGAGTGCCTTGTCCATGACCCCTCAACGTCTACGCGGCCGGCTTTGCCCGAAAACGTAGCGCAACCGTGTGACAAATCGGCGCAGCCGCCCGGGGCGGGCACGGCGGGCCGCCGCGCGTTACGCGCAGTCGGCGCAGACCGGCAGCCCTGCGGCGGAGCGCCGCAACCGGCTGCGGTGCTGCACCAAAAAGCAACTCGAGCAGGTGAACTCGTCGGCGCGCTGCGGGATCACGGTCACCGACAGCTCTTCGCCGGACAGGTCGGCGCCGGGGAGTTCGAAGAAGTGGACGTCGTCGGGGTCGTCGTCGACGACGGTGGTGCCGGCCCCGTGCAGGGCGGGTGCCAGCTCGCGCAGCGAGGACTTGTCCGGGGTGTCGTTGTCGGATACGCGGCGTGCGTCGTAGTCAGTGGTGGTCGCCATCGGAGTTCCTTCCTGCTCGGAACGGGTTGACGCACTTTCGCTGTCCTCACCCGTGGCGCAGGCAGTACCCCGTCCGCGCACGCCTTACACCGATTCGGCGCAGAAATTTCACCCGGCGCCGCTCAGCTGCTGGGCGGCGGTGGCGGCCGGTCGGAATGCGCGGCGTGCCAGCGCAGTTCGGCGTCGCGCACCTTGCGGTGGGTGCGCAGCAGCCAGCCCGCGCTCACCGCGCCCACCACCGCGGCCACGATCAGGGCGATGGCGCCGCCGGTCAGGTGTCCGGCCGCCACGGCGAACACGCCGACGGTCATGGCGACGACCGCCACCGCCGAACCGGCCAATCCGGGCACATTGGCGCCGTAGGTGAAGGTTTCGCCGGCGTGCTGGCGGAAGGTGCGCGCGTGATCGACTGGGTCGCTGTTGCGGTGGTCCAACGTCATTCCTCGTCGAGAATCATTGTGTGCCAGCG
>Ga0164242_10003521_pt1 | contig 17844 bp, 9 predicted proteins | sample OricomgcompostMG_FD_108783 | JGI IMG/M metagenome (GOLD analysis project Ga0164242, IMG submission 108783) | Miracle-Growth compost microbial communities from Emeryville, California, USA - Original compost - Miracle growth compost (MG) ... | reverse complement strand
GCGTCTTGATATGCACGTTGCCCAGCAGCTAAAATCGTGGGCGAGATGCCGGGGACATTTGCGAAGGCTGCTGCGGTGCCGTTGGCAAGGGCTGTGAAATAGTCTGCTACTGACGAGGACGGAAGTCCGGCCTCAATCAGAGCGGGGGGTACGTATTCTGGGACGGTGGTCGCCAACCGGTTGGTGAGTACTACAGTGTAGACTCTAGATAGAGTTCGTTAGTCAGACTTCAGTGATCGTGAGGTACATTGAAGGAGCATCAGGAACATACGTTGCGCAGATGGTCGAGACGAATGATCTGGAAGATCCACCAAAGCCGATGGCGGTCCCTAATTCGCGCTGATCTTCGACGCAGATGGTTGCTACGCATGAATTGAGGATCTCGTTCCATCCGATGAACATGGTCCCCAAAAACATCAGAGTGATAGCTCGACCAGGTGTGTCAGGGGTGCAGGTTGCGGTTGCTACAAAATCAATGTCAGAATTCGAACTGCTTATACGCGCTCTCTGTATACTAACCAGCAAGAAGAGCACTGCCGATAAAGAAGACAGCCCTGGTTTGATGATGTATCCACTTCCACTGACACGCTCCCAACAACTCGCCAAAACTGATGCCGCCATTCACAGCCAGCGCGGCATACCCGGTCCACATTGGATCATCGGCGTGAGCGGGGGCATACAGCACAAGCACCATCGTCGGCCAGACAATAGCAAACGCGTAGTAGACGCTGGCGCCAATTGACCAGAGAGCGATAGAGACGACCAGGCCGCGGTTGCGGAACAGGTGCACAGGGATCAGTGGCTCCTTCAGGGGCATGAATGTCTCGTAGAGGATGAATGCGACAAGAAGGAGGAATCCCACCACGATGGTTGCAATCACATGTGTGGACTTCCAAGGATACAGACTCCCACCCCAGGATAGTCCCATGAGGAAGAGAAGGAGCCCGAGAATCGCCATCAGCGTGCCGATGTAGTCGAATTCACGGACGAACTGCATCTTCCGGCCAGGGCCGTGCTTCATGTTGAAGCTTGGCGGGTGGTAGAAGAAGTACCAACATGCTAAACCGACAGCATTCATAGCAATCAGGAGATAGAATACACTAGACGTGTCTTGTTAGCATGATGTCCTCGGCCGTTGTGTGCCAAACTTACCCTCTCCAACCGACGCTCGTCTTGTAGACAAATGCGTATGCGATGACGGGTCCGAGGCCGCTACAGACCGTACCCCAAATGTAGATGTAACCATTCGCGAGGAGTCTGTACTTGAAAGGTACAAGTTCGTTGATAGTGACTGCATTCCCTCGTATCAGTGCTCCTGAGCCAGTTGTGGCCGCTGTGGCTACTCACAGGCAAAAGACAGCTGAGCGGACGCCCCTAGACCTATCAACGTCTCTCCGGCGATCATGGCATCGATTGATGTAGCTGTAGCGCATACGATGGTCCCAAGCAATCCGAATACATTGCCGCCAATCATGAACCAACGACGACCAAACAGATCTGTGAGGCCTATGTACCCAGCATTAGATATTGTGGACAAATTTGGAAAAAAAGAGTAGGGAGTTCTTACGGCCAACTACCATCAAGCCAATGGCAGTTGTAAGAGTGTAGGTGAGTGCCACCCACGTCAGATTTAGATTCGGTCCAATGTCGTCGTTGATATTCGCCAGGATAGGTGCTGCGAATGCAAAACCTCCTACCCCAGCGCCGTAACTGGCACCGATGGCAAACATGGACCCGAGAAAGGGGAGCCCACGGAAGTATCCTTTGGGCAACTCCCCCGAGTCGACAGTGAAGTCATGCCCCAAGACGACCTCTCGGGAGAGTTCAGTGTCAGGGTGCACTTGCGCTTGATCATGGAGAGAAATAGTCGCCTCTCGGTCATCCTTGTTGCTAGTTGCCATTTCGAGAAATTTATAACTAGGGTGGAGTGCCTTTGTAAAGTAGGTCAGATCTGGGGTTGAAAAGGAAGCCTGGGGAAAGGGAGGGGCTTATATGCTGCTATCTAATTCTGTGGCTTAAGCCACCGGTGCAAGACTTCTGTACAGCTGCACCCATGACACTGCATCTCTACTTTTCCTGACCTGGACATCTCCTTTCAGACTAATATTGAGAATGGAACGGTGTCGATCATACGTTCGTCGGAGCAAAGCGTTTGGCAAACAGTCGAGGGAAACACGAGCTGCATACCTGTCAAAGCAATCCTAACGCTTGTGGCGTCTGCCTAGCGCACGTAGTCAGTCCCAGGATATCGGAAGCCCGGATCAGTGAGAAACGGACCTTCATATCAAGTCTACAGGAGAAGATGCCCTTGTGGGGGCAGAATGAACGTGCTCGGATAGATCCACAGTTCCCGCGGAAGACCGGGATGACGAATTGATACATCCGGGTGGATCCATCAGTGTTTCTATGTATGGAGCACTACGGAGTATCCTCATCAGCATTATTGGTCTGTGGAGGAAGTTAGCTTTATCCCGATCGGATGCCCGTACGTGCTTTAATCTTTCCGTTCCGGTGATACGCCCCGTGGGGAACGAACATGCTAAGGGTCCTGTTCGAAGGTGAACCAAGACGTCTATGGCGCTATGTATATAATCATGACTTGCACAGCTCTGTCTCTACCAATAGTCCAAGGACCCTTACGAATGAACCCTCTCTATCTTCTTCATCTCCATATCTCCTCTTCCACACATAAACAATGCCGACCCGACCACCACCCCCAGAAACCGCGTCTACCCTTTCCTCCCCACCCTTCGTCCCGCTCACCGGCATCCCTAACCTCCGCGACCTGGGCGGCTGGCCTATCTCTACCTCGACGCGCACCCGCCCCCTCTCCATCCGCCGCCACTACATTTACCGCTGTGGCGAACCCACGTCCGCGCCCCCCAGCACAGTCCACCTTCTCACATCTCCACCGCACCGCATCGCCACGCTCTTCGACCTACGCTCGAAAGGGGAGATCGAGGGGATGCAGATCAGTGGGGAGCAGGGGCGCGTGGTGGATTGGAGGGGGGTGAGGAGGGTGGAGGTTCCGGTGTTTGGGGAGGAGGAGAGAGCGGATCCGGTTGCGCTGGCGGTTAGGTATGCGGGAGATATGGGACGAGGGGTGAGGAAGGGCGAGGAAAATGGAACGAAGAAAAAAGAGCCGTTCAGCGCGATGTATAAGAACATGTTGGAAATGGGAGCGGGGGCTTATGGGACGATTCTGAGGCATATACTCGAGCACCTATCGCACCCACCGTCGTCGAAGGCGGGAGGGGAGGGAGGGGCGTTCTTGGTGCATTGTACAGCTGGCAAAGATCGCACAGGTGTATTCTGTGCCTTGGTATTGAGCTTATGTGGAGTCGCGGAGGAGATCGTGGCAGACGAGTACACGCTCTCGGAACGGGGGCTCGGGACATGGATGGAGCACCTTGTTGGCGTTGTGGTGGCCAAGACGGGGGTGCCGGAGGACCAGGCGCGGAAGATGGCGGGGGCGAAGAGGGAGAGTATTTTGGATGCAGTGAGGATTGTGAGGGAGGAATGGGGCGGCGCTGAGGGTTATTTTGAGAAGATGTGTGGGGTTAGTAGAGAGGATTTGGAGAAGATTAAGGGGTTTTTGGTGGTTGAGAAGGAGCCTGTTTGTGGGTTAAATCGATAGATGGCGCGTGCAGTACACTTTAGAGCGTAGGTACCTAGGCAGTAAGGAAGATAGAATAGAAAGCGAGAATGTCTTTTTTAGATTACTTGGTGCTTCATTCATCAAAAGAAACATCCAGCCTGCTACCAGCCATCGCTTCCTTCCGCATCATCTAGATCGTTTCGTTGATCTGTTCCAACTTGTACCACTTCGCTGGACTATGGATTCCATGTTTCCCGTGAATTCGGCGCACGCTGCCAACTGCTTCAGCCAAGACCGCACATCTGACTACACCGAGCCAACCCCCTTCCGGATATTCGCAGCAATGTTGCATGGAAGGCCGTGATACCGGCACATGAAGATGGGAGAGCTGATCTTCGCATCGATGACAGACTAGCCTAACTCTTGAAAGAAACCATTGCAAATGAACCCTTACATTCTGAACCGGTCGAACTAGCAATTCGTGTTAGTGTTAGTGTTCCTTGCAGCAATGTAATATGGGGTAAGGAGCGGAGCCATTTGAGCTTCCGATGTTACGCGGGACACTTGCTCTGAACAGTTAGCCGTAGAGATCGTCTGGCATTTCCATCCGGCTAGCGCAACCTCTTCTCCTAGGTATTCCAAGCGCAATCCAGACTATGCAGCTAAGCTCTTACTATTACAGCCCGATAAAGGAGAGCAACTGAAGGGCAAGTTCTCCCCACATGCGTGCGGAGAAAGCTAAATCGCGTGAGGCCGGATCCAGCGATACTAGCACCATTCCCATCGACATCGGATGCCTTCCGATGTCTGCTCCGTAGATCGTGAGGGGTTCCTATTGACCATTACGCCGGAGATGGTTAGCCAATTTGACTTTGAAGATTGGAGATGTATTCCTTCGTACTTGACTCGAGGGGGGTACATATTGCGTGTGGTTTCCCGCTCCAGACCAGCTCGTCATTCGTGGCCCCTACATCTCCGTTCTCGATTAATTGCATAGCTGTTCCTCTTCCTCTGTTTGATGCGATTCCCCGCCCCCCTCAACTGGCAGATAAATCACTCGCGCGATGGCTACAAAGGCGGTATTAGAAGGGAACAAACGGGGTTCCGCCTCAGTCTCTTACATCCTCGGTTTCGACGCTCCAGAATCCTCGAATAAAGCTTTGGTTGGTGGAAAAGGGGCAAACTTAGGCAAACTTACGCAGGCAAGATTTCCTGTTCCTCCTGGATTCAACATCACGACAGCGGCGTACAACGAGTTCGTGACAGCAACTGGGTTGTGGAAAAAGCTGTCACGGGTCTTAAGCGACGCCGACTATGACGACGCCGACGATCTGGTGGCCAGGACGACGAAGATCCGAGACCTCTTCGCAGAGACCACGATGCCCTCCGCGATCAGCGAAGCAATCGCCAAACACTATACGCGCTTGGGCAACCAAGTCTATGTTGCCGTGCGATCATCAGGCACAGCTGAGGATCTGGCGGAGGCCTCGTTCGCAGGCCTACATGACACGTACCTCGACATCAGAGGGCGTGACGCCTTGATAGACGCAGTACGCGATTGCTGGGCTTCGCTATGGACATCTCGCGCGACGGCCTACCGTCACCGCAACGGCTTCTCTCACGCCGAAGCGCAGCTAGCCGTCGTGATCCAGAGCATGGTGTCCTCCTCGGTCTCCGGCGTCATGTTTACCGGTAATCCTGTCACGACCGCGACAGACGAAATCATGATCAACGCGTCCTGGGGATTGGGCGAGAGTGTTGTCTCAGGCATTGTGACGCCCGACACCTTCGTGTTGAAAGCCGGAGATGACCTGCACGTGCGCGATCGCGTACTTGGGCAGAAGGAAGTGACGATTCGGCGCGATCCGCTCAAGTCGCTCGGTACCATCACGGAGCCCACGTCCGAGGCGGAGCAGGCGAAATACACGCTGTCCGACAAACAGGCGATCGAGCTGTCTCGCTTAGGATTGCGTGTGCAAGAGTACTACGGCGGGTTCCCGCAGGATATCGAGTGGGGATATGAGGATGGGGGGTTCCAACTGCTGCAGTCGCGCCCGATCACCGGGGTGGAGTTCTCGTGGGATGCAGATTGCGAGGATTGGCAGGTGTACGACGATGCGGACAATACGACGTGGACGCGTTCACTGGCAGATGAGAACTGGACGGGGGCTATCTCGCCGCTCATGTATTCGTGCAGGGGCGAGGCGTTTAGCAATGGCCGACGCGTAGCGGTCGATCTATGGGGATTCGAGGATATGCAACGGTTGCGAATGTTGAAGTTTCGGAAGAGCACTATTTACTTTAACTGCGACCTCGAGAGGAAGACCATCGAACACACAATCCCGACAGCCTTCCGGCGAGGCTTGATGGGGTATCTCCCAGCCTCGTGGCGCGACGAGGTTGCGGCGACGCCATTCAGCTGGTTCAGCTACGCCAAGCTCTATGCCCGAATCGAAACACTACGTCCTGCTCTCTATAAGGCCTTCAAAGATCTCACGGAGATATGGTTCCCCAGATTCGAAACAGAAGGCCGAGGCATCCCCCGGGAAGACCTACCGGATTTGACCGACAGCGCGCTCAAACGCTACGTCAACAAGCTCGTCGTCATAGAGGACGAATACATAGTCGATGTGTACAGTTGGTACATCATTCAGGCTCGGGACGTTCTCACTTTTCTGCGTGTGATGCTTCATCACTGGTATGATCCAGAAGACGCCACCGCCTTCCAGGCCGTACTCAGCGGAACTCCACGGCGCAGCGAGACCATGAAACAGAACCACATGCTCTGGGAACTGTCCCACATGATACGTGTGTCGGAGGGCCTCTCTACCACATTCGCCAAACATAGGGACGGAGACTTCTTCGCGGCGTGCAAAGACACGGAAGATGGCCGCAAGTTCCTCAAGCACTACAAGCTCTTCGTCGAGCGGTACGGTCAGCGCGGCATGCCGGATCGTGACATCTACTTCCCACGACGCTGTGAGGACCCATCGATCGACTACCTGGCGCTGGAGGCCATGCTCAAGACGGCAGAGTCTACAGACCCCGAGATCAAGGAAATAGAGACCAACCGCACACGTGAGGAGTTTGTGGATAAGGTGATTGCGAAGATTCAGCGAGGATTGTTCGGCACTTTCAAGGCAGAGCTGTTCAAGTTGGTGCTGGATTGGGCTGTCAATTTTGTGATCTCGAGAGACGACGAGCGACACTATCTCGATCTATCTACGCTGTCCATCCGCTGGGGATTCATGGAGGTCGGCAGGCGCCTGGTAGAGCGGGGGATCTTCGAGACCATCGATGATGTGTGGTTCCTGAGTCGGTTGGAGCTTTTTGCCCTGTTGGACAGCGGGAGTCCCATGAAGCCTTTGACAAGAGCCAAGATCACCGCCCGTCGCCGCGATTTTGAACGAATGATGGAAGGCACGGTCAACCAGCCGCCGTACCTAGTGAACTATAAAGGAGCGGATCTCGATGATCTCGAGGATGTCAGTGATGGAGTGGTCAAAGGGATTGGCACCGCGGTGGGCAGTGTGACGGCGAGAGCGAGGGTAGTGAAACAGCTCAAGGATGTGGGGAAGGTGCAGGAGGGCGATATCCTCGTTGTCAACTCTACGGATCCAGGTTGGACGCCGGTCTTCCATATCATAAGTGGGCTCGTACTCGAAACGGGTGGGATCCTTGCCCATGGTTCCTGCCTGGCAAGAGAATACGGTCTGCCGTCCGTGCAGGTCGCAAGGGCTATGCAGCTCATTCCAGACGGTGCTCTTGTGACTGTTAATGGTGATCGAGGGACGGTGACGATTCTTGAGGAGGAGGACGACAAAAATGAAGGCCCAGCGATAGCAAAATAGGACCGCGTAACGCGGAGGCGTGGCACTAGTCGTATCCTGGTCTATCATTCATTTCAATTACCTGTCTGTATTGTAGTTTCGTATCTATGAAAGATGCTGCCTGTCTGATATCCTGCATTTTTGATCCTGAGACCTCCCTTGTCATTCAATTTCTCTAGCGACTGATGGATAGACGGGCAGAAAAACATCGTCACGTTCAAATTTTTGAAGTTGACGTTGCGTGTAAGACGCGCTGGTACCTGGTAGTCGGGGTGCTAATGAAGTGCACAGGAGTGCTAACTAGTCGATATACGACTTACGATTTACGAGCGTAGCGATATCAATCATATAAGTATTACAGTGATTAAGCACGGTAGTAGCCCTCTAGACAGGATTAGGTATGTACAATATCGAACGCGCGTCGGGCGTGATATATGCACAACTTGTATACCGGTATTCTAACTCTTGACCAAACACAAGTGGTCGCATGATTACCACCTAAATCGCAGCGTTCCTACAGTGTAGCGTTTTATTCGGTTATTCCGTATCTAAATGAGCGTTATCCTACGGCGATCGGATTGTCTCAACCATTTAGTTACCTCATCTGGCAGATCGATCCATTTTGGGGGCTGGGATGAAAAATATCCCACCCTCCGAAACCTTGTCTCTTCATCCGTGGCTTTAAGGATAAGCCCGTACATACAACCCTCGCTAATCACTTCCAAGCAGCAAAAGGTTTGTCCACATACAGGTTCCGTCTGCGAATCCCAAAACGTCCTGATGGATGCGATGCTATCCGAATCGCCCGGGCTGGTTCTCATGAAGGAGTTTCCCGTCCAATACACTTCTTGTAAGAACCCTCGAACAACCAGACTACCCCCTACGACCCTACCGTATTCCAAGGCTGTCGCAAGAGTTACATTGCACTCTTCGATCTCCAGACCGTCGAGCCTAGAATGCGGAGAGGTTAAAACATCAGCGAACTTGACACCACTAGGCGCAAGATGCCAAGACCAGGTTGGCGACACATCTGCTCCGTCGGGCAAGCCCGGGCAGGTTGTCTTTTGCTTGGTTCGAGGGGCGATATACCACAATAGCGTGAATGGGAGCAGTTCTTCCCATAACCCTGCCGCATAGCGACGCGGTGTCGACTTCAGACGCTTTTCGTATGTTTCTGCGATGGCAGCGATGGCCGGCAGCCGATCTTCGGGGTTTGAGATATTTCGCGCTGTGTATCTCGCGACATCTTGCCGCCAGTCCTTTAAGACTTGACCAATTCCCACGCTTACTTCATCGGGGGGGTCTATGTCGTTGGAACCTCCATCTACCTCAACTCCTTCCCGACATTCCCAGACCAGCTGCGAGGTGCCAAATCTCAACAATCGCTTAGAGAGAAAGTGTTCCTGCATTGTCCATGCTCGCGAATCGATAGGCTCCGTTTCGCAACGCCTGATGTCCCCATTGCAGCAGAATACACTTCGATGGCCTCGGTCGTCCTCGTTGCCACCACGCCAAGGAAGTTCGTAAACGTCGCCGTAAATCTTTGCCAAATTGCGTTCGTGAAGGAACCCTTCGTCACAATGGGTCGCTCGAGCCGCCGAGATAGTGACAGTGGCCCCCTCGTAAATCTGTGACATTTTCGCTATTTCCCTCTCCTTATCTTCGTCATCGTCCTGAACAATGCACAAGGAATCCACCCAGAGGTACTCTAGGCCTAGAGCCCGAGTCGTTTCAACAGCGTCTCGTATAGTTTTGGGTAGTTGACTACAATCAATGCCCTGTTGATGCGCCGAGAGGCTATCCTGGGTTGTCTTGAGTCTGTTCAGTGCTGCATCGCCCCAGCAATAGCTCAATGCGGCGTATGGTATCCGTACAGCTGGATCCTTGTACGCGTCTTTGACGTAAATAGTAACCGAGTCGGCCGGGTTGATGTAGATGAGCCGCGTCGGCATACCACCAGTGAATCGGGACTCTGCCAAGGAGCACTTTGCGTGACCATCCCTACATCGTTGTAGGTAAGACTTTGCCGTTTCCAAGCTTACTTGTGGCCTCAGCGGCCTGGCATCAATGTACGAGCTGGCCGGACTCCCTGGAGAGAAATTAAAACGTACTCGTGATTCAGTCGATCAGAGAATTGAGTATTACCTTCTGTGACAAACACATGTCTTGACCAGACTTGTTCTAGCGGGTCACCAGTCAAACTGAAGCCCAGAGTCCCTACGCCTTCATCTAGGGTTGGCAGTATCTGGAGCTCCCATAGTTCCGCTCCCCCTTGCCTAAGCCGTGGGATAATGCGAAGAGCCTCACCGAGCGCCCAGAGAAAAAGATGACACCCATGAAACGCAGCATTGAATACCTCATGTCGAGAGAAATAAAACGGCTGACCACATTGGCCCTCACGGACGCATTGACTGGGATCGAACGAGATCACAGCGCAGACTTGGCAAGAATGAGGAGCAATTCCTTGAATAACCTCTCCTGATTGTTGCAGGTGGTGATCCATAATGAATATAATTAACAGGCCCAAAAAGGTGTTGTTTCAGCGTTTCGGGAAACTATGTTGAATACAAACCGACGTTGAACAACTTGGGCAGATTTGGGCAGAAATTACAGTGTATGCCCCCAACTGCTTCGCCGTGTTCTTTGACGATCCAATCAGCACGTTTACTGGGAGCTGACACACACTCCCTTCACCCTTTCTGCTTCAAGTTTCCCGCGATGGAAACACGCCATGAATGAGGGAGTGGTAGAACATCACCCGGAATGAAGCAAGAATGCCGTCAAGCATGTAGTGCGGTCGTTACCTGGCAAGAAATAAGTAAATAACATACCAAGGACGACCATTGATCGGGAGGTGTGGTGCTCGACGCTGATAATAATTCGGGACCTTTTAATGCCATTCTCAGGACGGCTGCGTGGGTGAGATAATGTTGCCCTGTCAGACACTGGGAGAAAGCTGCGGCGTGATGCTCTGCACATGTATTTGCATGCCACGTGTGACATTGGCCATGGTGTTCTAGGTTTGGAGTCGTACCCCGTCTCGGTCCCTAGGTAGTTGAAAGCATGAAGTTGTTGGGAGGGCCCCGGCAGCTACAACGAGGATCGCGCGGAATTGAAGTGTGTATCAGAGAGAATCCGGAGGTGGCTTCGCTGCGAGTCCGAGGCGTTCCACTGCCATCTGCCCAGTCCATGGATATCCGTCGATCCACAGTAAACCACAGTGGGGTCGACGCGACATGACGACGGTGTCGAAGGCGGCGCGGTTGCCTCGTCCACGGGACATCCGATGGCTCCATTCGATGACCCGGCCCGTTGGTCGGCTCCGACTGTCCGGATGCATTGGCCCACCAGCCGCCCCAACCGGCCGCTAGGCAGTAACTAGCGCCGCGCCCTCAAGGTAGAGTGATTGCTCTATTCTCGGGAAGTTTGACGGTGCCATTTTTGCCAGCCGCTTGTGCTTGTGAGCCAGGCGATTATTTACGCTGCTGGGGATTTCGTTTCCGCGCTGCCGGCACAGCTTCGTAACTGATGGTACGCCCAACGGGCAAGTGAAGGCTTTCGGGACAGGTCGGCCGGGCCTACCTTATGCACGAAGTCGAGCTCGGGTTGAGGAGAGTGCCGGGCGGCTGTTTAATGTCGTTTCCCCTCTGACGACTTCAAACGAAGGCGGATTCGGTTAGTTCGTCCTCACAACCCCTTTTTTTTTGTGCCTTCGACTCCCGCCCGAGCCATTCCCCTCGCGAACCGTCGTTCTCGTCTAATAGGATGACGTCTCACACAATAGCTGCGTCGCCAGAAGGCAAGGCTAGCTTGAAAAGTTGAATGAGGGAAGTAGATATTTAATTCGTACTTGCATATTATCTGCCGCATTCCGGGCGGTTTCCTACAAGACAAAAGAGATGGTCTCGATGCATCCGTCAAGCCTCAGTGGTGCCAGTAAAAAATGGCGCTTCGCCAGCATGACCCCAACCAAAACCCTATACCCGAATTATGAACGACGAAATAAACCCATCGGCTAGCGCTCTAGAACGTAAAGAAAAGGAGGACGGGAGAGTGTGCTGGTAGGGGTATATAGAATGTGGATGTGCTAAAGACGACCAAGAAAATTGGAGTGATAGATCCAAAGAACCCCGAAAACAAAGACCAAGCCATTAATATCGTTAGTAAGGTCATGGGGAACCCCAAACCCCGTCATAAAATGTCGTACACTCCCAAACGTTCCCGCAGCGCCTTCACGCGGCAGCCTTAATCCGCCACTCTTGCACCACAGTCGGATGATGGACCACCCCCCAGCCCCGGCGACCCGTCAACAGAACGCGACACGCCTCGAGGCGGGCGTAAAGCGCCAGCTCACCCTTCGCTAGGCCGCAGGTAGAGTCGATGATCTGCAGAATCCCCTTGCCGTCGACATCCCGGACGTGGACGTTGGCCCCGTGCTCAAGCAGGGTCGCCAGTGCGATCTTGCGGCCGAGCCGGGCCGCGATCAGCAGCGCCGTTTCGCCGCGGCGGTTCCGTGCTTCAATGCGGGCACCGGCACGTATTAGGGTCTCGATTATTGAGCTCAGCGTCTTTGCCTTGTCGTCCATGTCGTCAGAGATGAAAGTGATAAAGGCCATCAGAACCGTGTTTCCTAGCTTATCATAGTGGTTGACATCGACAGGTTGTCGAGAACGGAGGAGGTTCTCCAAGCTGAGGCGACGTGGTGCCAGTGGCCCTTCATTATTGTCGTCGGGGTTGTCTTTCTTGTCGTACTTTCGTTTAAGCGGCCGGCGAGTGTTCATAGACGTTCGCCAGTCGTCCATCATTTGCGGGTTAATGATGGCTTCGGCAAGGCAGTGCAACCCATTCCGCCCTTCCCCGTCCTCGATACGAGGGTTATCGAAGGAAGACTGGACGATCTGGATGAGGCGGGCGTGATAAGCTAGAAAAGCTTCCTCATCGTTCGAGGTTTGGGGACTATTGCGTCTTGTGCCGGAGGAGGGTACTTCTTCCGGCAGCGGGGTCAGTGGCCCCCGCCTGGGTGGGATGAAGGGGCCTTCCCCACCGAGGTTAGTATTCGCGAGGGGGTTGAATCCGAAGGCGTCGCGCCGTGACGAGAGGGCAGGGTTGAAGGGTGACAAAATCCCGTCAAGGATTTCAGAATCCCGGATGACGGAATGGGCTCGGTGGAAAAAGGTTCGACCGTAGACGTCCATGGTGTAAACGAGGTCGGGTGAGCTATCACGAAGATACGCCAGTAGCTGTTTGAGCGGTGACGAGAGGCTCTTCAGATCGGCAAACCACTCCAGATTCAAAACATGGAGGAAAGTCTGGCCTGCACTATTTGTGGCACCGGGGTTGGCACTATGCAGAATCATGCCGAATAGAGGCTCCTGATATCCTTCGAGGGCAGCAAAAAGATGTAGCGGAGTGTTGCCAAAGCAATCGCGGGTCGCGAGATTCATCTGCGACGGGTCCTCGAGGACCTGTTGGGCCCCGGGGGAAAGCTCACCGTTGGGGAAGAGCCAGACGCCCTTCTCCTCCGAGAGGGCCTCGGCGATTGAGCACCAACATTTCCCGCTGTAGTGGTCTTGGCCAGGGAACCCGGCGCAGTTGAGTCTCTGGGGGTTGATGAAGTCTCCAGGGAGAGCGAAGCAGGGCTCGGGGAAGGCCTCGAAAATGTCTGGCTCCTGTGGCTCCGGCTCCGACGCCTGGGGTTGGTCCATGTCCGACATAGATGGGCGACGGTCTAGGATGGCCGGGGACGGCTGGGTCAAGTCGGTAGCGCTCGAAATAGTAAACCGTTTCAGAATAGTCGATATTTGTTTGGCGTATCGCGTCGAGCAGTCCGATACCCGTTTCTGCAAGTCACGCACACTCGGCGAACTCATCTCGGTCGAGGTCGAGAAGACGGTGCTTTGGCGTCTCGGCGCTTTCGATGTCATTTTCGTCTGGCCGGAGTTGGCAGTGGCAGTGACGCTCGGCGGTGCCATGCACTGGGTATCGCTGACGGGGAGAGAATATTGAGAAGACATGGCTGGATTGATTGAGGGTGGAGCGAGATTCAACTCTGAAAGTTCGGGGCTCCCGGCGAGGGCCTCCTTCTTCACCTCGACACAATCCAGTTGCTCGACGGGGTCGAGCTCTTCGTAGGGACTGGAGTCGGAGACGGGCTCCTCTTTGACCTCGACCAAGGCGTCGTCGTATGGCGGTGGTTGGGTCTTTCGGTTCCGACGTCGTCGGCTCGGCGAAACCGATAAACTACTAATGCGTTTGTCCATCTCGACGCGCGACTCGGGACGCAAGTAGCGGGGATCATTGTCAAGCATGTTGTGGATCGTCTTTTGCGCCGAGTTCTTCCTGCAGAGCGGCTATCAGCACCTCAACAGGGCCAACGACGCTCAGTTCTCCAGGGGAGGGGCGCTTCGCTCTTCTCTTACCTCGGCTTGAAGAAGTCATCTTCGAGGACTCTGATGATTTTATCAATGGACAGCGTGGTATAGACGTACAGCCTTGCCAGCTTCCTTGAGCGCGAGACGGTCCATTGGGGCGGTCGCCCGATCCTGGTAGTGGTGGTGCCAGGCGAGCCCTTGGCCGTTCCCGAATTAGGGGAGGACATACCATACGATGGGGATGGTTCGAGGGGGTGAGGCGACGATATGATTATGTTGCGATAGTCACACGCTGGCCGTCAATGGCGTGTTTTGCTGAAACATCCAAAATCTGATGAAGCTAAGAGGGACTGATAGTGGGAAACTAGAAGAGACATCCTAGCCTGGGGGCGGGCATTGATAGATCGAAAGCTCCAAGACCAAGGGGCGGACCGCCAACAATCCTTGTGGTCAAACAGAATGGCAGAGAAGGGCAAGAAGTGCTGGGATTGGAAGCCCAAACACGCCGTGCAAGGGGCAAGGGGGGGGGGGAAGAGATGGTGTGCAGGACGGTTAGGAACAAGGCTGCTTCCCCTCAAAACCGTGGGGCTAGTTATTAGAAGTGTACTTGGTTGACCTCCCAAGATCTCCGCGGCAAATGCAGGAACATGAAGTATCTTCCTATCTCAAAATCAGGTACGACAATCATTGCCTATTTCTCCAATTTCCGATCATCAGGCGGTCTGGGCATTGGGCGAGGTGCCTGCACCTGGCTTAGCTTCTGCCGCCACCGGCCCTACCAGCCAATCCAGCAGCGGAAACCCAGGTTTTAGAAGGTGTCGCGTCGACGGACGGCGAAAGCCGCCGTATTACCCGCTGACTAGCCGTGCCAATGGATACGCGAAAACCGGCAAAACCACGTGGGAAACCAGGCCGGCCATGCAGGTGAACCTATGCAAATTGTATGCAGAGTTGTAGAATTTTCTACTCAGCTGAATGAGCTGGATTCGAGAGAACCATCGGGAGGCGATCATTGGTAAAAAAGGCTCTCAAGGATGTAAAATGGCGCGAGAAAAACGATTCCCTGCTGAGATCCCTGAGATGGATCAGCAATTGTTCCAGAAATGTTCCGTGCGCTACACTAATAAATTTGCATCTGCGTGGTTGGCGAATGTGACCTCGCCCATCGGTGATCGTCTGGTCAAGATCCTGGCCTGTGCATCGATCCTTGCGAATCCCTCCTTTGCACCAGGAGTTCGCAGCCAGGCAGCGAAGGTTTTGCCACCGGTCAGAATGAAAACTGGGCTGCCGGGCAAGTCGGGATTAACACTGAAAAGCAACTTTGCTTGGAGGTTGGCGACCTTGCCCGAACACCAAAAAAAAAACCATGTATTGCTCATTTAAAGAAAACACTTGGGACACCTAGGTACCTACGTACCTACGGATGTACCTCATCATAATCACACCTTTACGCATACCCTAGGTAGGAAGCGGTCCCCGCCTTATCCCTGACTTGGGTACCTACTCCCAGGTTGGTACCTGGTGGTGTATGCATACCGTTTCTCACCACTGTTCAGTGTTCACACGCATTCCTAGAATCAACTCAGGTATTAAGGGAAAGATGCCCGGTAATTTACCTCCAGCATCACCTTGCCTGTGATCTGTGACAGAGTGACACGCCTTACGTAAGGTAGGTATTCGTTCGCGGGGAACTGGTTTGATGACTGATCGCTTCTTGCTGCCCCGCAATCGATCTGCTGTAACATCAAGTCCCCGAGCGATAAGATAAGGACGGCCAAAAATTTCTGTGCAGATTCAAAGCTCGGTGTGAGCAGCGAAGCCATTGCCCCACGAACCAACCCACCACTCCCTCCCACCCACCCACCCACAGGCAGCCAAAGATGGTGAAACGCAAGGTTGCTGCCCTCGAGAAGGTTGAGGCTGATCTGTAAGCTATATTCCGGAACTAGATTGAAGCCTAACTAACCCATTGATAGCGTGAACCTCCAGTACAAGATTCGGCGAGACCCCAAGTACGATCGAGATACACCACCAACCAGTTCAACCAAGCTTCCACTAACTATCTCTCCCACAGATCATATGCCCAAGAATTCTACGATCAGTGGCTTGCATACGATGCACAGAAGCAAATCTTCCTCTCTGCGCCGGCTACAGCATCAGCCGATGATATCCAGAAGTTTCACGACCTAGTCGACCTGATTGCGCACGTTGCCGACTGCTACCCCGACCTTACAGGCCAGTATTCCGAGGATCTAAAGGCCCTCCTCACGCTTCACCATGCTGTTCTGGACCCCGATCTACGCGAGAAAGTCGTAGGCAGCTTGTCACTGCTACGAAGGAAAGATACCATCGACTCAAGCAGTCTCCTGACGACCCTCTTCCCAATTCTCGTCTCGACCCCAAGCAAGACGCTACGAGCACTATTGTTCAAGGTAAAACCAACAGTCAAAAGCCCACCCACAATTTCTCTACCCGGAAGCTAAACCAGGTTGCGTACAGAAAATCCTCAGCGACCTCCGAGAATCCAACTCCAAGACTACCAACCATCGCCTCAACCGCACCATACAAACCGTCCTCCACAACCTCGTGACTTCAGACCGCGCCTCCCCCAAGGCATTATGGGCAGTGAAGCTCACGCGTGAGCTATGGAAACGTCAAATATGGGCCGACGTCCGGCCGGTGGACGTCATGAAGGAGGCCTGCCTCGCGGACAACGAGAAGGTCGTGTGTGGCGCCGTTCGCTTCTTCCTCGGCGGAGACGAGGAGCGGGAAGAATTGGACGACGAGAGCAGCGACGAGGAAGGTGTTGATCTCAAGAAGATCAAGCACCAGGGCATTATCAACAAGAAGTCGAAAAAGAGAGAAAAGGTGTACAAGAAGGCCATTGAGAAGGTCAAGAGACACGACCGCAAGAAGAACCAGCCTCATCCGCTCAACTTCTCCGCACTACACCTTCTACACGACCCCCAGGGTTTCTCTGAGCAACTGTTCCAGAAGCACCTCCAGAATACCAAGTCCAAGCTGGCCCTGGAAAACAAGCTGCTTGTCCTACAGCTCGTCACTCGCCTCATAGGTCTGCACAAGCTGACCTTCACCTCATATTCCTGGTTCACAAAATTCCTAACCCCGAAACAAACTAACGTCACGTCATTCCTCGCATCTCTCGCCCAAGGCACCCACAACCTGGTACCGCCGGATGCGATAGAGCCGCTGATCGTGAAGATCGCGAACGAATTCGTATCCGAGGCATCAGCCCCCGAGGTCGCTTCTGCTGGCATCAACGCCATCAGGGAGATCTGCGTGCGGCAGCCGTTAGCCATGAACGAGACCCTGTTGCAGGACCTGGTCCAGTACCGGAAAAGCAAGGACAAGGGTGTCATGATGACCGCCAAGGGGCTGCTCTCTCTCTACCGCGACGTCAATCCCGAGATCCTGAGGAAGAAGGACCGCGGCAAGGATGCGACGATGGGTCTGCGTGCAGGACAGCTCCACCAGCGCAAGTTCGGCGAGGAAGATGCGGGCGGGATCGAGGGACTGGAGCTCCTCGAGAAGTGGAAGGAGGAAGAAAAGGCGAAGAAGCTGGCCGCGAAGGCGGTGGATGGCGATGATAAAGATGATGACAGTGATGACGACTCGTTTAACTCGAGCGACTGGGAGGTCGGTTCAACCGACAGTAGCGATTCTGGCGGCTGGATCAACGTCAGCGACGAGGAGGATGAGACACCCGCCGCCAAGCGGCCAAAGACAGACTCAGAAGCCCCGGACCTAGTCGATGGCAGTAAGGAGGCGGTAGTGCCATTCGTCTCCAAACTGGCCACGACCTCCATCCTGACCCCCGCCGATCTCGCCAAGCTCCAGGAGCTACGCATGGAAGCCGACATAGACAGGGCAATGGGCAACCGGTCCAAGCGACAGAAGGAGATGCTCGAGCGACACGCCGACGAGCCGCTCACGGCGGCGGTGATCGAGATGCCGTCCAAGCTGCGCAAGAGCACCAAGGAGGAGCGGGTGGCGCTGGCGCAGGAGGGCAAGCCCGGGCGGGAGG
>Ga0164242_10003520_pt1 | contig 17848 bp, 23 predicted proteins | sample OricomgcompostMG_FD_108783 | JGI IMG/M metagenome (GOLD analysis project Ga0164242, IMG submission 108783) | Miracle-Growth compost microbial communities from Emeryville, California, USA - Original compost - Miracle growth compost (MG) ... | reverse complement strand
TCAGGAATTAATATTAAGGATACCGTAAAGGCTGGTACGCTGGTTGGTGGCCACCCAGATATAAATAAACCGATTAAGGGCGTGCAGCTCTTCCTCTATCATGACGGAATTGCCATAGGCGACCCGATTTTTAAGGTCAAAGGGATTATTCCTAGCAACAAAATAAAGGATGTGACCTTTGAAGATGTATCAACCTTTGAAAAACGGATATCAGCAGGTAGGATATTATTGGTCGGGGTGTTTGCACTTGCTTGGAAAAAAAGAAACAAAAACGAAAATGCCTATTTGGTCATAGATTGGGAAGATGGCAGGTTCAACCATTCAACTTCATTTTTATTTGAGGGGAAAGGTAGTACGCAGCAGGCCAATACAGTCCGAAATTGGCTAATTAATAAATTACGATAGCGCATTATCTCCACAATCAAGGTGGAAACGTTTATTAAGCCATCTGTCTTATTGTCAGGTGGCTTTTTTAATTTTGTGGTAATGGCATATAACCGCAATAATTACTTAAGAAGGATTAGCTATATAGTGTCAGTTTACACTCAGGTTAAGCACCATGACGTTCCTGACACCTATATTTTGCGGCATGAGTTCCCAAAGCATAATATTTTTATTAGCTATCGGATGTGGATGAACATCAAGAATATGAAACAGAACGAAGTAAATCCGAGGCAATTAAGCCTCTTTGAATAATTAAAGATTTATCATATAAGCAGTTAGTTTTGGTTAAAGCCGGTGTTTCTACACGGGCTTTTTTACATTCTGGCCACATTTACCTTTACGGTTGCCGCTGGTCTTCTGTCAATAACCGGTTGTGCAAATCTATCCTGCCAGTTACAAGTAAAAGTCATTGTGCGCATTCTGATGCCGTCTGAACGGATTGCCCGGCCAAATGAAGTTCTTACCAATCCTGAATAATCAGTTCCACCGCTCCAGCCTTGCAGGACCTTGTAGATATCCTGCATAATGTCGTAAATCCGCATTTCATAGGCTGTTAGATCAACCGGAGCTTTGCGACTCACATTTTGGGTCATGTCGGCCACGGTAATCACAATCTGCAATAAACCTTCCTGGACTAAGTTTCCATCGTTACTGAATTGACCGCTTTGAATATCTACCAATGCACAGGGAAATTTAACCGGTGGACGGTCTCCATGAGTATATAAGGAAAGCTGTCCCCAGTCCTGGGCAATGTATTTTAATAGGGGAACCTGTGACTCCAGTCTGCCCTCTATATCACTGATGATATGCTTCATTATTTTTGTTTTAAAGCGTTGTAAATCTCTTTTTCAATTATGTTGACCTGCTCATCTACAGCTGCCTGGACTATTTGAGTGACCTTTGGATGATCACCTATAAATTGTCTGGCTGGTATCTTTATTTTTGAACCGACTTTCATTAATGCCAGATTCTTGTAGAACTGAGCATCAGCGGATAAGGCTCTGTTTTGTGCTGTACTTCTCGTACTGCCGTCTTTTTTGGTTGTTATTCCCTTTGTTAGCTCGTAATATTTTGCCCAGAAATACTTTTTCATTTTAGTAGTGACGGTGATCTCTCCACCTGAATTCTGGATATCGGCATATGGTTCTGTAGACTCCCAGTGTATTTCGTGACCATGAGTACTGGGGTTAATACTACGGCGCAGCTTGCCGCTCCTGATGAGCTGTGAGCCTTTTGAATTATGGTGTCCTTCTGCTGGCCATGACCTATCAAAGAACGCCTTCCTTTGGAAGTTACGGTCAAATTCGTCGGTCAATTCGACTTTGAGGTCAGTTAAAAGCCGGTTTAAAAAGTTGTTATAATCCATTATTTGACCTTTTTTGTAAGTGTGTCCTTTGCTTCCTTCTTATCCGCATTGCCTTTTGCCGTATATGGGTGGTTCGGTGGGAAAATGACCTTTTGCATACCGGGATTATACCTGAATATATCGGCAGCGTTATTGCCATCCTTATCAAGTCTGGTGGTGGCTACATCACCCAATTCATTAGCGGTCTTGCTATCGGTAATGGTGTATTTGCCTGTTTTGACAAGAACGGCCAGACAGCGACAACCCCAATCATTCGGAGGATAGTATTTAATCCAGAATTTATCAGTGCGAGGCAAAGTAATGTCTGCCAGCTTTGCGTGTGCTGGTCTTACATGATCATCGCCTGCGGTTCTGTATTGCAGATCATACTCCCCCTCCGTCTGTTCCTGCTGTATCCACTTGTCGGCCATCTGAGCGGAACCGACCGCATAGTTATATTCTGATTCCAGGTAACGCTGGTTATAAGTAGAATCAATGTCTACGATATCCTTTTTAAACTGCTCAAAAGGCTTGATTGTGCCGTTTGGGTCTTTGAGTAGCTGAGCGGCTTCTTTCAGGGAGGCATAGGACTTCATCCCGGAAAAAATAAAGATGTCGTTTTCAAACGAATTCCTGATAGTGTCAGAAATAACCGTTTTTATTTCCGACATGCTTTCCTTTAGTACGTCAAAGGTGGCCTTAATTAGCCCCTTGATGGGTTTGTCGGCCATCATTTTGCCATCCATTTTGCCAGTTGCATGGATATGCTTTAAAGCGGATTCAAAAGCCTTTTTAACGCCCTTAAATTCCTTTTTCCCTGCTGAAAGGTGGATGTGATCACAACCTCCAAAGTATAAGCCCTGGATGTTGGCGTGAAACTGATCAAACCTAAGCGGGCGAACGACAGCTTTCCCGTCCGCCCTCACTCGAAAAAATCGGCTGAAAGTTTGTTGTTTGCTTGGCTGACATCGGGTTGTGGGTTTAATCTATTGCCAATGACCTCAACTCCAAATTTATTTTTTATCCACTCATCGTCAACGTCCTTATATTGTAGCAGCCCCTTTGTAAACTCAAACAGCTGCTTAATGTCTTCTGCTGGGGAAAACTCAAAACGTAGATCGCCCTTCAGGACGCCTATCTTTTGGAGTGCCGGAATAATAATGGTATTCCAGTCGGATTCCACCGCTTCCATATCAGATTGAACCAATAACCATAACACCTCTTGGCTGCTCTGGTCCTTATTGAAACTGCCGTGTTTGGTGTCCTGGCCAATGATCGCTCCACTGATTAAAAGGCTGTTTTGGTTATCGCAAAGCTTAATCAGGTTATTGTAGACGTCTCCGGTGGTAGTTACCCCTTCAGCAAATTCAAATTCTTCTGTATCGTCTATAATAAACCAGGCAGCTGCACCCATGTCGGCCATCATTTTCTCGGCTCTTTTCAGAGCGTTGGGGTCGGTGGTGTCCGTTTTCATGTACCGGGGCGGAATACCGTAAATCTCACAGAGCTCGGACCAGCATGATTGCGCGAACCTTTTGAATAGCACATGTGGGACTGCTTTGTTTAGTAGCCCTTTTAAATCCTCTTCATTTAAGAACTCTAATATCCATGTGCCAAATTCGGGCAGTGTCCGGTAAAATACAGGATTGGTGTCATCTGTATAATCTTTAAAAAACTTTCCTGCCTGAGGTACAATATTGGTTCTGGGGATGGCTTTAACCTTAAGGTGATCATTTTCCCATACCAGCTCTACAGCGGAATAACCCAGATATTTTTTATCTAGGGCTGCATTGGTCAGTCCACGGTAATAGGTTGAACCCTTAAGTAACGCTGTTTGTTCCTCGTCAATATCACCATTAGGCTTCTTAAGCGTGAACTCACAGGTGAAAAGTTGCTGTTTTCTGTTCTCAATCTGGCTGGTCAAAAGAGCGTCCAGGCAAATTTCATCCAGTAGTAATTGAAGCATCCATGTTTTAGGCTCCTCCGCACTATTAAACTGGTTAATGGCCATGTTCCAATTGCTAATATCTTGTCTGGTCCTGAAGATAGATTTTTCTACCGTTGACATTATCCGACGTTTAGGTGCTGGACTAGCTGCAAGTTCTTTTGATGCTGGGTTGGCATTCCTGATGGCGGATAAAATATTATTGAGATAGCTCATGTCTGTATTATTTGAGGTTATTCGTGATTGAATTTCTTTCTACTTCCAAACCTGAACGGGGTATATTCATCTGAACCGTTTTCTGGCGGTGGCGGCGGTGTGATTTCTGGAAGATCAAGTGTGATATCGCCTTTGTTGACTTTTTTCAGAAAATCAATGGCACGATCATAACGGTCTTTAGCCTGTTCGTAAATAACATCCAGATTGCACAGCCGGGTGATATTATAGAAAGCCACATTTTTGGTGTATTCCAGAAGCAGTGCATTCCTTTCAGTTCCAGTGGCAGAAAATACGGCGTCCACATCATACCGTATCCGCCCGTCCAGCCATTCTCTTTTGTTATTTGCTCGTAGATAGCTTTTAACCTCATCTACAGCAGCGGTAATGGACATAAAGACAATGTCATCATCGTCCTCTGTAATTTGTTCGATCTGGTAGGCGTATATGACCGATTTCAATTCTTCTTTTGTTAAAAATGTTGTTTCTGGCATTTTGTTTAATATTTGCGTGATTCTCTAAAACCCATTACATATCCAGCGGTGGTTGCCCTTGCTCGGTGATTCAAAATATAAATAGCGCCTTCTAGGGCATCGGGAGCATCGTCATGGGAGCGGCTTCCCTTCTCGAACATAAGGAGCTGCTCTACTAGCGCCCTTACGCCTGGACTGTCTTTTTCCCGTTCGTTAATGATAAACAGCGCCCTTTCAAATAGTGGCTGCATGGCTTCAATGCGAGCGAATTTGTCTGGCTTTTTCCTTTTATCACCTCGTATGGGTATCTGGTGACCTATAAGCGCTCCTTCCTTTTTGAACTCATCCAAAAGAAGATCTTGCAAAAAGTTGGCTTCCATATAGTATAGCACTGGTGTGGCCTCATTGACAAATCCGTTAATATCATAATGCCATCTAACCATTTGAGCTACACTCGTCTGATCGGCAAAGGCTTTGATCAGGTGATATTCCCCTTTCTTGGTTTTCCCTACAAGCATAGTGGCCTTGTAGTCGGCACTATTGCTGTCTTTAAAGGAAGGGTCAGTATAGCATACAAGCGTTCTGTATTCCTTTAAAGGCAGTATTTTGCCGTAATGTATTTGCTTTTGCAGAAAAACTGTGCCTTCGGTGATCGGGTTATTCATGTATTCTTTCTGGAATAATCGTTCACCCTGAACCGCTTTCAGGTCATTGACTTCTGCACGTGTGTAATTTTCTGGCCAGCTGATGTTTCCCCTTTTATCCAGTATGTTGACGATCTTGTGATATAAGTTCTTTCTGGCCGCAAAACGGGAAAGGACACTGTCTTTGCCGATTCTATTGCCAACCATGATAAAACGCCCACGTCCTCCTTCCATAGCGCCAAACAGTGCGGATAACACCCATTCAAGGATTACTCCCACACGACTGGGGTTACGGATCATTTCGTCATCGTCGATATCATCGATGCAGATATAATCCGGCCTTCTGCCCCTGTTTTTAATACCTCTGGGAGACTGCCCTCGACCCAACGCCAAGAACATACATCCGCCGGTGGTTACAAATTCACCCTCTGTCCAGCTTCCTTCCAGTACTTGCTTGCCAAAATCCCTTGTCAGCCGTTCATTGTATTGCAACTCTGCCTGTAGATCTGATAACAGCCGGATAGCTGCATCCTGACTTTTGGACACAAGCACCATGAAATGAATTTCCGGTTCCTCCTGAAATAAAAGCCATAATGGGATAAGTAAAGAAGCGTGCGAGCTTTTGGCGTGTCCACGTGCCCACTCAAGTAAAGCCCTGATATTTTTCGTTTTCAGAATTACCTCAGCGGCTTCTATTTGAAATTTGGCTGTTTTCTTTCTGGCCAGATGAGGAAAATACTCTGAGACAAAATACTCATAGTTCTTCCTGGCTTTTTTAATACGCTTAGTCCTTTCCTCCTCACTGTCCTCTGCCCCAAATTTGGCCGAAAGAATCCAGTTAACACGGTCTTGCCATCTTTGCTGTAGTTCTTTTGTGATTTTTACTCTCATTAGTTGCCCAGTCTGAATTGAATAAATGAATCTTGAAGGCGAATGAGTTTCTTAAGGAAAGCCTCTTCGATGCCTTCAATGTTTCTGCGCTCCAATAACCAGTTTTGGAAATCCATAAAACACATGATTTCATCATCCACCGTATTGCGCTGTTTAAGCGTTTTGAGTTGTGCTACGGCTTTGGCAAAGCCGTCGGCGTTGAAATCTTCCTGTTCTAACATGAGGTTGATCTTGCCCAAAGCTTTTACAATCAGCTGGTCCATGCTAATTGTCTTAGCGGCTCTTTTTGCTTCCCATTCATCTTCCTTTTTCCATGCAGATATAGTCTGCGCAGAGACACCAGTTCTTTCGCTGATTTCTCCTTGTGAAACCTTTTGCATATAGAGCATGAAGGCAAACTCTCGCATGCCGTCGTTTTGGTTTCTTACCCGTTTTTTCTTCGGTGCAGCTTTCTTTGAGGGTATCACTTTTGGCGCCTTCTTGACTGGTTTTTTTGTGGCCATTTGAGGTAGTTTATAGTGCAAAGCTGCCTGTGTTTAGCCCTCTTATAAAATATCAAAGCAAGGTTTGCACAACTATTTCAACACGCTGTTGCAACTCCGCATTTTTGCATCAGAGAAAAGAAAAACAGCATGAAGCCATTTGTACTCAGTGACGGTTCTAAGATTAACAGCTTTGGATTCAGGGTGCGTACATCGGGAATTAATTATTCTCGTTTTGATGCCAATCCGGTTATGCTGGCCGAACATAAAAACTCAATCGACAGCGTCATTGGTAAGTGGTTAAATAGAAATATTGACGGTGTGAAGCTTTTGGCTGAACCCGACTTTGATATGGAAGACGACGCTTCCAAAAAGATTGCGGGAAAAGTAGAGCGTGGCTTTGTAAATGGCGCCTCGATAGGAATCCAATTTGATTGGGACATGTTGCAAAAACAACCTGATGGTGAATGGGAACTTATAGAATGTGAATTGCTTGAAGCCTCGATTTGTGCCATACCCTCCAACGCTTCTGCCCTCCGATTATATGCTGCCACTGATGGTCATCTCATGGATGAACAAGAATTTAAACTTAGCCTTTCGGCGCTTTCTGCGGACGGGGCTGGTATCAATAAACAAAAAAACAAAGAAAAAGAGATGAAAAAAGTAATCCTTTCCCTTTCCGTCCTTACGGCCCTCGATCTACAGAAAGAAAACACCACTGATGGTGTTGAATCAAGTGCCATCGAATCAGCTGTATTAAAATTACAATCTGAACGGGATAACGCTAACAAGCAACTTGCAGCACAGACAACTGCTTATGATGCCTTAAAAGCTCAGGTGGATGCACAGGCTAAACTGCATGTTGATAAATTGATTGATGAAGCCATTAAGTCTGGCAAAATCGACGCCACAAAAAAAGAAGATTGGACGCAGCTCGCTATGGCTAATCTGGCAATGGCTGAAAATACGCTGGCGGCTATTCCTGCTAAGAAAACGCTGTCAACCGACGTCAGTAACCCTGATGCAGGTGGTGAAGTGAAATCAATGGACGACTTCCAGAAAATGCCAGTTGAGAAGCAGTTGGCTTGGAAAGCATCCAATCCAGATGCCTATAAAAATATTTGCGGATAGTCGCCACTCCGGTTAGTGAGACCAAAACAGAATTAAAAAACATTAAAATTTAAAGAAAATGCCTCAAAATTTCCCAGAAGTATGGCTCGGACGGGTCAGAACGCAACTAACCACACAGGACGTAGCGCCTTGGTTGGATGGAATTGAAGAACTGGACACCGCCGTCATTGAGATGGGTTCCGGGAGCGCCGGTGAAAGTAATATCATTCATGTGCCAATTTCTACATTCGCACCTGATGTATTGATTAACAATACCACTTATCCGCTTGCTGCTCAGGCGTATGCTGACGGTACGGTTGATATCCATTTGGATAAATATCAAACTAAACCAACTACCCTCAGTGATGATCAGGTGATTGGGGCGTCCTATCCCAAAATCGATGCGGCCACTAGGTCTCATGTTGTGGCCATCAACTCTAAAAAGTACCAAAAGGCAATTCACGCGATTGCCCCTGCTGCGGATGGTGCCGGAACCCCGGTTATACCTACCACAGGAGAAGTGATTGGCACACGCAAACGCTTCACTTTTGTTGACCTGGTCAGCATGAAGGATGCTTTCGATAAAATGGAGGTTCCTGAAATTGGCAGGCGCCTGGTACTTTCAACCGATCACTGGAATGACCTGCTGGTTGATGAAAGCAACAAGGCTTATAACAAGCTGCTCGTTGATTTCAGAACAGGCCAGCCAGCTCCGAACATTGGAGGCTTTGACATCTATAGCTATGTCGCTACTCCTTATTTTACCACTGACGGTGCCAAAGTGGCCTTTGCCGCTGTCCCTGGTGCTACTGATAGCCGTGCATCTGTGGCCTACTTCGTGGGCAACCTGGTTAAAAAGACCGGATTCACCAAGCAATATTTTGCGCCTGCTTATCTGGACCCAGAAAACCAGACCAATAGGCTGAACTACCGTCACTATTTCATCGCCCTTCCGGTTATGAATAAGTATATCGGTGCAATTTACTCAGCTGCCAGTGCTTAATGCTGACGTGTAGAAAGGGCGCAGCGATGCGTTGCGCCTCTTCTTAAATCCAATTTCAAAACCTTTTAAATGCCCAAAGTATCCACTATATCCTCCAGTTGCCTGAAACTGATTGAACAGTTTGAGTGTTCTGGCAATGTGGATAGCCCTAAATGGCTTAACGCCTATCAGGACACAGGAGGTATCTGGACGATCGGTATCGGAACAATCCGGTATTTCGGTGGCCAGAAAGTTCAAAAAGGAGATTCTATTTCTGTTGATAAGGCATGGGAGCTTTTGAGATTTGATTTAAACGGAGCTATTCTGGACATAGATGCGTTAACTGTTGACGATATCACACAGAATCAATTTGATGCACTGGTGAGTTTCGGGTACAATGTAGGAACCAATCAGACCGGTTATAAAGGGTCTACGCTTCGTAGAAAGATCAATAATAACCCTTTTGACTACTGCGCTATTATTCCGCAGTTCTTGCGCTGGAAATACGATGATGGTAAGGCTTATGATGGATTGCTCCGTCGCCGACAGGCGGAAGCCTGGCTGTACTGGAAAGGAGAATTAAGATACAATTTTTTACCAACCGATAAAATTATAGGTAATGGATAACAAGATTAAAGAGCATTTCAAAAGACACAACAAGTCCGAAGTTTTTCAGACCTCTGATGGCTTTTTGTTTCACAAGGATTTTGACGCCCGTGCGCACGCAGGGTCGCTAAAAGACAAGACCGTTAAGCGCTTTGAGCGTGGCAGCGAGGAAGTTGCAAAGGCAGAACCGGATACCGCCGGTCAAACTACAGAAAGTGATTCTGCCAAAAAGGCCATAGAGCAGCCAAATGCTCCTAAGGCCACTAAGACCTCGGCTGCGAACAAAAAAACAACGGCGAAAGCGGCCAAAGGAGCGAAAGCTTCTAAAGAGGATTCCGTAAATAACACAAACCCCGACGCTGCTGGCGAAAGCGATAATGCCTAAAGCCTAGCAGCACATATTAGCCAAAGGGCTGATAATCTGATTTATTAGCCCTTTTTTAAAATTCAAGTAAAATCAAAGCGATGTTACCACGTGTAAAAATATTCTTCCAGAACGGCAACTTAGGCCAGCAAGCTGTTAATGCTGATGGCGTTTTAGGTTTGATTGGTTCTGGTATTGCCATTGTTGGGAAGTTCGAGCTTAACAAAGCCTACATCCTTTATTCTATGGATGATCTGGCCGCATTAGGCATTACAGCGGCAACCAACGCAGCACTCTATAAATTAGTGAGTGAGTTTTACGCCAATGCGCCTTCGGGAACAGAAGTCTGGCTGATGGCTTTTCCGGACACCCTTCTTGTCAGTGATATTGTTGACAAGGATAAGGACAACGCAAAACTTTTGATCAATGCCGCCAATGGCAGATTAAAAGGATTGGTTGTGTCCAGGACTCCTGATGTAACCTATGTACCCGTCATCACTGACGGCTTGGACGCCGATGTTGCACTCGCAGCTACCAATGCCCAGGCATTGGCAGAGTGGGCCACCGATACCAAATTTGCCCCTTTATTTGTGATTTTGGAAGGTTATGGCTATGCAGGTGACCCAGCTGATCTGGCCGATCTTTCTGAAGGTCAAAACAACCGTGTCGGTATTTTCATTGGCGATACGGTCATAGACAGCAAAAACGCCACAATGGGTACGATCGCTGGTAGAATTGCCTCTATTCCAGTCCAACGCAATATTGGCAGGGTTAAAGATGGCGCCATTGCCTCCATTACTGGATTCATCGGAGATAAAACCGTTGAGGTGGCAGATGTGGAAACGCTGAATACTAAGCGGTATATGACCATGCGCACTTTTGTTGGCCGTTCAGGGTACTTCTTTAGTGATGATCCACTTGCCACCGCTGCCACGGATGATTATAGCAATTTGAGCTACAGAAGGACAATTGATAAGGCTTGTCGTGTGGCTTATGACACGTTGCTGCCTATTCTCCTGGACGAAGTACCGGTTAACTCAGATGGTACAATCCAGCTGCCTTATGCAAGAAGCTGGGAAGCCGCTATTGAGGATGCCATCGTTTCACAAATGACTGCCAATGGTGAGCTGAGTGCAGATGTTGAAAATGGTGATAATGGTGTCATTTGCGCCATTGATACTACTGTCAATTTGGTGGCTGGCAATCCTTTTAAAGTCCTTATTCAGGTGCGTCCGTTTGGATATGCCCGTCTTGTCGATGTGTATTTAGGCTTCCAAACTATTTCTTAACCCGATTTCAACTATTTAAAAAACAAAGAAAATGTTTAACAGCAGAGAATACGAATGGGGCGACGTCCGGTTAATCCTGGGTGGTATTGAGATCACAGGAATTCGTGGCATTAAATACACCCCTAAACAAGAAAAGGAGGTATTATATGCTAAGGGCAATCAGGGGCATTCCGTCCAAAATGGGAATTTCTCTCTAGAGGGTTCCATTACTGTTACCCAGTCCGAGATGGCAGCACTAGATGCAGCTGGCAACGGTAGCTTACTCAATATTCGCTCTATGACCGCAGTGGTCATGCATGGAGACCCTACCAAGGGTGTACCTCCGACTTCTGAAACCATCAAAGGAATTTCTTTTACAGAAGGTCCCAGAGAATGGAAACAGGGCGACAAGTTTATGGAATGTGAAATTCCATTTCTGGCACTTGCTCTGGGTTCTAAATAAATTCTTTAACCAAAATTCAAATAAAATCTACACAGATGAGCAAAGTTACAGCAGAACAAATCGCAAAATGGAAAGAACAATACGGTAGCGTATTCCAGTTAAAATTGGATTCGGGCGAAATCGCCTATGTGCGTCAACCAACCACACAGGAGATTGAATATGCCAGTGCTAACCTGATGCAGGGTAAGACCTACACTTTTGGCATTACTCTTTTTAAAACCTGCCAAATTGGTGGTGATCAGATTGACGCCAAACAAGAGGCAAAAATGAGGGGTATTGCACAGCAAATGACTTCCATTATTGAGGTTACAGCGGTTGAGGTGGAAAAGCTTTAACGGATGCCGAGTTTGGCATTCGCATAATCGGGAGCGAGAAAACAGATACAATCCCGAAGACTAAGGAAATGGATTTTGACGAATGGGGTCGCCAATTTAAAACATGGGTGGACAATGTTCGGAAGCTAAACGCCCAATTACGTTATTACTACGGTGTAGAACCCGGCAATTTAAGTATAACTGAATGGGCGTTTCGAGTAAATGAATTGAAGTGGATACGCCAAGAAGAGGCGAAACAAAACGGAAGTTAAATGTCAAATGTTCTCGAATACATATTAAGGCTTAAAGACCAGATAAGTCCAGCGCTCCAAAAGCTGGGCATCAACTCTGCGAATACCCAGGGCAAGATCGGTGGTATTGGCAATCAGGTCAAAAATCTTGATAACCAATTAAAGAGGACGGCTTCTGGTGGCATATCCATCTTTAATATCGCCCTGGGTAATATGGTGGCTACTGCTGCAACGTCAATGGCCAGAATTGTTCCGATGCTCGGAGGTGCCATATTTGATGGAACCGTCAAAAGGGAACAGGATATTGTCGGCTTAACCACCTTTTTAGGGGATAATGCCAAACGGGTTTATGATGCCATTCAGCACGATGCAGCGGTTACGCCATTCTCCACTGATTCCCTATTAAATGTAAATCGGGCTTTAATATCCTCTGGACTAAGTGCAGATCAGGCCAGAAAGGATGCCCTGAACTTAGCCAATGCTATTTCCGCTGTTGGTAAAGGTGATGCAGAGCTGTCCAATATGGCCGCTAATATGCAGCAAATTAAGACCGTTGGCAAGGCCAGTTCAATGGATATTAAACAGTTTGCCTTTGAGGGGATTAATATTTATGCCGCACTTAGTAAAGCAACGGGCAAATCGGTTGCTGAGGTACAAAAGATGGATGTCACCTATGATCTACTTTCTAAAGCCCTGGACAAAGCCGCTCAAAAAGGTGGAATTTATGCAGGTGCATTGGAAAAACAGGGCAAAACCCTGGGCGCAATGATGGAATCTGCCAAAGACCAGGCTTCGATATTCTTTGCTGATTTTGGTGATATGCTGCGTCCGCTATTCCAAAAAGGGTTGGTGTACTTCCAGAAGTTTGTTGAGTATATACCCAAAGTGTTTACTGCCATTAAGCCAATTATTGTGGCCATTGGCAATGTGTTTTTCTGGTTGATTGATGTTGTCGGCGGGGTGATCAAATTTTTCCAAAGCATGTATGTCAAAATCCAGCAAGGGAACCCAATATTTATTGCGCTAGGCGCTGTAATCGTTGGCCTTGTTGGCTATATGATACTGATGCAGACTTGGTCGATATTATGTGCTACCGCTACAGGTATATTGACAGCGGCTCAATGGCTTTTAAATGCGGCCTTATCTGCCAATCCAATTGGGTTGATCATAGCTGGAATAATTGCTCTGATTGCGCTAATTGGCTTTTTGATATACAAAATTGATGGTTGGGGTAATGCTTGGAAGCACACGGTCACAGGTATGAAGCTCATTGGAGATTGGTTCCTGTCTTCATTCAAATACGCATTTGATACAATGGTTAACGGGTTAATGATCGGCATTAATAAGATTAAAGCAGGGTGGTATGAGTTTAAAAATTCAGTTGGTTTAGGGGATAGTAGTGCCAACGACCGAATGTTAGCCCAAATCAATGCGGATACCAATGCCCGTAAAAAGGCTATTGTCGATGGGGCCAGAAACCTGACCAATTTACAGAAACAGGCAATGAGCGAGTTTGTTCAGGCTGGGCAATCATTGAGCTGGAACAAAAAGACACTGGGAGACTTTAAAAACGAGGTTCAAAGCAAATTGGGCATTGCCCCGGGCAAGATACCTGGTGGACAAACTGTAAATAGCAACGTGGGGGCTTTATCAGGTGGTAAGGGGAATACAGGAAAAGCAAACAACGCGGTAGCAACCGGCGGTCAAAGAAATATCACGGTAAATATGTCCATCGGCAAAATGATCGATGGCTTTAAAATAGTGGTTTCTAATACGGAGGAGGGCATTAGAGATTTGGAACAAAAAGTAATCAGTGCAGTAACCAGAGGTGTGGCGGCTGGTGCTTCATTAGGAGGATAAGAAAAATGAATGTATTTGAAATACCAAGTTTTGTTAAGGGGTTAACACTGCCGAAAGCGGAGGAAGTTGGTATTAACTACCCTTCTGTCGGATTTGATGCTGATGTTCGGGATTCCTCAATTCCTGATCAGGTTCAGTATACCATTTTTGGGACTCCAATGGTTGCCCCACTGAAATTTAAGTCCAGTGACGATAATATTAATGAATGGTGGCTGTTTCCAACCGAACCATTAATTACAATTGAAGGTGAAAATGTATTGACTCGTAGAAATGTCGCAAAGATGCCAATGGGTTTAAAGAGGCGTAGGGGAACAATTAAGGAGCGTTGGATGCAGGGCGATTACGCCATCACTATTGAGGGTGTGTTGGTTAATAATAATCAAAATTTAGGGTTTCCAGAAAGCGATAAAAAGAAACTCATTGAGTTCTGCGAATCAAGGCAAGCTATTGACGTGCTATGTCCACTTTTTGAAACGCTAAATATTAGACGTATTGTGATCGACAAATGGAGTTTACCCTTTACAAAGGGAATTGAAAACCAAAGTTTTAGAATTACAGCATTTTCCGATGATGATTGGGATTTGCTGATCAAAATAAAAGAAAATGCTCTTTGATATCGACTATAAAATAACCATCGGGGATTACCAGCTGATGTTATTGGATAGTGTCGAAATTCATAAATCGGTTGACCTATTGGCCGATAACTGCATGATAAAGTTGCCCGGAACGGCACTTAATTCAGTCCTCAAAGTGGAGGATAGTATAAAGAGGGGTGATAGGGTGACAGTAATGGTCGGCTATTCCGGCAATCTGGTAAAAGAGTTCTTTGGATATCTACAGAATATATCAACCGATGGAGGAAGTATCAGCCTGAATTGTGAAGATTCAATGTTTTTGCTACGTAAGCCGGTTGCTGACAAACAATTTGTGAAAGTTGATATTAAGACAATCGCAAATTATCTGGTTCAGCAGACGGGTGTAAATATGAAAGTTGAAAGCAGCCTGCCGATTACATACGACAAGTTTGTAATTAGTAAAGCCACTGCCTATGATGTGTTGAAAAAGATGCAGGAGGAGACAAAGGCTAATATTTTCATTACAGAAGGTGATCAGCCCACGTTGCAAATTCATCCTCCATACCTGGACAAAGGCGGTGATGTTAAGTACAGCTTTCAAGTCAATATCGAATCGGACGATTTGAAATATGTGCAGGCAGAGGACAAGCGAATACAGATCATAGTAAAAAGTACCGGAAAGGATGGAAAGGTAAAAGAGGTAAGACATGGCACCACCGGCGGTGATCAGTCAACGATAGAAGGCAACGGAATGGACTTGTTTTCTATGCAAAAGGTGGCTGAAAATGAATATAACAGGCTTTTGTATGATGGATATGAAGGTTCCATTACTGGTTGGTTAATCCCTTTTGTAGAGCCTACATGGTCGGCTGAAATTGTAGATGAAGAATACCCGGAAAAGGATGGCTGGTATTATGTGATTAGTGTTACGACTACCGTCAGCTCAGAAGGAGGAAAACGGAAAGTTCAAATAGGTAGAAAATTATCGAATGGATAACTATAAAAAACTGGTGGATGTTCTGAAACAGGCGATTGGCGGAAATGATAACATCCCACTGATTAATGCGGAAGTAAAGGAAATCACCGGCGAAAGCTGCACTGTTCTTTTTGGTTCGGATAAAATGGAGCTGACAGAGGTCAGGCTAAAAAGTTCCATCAATGAAAGCGACAATTATCTGTTACTTATCCCAAAGGTTGGCTCAATGGTAACCTGCGGGTCATTCACCGGGGATTTTAAGGATTTATGTGTTTTGGCGGTGGATGAGGTGGAATCGTTCAAATATGTGCAAAATGGGCTTGAATTGTATATTGACAGCACTGACGGGAAGGTAAGCGTAAGAAACGAAGAGGTCAGCCTGGTCAATTTATTTGGTAGCCTGGTCACAATTCTCAAAGGGTTAAAGGTTTTTACACCTGTTGGCCCATCTGGAACAATCCTCCCTGAAATCTTGCTCAAAGTAAACCAGTTTGAAACAGACTTTAAAAAACTTTTAAAATGAGTTTAGACAAGGGCGCATTAAAAACAACAATTGTTCAGTTACTGACGGATATGCTCGAAAAGGAGGAAAACTCAATTGAAGAATTTGCTGATAGGTTATCGACGGCAATTGATGATTATACAAAAGGGGCAAAAATAGTTTACGCATCCGGCCTAACATCTGCCACCGGCGGTGCAGTGACAGGAACTTTTAACGGAAATATTGAATAAAATGAGAGGAACAGCAATTGCCCTGGGCAATGATTTTGATTTGAAGGTTATCCCACAAAGAGGGATAGACGGGAAAATTATTAAGGGGTTACGATTAGAAGAGACGCTCCCGCAAAACCAGGCCATCATTTTAAAGATGCAGCCAGGAGAATTAAAGGAAGTTCCTTATTTGGGTTGTGGGATTGATGACATCAGCCTTGATAATGACCTTTTAGAATGGCGGAGGAAAATTAGAATGCAATTGGAATTAGACGGACAGGCGGTTAAAGATGTAAAATTTACGGATAGCAAATTAAAAATAGATGCCAGTTATTAAAACCAGATCGAGACAAAATATTTTGGATATAGCTATCCAAGAGCAGGGAGATGTCTCAGCGGCTTTTGATCTGGCATTGAGTAATGGGTTCTCCTTGACGGACGACCCCAATATTGGCACGGAAGTTCAAACAGCATCGGCAAAAAATAAGGAAATAGTAAAGTTTTTCAATACAGAATTAAAGAATCCCGCATCACGAGACGGAGTGATTATTAATAAGGGGGTTGGTTATTGGAGGGTTGGAATAGATTTTAAAGTAAGTTAAAATGGCAAGAACAATCGCAGAAATAAAGAAGCAAGCAACTGATATTTTCATGGAAGATGAGAATATAAGGACAGCCTATGAACTTACTGAAGGGAATACTTTTGAGCAGGAGTTCTCATCTGTCAGCTTTGAAAGTATCTTATTCTATATAGTGGCTTTTATTACATGGGTTCTGGAAACCATTTTTGATACTCATAAAACGGACGTCATTGCCGCCATTTCCGAAATGAAGCCCCATACTGAGCGCTGGTATGCCAATATGGCTAAACTATACCAACATGGTTTTGCCTTGCTTCCAGAGTCCGACAAATACGACAATACTGGTAAAACGGATGATGAAATTGCCGCCAGCTTGGTGGTTAAATACTCAGCTGTGGTAAAGCAAATCGATACCTATGGCCACATTACACTGAGGATAAAGACTGCAACGGATACTGGAGAAGATTTGGGGCCACTCAGCGAAGAGCAGTTAAACGGTGTCCGGGAATATTTTAACCGGGTTGGTGATGCTGGTGTCGCATTATCCATTGATAGCCTGCCTCCCGATTCCCTTAAAATGAAGTGGACGGTATATTATGATCCACTTATTTTAAACGGACAGGGTAACCGGCTGGACGGATCAGCGGAAAATGTGATTGCAACGGCAATTAAAGCTTATTTAAAGCAGCTTCCATTTAATGGAACATTCGTGTTGCAATATGTAACCGATGCTGTTCAGGCGGTTGATGGGGTTGTGATTTGTCAAATAGATACCGCTTCATCTAAATATGGTGATTTTGAATTCTCCAACATAGATACCAAAATAGTTCCTGATTCTGGTTATCTAAGGTTCGCAGAGGATACTGACTTAACTATTACCTATATACCACAAAGCCCTATTAAGTAATGCAATTCAATCGACCGATATATGATTTTGATTGGAAAAAGTTAACCAGGTGGTTAGTTCCGGTGGTGTTGCGGCAGCCAAAGTTATTGGCTTTTATAACAGCCAGTATTTCTGGGATAAAATATGTTCACTCTCGATTCCTGAATTACAAATACACGACTGAATATGATCTGACGATCACTCCCCAGGTGTGTTATCTGGAAAAGGCGCTAAATGATAGGTTCGATTATAACGAAAGGCGCATTAGGGTGGTTTTAGGGGTTTACTATCCACCTCAGCCGCTTTTTCTAAAAATAGAAGCCAAGCCTCTCGCACTAAGTAGGAAACAGGAGAGTCGGAAGAGCCTTCTATTTAGGAAAAATGAAACCGCTCAGTTTACGAGTGATTTCATAATCAAAGTGCCAAGGTATTTAAATTATAATGAAGATGAATTGACCGCATTA
>Ga0164242_10003519_pt1 | contig 17848 bp, 17 predicted proteins | sample OricomgcompostMG_FD_108783 | JGI IMG/M metagenome (GOLD analysis project Ga0164242, IMG submission 108783) | Miracle-Growth compost microbial communities from Emeryville, California, USA - Original compost - Miracle growth compost (MG) ... | reverse complement strand
GGTGCCCGCGCCATTGTGGTGGAGAATGGCGCGTCACAACACTTGCGGAGGCACACCTATGACGCTGACGTTCGACGTCCTCATCGAGATCCCGAAGGGCTCGCGGAACAAGTACGAGGTCGATCACGAGAGCGGCAAGATCCGCCTCGACCGCGTGCTGTTCACCTCGATGGTCTATCCCACCGACTACGGCTACATCGAGGGCACCCTCGGCGGCGACGGCGACCCGCTGGACGCACTGGTGCTGCTGCCGTTCCCCGTCTTCCCCGGCGTCGTGGTGGAGTGCCGCCCGGTCGCCATGTACGTCATGGAGGATGAGAAGGGCCAGGACGAGAAGGTCCTCTGCGTCCCCAACGACCCGCGCTTCGACGACATCCAGGACATCGACGACGTCGCCAAGTGGGACCTCGACGAGATCAAGCACTTCTTCGAGCGCTACAAGGACCTCGAGCCCGGCAAGTCCGTGAAGGGCTCCGACTGGGTCGGCCGCGACGCGGCGATCAAGGAGATCGAGGCCTCCTACGAGCGGGAGAAGAACGCCAGCCACTGAGGCTCGTTCTTCACGGGCGTCGGGACTTCGGTCCCGGCGCCCTGTTTGCTTTCGGTCGCGTAGGGAGCGCGACGTCCCCGGTGGTTCAGGTGCGAGTGGAGCGAGCCTCGAAACCACCGGTCGAGTGCCGAGAACAGACGAAAAGGCGCGGTACAGCGGGTGCCGGCACAGTGTCTTGGTCGAGTTGGGTGCCTTGGTATCCGTTGCGTCGGGGCACAACGTGTCTGATCTAGTACGGCGAGAATTCGGCGGGATTGAGGCTCGTGTCATGTCTAGGACATCGGTGACTTCGCTCGCCTGGGAGTGACCGGCTGGGGGCGGCTCGACCCTGGTTCGATGTCGAAGAACGAGCCCGGCGATCCCCGTGGCCGTCTCGCGATCACCCAGGGCCGACCGACGCGCCACGCGGGGCGTGGACGACGTTCTGCCGTCCCCGGCGTCGCTGGCCACGATCTTCGGCGCGGCTGGCGTAGCTCGACTCGAGCCGTGTAGGCGGCCACGGGCGGCATGGCGACGGTTCGTCTACCCGGCACCGAAACGCGTGCTGGCGACTCGACGCCACCGAGTACGTGCTGACCGGTGGGCGTAAGTGCGTGGTCTTCCATCTCGTCGACGACCATCGACGACCACTCCCGCTACGCCGTCGGCTCTCACGTCGCGTGCGGCGAGACATCCGATGCTGCGTTCGTCGTGTTCGACAAGGCCGTGGCCGCGCCCGGAGTGCCGCAACGCCTGCTGTCCGACAACGGGGCCGCGCTCACCCCTCACGCCGCGGGCTGTTGGGCCAGCTCGTGGTCCATGTGATGGCGCTCGGGGTGGAGCCGATCACCGGCAAGCCCTACAAGCCGACCACCCGGGCAAGAACGAACGCTTCCACCAGACCCTGTTCCGCTACCTCGACAAACAACCACTCGCCGCCACGCTGGCCGAGCTGCAGGCCCAGGTCGACGCCTTCGATGTCATCTACAACACTCAGCGCCCTCACCAGGGCCTGCCCGGACGCGTCACCCCGCTGACCGCGTGGCAGGCCACCCCGGCGGCTGAGGCACCTCGCCCGAGTCGTGAGCAGATCCGTCGACCAATCCTGCGCCGCCCACAACCCGTAGCAGTGCCACGGGATCTGCCTAAGGACACCATCACGAAGAGGTTGGACAGCGCCGGCGCCTTCGGGCTGAACAACGTCCAGTACATGGTCGGCGGCCGCCACGGCTTCCAACACGTCTCGATCATCGCTGAGGGGGACCAGCCCGACGACAAGGTCACCGTCACCGACCTGGACGGCGAGATCCTCATCGAGCACCGCCGACCCGCACCCGGCATCGCCTACGCCGGCAGCGGCGCACCCCACACCACTCCACGACCGAGCTCATCGCCCGTGTGCAGAGCCGGGCTCGATAGCCTCAGTCCAGCCAGCGCCCGAAGGCGCGAATGAACTCCGCGTGCGCACTGGCGGTCGCATTCTTGTTGCCCTTCACGGCCAGCGAGTGATCCGCATCGGGCAGTTCCAGCACCTCGGCGTGCGATGCGGCGGCCGCCGCCGTTTGCGCGATCGCGCCGTCCCAGTGGCTGTCCGCCGTACCACCGACGAGGAGCTGGCGACTCGGGTTGGCCGCGATCGCGTCCACCACCTCGGCGCGACCGAGCAGCGGCGTCAGCCAACAGGAGGAGTACGCCGCCTGCGCCGCTGCGGGGGCAGCGAGCGAGGCCACCGACTTGGCCAGCAGTCGCACCGGCAGCTCGCCGCTTCCAGCCCCGGTGCCAGCCCCGAGCCCGGCCACCACGGCCCGGAGCTGGGCACCCGCCCAGGCGGCGTCGACGTCGCGGGGCACCTTCCACCAGACCTGGCGGACCGACCAGCCCAGGTCGACCGCGAGCTGGGTAGCGACGGCGAGCAGGGGCTTGTCGGGGTGGTAGCCCTCGCCGGGCAGCACCACTAAGAGGCCGACCGCTCCGTCGTCGTGCGACGGCCCGAGATCGACGTACCGCGTCTCCGACATCAGCCGATCAGGTCCTCGGCGCGCAGCAGCTCACGAGGCACCGCGAACGCCTCGACCAGTCCGACCGCCGACCCGCGGAGCTCGCGACACAGCGCCCCGACCTCGCGCGAGATCGCCTTGGAGCGCTGGATGGTGAGGCGACCGTGCTCCATGAACCAAGCGCGGTCGCGCTCGATCTCCGCGAGCGCATGCAGGTTGCATACCTTGCCGAGCAGATCACGCGCCTCTCCGGCCGGCATCGCCTCGACCTTGCTGGTGAAGGCTTCGAGCACCAGCCGCTCCACGTGGGCCCTCGCGGAGGCGATGACGTGGTCCTGGACCATCGAGAAGACCTCGGCAGCATCGGCGCCGTCGTCGACACCGCGCTTGAGCCGACGGGCGACGCCGCCGAGCATGTGCTCCTCGCGGAAGCGCAGCATCGCCAGGTGGTACTCGGGGTCGCGGATCTCCGCCTCCTGGTCCCACGAGTCTCCGCCGGGCAGCAGGTCACGGACGCGCTCCAGCAGCTTGTGGGCCGATGTCCGCTCCAGGACCGTGTCGACGGCCAGACCGGTGACAAAGCGCACCATGCCCAACTGGTCGAGGTCCTCGAACTCGCTGGCGAAATCGGTCAGGAGGCCCTTGGCGACCAGCTGCAGCAGCACGGTGTTGTCGCCCTCGAAGGTCGTGAAGACGTCGGTGTCGGCCTTCAGCGCAGCGAACCTGTTCTCGGCGAGATAGCCTGCACCGCCACAAGCCTCGCGACACTCCTGGATGGTGTCGGTGGCGTGCCAGGTCGCCAGCGCCTTGGTGCCCGCCGCCCGCGACTCGAGTTCCCGCCGGGTCTTCTCGGCGACCTCATCGGGATCCGCGCTGAAGACTTCATGCAGCTGACCGCGCAGGATCTCCTGGGCGAAGTGCAGTCCATAGGTGCGCGCGATCCGCGGAAGCAGGCGACGCTGGTGCTGGCCGTAGTCGAGCAGGAGCAACTCCTCGCCGTCGCCCTCGCCGAACTGCCGGCGGCGGTCGGCGTACGTCGTCGCGATCGTGAGTGCTGACTTGGCGGCGGTGATGCCGGCGCCGCCGACGCTGACCCGGCCCTGGACAAGCGTGCCGAGCATGGTGAAGAAGCGCCGGTTCGGGTTCTCGATCGAACTCTCGTAGCGGCCGTCGTCGGTGATGTCGGCGAAGCGATTCAGCAAGTTGGCCCGCGGCACGCGGACCCCGTCGAACCACAGTCGGCCGTTGTCGACACCGTTGAGCCCCATCTTCGGGCCGTCGTCGACGATGCGGACGCCGTCGGCCGGCTTCCCGTCGGCCCGGATCGGCACCATGACCGCGTGCACGCCGTGCCGCTCCTCGCCGACCACGAGATTGGCGAAGACCACCGCCATCTCGCCGTGCGCAGCCGCGTTGCCGATGTAGTCCTTGTAGGCATTCTCCTCGCTGGTGGTGATGACCAGCTCGTCGGTCCCGACGTCATAGGTCGCGGTGGTGCCCAACTGGGCGACGTTGGAGCCGTGACCATGCTCGGTCATCGCGAAACAGCCCAGGAGTCGCCCGCTCACCACGTCGGACAGGTAGGCGTCGTGGTGGCGCTTGGTACCCAGATGCAGGATCGCACCGCCGAACAGGCCGAACTGCACCCCTGCCTTCACCATCATCGACAGATCGCCCATCGCGAGGGTCTCGAAAGCAGCGATCGAGGCGCCGATGTCGGAGCCCCCGCCGTACTCCTGTGGAAAGCCCAGACCGGTCAGACCGGACGACGCCATGTCGACGAGCAGGTCGCGGACCCGCTCCCGGTAGTCGGCACGCGATAGGTCGTCGACGTCGCGGAGGAACTCCGCACGCCCGACCAATTCCTGGCGAACCTTGGCACGTACGTCGGCGTCCTTGCCCTCGAGCAGGTCCGACAGCTCCTGGATGACGGGGTCCATGGCGACCAAAGTACCCAGTGCCGGCCGCGCTAGTTCGTGGCTATGGCCGGAGTGGTGGAACCGTCAGGGGCGAGCGAAGAAGTTCGGGGCCTCCCAGGAGTACATCGACACCTCGTCGACGTCGGCACCGGTGTGCGGTGCCTGGATGATCATGCCGTTGCCCGCATAGAGCGCTACGTGGTGGATCGAGCTGGGGCTGTCGGTCGTACCCCAGAAGACCAGGTCGCCCGGTCGCAGGTCGTCCATGCTGATCGGGGTCGACTGCTCGTACTGCGCGACCGAGTAGTGCGGCAGATCGATGCCGCCCTGCTCCCACGCCTTCATGGTGAGCCCGGAACAGTCCCAGCTGTTCGGTCCGGCGGCGGCCCACACGTACGGCTCACCGATCTGCGCCCGAGCGAAGGCGAGTGCCGCGGCCACGCCGCGGGAGCTGACGGACGGTGCCTTGGTCGGCGCCGGGTCCGGGGCGCTGGAGTCGCCGCCGGTGGGCAGGTCGCCGGTGTGTGCGCCCTCCTGGGCCTGCTTCTGGGCGTCGGCCTGGGCGGCCGTCGCGGCCGCCTCCTGCGCCGCCTTCTCGGCGGCGGCCTCGGCAGCGGCCTTGGCGGCCGCCGCCGCCTCAGCCTTCTCCTGCGCCCGCTCCTCCAGCGCCGCCTGCCGCTTGGCAGCGATCCGGACACTGACGTGCTTGAGCTGCGCGAGCTGCTTGATCAGCTGCTTCTTCTGTACGGCGATGCCGGACGCCTCGCTCTGCGCCTGCTCGGCGGCTGCCGCGGCGGCGTCTCGCTTCTTCTTCGCATCCGCCTCAGCCGAGACCGCCTTCGCCTCGGCGTCGCTCGCCTGCTGCGCCGTCACCTTGGCCAGCGCGGCGGAGGCCTGGACGCGGCCGTACTGGGCGTTGAGCGCCTTCTGGGAGGCGGTCATCGCCTGGGTCTGTTGCTGCACCTGGTCGATGCCGTTCGCCTTGGCGATGCTGGCCAGCGCGCTGAGCTGCGGCGCGGACTGGTAGTTGCCGACGACGCCCTGGACGTAGGCCTTGCGCTGCGCCGCTCGGGCGGTGACGGCGCGCTGGGAGGCGACCCGCGCCTGGTCGGCCGCCTTGCGGGCCTGATCGGCCTTCCACTGGGCTCCGTCGTAGGCCTCGGTCGCGATCTCGGCGGTGTCGCTGGCCTGCTGCAGTCGGCTGTTTGCCGCGGCCAGTGCGGAGCGGATCTGGCTGACCTCGCCCTGCTTGCTCGTCACGGCCTGCTGGGCCTGCGCGACGTCCTGCTTGCTCGGCATCGGGTGATCGGGGTCCGCGTGCGCCGACGAGGTCATCAGGCAGGCCGAAGCCAGCCCGAGGGAGAGCACAGCAGCGGTGCCGAGAGTCCGCTTAGAGGTAGCCACGTCGCAGGACGCTAATGCTCATCAGTCACAAAAGGCAACAAAAACCTCAACTTTCACAGGAGTTATCGGCGTGTCGCGTTGACAATCACAACAATGTAATTCTCGAACTACACCGGTGTGATTCGTTGCCGCGGCAGCATGCCGACAGCAACGAGACGGGCCTCCGTGCACCCTGTGCACGGAGGCCCGTCCCACTGCCTAGGACGCCACCTAGGACGTCCGGATCAGGTGCGAGCGAGCGCCTCCTTGGCGCGGATCGCGGCGCCCTCGGTATCGAGGTTGCGCACACCCTTGCGCTCGAACTTGTGCCCCGCCGCCAGGCCGGCGACGTAGAAGGAGACAACGGCGATCATCACACCGGCGACGTCGTCGGAGAGGCTGTGCCAGCCGAAGTAGAGCGTGGACAACGCGATGAAGGCGAAGTTGATCCACATCAGGATGCGCACCACGCGGTTCCTGACGGTGTGCTGCACCATCAGCGCGATCAGCAGCGTGATCCCGACATGCAGCGATGCGAAGCCGGCGACGTCCTGGACGGCATTCCCCACGCCGCCCCACATGACGTTCTGTCTCCCATGGACCAGCGAGAGCATCATCTGTTTCGCCGGGCTGTTCGCCTCCGGCTGATAGATGTACGGCCATGCGATGCCCGGGCCGACAGTCGGCATCGCATAGTAGGAGATCGTGCCGAGCGTCCAGGCGATGCACTGCGATCCGACGAACCAGTAGCCGTAGGCCAGGTTGCGCGACCAGACCACCCAGATCGTGACGGCGATCGGCACCAGCGGCAAGAACCAAAGGTAGAAGTACGAGAAGACATAGGACATGAAGCCGTCACCGAAGATGTCCTGCATCACCGCACCGGGATGGTGGCCGAAGAGCACAGCGGTGTCGATCAGCTCGAGCTCGTGGTCGTACTTGGTATGGACCACGAACGGCAGCGCCGACTTCATGTTCCGATAGCTGACATAGACGATGTAGAAGCAGATGACGCCTAGCGCCACCAGCGTCAGCCGGTCCTTGTTCCAGTGCGAGCGCAGCCGGTCCATGAACACCGTGGGCATCGCCTTGGGCTTGCCCTTGGAGAACCACAGCGTGCGCGGGATCAGGTCGATGCCGATCGCGGCGCCGAGGAGAAGGGGAAGTCGCAACCAGGACGGCCCGAGGAAGCTGCCGTCTGGGTCGATCAGGTGATGGCCGCTCGTGCTGGCGAGGACGATCGCCCCGATCCCGGTCAGGAGCGCGAGCCCCACAAGCAGCATCTGGGCGCGTCGATACATGGCGGGCAGTTTACGGAAGAAGACTGAGACGAGTCTGTTCGGCTCGAAGCCGGACGTGTTCCCCTGGACCGGGGTGGGCCCCAGTGGACGCCACCGCGTCGACCTCGCCGACGCCGTCGACGTCGACCACCAGGCGCAGCTGATCGGGTGTGGCGCGGGCGGAGACCACCACGCCCGACAACGGTCCGTCGTCGGCGAGCACAAAGGCGCTGCGGCGTACGGCGAGGGTGACGGGGCCGCTCGTCTCCAGACCGGCTGCCGTGCAGACGGCGGCTGCAGCGTCGCCGGTCAGCACCCGGGCGTAGCCGAGGAAGAGCGCTGTCCGGGGGTCGGCGGGAGCTCTCCAGACGTCGGCGACCGGACCCTCCTGGACCAGCCGGCCGCCGCGCATGACAGCGAGCCGGTCGGCCACGGCGAACGCCTCCTCCTGGTCGTGGGTGACCAGGAGCGCCGTCGTACCGGCCGCGGTCAGGATGCGCCGGAGATCACCTGCCAGGCGCTCGCGCAGCCCGGTATCGAGCGCCGAGAGCGGCTCGTCCAGCAACAGCAGCTTCGGCTCGACGGCCAGCGCTCGCGCGAGCGCCACCCGCTGACGCTCGCCGCCCGACAGCGTCAGCGGCAGCCTGCGGCCGTAGCCCTCGAGGCCGACCAGCGCGAGCAGTTCCTCCACGCGACGCCGACGCTCCGCGCCTGCCACCCGGCGCAGCTTGAGCGGATAGGCGACGTTGGCCGCCACGGTCAGGTGTCCGAAGAGCTGGCCGTCCTGGAACATCAGCGCGAAGCCGCGCTTGTGCGTCGGCACTCCCTCCAGCGAGACGCCGTCCCAGGCGATCGATCCGTGAGCGGGCTCGAGACCGGCGATGGCCCGCAGCAGGGTGGACTTGCCCGATCCCGAGGGGCCGAGGACGGCGAGGACCTGACCGTCGGGCAGATCGAGATCGACACCGGTGACGGCCGGCACACCGTCGTAGGACACGGAGACGTCGCGCATCGAGAGAGTCACAGGACCCCCAGACTCGGCACCCGCAGGCGCTCCACGACCAGCATCACGATCGCCGTGGTGGCGGCCAGGACGCAGGAGGCGGCCAGGGCCATGCCGTAGTTCATCGGGCCAGGGTGGTCGATGAGCCGGAAGATCACCACCGGCAAGGTGGCGTTCTCGTCGCGCGCCAAGAAGCTGGTGGCACCGAACTCTCCCAGGCTCACCGCGAAGGCGAAACCGGCGGAGGCGAGCAGCGGCCGCCACAGCACCGGTACGTCGACCACGAGCATCCGCCGCAACGGGCCGGCACCGAGCGACGCCGCTGCCTGGCGCTGCCGGTCGTCGATACCGCCGAGCGCCGGCACCAGCGTGCGCACGATCAGTGGCAATGCCACCAGCGCCTGCGCGATCGGCACCAGCCACGGCGAGTCACGCAGGTCCACCGGAGGCCGGTCGAGCGTGATCAGGAAGCCGAAGCCGAGCGTCACGGCAGAGACGCCGAGAGGCAACATGAAGAAGGCGTCCAGGAGCCCGCGCGCCCGCCGTTCCGCGCGGCTGTGCGTCCGCCGGGTGACCGACAGCGCGACCAGCAGACCGAGTAGGAGCGCCAGCAGGGTCGCGTCCACGGCGATCCGCAGCGAGAGGTCGAGCGCGGTGGTCGCCGGCTCGACCAGCGCCTGCTGCGAGCCGGTCGAGGTCAGGGCGCGATAGTTGGCCAGGCTCCAGTGCCCGTCCACCCGCAGGCTTCCGACCAGCAACGCCGCCAGCGGAGCAGCCACGAAGACCAGCAACACCGCGGTGACCGCCAGCTGCGGCGCGTCGCTGAGCCGAGGGCGACGTGGCCGAGCCGGCGCGCGCTGGACGGTCGCCTCCCGGGCCGGCCGGAGCCGCGCACCGATGGCGAGCAGCGCCACGACCACCGCCAGCTGCAGCAGCGACAAGGCGGCGGCACCCTGCAGGTCGAGCAGGTCGGTGGTGAGCAGGTAGATCTCCGTCTCCACACTCGCATAGCGCAGTCCGCCGAGGGTGAGCACGACGCCGAAGGACGTCGCACAGAACAGGAAGACCACCGAGGCCGCGCCGACGATCGCCGGCCGCAGCGCCGGCAGCGTCACCGTGCGGAAGACCGTCCATGGGCCGGCGCCGAGAGCCGCGGCAGCCTCGGCCGGGCGCGCATCCAGGCTCTCCCAGGCCGCACCGACCGCCCGGATGACCACCGCCACGTTGAAGAAGACCAGACCGGCGATGATCGCGATCGGCGTACCGTCGATCGGCAGCCAGCTCAACGGTCCGGTCAGCAGCTGGCGGAACGCCACGCCGACCACCACCGTCGGCAGCACGAAGGGCACCAGCAGGGCCGCCCGCACCAGCCGGCGCAGCGGCAGGGCCAGTCGATGCAGTACGTACGCCGCCGGCAGGCCAAGAAGCAGCGTGATCGCCGTCGCGACCGTCGAGCTCCACACGGTGAACCACAGCACGCGGTGCACCCGCGGCCGCTTCAGCACGTCGAGCACCCCCCCGACGTCCCAGTGCCCCTCCGGCCGGAACCCGCGCCCGACCATGCCGACCAAGGGCAACACGAAGAAGATCGCCAGTACGGCGACCGGGACTGCGGCGAGGGCGATCAGGGCGGCAAGACGCCTCGACAGGCTCGGCGATCGCGCGCCGAACCCGTCGACGCGCGCGCTCAGCGGGAGGTGACGTCGCTCCACTGCTGCAGCCACTTCTCACGGTTGGCGTCGATGTCGGCCGGGCTGACCGTCAGCGGCTTGGTGGGCTGGATGGCGAACTTCGCCCAGTCCGCCGGCAGCGCGGTACCGGCGACGACCGGGTAGACGTACATGGCGTCCGGCAGCTCGGCCTGCACCTGCGGGCTGAGCAGCCAGTCGAGGAAGGCCTCGGCACCGGGGACGTTCTTGGCTCCGGTGAGGACACCGGCGTACTCGACCTGGCTGAAGCAGGTGTCCAGCAAGGCCTTCGTGGAGGTCGTGCCGTCCTTGACGGTGGCGGCAGGGTCGGAGTCGTAGGAGAGCACGATCGGCCGCTTGCCGTGGCCTCCGCCCTGGGTGAACTCGACGTCATAGGCCTGGTCCCAGCCGTCGGTGATCTCGGCGCCGTTGGCCATCAGCTTCTGCCAATAGCTCTGCCACCCGTCGCCGTACTTGGCGATCGTGGCCAGCAGGAAGGCCATCCCCGGCGAGGAGGTGCTGGCGCCGGCGGTGACGAAGAGGTTCTTGTATGCCGGCCTGGTCAGGTCATCGAGCGTCTGCGGCACCGGGATCCGGTGCGCGGCGAACCAGCTGGTGTCGACGTTGACACAGACCGCCGAGTGGTCGATCGGCGTCAAGTGGCTGCCGCCGTCGCCCGTGACGTCGTACTGGCTGACGCCGGGCGGCACGCTGGCCGGGGTGTACGGCGCGAACACGTTCGCCTTCAGCGCTCGCGTCGCGAAGGTGTTGTCCACGCCGAACGACACGTCGCCGTCGGGGTTGCCCTGTGTCAGGACGAGCTTGTTGGTCAGCGTGCCGGCGTCGCCGCTGGCCCGCACCACCAGGTGGTAGCCGGTCTGCTGCTCCCACTGGGCGACCAACTTCTTGGGCAGGTTCCACGAGTCGTGGGTGACCAGGACGACATCGCGGATCTTCGGCTCTCCGGTGGTCGAGCCCGTCGAGGCCCCCTGGTTGGACGGGGCGCTGCTCGGCTCGCTGTCGTCCTTGGTCGAGACCGAGCAGGCGCTCGCCGCCAGGACGAGCCCGGTCAGGGCGGCTGCCGCCGCGAGCGCGCGTGTACTCCGCATGGTTGACTCCCTTCGCCGGTGCTAGCCGGAGCAGGTTCGGAGGGTCTGCGACACCTGATGCGTCGCACTCTCAGCCCGTGAGGGCTCCCCTGTCTGCACCGCCAAGGGTATGCCACAGTCATCGACGTGTTTGTCTCCGCTGTCCCCTTCGAGACGTTGACCGGCGCCGAGGTCTATCGGATCTGCCGATTGCGGCAGCAGGTCTTCGTGCTCGAGCAGGAGTGCCTCTACGCCGACCTCGACGGCCGGGACCTGAACCCGGGCACGCTCCACGTGCTGATGACGACCGGCGACGACCTCGTCGGCTACGCCCGGGTGCTCGACGACGGGACGGTGTGGCGAATCGGCCGGGTCCTGCTCGATCCGTCGGTCCGCGGCCGCGGTTGGGCCGACCGGCTGATCACCACCGCACTGGCCGCCGTCTCCGGGCGCGATGTAGTGCTCGACGCGCAGTCGCCTCTGGCCCGTTGGTACGGCACCTTCGGCTTCATCGTGGACGGGCCGGAGTTCGTCGAGGACGGGATTCCGCACACGCCGATGCGGTTGCGGGGGTAGTCCTGGATTACCCCACGGCAGCGAACAGGTCCCCCTCCGGAGCGGTCGTCCGGGTGGCCTGGCCCCGCGAAACGAGCACGACGAGGTGCGCGAGCGTCTCCAGTACGGCGAGGGTCTGGTTGAACACATCGAGCGTGCTGAGCTGGTGCTCGTGGCGGGTCCAGGGCAGGTCGCCGGCGACCTGGTAGGCGGTCTTGGCGGATCCGCTGATCGAGGCCAGGGACAGCGCGAGCCGGTGCTCGTGATGGGCCAGCAGCTCGTCGACCCGGGCGTGCGAGGACGCCGCCACCGGGCCGTGTGCGGGCAGGAGCCGCAGATCTGGCAGTGCCCTCATCTTGGTCAGCGACGTCATGAAGTCCGACAGCGGCGAGACCGCCATCGCCGACTCGAAGCCGACCGATGGCGTGATCGTGGGCAGCACGTGGTCGCCGGCGAAGAGCAGCCCGGCGGGCTGATCGGCGTACACGTAGTGCCCCTGGGTGTGCCCCGGCGTGTGCAACGCGTCGAGGACGCGAGACCCGACCGGCACCGTGGTGTCACCGTCGAGCCAGCTGTCGGGATAGCGCCAGTGGTCGGGGTCGGCCGCCGGTGGCTCCCAGTCGCCCCAGCTGTCGACGACCGCCTGTGCTCCGGCGACGAGCAGCTGCGGCTGGGTCCCACCCTCGTTCGCACGGATCCGATCGAGAGTGGGCCGCTCCTGAGCGCCGAGGGAGACCCGAGCGCCGACCTCGCCCTGGAGCACCGAGGCCAGGGTGTAGTGGTCGCGGTGGACGTGCGTGACCAGGACCTCGCGTACGTCGCCGACACCGGCACCCATCAACGTGAGGCCCTTCTCCAGCGCCTCACGAGCCTCGGGCACCGCCCAGCCGCCGTCGATGAGCGTCAGCCCGGCAGGCGTCTCAACCGCGTACACGTTGACCGCCTTGAGGCCGTCCATCGGTAGCGGCAGCGGGATCCGGTGGATCCCCTCGGTCACCTTCCAGGCGCCGGGCGTCGCCCAGTGCTCGCCCGAGTCGGGTGAGATCGCCTTTGCCGTCGACACCGCGGGGTCGCTCACGCGCTCGCCTCCTTCGCCCCCTCCTCGGGGGCATTGTCGTGGGTCCGATGCAGCCACAGCAGCGCCAAGATCGGCAGCGCGGCCGGCACCCAGATGTAGCCGCCGCCGTAGTCAGACCACACCGACGCGTCCGGGAACCAGTCCTTCTTTACCAGGGAGAGCGTGCCGACCACCACGACCCCGGCAAGCTCGACCCACAGCATCACCTCGGCGAGGCGGGGCTTGCCGTGTGCCGCTCGGCGAATCGCGAACCACCCGACGACGTAGGTCACGCCGGCCACGGCGGAGAGGATGTACGCCAGCGGGGCGACATGGAACTTGGTGGCGATCTGCACGATCGCACGGCTTCCGGACGCCAGGATGAAGAGGGCGTAGAGCGCCATCAGGACGAGGTGCGGCCCACGCTTGGGTCTCGGCTGATCGGGGTGAGTCACCGGGTCATCATCAATCGTACGGCGACGACGGCCGTCCCCAGGGCGGCCACCGCTAGCACACCGGAGGACCATGTCTCCCGCTCCTCGCGGATCGAGCCGATCGCGACCGGCATGATGCAGACCACCGCCGCCAGGTAGCCGACGTGCGTCGACATCGACTCCGGCCGGTTGCCCTGCAGCAGCGAGCCCAGCGCACCCAGGCCGAGGACGACGCACAGCACCTCGAGGAGCCACGCCATCTGGTCCAGCCAGCGCGGCCGCGGCGCCTTCAGCACCATGCCCAGCACGGCGGCGCCAGCGACGATCACGGCGTACCCGACGACGATCCAGGCGATCGGGACCAGGGCGCTCATGCGAGCATCTTTCACCATGGACGCCGCCCGACCATCATGGACGCCGCCCGGATCGGCGGCCGCCCTCGCAGCACGGCTGCGGGCCGCCGGCTGCGTCTTCGCCGAGGAGGAGGCTGCCGTGCTGGTCGAGGCGGCCGCATCGCCGGAGGACCTCGAGTCGATGACGGTACGCCGCGTCGGCGGGGAGCCGTTGGAGCAGATCGTGGGCTGGGCATCGTTCGCCGGGCTGCGGGTCCGGCTGCTCCCGGGCGTCTTCGTCCCTCGCCGGCGCAGTGAGCTGCTGGTCCGGCTGACGATCGAGCGACTCGGCGACAGTGGGACGGTGCTCGACCTCGGCTGCGGCAGCGGCGCGCTCGGCGCGGCCGTCGCGGCCGCGGTCCCAAAGGCGCAGGTCTGGGCCGTCGACATCGACCCCGATGCGGTCACCTGCGCACGACTCAACCTGCCGTCGAAGCAGGTACTCCTGGGCGACCTCTACGACCCGCTCCCCAGCGGGCTGCGCGCCCGGGTCATCTGCGCCAACGCTCCCTACGTCCCGACCGCATCGATCGCGCTGATGCCGGGCGAGGCCCGCGACCACGAGCACCTGGTGGCCCTCGACGGCGGTCAGGACGGGCTCGAGGTGCAGCGTCGGGTGGTGGCGGGAGCTGCGGCCCGGCTGACCGACGATGGCGCCCTCCTCGTCGAGACCAGCCGCAGACAGGCCGATGCGACCGCTCGGCTCGCCGACACGGCTGGCCTGGCGAGCACGATCCATACCGACGACGAGGTCGACGGCACGGTCATCGAGTTCCGTCCCCGGACAGGCGAAGAGGTCGTCCACCCCCCACCGGTGGACGACCTCTCGCAACGATGAAACGGCTCGACCACACGGCTATGACGCGGTTCTCGGAATTTGTCGGGAATTCCTGGACAGGCGTCTAGACAGGCGCGAGGACCCCGGTCGCCTCGTAGTCCTTCAGCGCGGTCAGATGCCCAGCCAGATCGATGCCGCGCTCGGCCAGCCAGGCATCGTCGTAATACGACGAGAGATACCGCTCCCCGGTGTCGCACAGCAGGGTGACGACGCTGCCGGACTGCCCCCGTCGCCGCATGCCCGTGATCACGCCGAGCGCCGCCCACACGTTGGTGCCGGTGGAGGGCCCGACCCGGCGGCCGAGCCGCTCGGTCACCCAGCGCATGGCGGCGATCGAGGCGGCGTCGGGCACCTGCACCATGTCGTCGACGACCCCGCCGACGAAGGATGGCTCCACTCGGGGACGGCCGATGCCCTCGATTCGAGAGCCGGACGCCGTCGGCTCGCACGAGTCCTCCAGCCAGCCCTGATAGAACGCCGAGCCCTCGGGGTCAGCCACGAGCAGCCGGGTGGGCAGCCGCTTGTAACGCAAGTAGCGACCGATCGTCGCCGACGTGCCGCCGGTGCCGGCGCTGACCACGATCCAGGACGGGACCGGGTGGGTCTCGCGCGACATCTGGTCGTAGATCGACTCCGCGATGTTGTTGTTGCCCCGCCAGTCGGTCGCCCGCTCGGCGTAGGTGAACTGGTCCATGTAATGGCCGCCGACGTCCGCGGCCAGCGACCGCGCGGCGTCGTAGACCTCCCCGGGCGAGTCGACGAAGTGACAACGACCGCCGTACCACTCGATCAGCTCGACCTTCTCCCGCGACGTGGAGGACGTCATCACAGCAACGAACGGCAGCCCGATCAGCCGGGCGAAGTAGGCCTCTGAGACGGCTGTCGAGCCCGAGGATGCCTCGACCACCGTGGAGCCGGCGTGCAGCCAGCCGTTGCAAAGGGCGTAGAGGAACAGTGAGCGCGCGAGCCGGTGCTTGAGGGAGCCGGTCGGATGGACCGACTCGTCCTTCAGGTAGAGCTCGACCCCACCCGCGGCCGCCGCGTCCTCGGTCGCCGCGCCGAGCGTGCCCAGCAGTGGGAACCGGTGCAGATGTGTGTCGGCGGAGCGCTGGGAGTCGGCCTCCACGCGTCGTACCGCCTCATCGATCCAGGCACGATCCTCGGCACTCAACTGCGGCACGCGGGCAGCCTACGACAGCGCCCGCCCCGGCTCGAGTACGTCGCGGCTCGCCCACGGCATAACCGTTGACTTGGTTGAAAAAGTGCTTGCATGGGAACTACGCAGGTAAAGCCACAGTCTGAGGACGACTCTCCCGGCCCCGATCGGAGATCCACATGTCGTTCAACACCCCGCAAGAAGTCGCCAACCTCGCCATCGCCTCCGGTGAGACGAAGGCCTCGGCCAGTCCCCCGAAGGCGCTGGTCGCCGGATTCCTGGCCGGCGCCTACATCGCCTTCGGCGCGCTGGTCGCCACCGACACCTCGGCCGGCCTCGATCCCGCCCAGTGGGGCGGCATCGTCACGCTCGTCACCGGTCTGACCTTCAGTCTCGGGCTCATCCTGGTGATCATCGGCGGCGCCGACCTCCTCACCGGCAACATGATGCTGGTGCCGATGGCCGTCCTCGCCGGCCGGGTGACGGCGGCGAAGCTGCTGCTCAACTGGTTCTGGGTGACGATCGGCAACCTAGCCGGCTCGCTCTTCGTCGCCTGGCTGTTAGCCGATCAGACCGGCCTCTTCGCCAAGGGAACGGCGAACTGGACCCGCTTGGGAGCGATCGCTGCCGGCAAGGGCCTCACCGAGACCCACTGGGAGCAGTTCGTCCGCGCGGTCGGCTGTAACTGGCTGGTCTGTCTCGCCGTCTGGTGCGCCCTCGCGGCCACCACCGTCGGCGGCAAGATCCTCGCGATCGTGCCGCCGATCATGGCGTTCGTCGCCCTCGGCTTCGACCACGTTGTCGCGAACATGTTCTTCCTGCCAGCCGCGATGATGGTGCACGCCCCCGGCGGTCTGACCCTCGGCGACACCGTCCTCAACCTGATATTCGCCTTCCTGGGCAATGCCGTCGGAGCAGGAGTCTTCGTCGCCGGCGGCTACTTCTATCTGTACGGCACGCGCGGCCGACCGGGCTCCGCCGCAGGCGCACCGACCACAGCGATCCCCGACCGGACCGCCGACTGACACAACACACCGAGCACCCCGAACGGCCCCGCCATCGGCGGGGCCGTTCGGCATGTGACGGTCACCACGTCGCAGCGAGAGGCCAAGCCCACAGCGGGTCTTCCTCGGTCGAGACCGTAACCCCGAGGCGGCCGTCGGGTTGGACCTAGGCCGCCGTCGAGGCGGCGTTCCCCACCACAACAACTCTCGGGAGTACTTGTGAACATGTTCAAGAAGGCCGCTGCCGGCGTCGCCGGCGCCGGCATCGTGCTCGGATCTCTCACCTTCACCGCCACCTCGGCGAACGCAGCCTCGGTCGGCTGCACCGGTGGCAGCAGCTCGGTCACCTGCAGCGCGACGCTCCCCTCAGCGTCCGACCTGGCCAACGAGCTCTCCACCGCCCTCGCCACCTACGACATCGACCCGGCCACTCTCCAGGCCCTGGCCCAACAGTTCGAGACCGCCTTGCAGAGCGGGTTCGACCCGGCGCAGGTGCAAGCGGCGATCCAGCAGTTCCAGGCTGAGCTGCAGAATGGTCTCGACCCGGCGCAGTTCGAGCAGGTCGCTCAACAGTTCGAGACCGCGCTGCAGAACGCCGGCCTCCCGACCGACCCGGCCAGCGCCGCCGCCGCGCTCCAGGCGTTTGTCGCCCAGCTGCAGAACGGCTTCGACCCGGCCCAGCTCCAGGCGGCGGCCCAGCAGGTCGCCACTGCCCTGCAGAACGCCGGTCTGCCGCTGGACCCGGCGGACGCCCAGGCCGCATTCGCGCAGCTCGCCAATGGCTTCAGCACTTCCGCGGCGCAGTTGCAACAGGTCGCCCAGAACATCGCCACCGCCGCCCAGAACGGCCTCGACCCGGCGCAGTTCACCGCCGCTGCCCAGCAGCTGCAGTCGTCCCTGTCAGCGGTGGGCAAGGAGTTGGCCGACAACGCCGCCACCATGCAGCAGGCCTTCGAGACCATCGCCGCTGAGGACTTCGACGCCGCGCAGGTCCAGCAGGCGATCCAGGCCTTCCAGACAGCGCTGCAGAACGCCGGCCTGCCGACCGACCCTGCGACGATCGCCGCCGACTTCCAGGCTGCTGCCCTGGAGGGGGCGGACCAGTTCAAGGCGGCTGCCCAGCAGGTCGCCTCGGCCATCCAGAGCGGCATGGACCCGGCGAAGCTCCAGCAGCAGCTCGCCGCGCTGCAGCAGCAGCTCCAGGCCGGTGGCCTCGACCCGGCACAGGTCCAGTCGGCCGTGCAGAACGCCATCGCCCAGCTGCAGAGCAGCAGCCTGCCGACAGCACAGGTCCTGCCGACCCTGATCAAGGCTCTCGAGCAGGGCGCCGACCAGGCCACCAGCGCGTCGGGCATCGACTTCGCCGCGTTCAACCAGAGCCTGGACACGCTGATCCCGGCCCTGACCCAGCTCGGGAGCAGCCTCACCGCGTCGGGTTCGCCGACCGCGCCGCTGTCGCCGGTCCTCGACCCGGTCCTCGGCGGCCTCGGTCTGTGATCACGCCGTAGTCGGCAGCAAGCACGCC
>Ga0164242_10003518_pt1 | contig 17848 bp, 19 predicted proteins | sample OricomgcompostMG_FD_108783 | JGI IMG/M metagenome (GOLD analysis project Ga0164242, IMG submission 108783) | Miracle-Growth compost microbial communities from Emeryville, California, USA - Original compost - Miracle growth compost (MG) ... | reverse complement strand
CGCCGCCGAACACGACGATGTCGGTGGCATAGCGCTTCTCGAAAGCAGCCGATTGGGGAGCGCCCGGGATAGCGGCATCCGCTCTACCACCATCGGTATCCGATTGAGCAACAGCCGGTGTGGCCAGCACACTCGCGATGCCGGTCGCCGCCAGAATGGCCCCCACCGCCCGGCCCTTATGCCGCTTCGCCATGATTTTCTCCCTGATGTGCGTGGAAGCGCGGGCATCCGAGCAGCCACAGCCTTGCTTGATCGGGAGGCCCTTAGCGTTATTGATATTGATTCTCAATATAGAATATGCGACCTGACCGAACGCGCGGGCGAATGTGAGCCTGCGCCCAACTCAGCCATTGCGGAGAAAAGCTGCCGTGTATGCCTATCTCGATCGCCACGTCCGGGATCTCGACGAGCGCGATCTGTTCGTTCTTTCCGCGATGCGCGGCTGGGTCGCGGCGGCGCGCGGCGGGCGGTGCGTCTGCCATGCCCTGTCGCGCGGCTTCGAGGCGCGCGCGGTGCCGGAGGTACTGGGCGATTTCGTCTCGGCGATGGCGACGCTCGACCGCAACGCGCTCGCCAGGCTCCGCTTCGCGCCGGTCGCCTGGCCCAAGGTGACCGACGACGAGGCGCGGCTGCTGGCGCTGTTCGCGCTCGACCGCGACGGCGAGCCGGAACGGCTGCCGTCCGTCGCCGCCGGCCTCGTCGCGGACGACGCCGTCGCCCCGCTGCTCGGCGCGATCGATGCGGTCGGCCATGCGCTTGCGGGAGACGCCGTATGAACATGCTGGCCCGCGTTCCCGCGTGTATCCCCGACGCCCCCGCCTTCCAGACCGTGGCCGTGAAATGGGTGCGCCACTGGAACGAGCATCTGTTCAGTTTCGCAGTGGAGCGGCCGACCTCCTTTCGGTTCCGGTCGGGCGAGTTCGTCCTGCTCGGCCTGCCGGGCGATGCCGGCAAGCCGCTGATGCGCGCTTATTCGATCGCCAGCCCGGCCTGGGCCGACGAAATTGAGTTCCTGTCGATCAAGGTGCCCGACGGGCCGCTCACCTCGCGGTTGCAGGCGGTGCATTCCGGTGACCAGCTCTATCTCGGACGCAAGGCCACCGGGACGCTGGTCGCCGATGCGCTGCTCGGCGGCAGGCGGCTGTTCTTGCTGTCGACCGGCACCGGCCTCGCCCCGTACCTCAGCCTCGCGCGCGATCCCGAAATCTACGAGAGGTTCGAGGAAGTAGTGGTGGTGCACTCGGTGCGCCGCGTGAGCGACCTCGCCTATCACGAGGCGCAGACCGCCTTGTGGGCGCAGGATCCGCTGGTCGGCGAGGCGGCGGCGGTGCGCTTTCACTACGTGCCCACCGTCACCCGCGAGGCGTTTCACACCACCGGCCGGATCGGCGCGCTGCTCGAAGCGGGCACGTTGTTCCCGCTCGCGCTCGCCGGACCGCGGACGTTCGATCCGGAAAGCGATCGCGTGATGCTGTGCGGCTCGACGGCGATGATCCGCGACACTGCCCGATTGCTCGACCAGCGCGGATTCGTCGAGGGCTCGAACGCGCAGCCCGGCAGCTATGTGATCGAGCGCGCCTTCGTCGATTGAACACGCTTTCGGTGCAGGAGGACAACGAGGATGACTGCCCGGCAAAACCGACCCATGACGACCAACCTGCCCGCCGTGGCGACGATGCTGGCGGGGCTCGTTCTCCTGCTGCTCGCCGGCTCGCGCTGGCGCGACAATGGCTGGGGCGCGCTGGTCTGGCTGCTCGTCATGGCCGCGATGTTCGCGATCCGCACGCCACACGCCTGGCGCAACCGCGTCAACGCCGTGGTCGAGGCGCGCAAGGATCGCACCGAGATCACGCTGCTGACGGCCATGTTCCTCACCATGATGGTGCTGCCGCTCGTCCATCTCGCCACCGGCTTGTTCGCCTTCGCCGATTATCGCTTCCCCGAATGGGCGACATGGATCGGCGCGCTCGTCCAGATCCCGTTCCTGTGGCTGTTCTGGCGCAGCCATGCCGATCTCGGCCGCAACTGGTCGCCGGGACTAGAGGTGCACGAGGATCATGCGCTGGTGACGAAGGGCGTTTACGCCCGCGTCCGCCATCCGATGTACACCGCGATCTGGATCTCGGCGCTCGTCCAGCCGCTGCTCGTCCACAACTGGATCGCCGGCTTCCTCGTCGTGCCCGCATTCGCCGCGATGTGGTTCATTCGTGTGCCCAACGAGGAAGCAATGATGCGCGCCCGGTTTGGCGTCGCCTATGACGACTATTGTCGCAGAGCGGGCCGGCTGCTCCCAAGGCGCGTCATGACCTCCCGGGAAGGCGCTGGCGCGGCGCCCTCCATGTCAGTCTCCGGACGTGACCGTGAGCGTGATGAGAGACAATGGACAACGAAGGACAAAGGGTGACTCGCCAGCTCTTGTCCCCGGCCGGTGACGCAACCGCGCCGGCCGCGGTACTGATTGCCGCGGCACGTTGCTGGCGCCGCGCGCGCGATGCCGGGGATCCCGTCCAGCCCTGCCTTGCGCGGGTGCTTGATGCGCATGGCTGCACGATGCTCGCTCCCGTTCTCGACAGCCTGATCCATTTCTACGAATCTGCGCTGGGCCGATCGATCGCAATCGGCGAGGCGACGAGTCTTTCGGACGACGAGCATTTGCTGCTCAGCCTTATCGATGGCTCGGCGCCGCGGGCGTGCCTCGGCTGCACCGAACGCGCCGCAACCGCGCTCGACTGCGCATTGTGCTCGACCCGCATCATGCTGGCGCTGGCGCTCGACCGTCCGGCCCGGACGCTCCAATGAGCAACGAGCCCTTCCCTCCCCTGCCGTTGCACCACACGCAAGGAATGCCCGGATTGGCGCGCAGCCGCGACGGACGCGAGCTGTTCTATCAGGAATTGCGCGGCCCCACGGCGAGCAACGACCCCGTCGTCGTGTTCGAGAGCGGGCTGGCTGCTTCCCGCTCGTTCTGGGGTCTGGTTCAGCCCCTCGTCGGGCAATGGACGCGGGCGGTGGCCTACGATCGGAGCGGCCTCGGCCGCAGTCCGCCCGATTCGCAGCCGCGCATGATCGGTCGCATGGCGGCCGATCTCAACGATCTGCTCGATCACCTCGGCCCCGGCCCGTTCGTGCTCGTGGCCCATAGCGGCGGTGGCCCCATCGTGCGGGCGGCGACCGCCGCCTGCCCCGGACGCATCGCAGGACTGGTGCTGGTGGACGCGAGCGACGAAGCCTGTTCGATGGTCTTCGGGAAATCGTTCGTGTTCCTGGAGAAGGCCGCACACGCCGTAAGCTGGCTGCTGGCCCGACTCGGCCTCCTGGAAGCCTGCTACCGCAAGCCCGTCGCGCCGTTGCCGCCCGACGTGCGGGACGATCTGAACCGCGAAGGATTCACGATGGCGGTGATGCGCACGCGCGCCGCCGAGCTAGCCGGCCTGCGCGGCGCGCTGGAAACGTTCCGCACGCATCCTCCTGAACTGCCGGATGTACCAGTCACGGTCATCTCCGGCGCGCTGGCCGACTTCGGCATGAGCCAGCGCATCCGCGATGCAGCCAACGTCGCGCATCGCCATCGCGCGGCGCAGTCGCGCCAGGGACGGTACGTCATCGCCAAGCAATCCGGCCACGCGGTAATCCTGACCGAGCCCACGCAGGTCGCCGAGGAAATTCACCGCGTGCTCGAGCTGACGACGCGGAAGATGGGCAAAACCAACACCGGCACGACCGAAAGGAAGGACAGTACGCCATGCTGAAACGGGTACTCCCGTTCGTCGAGCGGTTTGCTCTCGCAGGCGTCTCCGAATGCACCGCGCTCCGCGTCGTCGGGACGCGGCAACTGACGCCACACATGAAGCGGATAACCTTCTCCGGCACGAGCCTTCACGCCTTCGCCACCGACGCTGACTTGCATGTAAGGCTCCTTATTCCACCGCCTGATGCGCCGCGCGATGGCTGGTTGGCGATTCAGCAGGACGGCAAGGCCAGCGTGCGAAACAGACGCCACAAGCCAATCATGCGCAAATACACGATCCGCGCCATCGATCCTTCTTCCGGGCGTCTCGACATGGATTTCGTGCTACACGAAGATGGCGGTCCGGGTGGCCTATGGGCCGCGCAGGCGCTCGCAGGCGATCTGGTCGGCATCATCGGGCCAGGTGGACGCGGCCTCGCCCCGGCCGACTGGTATCTCATCGCCGGAGACGAAACGGCGCTGCCGGCGATCGGCCGCATGATGGACACCATGCCTGCTCATACGCAGGGGCACGCCATCGTCGAGATTGCCGATGCGCGGGAAGAACAACCGCTCGCCGTGCCGACAGGAATGAGCCTCGAATGGCTGCACCGGGATGGGGCACCGGCCGGAACGACCGATCTATTGCTGGAAGCGATCGAGGCCGTGCGCTGGCCGTCCGACGACCGCAAGGCGTTCGCCTGGGTGGGCGCGGAGCTCGCGGCCGCGCAAGCGATCCGCGATCATTTTAGCAACAGGTGCGGACTTGCCAAAGCGGACCAATTGGTCGTGGCTTATTGGCGCCGCACGGCGATCGGATAGCTTGGCTTGGAAATGTCGCCATTTGTTTTTCCCGGACGAAGGACCATGTTGTAATTATGACCATGCCCATTTCTATTCGACGTGTGCGGGTGCATTCTGGCAACAGCACTGAGCGCGCTCATGCCCTAGGTCGGCGCGCATTGCGTTTAGGCGCCTGACCTGGGGCTCCCTCCATCCGGCTCCATCCGGCGGTCTTGCCGGTTCCCACATAGAGCGACGTCCGCGCGAGGCTTTTTCGCTGACCGGGCGCTTGCCGAGGAGGTGCAAAATGGACAAGTTCGTGGTCGAGACCAACAGGAAAGTCGTCGGCATCGCTATCCGAGCTCCCGCAGGATTCCGGTTCGTTTGTTCGGACCCGGATTTTCGCTCGCTCGATCGCAAGATATTCCCTCGGGCCAGAGCACTGGCGGCCTGTATCGCAGACCTGGCCCGCAATCGAACCAAATCCGAAAAGCCGAAGTACTCGCGGGCCTGGCCCAACCGGTAAACATATGCATTGGCCTGGCGAGCCGTGGTGCCCGTGATCGACACCTTACCGCACCGCTTCACTTATGTTCTTAAGAGGATAAGGTACCGTTCATGCCGGCGAGAAAGATTGATGTGGAAGCGCTTTGCGCGGAGAAGGGCCTGCGGATCACCGAGCAGCGACGGGTCATTGCCCGTGTCCTTTCGGAAGCAGAGGATCACCCCCATGTCGAAGCGGTGTATCTCCGCGCATCGGCTATCGATTCCGGCATCTCGATCGCAACCGTTTACCGAACCGTCCGCCTGTTCGAAGAAGCCGGCATCCTCGACCGTCATGAATTCGGCGATGGCCGCTCGCGCTACGAGCCCGCGCCGGAAACCCACCACGATCATCTCATCAACGTCGAGACCGGCGAGGTGACCGAGTTCGTCGACCCGGAGCTCGAGCAGTTGCAGAAGCTGATCGCCGAAAAGCTGGGATACCGGCTGGTCGACCATCGCATGGAACTGTACGGCGTCAGGCTCGACCGAAAATCCTGATCAAGCTTGCCCGCTTTCGGCATTTGCTGCGGATCGCGGCTCTCCCGCTCGTGACGCTTCGTTCTCGGCGAGGCCGTTGGCATATTGGTTAGCGCGTCGGTCTCCAAAACCGACGCTCTAACAGCAGTTCATCGTTTGCCTCTGTTGACCGCGGCTACACCATCCGCGCGGCGAAATATGCAGTTATCATCTGTTGATAGCGACATTCATTCGGCTTCTGGCAGGCGACATTCTGAGCCATTACTCGACCGGCAGCTTCTGGTCCTCTCCTGCCTGTCCGGTTATAGCCGCCGGAATGGGCGATGCCGCCGTTCGGTCGTACCAACGCTTGGGTCAACTGGCGCCAACTTAGCCGACGTTCGAGGGCTCGAAACCGCATCCCGAAACCTGCCCTTCATTCATCGAGCTGACGCGAGTGTATGAGTGACCGGGGTTGGGACTTTGCCGTCATTCACGGCTCGCTACTGGGAATGTCCGGCTATGCCGATACCAGTCGTTCGTCGGCGGCCGAAAGCCCCTTCTCGTGGGTATGGGCTCGCGCGCTCCGGAACGGCTCCTGTCAGTGCTGATTTCCTGCTGCCGGCCCCTCGCTAACCAGGGTGTAGGTGCTATTGGCGCAACCCATTTTCAAATGGCGATCCAGCAAGTTTTGGTCTTGGTATACGCTTGGCAAAGCCCACGGCTGACAAAGCGAAGTGCCGAAGTGCCGAAGTGCGTCGTTCGGCACCCTATCAGGGCAGGAGAATAGTCGTGGCGGTTAGCGCCCGCGTTGGATAAATTAGGATGAGAACGTTGTAGGTCGTGTCGAACGCCTCGCCGACGCACTCGCACGCAGTGCCGTTCCGGTCGCTAAACGAAAATGTCGTCGGCTTTGTCATTTTACGCCCCAGCGGCACGAGACGGCCAAGCGGATGCGACGGCGTGATGGCGGCGTCGGAGAACTGGCCAAATTCCTGCAAGAATCGCGGCGAATGCTCAATGCGCCTCACTTCCGCGCGAAATCCATGTCCTTGAACGAATTCAACAGGCTCTAGAATGATGACGGCGCAGGCGCGCCCGCTGGTTCGCGCGAATTCCCTTGCAGAGGCGTAGACCGAGGCACCAAACTTTTTGGCAAGCTTGATCGGCGTGCGAATTTCAAACGCATGATCTGCCGCGCATTGGCGATATACGTCGCCCTTGAATAGAGCGTAGCGGGCAAAATTGTTGGCCTCACGCTCGAAACGATCGGCGATCTCGGGCGCGAGCGTCTTCTCGCAATCCTGAAAAAAGCGGAATAGCCTCTTGTGCGCCGGGATATCGTGGTGCCCCGTCTCGTGCAGCTTGAGAAAATTCTGCCGTGCCTCGACGACCGTCTCATCGATATGGATGAGACCGTCGCCGGCATCATAAACGCCCCACACCTTGGAAATCGCCGATTTGATTGTGTCCAAGGCACCCAGTGCCGGCGCGGCCTTTTGCTTCAGATAGGCCATGACGTTCGCGAGATCGAACATGCTGTGCTTAGCTACTTTGACATTGGCCGCGGCCAGAAGGTCATCGATCGGCACGGGGAAGCGGTCCCATGCATCAGCCTTGTCGAGAAGTTGGCGCGCACGCGCCTCAATCGCGATGAGGTCGACCGAGTCCAGAGTGCTGTCGTCCGGCCTTGCCAATGCTAGCGCTTTCGGTTCCGCATAAATGTTAGATACTGCATCAGTTCAATCTCTTCATCGGGAGTGAGGGTATGCTCCGCGAATGTCGCAACGCGGCCATGGCGTTCGGCCTGACCACGCTTAGAAGAGTGGCTAATGTAGCCAGCCATTTCCATCAAGGATTCAAAATTTATTTCATAAAGGTCCGCAAGTACGAGCAGGATATTGGGCGACGGTTGTTGAATTTTATCGTTCTCGATCTGACTGAGGTAGGCGTTGGACACTTGTTTCTTCGTCTTTTCCTCCACAGTTCGCAGGCTAAGGCCTCGGTCGTTACGGATAGAGGCCAGGTATTTCCCCAGGGTGACAGATGCTCTCTCCCCGGTTCCTGGCCGCGTCGCATCGGTATCTGACATATTGCTCTCCATTGTACCCCTGTCTTTCCGCAGGAATCTGCGCTTTTTTGCTTGATCCGTCAAGCGCGCTAGGTTTTTGCTTGATATATCAAGCGCGCTGCGTCATATTGAATTCCAACAGCCGGAATCATCCGCGCTGCGAACAGAAAGACACCCGAGATGGAAGAAGATTTTGAAGGGAAGGGGCGTGATACGGGCGAAGAGGCCGTGCTCGACGATATTATCGACCTGGAAGAATATGCCAAGCGCGGCGAGCGACCGCCCCTCTCGAAGGGCTACCGCATCCGCGTGAACGGCACTCCGTATGTCGTGCACGATCCGAAGCCGACCGGCCGCGAAATCCTCACCCTCGCCGGGCTGCTGCCGGCGGAAAACTTCACCCTGCGGGTCAAGGCTGCCGGACAGAAGCCGGAGAAGGTGGGCCTCGACGAGCACGTCGATCTTCGCCAGCCCGGCGTGGAAAGGTTTAAGGCTCTGCCACGCGATCAGACGGAGGGCTGAGCGATGGAGCCGCGCCGCGACTTTGAACTGCTGCCTGAGGACCAGAAATTCCTGGACGACTACGGCCTGCGCTGGGAAACCATCTTAGACGGGTCGCAGTGGGTTCTGGTGCACGAGTTCCCTTCCCAGAGCGAGGGATACGTCCAGCCCCTCGTCACCATCGCGATTCGGCTCGAAACGGGCTACCCGATGACCGGGCTGGATATGGTCTATGTCTACCCAGCACTGCGGCGCAAAGACGGCCAGTCCATCGGCGCAACCCAGGCAACGCAAACAATCGCGGGGATCGTGTATCAACGCTGGTCACGGCACCGGTCGCAACAGAACCCGTGGAAGCCGGGCCAAGACAACATCGGCAACCACATCTTCCTGATTGAGGACTGGTTCGCCCGGGAGTTCGAGAAATGCCCGCACCGGTAACGCTAGCCCTGTCGGGCGATCAGCACATGCACTTGCAGAGCTTCCTTTTTCCTGGAGATGGACTGGAGGCTGTCGCTCTGCTGCTCTGCGGTCGCCGCGATGGAGATCGCCGACAGCGGCTGACGGTGCGTGAAATTCACGATATCCCTTTCGAGCACTGCGAGATTCGCACGGCTTCGCGCGTGACCTGGTCACCGGACTATGTGGACGACATTCTCGAACGTGCGGCTGCGGAGCGGCTGTCTGTCATAAAGGTCCATAGCCATCCCAATGGCTATGGCGCGTTCTCTTCGGTCGATGACAAAGGCGATCGTCAGCTTCTGCCGATGATCCGGGGCTGGGTCGAAGGTGATCTGCTGCATGGCAGTGCCGTGATGTTGCCCGGTGGCCAGATGTTCGGCCGGGTGCTGCGCGGCGCGGAATTCGAGCCCATCGATTGCATCAGCGTTGCCGGCGATGATCTGCACTTTTGGTACGCCAATGCCGGAAGCGTTGGGATGCCCAGCTTCGTCGCATCGCATGCCCAGGCGTTCGACGAAGGCACGATCGAGCGCTTGCAGCGGCTCTCCATCGGCGTCGTCGGCGCGTCGGGCACCGGAAGCCCGACCGTAGAGCAGTTCATGCGCCTCGGCGTCGGCGAGATCGTCAATGCAGACGACGACACCATGGAAGAGCGCAACGTCAACCGCATTCTCAACTCGACGATGCAAGACGCAAAGGACGGGCGATACAAGGTCGACGTTCTGGCCGACGCCATCAAGCGCGCGGGCCTCGGTACGCGCATCGTCCCGATCAAGGAAAACCTCTGGCATCCCGATACGGTGCGCGCCATCGCCCAGTGCGATGTGATCTTCGGCTGCGTGGACACGATCGACGGGCGTTATCTGCTCAACGCCATTTCCACCTATTACAACATTCCGTATTTCGACGTGGGCATTCGCCTTGTGGCTGATGGCACCACGGGCGGCGTCACAGAAGTTTGCGGCACGGTGAACTACATCCGCCCTGGCCGGTCCAGCCTGATTAGCCGGGGCCTTTTCACGATGCAGGAGGTCGCGGCAGCGGGCCTAGCGCGCAATGACCCTTCGGCTCATGACCGCCAGGTCAAGGACGGCTACATTCGCGGCGTACAAGGACGCCGGCCGGCTGTGATCAGTGTCAACATGTTCGGCTCCTCCCTCGCTGTGAACGAGTTGCTTGCCCGGCTGCACCCGTATCGCGAGGAACCCAATAGCGAACATGCGGGCGTTACCTTCAGCCTGGCCAGCATGGAAATGTTCAGCGATCCAGAAGAAGGCATATGCCCGCTGCTGAGCGCGTCTGTCGGTCGCGGAGATCGCACGCCGCTGCTGGGTCTCATGGAACTGGCAGAAAGACCGAAAGCATGACGAGCATCGTTAAATGCACGATCCTGGCATGGGCCACGGTTCGTGGCTGGTTGATCCGACCGTACAAGACCTATGTCGTGACGGACAGCCTCCCACAAAAGCTGAAGAAGCGCGCGCTCTATATTGTTGAAGAGGACGGGTTCGAGGAACAAGCTGCCATGCTCTGCCCTTGTGGCTGCGGCCGCATCTTGCACATGAACCTACTTCCCGACGAGCGCCCGTGCTGGCGCGTTACCCATCATCGTAACGGCACGGCGAGCTTGCACCCATCGGTATGGCGGAAAAAGGATTGCGGATCGCATTTCTGGTTCCGCGACGGCCGTGTGCAATGGTGCGTGCGCGACGAGCAGACAAGATATTAGGCACAATTCAGGGCGTCTTGCCTCAATTTACTAATAAAGTGCCTGGTCGCTTTTTGGCTATAGAAATCGGCGCGGGACCGGCAGCTTTCATCAGGTATCCGAGAAGGTGTTGCCGTCGATGGCCATCGGCGCACAGCTTCGATAAAAAACATTGCGCACGGGGAAGCAAGCAGTCGCGGGCCCGAAACGATTCTTCCCTCGGTTATGGCGCACGGCTAGGTTCGATCGCATGAAGTGCGCCTATATCATTCTTGGTATTTGCCTTACGCGTCCGCCTTTGGATGCTGGCATCGCGATATTCGGCTTTGCCGAGTTTCTAGCGGCGCTGGCGCTGCTGGTACTGGTCTTCAACTCGACGGACTACCTTTATTGGTTTCGAATCGCCGTTGCGCCGATCCCATTGGTCTTTATTACCTTCGTGGCGACGATCGCCATCGGTGTCGGCACATTGTTGACCGATCTTTGGTTCGCTGAACGCTGGCCGGCGCTGCCTTGGGGCGTCTCGCGTGCGAGCTTGCAGGGCATGTTCGGTGCTCTCTTCCTACTGACAACCCTTCTTTGGATTTGGTTCGCCTTCATCCGCCCGCCCGTCTTCGGCCGATGGAATTGCAAACGATACCATTTGGGTCTGTATCATGCGGTGGTCCGCGGGTCGGATACCCAGCTGCCGATGATTGCGACGGAGGTGATGCGATCGGCACCGGCCCTGATACGGTTTGTGGCCCCGCGTGCTTCGCGGCGAGCAAGAAGGACGGAGATTGATGGTACGCCGGAAGTGCTCAAGGTCATGGGCTATGCGCACGACACCTTACTGATGCTCGGAAACCGGAAGCTGTGCCGGCACATCGTCGCCTCGTCACCTGTGACAGCGATTGTTCTCATGGAACAGGTATCGTCGACGAAATGCTATAGTGCGCCCTTAGGGGAGTTTGCGCGCAACATCACCACCGAGGCTTTGCTCAACAAGGATTCCATCCTGTATCTCGAGGATGGGCTCTATGCGTCAGACTTGGTTGGCATCATTCAGCCGTTCAGCACGGCTATGTATGGGGACTATCAGCTCGTGCAGCATATCGGCTCGGGCCGATACTCTCCATTGGATATTGACTGGCGCGTGGCCTGGTCGCTGGATGGGGACCAGTTTGATGCTTACTGTCGGATTACGCTCATCACCTTCAAGAATTACGTCGAAAGCGACCGCTATCGGGAGCATTCGACAGCGATCTTTCGCGCTCTTCATATTATCGAGAGCGCTGGTAGGGAGGTTCCCCGTTTGGACGGGATGCCGCCCGACGGCGAGCTTAGCATCGCCTCATCGCGGCTTATGGCAGCAGTCGGGTTCGTTGACGACGTGATAGCTTTCCTCGGCGAAAAAGAGGGACTGGATTTCGGACGTCTCCGGGTCCGGGAGAACGCACCGGCCTATCATCAGTCGCGCATCTTCGATCAGATTGCTCAGCTCGCATATGAACTCGTGCATTATGCCGCATATGTTCAGGCTCCGCCGGAACGCGCCTGGAGCATCCAATATAATACCGTCTGGGGACGGCTGTTTGGATTGCGGCCCGAGAGCCCGGCTTGGAGAGTGATACGCTTTAAGCTGTTCCGCCTATTGTTTGACGATATCAAGGAGATGGAGCGCTGGCCGAATTACAAGGGTGCGAGGCTGCTTGGTATCTGTCTCAACGTCCTTGGGCTTACACCCGGCGGGAAAGAGGGCCACGACCGACAGACCTACCCACTCCGCAAGGCCGTGCTGGATTGGACCCGAAAGAACTATCTTTCCATAGAGCGAGCGAATCCGGACATCGCCACATATTGCCTCAGCGGAGGTGTCAGCTTCGATGCCGAGAACAAGCGCCTAGTAAAGACCTATCTGCGCGGCACCAACCTCGAGTCGCCGCGCGAATATCTGCAGCTTGATGACCCGCCGTCCCTGACGTAACCCGACGCCGGAAAAGCTTGACGGGTCTTGTCGGTCGAACGGGATGGTGGACAGCGGACGAGGTTCACGGCCCATGCGTGTGCCAGATGAACGGATGCCAGTTTCAGAAACGCGAGGCTGAGATAGGACGCGATGCCGACCAGCGTCTTTCCGGTCGCAGCGGACGGCTATCGACATGGCAGATGTCAGCGAGAATCCGACAAGAGAGGACATCGCGCGCTCATATCGTAACTTTCCCACGATGGCGTACTGAAACTCCGATACGCGAGCCGCGATGAGCGAAAATCTTATTCAGTTCGGTGGATTAGACAATGTTCTGAGGGCTGGACGGGGCGATGGCGGGAAAACGACAGCATTATGTGCCGCGCCTTCTGCAGCGCGGTTTCATTGCCGATCCGGCGGATGAAGGGGAACGCGCGTGGCTTCACCGTCGCGGAGCCGAGCCGAAGCTGGTGGGGATTCGTCACATCGGCGTTGAAGACTGGTTTTACTCCGATAGGTCCATAGACGGGTCGCCAACCCTAGATGATGCAATCACGGACTATGAGCGCGATCTGGCACCGAGCGTGCGCGCGCTGCGCGAGGCAATGCCGGGCGCCACTATTGATCCGCAGGATGCGGCCGAAACGGTTGTCCATCTTGTCTTGCGTGCTGCTCATCTGCGCAATCTGATGTGTTCGGGCGTGTCGCGGTTGACAGAGGAATTCGCCGCACTGTTCACGAACTCTGCTCGATTGGGGGCGATGATCGGACTTGGTGGGCCCGCGCTTGGCGAGGCCATGATTCGCGGAATCCGCGACACCGCCGCGCAACTGGAGTCCACGGGTATTCCGGCGGCATTTGCGGAGCGGCTGATGACCTTCATGCTCCGGGAACTGGGGGACCAGCTTGTCGCCAATGCGGCGAAAAACTTAGCTCCACTCATGGAAAAGGCGTTCGGCGATGTCGCGGCTCGGATCCACGAGGCGCATAACAAGCTGCTCGCTCGGCCGCTCGCCGACAACGGATGGGTTACCGAACTGTCGAAATTCATCTGGACGGTGGAAGCCGGTGAGGATCTGATCCTGCCGGACGCGGTCGCGCTGTCGCGTGCTCCTGGCAAACCGCTCGCGCCGATGCTCTTCACGTCCGGGGCCGAAACCGACCTGATCGTTATGCCGGTCGCACCGACCCGCATTCTTGTCGGGCGGCGCCACGATGTCCCTTTCGATGCTGTGCACTTCAACCACGATGCTGCGGCCGCATCGGAAAGTTTCTTCATCGCCGCAAAGCCAATGGGAGAAATTGGACTGGTGGAGCAGATCGGCACCGGCCCCGCCGACGCCCTCAAGCAAACGATTGAGGAGACGATCCACGGGGCGGAGCAGACTCGAAAGCTAACGGCCTGTACGCTTGAACCGGTGCAACCCGAGGAGCGCATCGGACAGGACTTCAGCTACTCTGTTCGCCTTGCCGATTTCGGTGACGCCATCCTCGCAAAGGAAATTGCTGACATTATCCAAGCCGTGGTGGCACAACTCTCGCGCGAGATTCCTCTGCATGATCTCGACGGGCTGACGATCGCTGCCGACTACGATGCAGCGCTCGCTTCGCTCGACCGCGGAGACCCAAGCTTGCCGCCGATGACGAGTGGCGTGCTCAATTATGGCCTGGGCGTGGCCAGACCGGTTACAGTGCTCCGCGATGGCCAACGAAAGGAGCATCTGGTGGTCGCGGCCAGCGTCGCCGGTGCTTGGACTTCGGAAGATGCGGGCACGCGCGCGTTCGGCCTACACACGTTGGTCAAAATGCTCGCCGGGATCGCTCACACCACGCGCTATGCTGATGCACTGACCAAGACCTTCACGCCTGATCCAATGGCGCGCGAGTTCCATCTCGCTACCGCTTCGACGTCTTCAAGCTATTGGTCTGCTCGGCAGGCCGCGTTTGTTGCGCCCGACGAAGGCGAGACCTATGCCACGCTCCTAGTCGAGAGCCTCGACTATGCCGCACGCGAAATTTCGGCGACCCGCAGGACAATGACGGACACGAGGGACATCGGTCCGACGACGCAGCGCGCGCTCGAATGTGTGTCGGCGGTACTGGGCCATGCTGCAGATTGGCTCGGTCACCGAGATGGGCTGACGGAAGGAGATGTCTTTGCTGGCGCTGATCTGCCCGAGCGGTTGCGACCACGCGGGCTTGATCGTTGGATCGAGGTGTTCGGGCGCGACCTAGCCGCCTGCTACGGCCCCGATGGAATGCTCGAATTTTCGGTCGTGACGACGCTCAGCCGTCATGTTGAGCGCCTGTTCTGGAGCCTCGGCATCTATTGCTGGCCGGAGGGTGACGATGTGCGCTGTATCGTCAGCGACCAGGTCTTCCTACCACCGCAGGAACCGATTACGGGTGGCCTTTGGTGACGTTCGAGCAATATGCTGAGGGCGGGCGACCGCTTTCGGAATGGGTGTCAGTCCAACGGAACGGCAACAATGGGCGCGCAACTGACTCGCCAACTCGTCGCTGGGATCGTCGGCTATCGCGATCTACGCTCCCGCAAGCGGCCGTTCCGGATTGTCCAACATTGCAGCCCCGATGCACGGATTCATTCGGTGTCCGCTTTCAGGGAAGCGGCGGCGTAGCTTCAATGACTGAGATTAGGGCGCAAAGCGGACCTCCCCTGCCCATTCGACTGGCGCATGGCTGAAGCCATCGAACGGGCAGAGCGGTTCGCAAGGGATCACGGCATCGCAAAGGTAATCGTTCGAACGGCCCGGCCCTGAAGCGATCGTCATCTCATCTGAGGGGTCTGAATGCCGAAATTACTCAGGTACCTTCGATCTTAGGACGCGAAAGTCTCGCCGCCCAGCCGCTTGCTAGCGCCAAGCGACGGGGCTTTACCTGATCTGGGCTCCCTTCGTGCGCGCGCTCGCGCATCAGCACGGCGCCGTGAGGCGCCAAAGCCCCTCATTTTGTTTTGATAAGGGCTCACCGCTATATATCTGCAGCGATCCGTGGTTGATCGTGTTAGAGTTTGACGATGAAGAATGTGGCGACACAGGTGATGACGACGGTCAACGCCCCTTATGGGGCGAACCTGTCTGCACATCAACTCGCCGCGATGATCATCGCCCCCAAGAGCGCCAGTGCGTTCAATGCGCCGGTGTTCGCTTTCTTTTCCGAAGTCCCTGCTACCGTCCAGAAGCAGTTTCTGAACGCCATGGGCGTGGACGAGACGCAGGCGAACAAGGTCGCGGATCAGTTCGCGAAGCTGTCGGGTTATATGCTGCCACTCGCAGCCTGATTGGGTGTCTGCCGGGCGGTGCAGCGAGTAGCCGGTTCTGTTCGATATCGCCGTTGATATCCTCGGTCATTTCCAGACCACCAATGGCTTCATGCCGGACTGGAGTTTTGGCGGCGGCACCGCGCTGATGCTACAGATCGATCATCGCGAAAGCCATAATATAGATCTGTTTCTCGATGACCCGCAGATTCTGCCCTATCTCAATCCCGAGACCCAGGGCATCCCGCTGGAGCGACGACCCAACAGTTATGATAGCGACGGCGCTAGCGCCCTGAAACTCGCCTTTCTCGGTATCGGCGAGATCGACTTCATCTGTGCGCCGGCGATCACAGCCGAACCCACCCTATCGACCGACGTTCGCGGGCGAGCGGTCGCGCTCGAGACCCCGGCCGAGATCATCGCCCAGAAGGTCCATTTCCGCGGCTGGAATTTCCAGCCACGCGACATGTTCGATCTCGCAGCCGTCGCGGAGCACAGCGGCACGGATTATGTCATTGCGGCGTTGCGCCAATGCGGTTTGGCGCGATGCCAAACCACGCTCGATATGGTGGAAAAGACAACACCTGCAGCAGTCGAAGCCATCAACGCGCAGCTCATGGTACGCGACACGACACGACATCTTATCAACCGAGCACAAGACATCAGCCACGATCTCTTGCGACGAACGATCGAACAAGCGGAACAATAGCGGTTTCCTGACCCATGCTTGGCCAGCATGGCAGGCAAGCGAATCGACCCACGTCTTAGCGCGGTATTCAAACCTCAAACATTCTCGAGCCGATTGTCTGCGACTGAAACCGCCCAATCAGCCCACTGCTCGAATGTCGCAAGATCTTGGCCCAGCGAGTTCGTCCGAAGATGATCGACATAGGCTCTGACCAGTTGGGCGTCATGGTGCGCGCGGGCCTGCGCGAGAAGCCGTGCGACCCGCTCCTGTTCCACTGCCTCGACTTGCGCTTGGCGCTCTCGTTCGGCCGTCTCCGCGCGATGCGAAGTCTCGCGCATGCGTGTCAGCCGTCTGTGTTCTCGATGCAGATTATCCTCGCCGAGCTTTTCCCGGTAGCGCTCGTCCCCGTGGATGAAGAGCTCCGCTGCAATGATGGGAAGCTGGGTCTCGAGCTTGCTGCCCTTCGTGTCCCGCCAGGAACGATGCCAATGTTTCTCACGACCGCCGTTGAGAATCGCTAAGGTCAGCGGCGCGGCGCCACTCGGCAGTTCGAGTGGATAGGCATTGTGGCCGCGCTTGATTTCCCAATCATCTGCCAACAGCAGGTCCAGGGTGATGTGGTTGATCGTCACCGTAATCTCGTTGGCACGCCTGCCGTTGAGCGTCAGCTTCGCGCCTGCTGCCTCGCAGATGAGAAACAGATTGCTCAGCAGGTTCAGGCGACGCCGCTCGAACGGACCGCCGAAGATCGGTCCGTCGAAGAGAAGCTGATATCCGCGCCGTTCCGCTTTGACCCGCAGGACTTCGTCAAACTCAAAGCGGGCCCTGATGAGGGGATGCGTCCTGCCGCGGGTATCAGCCAAGAATCCGACGAACTGCTCGCAAAGCTCCTTGCGCAGCCGCTCGGCTGACCAGCCAGGTTCCGGAGCTACCCGCCCATCGACATCGGCATCGAGGCTGGTTGCAGCCATATCGCGGTGCTCGGCGGGTCCAACGACGCAACTCATGCCGAGCGGCCGCGGCGGCAATGGCGGTCGTACAGGCCCCTGCCCTGCGCGCAGTTGCGTCCAATAGCCGGCCGGCGGCGTCGGCACCGCCGCCTTCAGGCAGCGCTTGCGCAAGGCGACGTCAGAGATTCCAAACTGCTTCGAGAGCAGCCGCATCGGGACAGACCAGACGAGGTCGTATATCTCCTCGCGGGTATGAATCATCTGCACGGCGAAGTCTCCAATGCGCCCCGCTCAAGCTCCTATGGAGGCTCTCAAGAACCGGGATTCGTGTGACCAGAATTGTGGCGTTGCGCATTGGAGAATAGCGTTAAAAAGACTCAAAAAACAAGACACAAATGCAGCTAAGTGATTGATTTAAACCTGTAATTTTCTCTTAATCAACGGGTCCTAGGTTCGAGCCCTAGTGCGACCATTTCTCTCAATATAGCAATGCATTGATGGAAAGATGGCGGCCACCTGCTGCGCTCGTCGGCGGGTCATCGAATCGGCGCAATCCCTGGACCCGGGAAGTCAGCATTCGACGACGTTGACGGCGAGGCCGCCCTGGCTGGTTTCCTTGTAGCGTGATTGCATGTCGATGCCGGTCTGGCGCATCGTCTCGATCACCGCGTCGAGGCTGACGATATGGGCGCCGTCGCCGCGCAGCGCGAGATAGGCGGCGTTGATCG
>Ga0164242_10003517_pt1 | contig 17850 bp, 16 predicted proteins | sample OricomgcompostMG_FD_108783 | JGI IMG/M metagenome (GOLD analysis project Ga0164242, IMG submission 108783) | Miracle-Growth compost microbial communities from Emeryville, California, USA - Original compost - Miracle growth compost (MG) ... | reverse complement strand
GTGGTTCCGGCATGCCAAGGCCGGCGAGATGTGTGAGCGGTTCAACGAGATCGTGCTGGTCCGCGATGGCGAGGTCGTCGACCGGTTGCCGACCTATCGTGGGGAAGGACAGAACTTTGGCTGACTGGAGCAACTGGGCCGGCACCGTGACCAGCCGCCCGGGGGAGACCGTGCTGGTGCGCGATGTGGCGCACCTGCAGCTGCTGTGTGAGGAGTCCGCGCTCGCCGGGCGCCGGGTGAAGGCGGTCGGGGCCGGTCACTCGTTCACCGGCATCGCCGAGCCCACTGACGTGCTGGTGCGGATGGACCGGCTGTCCGGCATACGGTCGGTCGACGAGGACACCGGCAGGGTGTGGGTGCACGCGGGCACCCCGCTGCACGTGCTCGGGCCCGAACTGCGGCGACGGGGCCTGGCGATGACCAACCTGGGTGACATCGACCGGCAGACGATCGCGGGTGCGGTATCCACCGGCACGCACGGGACCGGCATCGGGTTCACCGGCCTGGCCGGGCAACTGACCGGGGTCGAGTTGGTGCAGGCCGATGGTTCGTTGCTGCGGGTGACCGACTCGGAGAACGCCGAGTTGCTGCCGGCGGTCGCCCTCAGCCTGGGTGCGCTCGGCATCGTCACCGCGCTGGAGATCCAGTGCGTGCCGAAATTCCTGTTGCACGCCGTGGAGGCACCGGCCACGCTGGATGAGACGCTCGATCGCATTGATGAATACGTCGACGGCACAGACCATTTCGAGTTCTACTGGTTCCCACACACGGATCGCGTGCTGACCAAGTCCAACACTCGCGTGACCGACGCGGCCCAGCGTGCACCGCTGCCGGCGTGGCGAAGTCGACTCGATGACGACCTGCTGTCCAACAAACTCTTCGGTGTGCTCAACAAGGCCACCACGCGGGCGCCACGGATGATCCCGGCGATCAACCAGGTGTCGGCGCGCGCGTTGTCCAGGCGCGAGTTCACCGACTGGTCCTATCGGGTTTTCGCGTCCGAGCGTGACGTGGTCTTCCGCGAGACGGAGATGGCGATCCCGCGAGTTGCGGTGCCGGACGTGTTAGGTCAACTACGGTCCTGGCTGTCGCGCAAGGTGGAGGTCGTGACGTTCCCGGTCGAGGTACGTTTCGCCGCCGCCGATGAGCTGTGGCTGTCGACGGCGCAGGGGCGCGAGTCGGGCTACATCGCCATACATCAGTACGCGGGGCGCGACCACCGACGCTACTTCGAGGCCTTCTGGTCGATGCTGGCGGGGCTCGACGCCCGCCCGCACTGGGGCAAGATGCACAACCTCGATGCGTCCGAGCTGCGTTCGCGGTACCCGAAGTTCGACGATTTCACCGCCCTGCGTGACCGCCTCGACCCGCACCGCGTCTTCAGCAATCCCTACCTCGACCGCGTCCTCGGCTGACCCCGCCCCACCCCTTTGCCGAGAGGACACCCACTGCACCGAGAGGACACGAACCACCGCCGGTTTCCGGCGCTTTTTCGTGTCCTCTCGGTGCGTTGTGTGTCCGCTCGGGTGGAGGAGCCGGCCGCTCGGGTGGAGGAGCCGGCCCGCTCGGGTGGAGGAGCCGGCCCGCTCGCTCGGGTGCGATGGTGCACACTCGACCCCACACCGAGCCCGAGGAGGTCGACGTGGATCGAGACACCGCACTGCTGTGGATCAAGGATGCGGCCGAGCGGAGCGATGCCCTGACCGGCGATGCCCCGGTCGGGCCGAGCGCCGCGGGGGAGCGGATCAACCCGACCTGCGGCGACCGCGTCAACCTCGTGGTGCACCTGGACGACGCCGGTCGTGTATGCCTGCGCGGCAGCGTCCGTGGCTGCGTGCTGTCGACGGCGGCGGCCAACGTCGCGGCCATCACGATCGATGGACTGTCGATCCATGCCGCGCTCGACAGGGTGGACCGGGCGGTGAACACGCGCTTGGCCGGAGCCGGTTCGACGTCGGTCGACGATGACCTGGACGAGCTGGCGACCCTGGAGCTGGTGCCGCTGCGTCGTCGCTGCGTCGCCCTCCCCTGGCAGCTGACGGCGGACCTGCTGCGGGAGCTGGCTGCCGGCGGCTGAGCCGACGATCCGCGACACGGGCCTTGCCAATCCTGCCGCGGCATGGCACTCTCTTCTGTCAAGCCTATGGCGGGTCCGTTCGACCGGACCATCTACCGGGCGCCGTGTACGAGTTCGATGCTCCGCGGGTCCGGTGTTCGACGACTGACGTGGTCGAAGTGCAGCACCCTCCCCTCGGCAGCATCGCTGGAACCCGGGAGTCCGGATGCTTGACCGAGTCGATGAATACCGTTCGTGCCTGGCCGAACCCGATCAGTGGGCGATAGCCACCGTCGCCCGGGTTTCCGGATCCGTGCCCAGACCCGTCGGCACCTCGATGGCGGTGCGCGCCGACGGCACCACGATCGGTTCGGTGTCCGCCGGCTGCGTCGAAGGCGCTGTCGTGGACGCGTCGCTGACCGCCATCGAGACCGGGCGGGCCGTCGTGCAGAGCTACGGGTACGGCGACGACGACGGGTTGTCCGTCGGGCTGATGTGCGGCGGAAACCTCGAAGTGCTGGTGCAACCGGTGGCCCAACTGGAACCTGCTCTACGGGCACTGCTCGACGAGCGGCGGGACCGTCCGCGCAGTGCCTTGCTCCGGCCGTTGCGCGGGCCGCGGAGCCAGCGCCCGATCGTCGTCGATCTGGACACCGTGACCGCCGCGCAGCTCGAACGGGAGATCGGCCCGGGCGCCGGCGCGTTGCTGGAGCAGGTACGCCACGGCGGATCCAGTGTGCTGGACATCCGCGAGACCGGCGGGCCGACCTGCAACGTCGTACAGCAGGTGCTGGTGCAGTCCCGCCGGGCACGGCCATGCCTGGTGATCTACGGCTCCAACGACTATGCGGCAGCTCTCTGCTCGGCAGCGGCGCTGCTGGACAGGTATGTCGTCGTGTGCGATGCACGACCGGTGTTCGCGACGCCGCAACGACACCCGGGCGCCGACGAGGTCGTCTGCGAACACCCGGCGGATCACCTGCGCGACCAACTGCTGCGCGGCCGGCTGGACTCACGCAGTGCCGTGGTCGTGTTGACCCACGACCCGCGGTACGACCTCCCGGTGCTCGACGAGATCCTGCGAACCCCTGTCGGCTACGTCGGCGCCATGGGTTCGCGGCGTACCCATGAACGGCGTGCCCAGGAGCTGCTGCACGGTGGGCTGCCCCGCGAATGCCTGGACCGGCTGCACTCGCCGATCGGGCTGAACATCGGAGCGCGCACTCCGGCCGAGGTCGCCGTCTCGATCCTGTCCGAGCTGCTCGCCGTCACCAGCGGCCACCGCGACGTCGAGGACATCGTTCCGCTGCGGGCCACCACCGGCTCGGTGCACGGAGCCCGCCGCGCGCGAGAGGTGGTCCGCTGATGGACATGATGTCGGTGGATGACGTTGTCCTCACTGCAGATCCGGACGTATGGCGGCCCGGCGACAGCTGGCTGGCCGGCGGCACGGTGCTGCTGTCCTACGGCACGGACATCATCCGTGGCCGGCCGCGCCGGCTGCTCGACCTGACGGCCGCGAACTGGCCGGAGGTCACCTGGCGGCGGGACGACACAGGCGGCCCGGTCGCGCTGGAGCTCGCCGCGACCTGCCGGGTGGCGAGCGTCTTCCGGCTGCCGCGCTCCAAGGCGTTGCCGACGGACTGCCGGGAGTTGGCGGGGTTGGATCTCTTCCGACCCTGCTGTGACTCGTTCGTCGCGTCGTGGAAGATCTGGAACGTCTCGACCGTCGGCGGCAACGTCGCGACTTCGCTGCCGGCGGGGCCGATGATCTCGCTGCTCTCCGGGCTGGACGCCGAGGCGTTCCTCGTGGGCCCGGGCGGCGATCGCCGGGTGGTCCCGGTGAGCGAGCTGGTGCTCGGCGAGGCCTGCAACGGCATCGGGGACGGCGAACTCGTGCGCAGTTTCACGATTCCGGTGGCGGCGCTCCGCCAGCCGTGCGCCTACCGGCGGATCTCGCTGCGTGAGCGCGGCCGGTCCGCGGCACTGCTGATCGGGCGCCGGACCGGTCCGCGCCGGGTCCGGATCGTGGTCACCGCATCCACCCGGCGACCCCATGTCGTGGACCTCGGCGGCCCGGACCGGCCGTCCACCGCGGAGGTATGGCGCCAGCTCGTCGACGCCGTGGTCACACCGGACGGCTGGCACGACGACATGCACGGCGCACCGGACTGGCGGCGTGCCATGACCCACCGGCTCGGTGACGAGATCCTCGCCGAGCTGTTGCCGGACCACCGAACAGGCACCGGCGATGCCCGTGGCAGATGCACGGGCGACATCCGACTGGAGCGGAGAGTGTCATGACCTCGGTCCCGACAACACCAGCAGTGACCACCGCCGCGGTGGACAACGCGAACGTGAACGGCGTTGACGTCCCGGTGAATCCGGACGCGGGCCAGTGCCTGCGCACGTGGTTGCGCGACGTCGGCGCCCGCGGTGTCAAGAAGGGCTGCGACGCCGGCGACTGCGGCGCCTGCAGCGTGCTGGTGGACGGCCAAGCCGTGCACAGTTGCATCTACCCCGCGCACCGCGCGCGCGGCAGGACAATCACCACGGTCGAGGGCCTCGGCACGCCGGACGACATGCACCCGGTCCAGCGATCCTTCCTGGAGGCGGGCGGCTTCCAGTGCGGCTTCTGCACGGCCGGGATGATCTGCACCGTCGCCGCGATGAACGCGGAGGACAAGGACAACCTGCCGCGCAGCCTGAAGAACAACATCTGCCGGTGCACCGGTTACCGGTCGATCGAGGACGCCGTGCACGGGGTGGTCAATGTGGAGGACGGCGAGAAGGGCGTGGGGCACAGCACCGGTGCACCCGCCGGTCCCGGTGTTGTCACCGGGACGGTTCGCTACACGATGGACATCGACCCCGCTGAGCTGCCGGCCGCGATGCTGTATGGCGCACTCGTCCGCTCCCCGCACCCGCATGCGCGGGTTCGCGCCATACGCACCGAGCGGGCGCTGGCGGTGCCCGGCGCCGTCCGGGTGCTGACGCACGAAGACGTGCCCCGGGCGCGCTATTCGACGGCACAGCACGAGCTCGTCGCGGACGACCCGCGCGACACCCGGATGCTCGACGACGTGGTGCGGTACATCGGGCAACGGGTCGCGCTGGTGATCGCGCGGACCCAGCGTGCGGCCGAGCGGGCCGCCGGGCTGGTGGAGATCGACTACGAGGTGCTGCCGGCGGTGCTCGACCCCGAACTCGCCGACGCACCCGACGCGCCGGTGCTGCACCCGGATCTCGGTGCGGACTCCGGCGTCGCCGATCCGTCGCGCAACCTGTGCGCCGAGATCCACGGCGGAGTCGGTGATGTGGAGGCGGGCCTGGCGGCAGCTGCCGTCGTGGAGGATCGGACCTACCACACCCAGCGACTGTCGCACGTCGCGCTGGAGACGCACGGCTGCATCTCCTGGCGGGATCCGGACGGCCGGTATGTCGTGCGCAGCAGCACCCAGGTGCCGTTCCTGATCCGGCGTTCGCTCTGCTCGATCTTCGGCTTGCCGCCGGAGAAGCTGCGGGTCTACTGCGAACGGGTCGGCGGCGGGTTCGGCGGCAAGCAGGAGCTGATGACCGAGGACCTGGCGCTGCTCGGCACCATCGTGACCGGGCATCCGGTGAGGATCGAGCTGTCCCGCAAGGAGATCTTCGTCGGCACCTCGGTGCGTCACCCGTTCCGGATGCGGGTGCGTGCCGGGGCCGATCGGGACGGGCGGCTGACGGCACTCGCGATCGACGTCCGCTCGAACACCGGGGCGTACGGCAACCACGGCCCGGGTGTGCTGTACCACGGGGTCGGGGATTCGATCGCGGTCTACAACGCACCGAACAAGCGGGTCGACGCCTGCTCGGTCTACACCAACACGGTGCCCTCCGGCGCATTCCGCGGCTACGGGCTGAGCCAGATGATCTTCGCCGTCGAGTCCACGATCAACGAGCTGGCCCGGCGGCTCGGTATCGACCCGCTGGAGATGCGGGTGCGCAACATCGTCGCGCCGGGTGACCCCTTGGTGGCCGCACACGAGGAGGACGACGACCTCGCCATCCACAGCTACGGGTTGCGGCAGTGCATCGAACTGGTACGCGGTGCGCTGGCCGACGGTGCGGACCGTCCGCTCGTGACCATGGCCGGTCAGGACGTTTCCGGCCCCGAATGGCGGATCGGCACCGGCCACGCGATCGCGATGATCGCCACCGCTCCGCCGCGTGGTCACTACTCGCACGCGAAGATCCGGCTGCACGAGCGCGGGCTCTACGAGCTGTCGGTGGGTACGGCGGAGTTCGGCAACGGGACGTCCACGGTGCACAAGCAGCTGGCTGCCACCGTCCTCGGCACCACGACCGACCGGATCGTGCTGCGCCAGTCCGACTCGGAGCTGGTGGAGCACGACACCGGCGCGTTCGGTTCGACCGGGATCACCATCGCGGGGAAGGCGAGCCACGCGGCGTCGCTGGACCTGCGGACGCAGCTGTGTGCGCTGGCCGCCGAGCACCTGGGCGGCTCGGCCAGGGACGCGCAGCTGGTCGCGGACCGGGTGGTGATCGGCACCCGGAACGTGCCGACCGACGAGTTGTTGCGGCGGCACCGGGCGAGCAGCAGCGAGCCGCTGGAAGGCACCGGCTACTGGGACGGTTCGCAGCGGTCGCTGGCCTTCAACGTCCACGGTTTCCGGGTGGCGGTGAACACCGCCACCGGTGAACTGCACATCCTGCAGTCGGTCCAGGCGGCGGACGCGGGCGTGGTGATGAACCCGCACCAGTGCCGTGGTCAGGTGGAGGGCGGCGTCGCGCAGGCGATTGGTGCCGCGCTCTACGAGATCGTCGACGTGGACGAGAACGGCCGGACGGTTTCGGACATCCTGCGCAACTACTACGTGCCGAACTATGCGGATGTGCCGCGCACCGAGGTTTTCTTCGCGCCGACGAGCGATGCGCTCGGCCCGCGGGGGGCCAAGTCGATGAGCGAGTCGCCCTTCAACCCGGTAGCCCCCGCACTGCTGGACGCCGTCCGCGACGCGACCGGCATACGCATCACGCGCACGCCGTTGTCCCGTGATCGGCTCTTCGCGGCACTTCGGGAGCACGAAGCGGCGGAAGGGAGTTGACTGGGCACCATCACTGTTCCGACCTCAGAGAGGCGTGCCATGGCCGACGAACTCCCCGTGCTCGATCCTGCGAAGACTGCGGTGGTCCTGATCGAGTATCAGAACGATTTCACCAGCGAGGGAGGTGTGCTGCACGGCGCCGTCTCGGAGGTGATGGAGTCGACCGGCATCATGGACAACACGGCGAAGGTTGTGGAGGCGGCGCGCGCCGCGGGAGCGACCGTGATGCATGCGCCGATCACCTTCGCACCCGGGTATGGCGAGATCAGCAAGCACCCCTACGGCATCCTCAAGGGTGTCGTGGACGGCAATGCCTTCGTCAAGGGCACCTGGGGCGCGGCGATCGTCGACGAGCTCACGCCGCAGGACGGCGACATCGTCGTCGAGGGCAAGCGCGGGCTGGACACGTTCGCCAGCACCAACCTCGATTTCATGTTGCGCAGCAAGGGGATCGAGACGATCATCCTCGGCGGCTTCCTGACCAACTGCTGCGTAGAGTCGACGATGCGGTCCGGTTACGAGAACGGCTACCAGGTGATCACGTTGACCGATGCCGTCGCGGCGACGTCGACCGCCGAGCACGAGAACGCCATCGCCTACGACTACCCGATGTTCTCCACACCGCTGTCCAGCGAGGACGTGGTGAGTGCTCTGACGCACTCGGCGTCCTGACCGACGGCCGGCTCGGGCCCGTCAGATCGCGCAGTTCTCCGCGGCCCGAGCCAGCCGCCGGGCCCGGGTGCTCGCGGTGAGTGAGTCGAGCGTCAACAGGATCAGCGCGACCCACACGATTGCGAAGCCGATCCAGCGCGCGATCGGCATGTGCTCGCCGAGCAGCAGCACACCGCACAGCAGCTGCAGGATCGGGGTGATGAACTGCAGCAGCCCGATCGTCACCAGCGGGACCCGGCTCGCCGCTGCCGCGAAAAGCAGTAACGGCACGGCGGTCACGACGCCGGCGCACAGCAGCAGCAGGAAGTGGCCGGTGCCGTGCGAGGTGAAGGTGGCGTGGCCCGTCATACCGACGGCGATGAGTATGACGAGCGCGATCGGCGTGAGCACCGCACTCTCGGCGGAGAGGCTCTCGATCGCGGTGAGCGAGCCGCCGATGCGTTTCTTCATGAACCCGTAGCTGGCGAACGACAACGCGAGCACGACCGAGATCCACGGTGGCCGGCCGTAATCGATGGCCAGGTAGACGCAGGCGAGTGCGCCGATGCCGACGGCGACCCATTGCAGGACACGCAGCCGTTCGCGCAGTACCACCACTCCGAGCGCGACCGTGACCAGCGGATTGAGGAAGTAGCCGAGCGCCGCCTCCACGGTGTGCCCCGAGTCGACCGCCTCGATGTAGACGCCCCAGTTGACCGCGATCAGCAGGCCCGCGATCGTGGTTGCGCCGAGCTGACGTGGGTTGCTGACCAGCCGGCGCAGGAATCCCAGATTCCGGGTGATCCCGAGGGCAGCAACGCACACGACGAGGGTCCAGACGATCCGGTGCGCGAGCACCTCCCAGGCGCCTGCCGGTTTCAGTGCATCGAAGTAGAGCGGGAACGCGCCCCAGATCAGGTAGGCGAGGAATCCGTATGCCGCGCCGTTGCCACTGACCGGAGATGACTTCGACGGCGAAGTCTCCGGATGAGTGGTCTGCACGGTTGCCATCCTCTCACTGTCCCAGGAGCCAACCCGGAAGCACCAGCGAAATCTCCTTCATGACAATGAAGTACAACTGAAACGTTGTCGGCGAGACGTTCGTGATCCGGTGGGGGTGTCCGCCGAGTGGTCATTAGTAGCATGGACTGTGCTCACCGAGACGGATCTCGCGCTGATCAACGCGTTGCAGGTCTCACCCCGCGCCGACTGGGTCCTGGTCGGCAAGGCCCTTGGGATCTCCGGATCCACCGTCTCCCGGCGCTGGGAGGCGCTGAACCGCGACGGCACCGCCTGGGTGACTGTGCACCGGGTCCGCGATTCACCGGTGCCGTCATGTTCGTACATCTGACGGCGATGCCCGGGTGTTGCGAGGAGCTCGTCGAGCGACTGTGCGACGAGCCTGCGGCGGCGACGGTCTCCCTGGTGACAGGTCCGTTCGACTTCCTGGTCGACTGTTTTGCCGCCGACCAGCAGGACCTGGCCGACCTCGCGGTCGGGACGTTCGCAGCGATGCCGGGGGTAGCGCGCAGCGAGAGCTGCATGTCGGTCAAGACGTCGCGCACCGGGTCGGACTATCGAAGCGGCACCCTTGACCCGGGACAGGCCAGGGTCGTCGGCGAGGGCGCCGTCAGTGCCGTGCCTGCCGGGAGTCCGGTCGACCGGACCGATCGACTGCTGCTGCAACGCCTGTGCCTGGACGGCCGGACCAGCTGGGCAGAACTGGGTGAGTTCGTCGGCATCTCGGCACGCACCGCACGCCGGAGGGTCGACCGGCTGATCGCGGCGGGTGACGTTGCGCTGCGCTGCGACTGCTCGGCCGAGGGTCGCGGGCCACTGCACGAGGTCAACCTGCAGGTGGAGGTGCCCGCCGCGGCCTTGGATGATGCGGCGGCATACTTCGACCGCCTGAGGGGCTGCCGGCTCAGCGCGCAGGTGTTTGGCAACCACAACCTGGAGGTGACGCTCTGGGTACGCGACCTGCGGGTCGTCAACCGGTACGAGGCCGAACTCCAGATGGCCGCACCTGGCGCCAGGGTTGTACGGCGTGAACTGGGCGTGCGGACTGTGAAGCGGCTGGGGCACGTGCTGGACCGAACCGGCCGGAGTGTGCGAGTGGTTCCGCCGCTCAGCTGGGCCGTCGAATGACCGATTCTCCCAGAATTACCCTCGCAATGTCCGTTACATGCTGTTTTCACCGGCCGGCTGGAGGTTGTTTCTAGCCTTGCGCTCGGGCGGACCATGAGAGGCCGCCGCGAGAAAGCGAGTAGAAGCGATGACACAGGCGCCCCTTGTGGAACTGACCCCGACCGTCCGGGCCCGAAATGCGTCGGCGCTCATCGTGGCGATAGCCCTGATCGAGTGTCTCAGTGGCATCACGCAGGGCTATCTAAGCCCGATTATCCCCGGACTGGGTGGGCAGTTCCATATCAGCGATGCGACCGTCAACGGGATCTTCGTCATCTCGAACGTAGCGTTCGCGGTGTTCGCCCCGGTGATCCCGAGGCTCGGCGACAGCTTCGGGCACGGGCGGGTCCTGCGCATTTCGATCGGCCTGACGGCGATCGGGGCCGTGGTCATGGCTGTGGTGCCGAACCTCACCACAGTGATCATCGGGGTTGTCATGATCACCTGCGTCGTCGGTTTCATCCCGCTGATGATGGGCATCATGCGGGTCGCGATACCGGGCCATGCGAAGAGCGGGACCGGTGTGATGGTCGGCGTCCTGATGCTCACCGTGGGTCTCGGCGGTCTGTTCGCCGGCTACGTCGGTCAGCACAAGCCGACGCTCGGTTTCTGGGTCGCCGTTCCGTTCGCTGCGCTGGCGATCGTCGGCTCCTTTTTGCTGCCGGCCACGGACGTGCCGACCCGCGAGCCGGTCGCCGTCCGGCCGCTCCTTTCGTGCACGCTCGGGTTGATCGGCTTGGTCACTGCGTTGTCGATGGGCCCGCAGTGGGGATGGGGTGACGTTCGCACCCTGGGCGCGGGTGTGGTCGGTCTGGTACTGCTCGCGGCGTGGATCTTCCAGGACGCGTGTGGGCATCACAGGTTCGTCGACCTGGGGATCTTCCGCACCGGTCACCTGCGGGTCAACACGCTGGCTTCCTTCTTCTTCGGGTTCGCGTCAATCTCTTTCCTCGGCACGAACGGCATCTTCCTCGCCTCGGACCGAAGCACGACCGGTTACGGCTTCGGCTACGACTCGCTCCAGATCGCGTGGGTCGTCGCGGCGACCATGGCCGCGTCTCTCGTTGCGTCGTTCGTAGCGGGCCGCCTGCTCGGCCCGCTCGGTGGTCGTCGGGCGCTGCTCGTCTCCGCGTTGCTGCTCGTGCTGGGCTACGTGTTCCTGCTGACGATGCGGTCGTCGTTGGGCGAGTATGCCGTCGGCGCCGCATTCTTCGGTCTCGGTATGGGCTCTTACCAGGCGGTCATCCGCCCCTTGTCGATCGAAGGAGTTCCGGAGAGCGAGACCGCAGCGTCCGCAGGCGTCAACGAGCTGTCTCTGTCGATCGGCGCCGCCATCGGCACTGCCGCCATCGAGCTGCTTCAGCAGAGCAACGCGCACGAAGGGCGGCTGACCGGACACGGGCTGGACCTCATCTTGTCAATGCTGGCGGGCGCCGCACTGCTGGCGTTGGTCATTTCCTTCTTCTACCGGCCTGTCGAGCAGCCGGAGTGACGAACCGAAAGGTGTCTGCCATGTCGACCACCCGCAAAGACGTCGAGACCTACCTCGACCGGCTTGATCAGCTGCTTGCCAACTATCAGGACGACCTGATCGAGCTGAGCCACCGACTGCACGGCGATCCGGAACTGGGCTCTCAGGAGTTCCGCGCCAGCGCACGGATCTCGGAGCTGCTTGCGCGGCACGGCTTCGAGATGGACGACGTGCCTGAGCGCCTGCCGACCGCCTTCGTGGCCCGAGCCGGGACCTCGCGCCTGATTGCTGCACTCTGCGTCGAGTACGACGCCCTGCCGGAGATCGGGCACGGCTGCGGGCACAACGTCAACGCTGCCAGCGCAATCGGTGCCGCAATCGCCCTTCGTCCGCTGCTGGACGACCTCGACCTGTCTCTGCTAGTGCTCGGCACCCCAGCCGAGGAGACTTCGGGCGGCAAGGTCGACCTCATCGAGCTCGGATACTTCGACGAGGTCTCGTTCGCGATGATGGTGCATGCTGCCGACAGGGACTCCGTCGGCGGCCCTTCACTGGCGCTGACGTGCTGGGAGGCCACGTTCACCGGCCGGGCTGCGCACGCCGCGGCCGAGCCGGAGCGCGGCACGAACGCACTCAATGCGCTGCTGATCGCGCAGACGGCCATTGCGCTCGAACGTCAACAGCTGCCGGCGAGATCCGTCGTATCTACCAACATCACCGACGGCGGGAGGGCGGTGAACGTCATACCGGACCGGGCCGGCACCCTGGTGGAAATGCGTTGCCCCACCTTCGAGGGTCTTGAAGCGGTGAAGTCGCGGGTGCGGCGATGCCTAGAGGCGGGAGCGCACGCGACGGGCGCCGAAGTCGAAATCCGCTCGGTCGGCAATGATTTCGCCGATCTGCGACAGGATGCTGAGTTGTCCGAGCTCTACCGCCGGGCGATGGCAGGGCGCGGGCGCGACGTCGAGTTCACCTCGGAGCTGAGCGGCTCGACCGACATGGGCAACGTCTCCCATGAGGTGCCATCGATTCATCCGATGCTCGGCTTCGAATGCGGCGGCGCTCCACTGCACTCGGCGGAGTTCGCAGCGGCTGCCATTGGCGCCTCCGCGGACCGGGCAATCATCGACGGCGCGTTCGGACTGGCCGCGACAGCTGCCGCCGTGGCGCTGGAGCCCGAGCATCGGGCTCGGCTACGACGCGGGCCGGCTCAGCCCCCGACCGTCCAGGTGTCGCCGCCGTGCAGCAGTGCGAGCAGTTCCTCGTCGGTGGCAGGTCCGTCGGGGGATGCGGCGTCCATCTGCGCGCGGACTCCGTCGTCGTAGGTGGGGCGCTCGACGTTGCGGAAGATGCCCATGGGGACGTTGGTCATCTCGGGTCCGTCGAAACGGGACAGCGCGAACGCCGTGGCCGGGTTCATCGCGGCCGCGTCGTGGGTGACGATCCGCGCCGGCTCGGCGGCGGACTCGGGCACGAGCTCGAGGTCCCCGGCCGCATTTCGTATGACGACTCGCGCGCTTTCGCCCTCGCCGGCGCGCACGGGCTCGCCGTCGACCAAGCGCAGCACTCGCGCCTTGCTCTCCTCGGCGTCCTTCAGCACGTCGAAGGCTCCGTCGTTGAAGATGGGGCAGTTCTGGTAGATCTCGACCAGCGCGGAGCCGCGGTGCTGGGCGGCTGCCCGCAGCACGTCGGTCAGGTGCTTACGGTCTGAATCCATCGTGCGCGCAACGAAACTCGCCTCCGCGCCGAGTGCCAGCGACACCGGGTTGAACGGTTGGTCCACCGAGCCGAGCGGCGTCGACTTGGTGATCGCGCCGACCTCGGAGGTAGGGGAGTACTGACCCTTGGTGAGACCGTAGATCTTGTTGTTGAACAACAGGATCTTGAGGTTGACGTTGCGGCGCAGCGCGTGGATGAGGTGGTTGCCGCCGATCGACAGTGCGTCGCCGTCGCCTGTCACGACCCAGACCGACAGGTCCGGCCGACTCGTCGCCAGACCGGTCGCGATCGCCGGTGCACGGCCGTGGATGGAGTGCATGCCGTAGGTGTCGAGGTAGTAGGGGAACCGGCTCGAACACCCGATGCCGGAGACGAAGACGATGTTCTCCCGGCGTAATCCGAGCTCCGGCAGGAAGCTCTGGATGGCGTTGAGGATGATGTAGTCACCGCAGCCCGGGCACCAGCGCACCTCTTGGTCGGAGGTGAAGTCACGCTTGGTCTGTTTCTCGCCGTCGGCGAGCAGCGGGACCCCGGCGATGCCGCTGGTCCTGGAGGTGCTGAGGTTTGTGGTGGTGGTCATGCGTTGGCACCTTCTCCGAGGTCTTCCAGATGCTCACCGATGGCGGTGGCGATTTCGACTGCGGTGAAAGGTAGCCCGCGCACCGCGTTGTGGCCTCGTATGTCGACGAGGTACTTCCCGCGCAACAGCAGCGCGAGCTGGCCGAGGTTCATCTCCGGCAGCAGCACCCGGTCGTAGGAACGCAGGACCTCACCCAGGTTGGCCGGGAACGGCGCAAGGTTGCGCAGGTGCGCACGGGCGATCCGGGCCCCGGTCGCACGCGCCAGCCGTACACCGGCTGCGATCGGACCGTAGGTCGAGCCCCAGCCCAGCACGAGGAGTTTCGCGTCGCTGGTGGGGTCGTCCACGACGAGGTCGGGCACCTCGATGCCGTCGATCTTGGCCTGGCGGGTGCGGACCATGTGGTCGTGGTTGGCCGGGTCGTAGCTGATGTTGCCGGTGCCGTCGGCCTTCTCGATCCCGCCGACGCGGTGCTCCAGTCCGGGCGTGCCGGGTATCGCCCACGGCCTGGCCAGAGTCGTCTCGTCCCGCAGGTAGGGGTGGAAGACCGGGTTGCCCTTGGCATCGGTGGCGTTCGGCTCGGTCGCGAACTCGACTGTGACTTCCGGCAGTTCGTCGGCAGCGGTCGGTAGCTTCCACGGCTGCGAACCGTTGGCGAGGTAGCCGTCGGTGAGCAGGATCACCGGTGTCCGGTAGGTGGTCGCGATGCGCACGGCATCCACCGCGGCGGCGAGGCAGTCGGCGGGCGAGCTGGCCGCGATGACTGCGACCGGTGACTCGCCGTTGCGCCCGAACATGGCCTGCAGCAGGTCTGCCTGCTCCGTCTTGGTGGGCAGTCCCGTTGACGGGCCACCGCGCTGTACGTCGATGACGACCAGCGGAAGCTCCAGAGCCACTGCGAGGCCGATGGTTTCGGACTTCAACGCCAGTCCGGGGCCGCTCGTGGTGGTCACTCCGATCGAGCCACCGAAGGACGCGCCCAGCGCCGCGCCGACGGCTGCGATCTCGTCCTCGGCCTGGATCGTCGTCACGCCGAAGTGCTTCATGCGGGACAGGTTGTGCAACAGGTCGGATGCCGGAGTGATGGGGTAGCTGCCCAGCACGAGCGGCAACTTCGCGCGATGTGCCGCAGCCGCCAAACCGTATGCCGTTGCGACGTTTCCGGTGATGTTGCGATAGGTACCAGGTTCCATGGGTGCCGGTGCGACGGCATACTGGACGGAGAACGCCTCGGTCGTTTCGCCATACGCATGGCCGGCGCGCAGCGCGGTGAGGTTGGCTTCGAGGATGTCGGGCCGGCCGGCGAACTTGGCCTTCAGGAAGGCGTAGGTGCCGTCGAGCGGCCGGGTGTACATCCAGGACAGCAGGCCGAGCGCGAACATGTTCTTCGCGCGTTCCTTGTCCTTGCGGCCCAGGTCGAAGTCGGCCAGTGCCTCGACGGTGATCGAGGTGAGTGGCACCGCGTGCACCTGCCAGGCCTCGAGAGAGTCGTCGTCGAGCGGATTGGCCTCGTAGCCGACCTTGGACAGGTTGCGCTTGGAGAACTCGTCGGTGTTGACGATGATCGTGGATCCGCGGGGGAGATCGCCGAGGTTGGCCTTCAGTGCCGCGGGGTTCATCGCGACCAGCACGTCGGGGGCGTCGCCCGGGGTGAGCGCGTCGTGATCGGCGAAGTGCACCTGGAAGCTGGAGACGCCGGGGAGCGTGCCCTGCGGGGCTCGGATCTCGGCGGGGAAGTTGGGCAGGGTCGACAGGTCGTTGCCGAGAACGGCGGAGTCGCTGGTGAACCGGTCACCCGTCAACTGCATGCCGTCGCCGGAGTCTCCGGCAAAGCGCACGACGACACTGTCCAACTGTTTGAGGTTGCTCACTACTTCTCCCGCTCGACTGACTACACCCAAATCTACGCGCCTGACCAGCGCCCATTACCTTGGGGTGGCAAGTCATAACACCGTCTTATATATCTAGTCGGCTCGAACTTTGGGTTTGTTGTCCGCTTCGTGGAACCACGCATCGGGCTGTCGATCCGAGCCTGCAGCTTGGGCCTCCTCGCCGGGTTGACTACTTCCACGGTATGCCGCGGACGGGCGCGGGGAAACGTGACGTTGGCGACCTTCTGATATGCAGTTCGACTGCATATACTGCTGATATGAGCGCACGACGCACGATGCACGAGGTCAGCTTCCTGATCCTGACCGCGCTGGCCGGAGGTGACCAGCACGGTTACGGCATCATCAGCGATGTCGAGCAGATCTCGACCGGTCGGGTCCGGCTCAAGGCGGGGACCCTCTACGCAGCGCTCGATCGCCTCGCCGATGAGGGCCTGATCCACCCGGACCGTGAAGAGGTCGTCGAGGGGCGATTGCGGCGCTACTACTCGATCACCGGTGACGGGCGTGAGCGGCTCGGCCAGGAGGCGGAGCGGCTGCGGGCGAACGCACGGGTCGCCCTGCGCCGGCTGCGACCGGGAGAAGCGATGTCATGACCGACCAGAGTCCGCTGGAGCGGCGCTGTCGCAGGTGGTTGCACTTCTACCCGGCGTCGTACCGCGCCGAGCACGAGGAGGAGATGATCACCGTGCTGATCCACGGCGCCAGCGATGGAAATCGTCCGAAGACAGGGGAACTCGCGGATTTGGCCCGTCATGGCCTTCGGGTGCGGCTGCGACAACTGGCCGACCGGGTCCCGAGCCGGTGGGAGCGGGATCACGCGAAGGTGATGTTCCCGATCCGCATCGGCATCGCGTTGTGGTTGTGCCTGATCAGCGGCCTGCTGATCGGTTACCACCGAGGCGAGCTGTGGCTCGTGCTGCTCCTCCCGGCGATCGCCGCGCACGTCTACATCGCCTACCGGATTCGCCCGCCCGGTGATCGCCGAGTGGCCTGAACGCTCGATCAGGTTGCCCTGGTGGGGCCGAATTCGGGATGAACGAACCCGGCGACGTTGCTGCGTGGCCAGACAGCCGCGCGAACGGCCGCGACGGATTATTGTCGGCAGATGAGCATCGGACACGTCCTCGTTGGCTCCGGCCCGGTCACTGTGATCGCCCTGCACGGGTGGTTCGGCTCCGCGCAGGGATGGGGTGAGTTGCCGCTGCGCATCGACGGTGATCGATACACCTTCGCCTTCCTCGATTATCGCGGTTACGGGAGCCGTCAGGGCGAGACCGGTGACTACAGCCTGGCCGAGATCAGCGCCGACACGCGTGCGCTCGCCGACGAACTCGGCTGGGATCACTACGCATTGGTCGGTCACTCGATGGGCGGATCGGCGATGATGAGCACCTTCGCAGACGCACCGGAGCGCGTCACGGGCTTGGTCGGCGTCTCGCCGGTGCCGCCGACCGGTGTCCCCTTCGACGACGACTCCTGGGAGCTGTTCGACGGTGCGGCGGAGCACGACGAGAACCGTGCCGCGATCATCGGCTTCACGACCGGCAACGTCCACCCCGACGAGTGGGTCCAGCAGATGGTGCGCTTCTCGGTCGACAACTCGCGACGGGACGCCTTCGGCGCCTACCTGCCGTCGTGGGGCAAGACCGATTTCCACGAAGAGGTGCCCGCGGTGGAGGTGCCGCTGCGGTTGATCGCCGGCGCTCGGGACGGCGCGCTCGGACCCGAGGCGTGTCAGGCCAGTTGGCTGCAGCTCTTCCCGGACGCGCAGCTGGCGGTCATCGAGGATGCCGGTCATTACCCGATGTACGAGTCACCGGACGCCTTCATGGCTCACCTCGACCGCGCGCTCGACGAGTTGTCTGCGGGCGAATGACGACGTCGGCCACCGCCGTCCTGCACGACCCGGACACCTACACCCGGGGCGTTCCGTTCGACGCGATCGAGCAGTTGCGCGCGCAGGGCCCGGTGCACTGGGTGGATGAGCCCGAACTTCCCGGATTACCAGCTGGTTCCGGTTATCACCTGGTGATCGACCACGCGCTCGTCACCGAGGTGGTGCGCGACGCGGCGACCTACTCCTCCGCGCTGGGCGGTACCCAGATCCAGGACCCGGCGACGCCGCGTGATCTGGCGTACGTGCGGCGGATGATGCTCAACATGGACCCGCCGGAGCACACCCGGTT
>Ga0164242_10003516_pt1 | contig 17854 bp, 20 predicted proteins | sample OricomgcompostMG_FD_108783 | JGI IMG/M metagenome (GOLD analysis project Ga0164242, IMG submission 108783) | Miracle-Growth compost microbial communities from Emeryville, California, USA - Original compost - Miracle growth compost (MG) ... | reverse complement strand
CCGAGGGTGCTGTGGTCAGCAGCGCGGAGTCGAGAGTGGAGTCGATCAGTGTGCAAGGCAGTATCCCCCTTGTCGCTCCTGCCCGTTGCCCAGCTCCGTTGCCCAGTTCCCCGGGACGGCTTTGCTGTTCATGCACGACCATGTGGATACCCCGTACTGGCAAAGTACCGCTACGATTTCCAGATTTAGTTAGGTACATCCAAGACGGCGACCCCTTATGCTACCCGTTTAACAAACACCACTTCCGTTTGACCTTTTAAACCTGGGCACGAATCTCGCGTACGCTTGTTCGACACATTGAAAAAGCTGGAGGTCTAGAGCATGCTCGGAAGAGCGAAGCTGGACGACAAGGCTCCCACCGAGGTCGGTGAAACTAATTCCGCCCTGTAGAGTTGTTGGTTGGCCAGGCGTGCCCCGTGATGCGTTCCGCTTCAGCCTCACATTCCTGCAGCTTTTTGGATAAGGATTTCTTTTTGGAAAAGAAGTCTGATATCTGCTTTCGGGATAAAGCTGCGATAGAGGCCTGCATATTTTACCTCTTGTAGACTTGGCCGCACTGCCTCGCTTGCTGTGTAAAGCTACTACTCTACTTCGACCATTAACGTTGAGGTGCAAGTGGGACATCCGAGATGGCTGCAGCCTACGCCGTGGCGAACAGGCTTCCGATGCAGGGAAGATGCAGGGAAATTTCCAGCGTTTTTCTGAACCCGTTTCCGGCCCCAGACACACACCCCTTAACCAATCGCGTGTATACGGTGGCTGGACCTCGCTGGCTCCCAGGGTGCGGGTTTCTGCAGGACAACGAACACCACCACCTCACAAAAGTATGGAGCATCTCGGGGCTTCCATGCCTACTACTGGTCTCAAACCTACAGCAAACACACAGCACATACCGCATTAGTCGTAGGCACACGTATTCACGACAGGGGGGGATTAGGTCAATGACAAGATAACGATTTCTGAAATGAACGCAGGCTAGGTACCTTACCAACTTACCCTTGAGTCGAACTCACCTTGATAATCCAATCTGTAGCTTCTTATCCGGGATGCTTACCTTGCCAAAGATATCTTCCCATCTTACTATGACGAATGCGCATAAGTAAGCATGTCGGAACGGCAAAACGGTAGCCGGTGGATAGTATCCACCTGCTTGTCGACAAGAATCAACCTCCCACCGACCTTCACCGCATCCCTAAACAAGCAGATCCAGTCCGCTCCGCCAAGGGAGAACTCACCGGGTTTCCTGACCTTCACGTCCTCCTCCAGCATCTCCTGGGGCCCCGGGTAGGACGCATACGACCGCAGCCCCGCCACGACGAGCAAGTCCAGCTCCCGGCCCGCGAGACAGCTCGCCGCCGCCCTCATGGTCCTGTCCTCGAGGTCGTCGAGCCCGTCCTTGGAGAACTGGCGCACGTCGAGGAACACCGACTCGAGGCGCGGCATGGCGGCCCAGTCGACGAAGAGGTGTATGAACTGCTCCTCCTCGAGCCGGGCCTGGACCGCCATGAGCGTCTCCAGCGGTATCTCCGACAGCTCGTCGTCGGCGTGCCGGAAGTCGGTGGCCTTGAGCGGCCAGAGGAACGGGTCGGTGTTCAGCATGACGTGCCGCACCCGCTGGAAGAGGTATGTCGCAGTACCCTCCTCCCACTCCTCCTTGACCGTTTTGCCGGGGGTCGCCGGGACGCCCCACTGCCGAAGCCCGGAGCCGGCGAGGTCGGTGAAGGGGAGCGTCGCCACAGCGCTCGGCTCGCGGAGCATGACGGTCTCACGTAGCATTTCCGCGATGCGCGGTTCCATAAGCGAGCCGATGTCTCTAAATTCCTGCCCGAACACCATCATGGCCCTCCCGGACCATTCCTTCACGAGCTCGCGATATATGTGCTCGTCGATCATCATATCCGGCACCCTGGGATACTCCATCACCGGGAGGTAAATGCAATCTTCCGGCTTGTGGCTAAATGTTGTTGAGATGTCCCCCTTGCCAGGTCCGCGTACGGTGTACGTGTCAAAACGGGTCGTTTTCAATATCGATTCCAGGCGGTCTTGAGCTCCGCATAGATGCCATTCCGGAACGAATAGTTTAAGGGCGCAGATCGGCTCGGCCTCCAGAGATAGTGCTAGGATCTTCGTGATAAGCTCTCGCGGGAGCTGCGGTAGCACTCCCATCTTTCAACCCGGCGACGAAGATTCCTGATACCTTACCGTGCTTGTAGAACTAGGATGAACTCTGGTGAATCGTGAAGAATAGGAGAGGACATCTTCGTGCTTATTTATACCTATTCTCCCAATCTCCGATTCGACAGCATGGTTCCCCTGCCTTTGTTCGAGACAAAAGTCTTGTTCTGTGACAATGGTCACGAAGTGTGCCTCCTCCCACTTCATGGTTAAGATTGTAACAAAGAACATGTGCCAGCGAAACAAACCCCTTGGGGGCGGGGACACCTCAAAGCCCTTGTTCCTAGAGCAGTCAATGTAATCGTTAATCACATCGAGAAGGAGAGTTAAACACGCTGTGCAGGGTATCCGAGACGGAAGAAATTCCGACTATCATTATCTTCAATTAGCTATTACCTTACGGCCCCATCAGCGCGGACGGGATGCACACCTGTAAACAGCTGTCCTACTCCGTCTCGCAACCTTCAGAGGACCGTTCGGTCCCCTCCCACCTCTCTTATCAAGCATAACAGCGAGAACTGCCATAAAAGCGCATTAAACCCTCATAACCCCTCGCAATTCCCATTTGATATCAAATCATCAAGCTCGTGTCCCCCTGTGAAGTAAGCCGCCGAAGTGGTGCAGAAACGGCAGCGGGATGTAGATGTATGTGTGTTTAAGCAGGAGCGTCAAGCAGTGCAAGGTTAAAATTCAATACAAGAAATGAATTGTGACCAGCATCGCAAGCGAAGCTGACTTGGTCACGGCTAAAAGGTGTCCGCACCCCCTGTCAACCAAGCTCATAGGCGCCCCTCTAGAGGAAAGCAGCGAATAGGCCTGCAGCCACGACGGCGGCACCGTTACCGAAGAGGGCAGCATTCGCAACGGCGGCGTTCTTAGTGGTGGTCGAGCTCGGGGAGGTCCCGGTGCCAGTTGGCGAACCCGTCTCCGCGGCGGTGCCAGAGGCGGTGCCAGAGGCGCTAGTCGAGGCACCCGAGTCTCCAGAGCTTCCAGTATCGGCCTTGTTGGGATCAAGAGTACCGCAGTTGTCCTTGATATCGGTGGTGCATGCATCCTGGGCCTTCTTGTCAGAGGCGTTCTCGGAGATGCAGTCCTCGAAAGCTTGTTCGCAGACGAACTGTACCCGACTGTGTTAGCAAGGCTGGCATGGAAGACAATCGGAATCACTTGGGGACATACACTCGGCATGGATTGGGTATAGTATTGCAGGCCGGGAGCCGAGCCGTTCTGGCAGGTGCAGTGGAACGTCAGGTCGGTCTGCGGAAACGGGGTCAACAATTCTATCACGTTACGCAAAGGGAACGGAAGATGGGGGTTGAGGGTTGGGGGTTTAGTACGGGATTGCAGTCATTGGTCTTGGGCTGGGTCGCGCAGAGGGTACGGCAGGTGTTGATCTCGCCCTGGCACCAACTTGCTATGACGGTGTCAGCGGTCGGCAGGTCAAGTGGCACATCTCAACAGGGTCGGCGCGCATACCTCTGGTGCCGGCGGTGACCTCACTGGGGTCAATGGTGAAGTTGGACTTCTGGGCAGCAGCAAAAGTGAGCGCGGCGAGCGCAACGGCGAGAGTCTGGGGGCGCAACATGGTTGAAACGTGCGATTGCGCAAGGGGGTCGGGGCAACGGCGGGGATTATGCGGGGATCGCCTTGGGGAGCTGCGGATGACAATTGAATAGAGACTGATGGAGTAATTGGGAGCGGATGGAGGGAATTGAAAAACGAAGAATCACGCAGGATAAAATCGTGCACGGGGAGGTTGATTCTCGGCCACGAGTTGGTTGTTGAGGGGGGAAGAGAAACGAGGAGGTTGGTGTTGGGTGTGATGAGGGAAGGTGCGGAAAATATGTTTGATAGTCCCGGCCGAGCAACGACGAACTTCCATGGCTGGGCCGGGCTTTGGACCTGCGTCGAGCAATCTACTTGGTACCTTGTTGCTTAGCTCACGATTGCTACGTCCAAGGAGGCATAGGCTGGCCAAAAACAGGCAAGAAGGATGGCTAGTGCCAGGTCCTGAGGTCTCGGTACTGGAGCTTCTGACGCTAAGCGGCGCCCGCTCATTGGCCAGGAGCAGTACGAGAGCACCTAAAACGGCATGTTCATGCCGGCGACCTCGACCAAGGAAAGGAAAAGAAAGAGCACTGGAGTACGAGGTCGGTGGCAATTGACCGACCGAGTCGACGAGCTAATTGATTGATACTCTCTTAAATATTGGAGGTGGTCGACCATGAAACCTGGACACGAAAACCCCGCGATCAGAAGTCGGACAAGCCACTCTCGCCAATCTCTTGTGGGACGGCGAGGGAGAACCCCGGTCGATGCCCATTTGATCGGGGGTCACATCCACACATGCCACACGTTTATTAACCGTCAATTTCCGGGTGTTCCTGGTATTTTTCACTTCCATTTCCATTTGCATTTTCATTCTCACATTTTCTCCCTCTGTCCGGCAACAGTGCGCCGCCATATGTTTTCCCTCCCCGCCGGCTCCTGCTCGAGTCTATGAGATGTCAGAAACTGCTGGGATGGATAGCAAACGTCACAGAGTTCCACAGCTGCCCGATAAGCAACGACGCTAGGGGGTTCCCGCCAAAGTTCCTTGCTCGTGACCGCGCGATCCACCAATGGGAGCGGCCAATTGGAGGCGTCCGCTCCAAAGTTCCGAGCAGTCGGTACGTACCCGCAGGCTCCATTTCGTCGACCAGGTCGCCCAGAGCAGCGGTCGCTGGCTTTACATACAATGCGTAGTGTACACTGCGAGACTAGCGGAACCAAACTGCGAGATGTCCTGGGTGCGATGAACTCCTTGTGAATTAACAATTACAACGTCACCGTCACCGTTGCTGTACATCCTAATCCCTCGGTCGGCGCCATTGGTATCCGTATCACGCTTGGCCAGCAACGCCCGCTTGATTGGGCAGGGATAGCACGAGCGACGGCCAGTGAATCGCCGCCGTGTGTCACGATGCGAGACTCAAGAGGAGGTTAGGAGCTGGGTCGGCGCTATACGTGCTGAGATGCCATTTGACCACCCATTATTGAGACCCTTGGCGTGGCGTGAGATAGCTCTTCGATGCCACGAAGGAGAGAAAAAGGTAGCGACTACGGAATACAAGGGAGAACATAGTCACTGCACTTGAAGGTAATTAACGATGTTAAGTCAAATAGCCGTATTAAATAGCTACGTAATAATGGCCCCAAGTGCCTGCCTCCCATTTGACTCGTAACTCATGCACTGCATACACGTTAATACCTCCTCAATCCCAAGCCACTAACCAACATTGCGATCGACGGAACCAAAGTGCTCACAACCGACTGGATCCAGCCAGGCGATCCGTTTGCTTGGCACGGCCCGTCCCATTAAACTAGGTAGATACTTTCCACCTCAACAGATTCACTTAGCACGCTCCGTAGCGCACACCCCTCTTCCCCAACTCCTTGCGACCAACAGGGTCCTCAGGCCACACCCAACCTCTCGCCCGCTTAGACTCGCGCTTCTCGGCCAGCTGCGGCTGCGGCATCCAGTCGTCCCGCGCCAGCGCCTTGCGGCGAGTGCCCTCGGCCGGGGCGCCGATCTCCGTGCGCCAGTGCGCGTGGCCCATGACGGGCTCATCCGCGGCGAGCATGCACAGTCCCCAGAGGGCGAGGCAGGCCGTGAGCGGAGTCTGCTCGTCGCTGTTGCCGTCGCCCGAGGCCGCGGCCAGCTGGACGCTGCCGACCTCGAGGTAGCCAAAGTGCGGGGTCGACTCGCCGCCGTTGCGGACGAAGACGAGCTCGATCTCGGTCAGGATGAAGCCGTAGCGGCAGCCGTGCTCGCGCATAGCGTGGTGCAGGTGAGACAGGCCGCGTAGGTACTCGACGCGCTTGACGTTGCCCTCGACGCGCATGCCAGTGTTGAACCGGTCGAAGCTCTTGACTAGGCCTACCACGCGCGCTGTCGGCTTGCCGCCGAATATGGCGGCGGCCGTGGCAGACTCGCCCGCCACGTTGGCAACGAACATGCAATCGGTCGCCATGCCGCCCGAGGCGGGGTTGGCGCTCTTGGTGGGAACTGATAGCTGCAGTGGCCTAGTGGACGAGAGTGCTAGGGCAGCGTTGAGCTTGGGTAGGTAGTACGAGGCGTAGTTGGAATGCAGCGCAGCCTCGGTCTCGGGATGCCGCTGTGATGTGGAGAGTGCCGGGAGGAGGGGAGCCGGCACAGGGCAGGTGAGCGACGCAGCGGCGGGTAGAGAGAGAACCGTGGCAGCGTTGAAGGAGTTCCAGGGCCGGATTTGCCGAACATCCCACCAGAAATGTCTAGTGTGGGGATCGCGCAGCGGGAACGAGATGGTCCGGACTAGGGATGGTGCCGGGTTAGGAGATGTGAGGTAAGTCATCATGGTCGTGGACGGAGTGGGCTCTGGCGACATTGAGGCGTGGGCTAGAGGGGACGGCGCACGGGGAGCGTAGGGTTGGTAAAAGTAGGGCTCGGACTGGGGGAGCTGTGTTTGGGGAAGCTGAGCCTGGGCGAGTTGAGGGGTGGGTGTGGCGCTGTCACTGGGGCCAGGAACGTAGGCGGGCATCTGGCGGTAGGTAGGGAAGCCATATTTCTCAATGGCACCATTATCCAGACTACATGTTGATGCGCGACGAGAGTGGCCAGCTGAAGTGTCCGCGGCCGGAGCAAAGCTAACCGGGGAGCAGAGGAGACTGGGAGTGTCCGAGGCGTCCTCCGAGAAGGACAGTGCAGCGGAGAAGGAGATGGTTTCCGGGTTGGTGTAGCTACGGGTATGACCTGAGTGGAGATGGCTACTAGTCCTTGGTACAGACGGCGCGGGCGATGTCCTCATACGCTTGGGAGGCGACGCACTAGCGGATGACGAGCCGATTGCCTGGTCCTGGCTACGGATCTTGGGGAGCAACAGCGGACCGTGGGTCCTGATGCGTGGAGACCGTGCCGGCGTTGTCCTCCGGGTGCTTGTGGTGGTGATAGAGTCGGAGGGCGACGACTCGAAGGAGTAAACGGATCCATGCGAGCTGGAGCGAGCGTGGCCAGGGTTGTAGGGGAGTTCGAGGAGAGACGGGTCAAAAGAGAAGCTCGGCGGGGTGGAAGGGCCGCATGGTGGGAAGGTGAAGTCAAAGGTAACATCCGCTGCCAGACTGGTACGGGGGAGAAGAGGGTTGTGTTAGTATAACGAGGGTACCATGCCTAAGAGCCAGAGCAACTCACGTGGACATGGTGAAGACAGTTGAGAGGTGTGCCTGACTTGGGCACACGCGGTAGTATTATGATTAGGGCGTTGGTTGATCAGTGTGATGGAGGCCGGCTCCTTGGGTGTGTGAGGTGTGGGAGAGAAGGGGCGGCTATGGGACAGAGGCCGTGAGGCAAGATTATGGCCGTGTGATGACGACCCGACCTCTCCTGAGAAGTCTGGTGTATAAGGAAAAAAAGGAAGATGCCTGAGATATGGGATCAAGGGAGGGAAAGGAGTGGAAGGAGGAGGGATGATGGCCTATTCTTATCCTTTTGCCGTTGGACGAGAGATGGGCCGAGTGATGCGGACCAGCCATTGTAGGATTAGCCAACCCTGGTAGCGGTAGGGCGCGACATCTGGCGATGGGATGCGATCCGAACGAGCGTGGAGCGCGAAGGCGTGCGGCGCGCGGATGGAACCCTGGGCAAGCCCAGCCCAGGGCTTGCGAGAGAAAGCAAACTTCCCATTCAACTCGGCCGCCCTAGCGCCGCATCGAATCTCGTCTTTGATTGCAGATGGATCAAAATAAACCTGAAACGCGTGGAGAGAAAGGTGGGCACCCGATGACCTCAATGCCACTCGGCGTCAAGGGAAGGGGGGGATGGCAGCCAGGAGATGGGCTGGCCATCGAGGAAGGCGGTTTGCTGGATGTCGATGTTGAGGGATGTGGGTCGACGGTGGTGGCTGGCCCACAGGATGGAGGTCTGTAGTACCTAGAGGTACGTACTTAAGGCGGCTTGCGAAAGGTGGGACAGGCGGTAATGGGGACAGTGGAGAACGACCTAGCCACACATTGCGCTCTGTAGGCGCCGTCTTGACGGAAGACAGTGCGTATTAGACTTGACGCTGCCACCGTGTACCGCAGTTCAGTCCCTGGCAAACAATCCGGCAAGTACAAGCCGGAGGTAGAATCGACTCACGACCACTCTCAACTAGCTCAATTCTCAAAAAAGGACCCTAACATTCTGAGAAGCAAGCAGTCGATGCACCATCACGGTCAACCAGTGGCTCCAAGGCAAGAAGGGAAAAACGTCCCGGCATCCCCACCCTGCAGAAGATATGCAGCTAGCCCTGCGGGCGCCTATGAGTCATATTTAGACACATGGCACTTCCTCCAATTTGTGTGGATAGCTTTCTGGGGCGGGCAACGCACGAGCCCGAAGGGTACCAACCTATCCTGCAAAGCGCCCAAACGCGGTGTGGGGGGAGGATGCGAGAATGCCAAGACTTGCTCTTCCCGACGCGCAGTCGCGATCACGAGTGGGAAGCGGGTTGAGCTGGCGCGGCTTTTTTGGCGACTCGCGGATGGACACGACTAACAGCCACCAACCCCGCGTGCCTGCCCGACAGTCGGAGGAGATTGGGGGGAAGGCATATCGAACAGCAGCACCGACATGAAGCTCGTCCACTTACACATGTCGTGATCTTAAGAGGGAAAGACATGCATGCAGACCCCTTAAATTGTTCCTGTTTCGGCCATTTTATGAGGGAATCAGAGGAGGTGTTCGTCATGCGTGCACCATCCCACAACGTCGCATAGCTACCATACGTTGGGCAGCTGCCCCCGATTCCTGAGCGACATTTGGGCGCGGTTTGCCCTCATCTCCTGTCCGTCGTAGTCGCCCTCACTAATATTCGCTCACATTGACGCCCTGCTCTTCCCGTCCCTCTCAACTTCGACGAAACCACCTGCCCACCCCTCTCACCCGATTTCATCTCCGTCTCGCCTGCCTAGGCGCTATTTTTGGACCGGAGACGCTCGGGAAGTCCGTTAGATCCTTAGACTCCTCGTCATACGAACAGCCAGAGGCGAGCGGTTACTGAAATTGCAATGCGACAGGCGCTGCCTCGTCCGAGGTGGTCCTAAGGCTTTAGATTCAGTGGGGTCAGGCCCGCCCGCCCGCCTCTTCGTTTCTCTCAGATAGGTGGTCTCCCTGGAAGAGACCGCCGGCGGCTACAGCTTCACGGTGACGCAATATGTGTGGCGAGATTACCGTACTCCTTCTCTAGGGGGGGTGGCTTTGCGGCTCCCGGCGTCTGATGTCCCCAAGTGTCTGAGGGAGCCGACCTGTGGCACCGCTTGGGGGGGAGGGGGGAGACGACGCGAGATGAAGCTGCTCTGCTCGGCGGTTCGATTGGAGCGCCCGGGCGGTTGCTGAAATGAAATTGAGGTTTATGGGGTAGCGGCCATTAAGCCGAAGCGAAACCTCTACGACGGCGGGAAGGAAGAGAGGGTCTTTTTGCACAGCCTCAGTTGCAGGGCGCTTAGGTGGAAATGCCATTCCCCCTTCCCGCCGAGATCATCCTGGGCGCAAATCAAGCGCGGCGCGAAAATCACGGGAGCTCGAGCTTTTCCCGAGAGCGTGAAAAGTGGTACGTAGCACCGGCAGCCAGGATTGGCTATGTAGCACGCGCTTGAACCCCTGCTCTCATCGCCATCTAGCGTGTCCAGGCCTGAGCCAATGGCATCGCTGGACCCTCGATCGGGAAAATGCCACGGTCGTGTCAAACCCCGTCGATTGGCCTTGAAGCTTCGAGCAGCTTGAGCGATCTCTCAGAGTCAGAATGGACAGGCGAGCTGCATCGGGCGATTGTTTCACAAGATCGTCTGTTTCAACTGCTTCCACGATGACTCACTCAGCTCACCCGGTACTTGCAGTTGGTGTCGTCTAGAAGCCCGGGGGCCTGGCATGTTCGCCCGCTTCCTTGGTCGATCTATCCTTGTAAGTTCGACGGTGGGTACACGTAGGTGGTGGTCCTCAACCTTGCTTGGCGCATCGTGAATCCATCCTCACCGTAAGTCCCGCTGATAAACCCCTGCCGTAGTCACCGTCGTGCAGCTGCAAGCTTGGGATCACTTTCCGGATAAAGCTTGGGGCGGGGGAGTGGGAGTCATCGCGGATATGAATACTGATTGTTTACGTAGTAGTAAACATCTGTATCTGAGGTATCTAGGTATTCTCCGCGACGCGGCTTTATTAGACTCGTCAGACGACTGCCTCCTTTCCTCCCCCTCGCCCCTTCAGGGGCCGAAGAGCGGGTATCGTATCGGCTGCGGAAGAATTACAAAGGTAAAATAATAATAAAAACTCCGGCCCCGCGCCACCTAGACCTTCGAGCCAGTGACGCCGTCGCATCCCATCTCGCCCTCGCCAACTTCATACTCGTTGCAGATCCTGCCTGGGCCCTTTCCTGTCCGGCCAGGTGTGACGTCTCTTGGCCGCTTCGCCCCAAGCCTACGTCACCCCCTCGGTGGAGGAAGCCCCGGGGAGTTCCGTGCCTGTTGCACTTTCGCCTATGCTAACTTCTCTGTCCGACGCGACCAGCTGGCCGAGGAGGCTTGCTCCACGCCGCTCGCTGAGGCCCGGCGTTACGCCGTTCGAATTTAGGTTCGAGGCCGCCGCCTCGTCACCGCCCGCATGCCCTTCGCGCGCGGGAGAGTCCGTGCCTACATTCTGCACCCTTCTGAGCGCTCTCAGCATTCCGTCCAGGCGCATCTTTTCCGCAATCACCATCCCCCTCGCCAATTCTCTAATGGCCCTGCGGCCGACCTTCTCGTGGACATCTCTCCACCCAGCTAGCTCTTGCGCCACTGTTTGCTGGGTGTATTTTAGTTCCTTTCCTAGCCTCTCTGCTTCCACCTCGCTGCGATGCGCTTTCTCCCCCCGTTCGTCGTTTAGTCGCTGTCGCGCGTCGTCAAGGAGGCCAAGTGGCCAGCGGTTTGACCGGCCGAGGGAGTTGCGATTACGTTCGGCATCGCGCCGCGCCGCGTTGATTTGCGTTATGAGTTGTTGAGGTCGGGAAAGAGCCTTGAGGACAGATTCGATGACAGTGTGCAGCGCCAGGAACGTGCCGTGGAGAGTGCCCATAGGAGAGGACTGTAAGGGCGCAAGGGCGCGGACGTAAACGTCGAATGCTGTGATATGTGACTCAGGCAAGAAGGCAAGGGTGCGGACCGCTTGAGCGAGCAACTGGGAGGCTTCATGTAGGTCTATAGAGCATTATTAGTCACTGGCGTCGGGAGAGGGAGTGAGGGTGAGGGTGAGGGAGCACACATACCACTAGCAACATTGCCGACAACACTCGCCCCCCTCGCTACGCGCCGTGCGGAGAATTGGAGGCTATGGACCATCTCCCTTGCGTACTCGACAAACTGCTCGACCTCCTTGACGTCCTCGAGTGGTTCCATCTCGTCCCGTACCTTTTCTGCCCGGGTTTCTGCTTTCAACTGGCTCCGCTGTTCCATCATATCCAGCTGGAGGTCCGGTACTAGAAAGAATTCCCATAACATCTCATGGGTCGCAAATGTTGGGTGGGACAGGAGGATTCTGAGGAACCAATCCACGCGGAGTTGTAGATCCTTCAACACGGCGCGGCTTGGTTTCGAAGGAATCTGGGTCGGTGGGCGAAGGTTGGCGAGCGACGGAATCCACGATGCCGGGTTCTCCATCGCGAGTAGCTTCGCGAGGTGCTCAAAGTCGGTTAGGGAACGCCGACAGGTGGTAACAGCATAGCTATGCTGGTCGACTGGCGCTCCGGATTTGAGGACAAATCGGATCGAGGCATCCTCAACGAAGTAAGAGCGGACAACGCGTGTTGTGCGCGACTCGGGGCCGGCAGGTAAGGAGAAGAGGGCAAGGTCATCGATCTTATTGCGGACATCGTCGTCCTTAGCCAACTCCACTGCGGTAAGCCCCCGTAGTTCCTTGGCTGCGATGTCGACCCGGGGGTCGCTGAAGAGCGCCCGGACCATGTCGTATCGGCCATACTTGCTCGCCACCATCAAGGCTGTGAAGTTCTTCTCGTTGGTCGCGTTGACATCTACATCACACCGCTGTAAGATCCATAGCGCGAGCTTAGCATCGTTGACGATGTGGAGGAGCGTATTGCCCTTCACATCCACGTGATCATCTAGATGAAGGCGTCGGCCATCCACCTGCGTCGCCGCCGCAACGATGAGGGCCTCCTCGACCATTTTGAGATATGTAGGATGGTCGTACGACCGACACAATGCGAATAACGGGGTTTGGCCGTTTTTGTCCTTCTGCCGCCACGGCAGCATCTTACCGATTTGCTGGATGAGAAATGGCGCATGGAAGAGGTAGTGGGCCGCGCTCCTACCCCGGACATCCTGGGTGGCGAGATAGCGACAGATGTGGTCGTATGGTAAGGACTCGACGAGGTATTCGAGCAGCATGCGGGTAACCTCTTCGTGCCCGTGTTGTACAGCAGCACTTAGTAGTGTCGTGCCCTCGTTATTCCTATCGTCGATGACAACTTCAGGCGAGTAGTAATGCCTTAGGGAAAGGAGATACTTGAGGCCCTCGGGTCGGTCGTTCTGAACCGTCATCATTAGCACAGATTCCCCATTGGAATCCTGCGTGTGTGCTAGGCGCTCGATCGAAGTATCGCCCTCAATACCGCTTCCGATGGTCCCTACGCTCGTTGCTCTAGAACGGAACGATATTTCGGATCCACTGGACATGCTTCGGGTGTCTATCGCGACTCTTTTTATTCGTTTTTGGGGCGGAACGGCGGGCTGCTGATATGGACCAAACTCTTCCGCCTCGCTCTGGAACGGGAAGACATGGCCCAGCCCAGACCCAAGCGAGAATGCTTCGGAGACGGTAAGCGAGGAAGAGAAGCTCCCCGAAGCAGTACCGTTTATAGCGCTCCAGCCACTAGACGACGCCCGGCGACTAGATGGCGGCGATTCAAAGAGCTCCATGTCATATCCCACCGCGTCCGTGACAGGTTCCATTAATCCCGTCAATTCTGCGAGGTCGCCCTTTGCGGCGGCATCCCACAGAGCCTTGTTTCGCCGACTTGCCCTCCGAAGGCTGCTGGAATCGCGGTCAAGGTAGGAGAGTACAGCCTCGAACGTGCTCAAAGCGTAACCCATCTCGCCGTTGTCCACGTCGTCAATAAATACGAAGTGGCGGATATATATGAGCCGAGCCTGGAGATTCTTGACCTGCGCTTTGATCACGACATATAGGAGCAAAGACACGAGGGTGTCCGCATTGATGGTCAGCACCGGCTTTTCCGAGGGCGCAGCTGATTCAGAAGTCCCTTGCTCCGGGTTGTCTGAGAGCTGAGTGACCGCCTTGGTTGTGCGTAGGAGGATTTCAAGCGTTTCCTGAGGGCTCATGGCATTGCTCATCGCGCGGAATTCATCAACCGCTCGTCCAAGGCTTGTGATCAGGCTACATTTGCCGCTCCAACCCCCATCGATGGCGATGCCAAGTTGTGAGATATCGACGAAGCTCATTTGCCGAATCTTGGCCTCCAATTCGAGATCATGCCCGCGCTTCAGAGTCCGGAGTCGCGGAAATAAGAGGTGGTGGACACTCTCCGTAACATAACGCTCGATTAACCTTTCGACAACCGGCCCAGTCAGCTCGGTAGTTGCACCAAGCAGAGATAGTTGCTGCTTATCGACAGACTGGAACAGATCAATGGCGGCTGTGACGGCGGTCTCGAGAGACACCCTCATAACATCTTCCTCGTCCTCAGCGCCGTAGATGTCCATTGGGCGGCTGGAAGTGCTGCTGCCACTGCCATTTGTTCTCACCGAGGCACTGTTCGACCTAGCCCTCCTCATGGCAGCTACAATCGGACCGTCCGGTTCGGGGTCGGGTATGTGGTTCGCAGATGGGGGAGGTGGTAGTGGTCGTTCGAAGACGGTCGTGAATTCGCGGAATAGCTTCTCGAGGCCTGGTTGCATCTGCCGGGCAATAGCGGGGAAGTGGTTGAGGAGGTCATGGAAGCTCTTGATATCCTTTTTCCGAGGAACAACGGTAGACGGCGTCGAGCTACCTCCTGAGTGCCCATTGGTTGCAGATGCGCGGCCCTCACCCGCAACAGGGGGGAAGACCGCAGGAATTATCTTGTCCTCGTCCCACGAGCCGACTAGAGGCTGAGAAATGTAATAGATTAGGAATGGTTTCGGTTCGGCTGTATCGGGGTACCAAATGGTGTCGTTCAAAATGTTTGCGTGAGCTAAGCTCTTGAAACCTGCAGCGATCATATCAGCAGGGGGGTTATACAGAAGTAGGAATGACAGATCGACGTACCCTTATTAGTGTAAATCATATTATCCTTGACGACGATGCTCCTGCCGTTAATTGTACCGTACACCTTCGCCTTCCCCCTCATCTCGCGCAAGTTTTGGGTGGCATCCCTCCCTCCGGCGCCGGAGCCCTTTCCGCTAGCGATGCGCAGAACATGGCTGCCAAGGAATTCGTCCGAGGCAACGACATCGGTCAACGGGGCGCCGCTCTCCGTGTCGCGGGAAGCGAGGAGAACGGAGGTGGGCGGAACGAGGAGGATGTGCTGACGAGGGGGGTTACACTGGGAGGCGACGGGGCTTTTGGAGAAGCTGCTTAGGAATGGGTTTAGAGGTTGCATTCACTCGACTTGTGCTCTGCACCTCCTCTGGATGACGAATGGCGGCGGTCCTCAGCACCAGCATCGAGGCGGCATTCGAGGGTGCGTTTCGATGGATCGCGGAACAAGGAGATAATCGGCGTAGAGCCCAGGGGCTATGCGACTTCCGACCTTTCGGCTGGTGGTGGTGGTGTGGACTGGCGGGTAGAGGTTCGGAGCTCTAAGTAGAGGGTGGTGGCGCAGTGGATAAGAATCTAGGCTGAAAAGTCTCGCGAGAAGAAGCGGATATTGTCAAAAGCGACGTCTACATGGGAAGTGACCAGAAGTTGGGGAGGTAGCTTTGGTGGTATTGTCAGTGTGCCCTTCGCAGCATGTGCCACGGAGCAGGCGTCCAATCAAATATCAGCATAGCCATCGAGGAAAGTCGCCTTTTTGGGTGAGGTCTGACGTGCAGCGCGTTCGGTACTGGGGCTAGACCCAATATTCCCGGCGATATCTTTATCCGGCGCAAACAGGCTGCCCCCCCCGCAAGCTGCTCCCATCCGTGTCGCTATAATCCGTAGGTTCTCCCATATCAGACTGCAAACCACAGGCGGCGGGAGTGCGGAATACTCGCACAGAACTTGAAGACCTGTGACAACAACTTCAACTTCGTTGTCCGAGGCATAGGCATGGCTTCTACTCCTCACATCACAGGCTTGATTATGGAGCTGGGTCACCTGGGTTTATGCACCTCTAATCATTCCGCAGAGTAAATACTCAGCTAGAAGGTACAGTCAGTACCTCGCCCGCCGAGGGCGATATGTGGACCGTCTATCAACATCACATACAAGGAACATTGCAAAATAAGGTACTTTTAAACATGGATAGACTCAAAGTTAGGCCTTGGCGGCGCCGGCTTTGATAAGCAGGATATCGCCGTCCTCAACCACGTAGTCCTTGCCTTTGGTCATCATCTTGCCCTTTGCCTTCACCTCAGCTTCGTCACCGAGCTCTTTGAGGACTGTGAAGTTATAAACAATGGCCTGGATGAACGTCTTCTCGAAGTCGGTATGGATAACGCCAGCCGCCTGTGGCGCCTTGATTCCGTTACGGATGGTCCATTGTCGAACCTCGTCGGCACCAACGGTGAAGAAGCTTCCTAGATTGAGGACCTTCCGCATACTGGTGACGATTTTAGGGAGAGCTGACTCAACCCCGAGGGTCTTGCACTCCTCTTGGACTTCAGCCTCGGTTTCAAACCGGGTTAGACGGTCCTCGAAACAAACAGAGATGGGCAGGATTGGATCCCCGGCCGCATGTTCCTTGATCCACTCTGCAATCTTTGGCAGGTGCTTGTTCTTCCGGCGGATATAATCCTTCTCGGAGAGATTGACAAGATAGACCACAGGCTTTGCCGTCAGGAGGAATAGAGGGTTGATTACCTCGACCTAGACAGGCGGGTGTTAGCACTGCCATCGAAGCCATAAATGAAGCGTGTACAGATGTGGAATGCAAGGGGGAGTTCAGAATAAAGTTTATCTCAACATGCACTCTGCGTTGTTTGGTGAGGCATTCAACGAGCTGGGATTATATCGGGCCTTTTGGCCCTTTGTCATCATGAAGGGTGGATTGCTGTGTGACAAGGAGAGTGGGTGACTTAATCTTACCTCTTTTGGAGCCCAGGTGCCCTTTCGGACATCCTTACCACTCTTAATCCAGGCGAGGATCTTCTCGATCGTGGCCTCCTCTTCCCTTGCCTTCTTCTGTTCCAGGCTCTGCCCGCCCTGGCGGGTCTTCTTCTTCTGGTTCTCGAGGGCCTTCTCGACGAACTCGATATCCTTCAAGCGAAGCTCCTCGCTGATGATGTCGAGATCCCGCGTGGGGTTAACATCGCCCTCGACGTGAATGATTTCGGCATCATCAAAGCACCGTACGACCTGGAAGATGGCGTCGACGGCACGGATGTGGGACAGGAAAGCATTGCCCAGCCCGGCTCCAGTAGAGGCGCCTCGGGTCAGACCAGCGATATCGTAGACTGTGAGGTTGGCAGGAACACGGGACTTGGGCTTATACTTCTCGCAAAGCCAATCGAACCGGGCGTCGGGGACGATGACTCGAGCCTCCTCCGGATCAATGGTTGCGTAGGGGAAATTCTAGGCAGAAAAAAAAATCAGTGAGGGCTCGTCTAAAACCGTGACCCTGAATCGAGACTAGTGACTAACAGCTGGGTTGCCAAGATCGCATTTTGTGATGGCCTGGAAGAGCGTCGACTTGCCGACGTTTGCAAGACCGACCTGTCGCAACAAACATGTCAGAAGCTGAGTCTCGAGGTGCGACAGAGGTTTTCGATGCGTACTATACCGCTCTTCAAGTTGTTACCGGGCCTGCCCAGGAGAATCTTCTCTTCTTGAACGGGCTTCTTCGGCGCCATTGTTCTTCTTTTGCTGTATTGGCGGGTAGAAATGGAGATGTAAGTGCAATCGAGCACAGGTTTCGTCAAAAATGCAGAACTAGCTGCGATAAACCAAAGGTGTGGGGTAGAGGAAGCGAATGGGACGGAAGGACGCAGAAAGGTCGTCGTGGTGAAGATGGGAAATCGGCTGTTCCCAGCCTCAACGCTGTAACAGCCAAACGGGTAGGACCTGTTCTGAGGCCGCAATTGGGTTGAATACGCGATTCAGCCGCGTAATTCGAGTCTTTGCAAGCTCTGTTGGCTGCAAAAATACCGTTGTTCTCCCAACCCTCTCGAGAAGAATCAGGCAGGGCTTGGGTAAAATTCTGAATTGATTCAGAGCAGGAGGGCTGGAGGTAATTTTCTCATAGGCCAAAGCTCGTGGTGGGACCCCACCTTTCCAAAGCTTGGGCCCCACCAAGATCCATGACGCTAAGACGCTTGGCATGGGACGGGAATATCAATTGCCCGTATTGACGTAAGGCCAAGATCCGGTGGGACCCTCCATTTAAGAGAGGTCTACAGGCAAACTCTCTAGTGGCCGGTGATGAAATGACTCGTGATCCGATGAGCCAAGCTGTTAATGAAGCTAACTGTGCGTCGAAACCGTCGAACAGATTCGCTT
>Ga0164242_10003515_pt1 | contig 17856 bp, 24 predicted proteins | sample OricomgcompostMG_FD_108783 | JGI IMG/M metagenome (GOLD analysis project Ga0164242, IMG submission 108783) | Miracle-Growth compost microbial communities from Emeryville, California, USA - Original compost - Miracle growth compost (MG) ... | reverse complement strand
TTGTACTGCACTAATTGAAGTGCAAAGCAGGCTACAGGTTGGTACCAGCCAGCTCTGGCGGGCTGACTAGGTAGACGCCAACAAGCTTTGGTGAGAGATACATACCATCAATTGTTACCTACCATCCACTTTATTCGTCGCTTACTCCTCCGTACCTGCCTTACTGCCCTTATGTATTGCGTAGTGACGCGTATTGCCAACGTATTGTCAAACGTATGGTCAACGCCGGGTGTATTCCCGTACATGTAATGAATGCACTCTCCACACACGCAACGTCATACAGAAGGCCCCTTTAAGCCCCCTTATTATAGCAAAAACTTTAGCTTTACGAGGTCGCACCTTTCCAAGCTCTCGAGCAATTCCGCGTCTGCCCCACCTGTACCCATCCGACCTTTTCCTGTTTTGCTCAACACTGCAATTATAACAGCATTTCGAAGCGAACTCGTAGATTGTGCTCACGTAGGTTTGATATCGGAAAGGACCCAAGATGCTGCCGCTCCGAGAGAGTTGGGCGGAGAGGGCCGAGTCGGGACCTGCTTGTACCATCCATCGAAGCTGGGCTACGTACTAGCTCAAACGTGCTAAATGGCGTAGATAGTTGAGTGTTTCCTGCCATGACTTGGTTGCTACTGCCTACCTACATACCTGCCTACTCCTGCCTACCTACCTACCTACGTTGCGTCGCTGGCTCCTGACGAACTCTACTAGTAGTACCTCCCCGTCATAGACCCCGAGAGTACATAGGTAGGTGATTACGCATCTTCAGCTTCACAGGCTGTGTGTGCAAGATCACCTCCCATTGCCGCTTTACTAGACAGACCACTATGCTCCGATTTCCGCCAACATGCATCTTGGTAGCCGTGGCCGAGGTCAACGAGTACGAGCTCCATCGCCGATATCGAAGGTATCTGCATTTACATGGCGCCGAGGATGCTTCGGCCTGGCCTCAGCCTGATGCCGACTCCCTGAACGTCACATCGTCGGAGGTGTCAGTGGCGGCGTCGACGGTCCAGACCGACGACGAGGCTATTCTGGCATATCATTGCTCGTCGGTCGTGAGGACCAATCCTGCCCTTGATACTCCGCCAGCCCAACCGAGACCATCATCATAGGATGATGAAGCCTCGACTTCACCTCGTTCGGTCACACCGCGGCAGCAGCCGGGAGGACACGCCGATACAGAGCAGTCGGTTGCCCGTCTGTCATCGCCTACTCCCACTCCGAGATTACTTGCCATGACCCCAAGGAGATTTCCCCGCACTTTAGATCCGGGTCTGTCGACAGGATCACGCAGCATGGCTCCTGCCCGACCGGCAAGGCTAGCCTCGATGGTCACCTCGCATTCCGGAGCTCCGGCTGCTGGTAGCAGTTCTCCACACCTCCGTGGTATCGAACGTGCCAGTCCCGTGGGAGGACAAGTCGGCGTGACTCCCAGATACCGAGGGTGGCCCCTACGGCTGCCTCCTCGCTTGTCTAGAACCCGGGTCAGTATCCAAATCTATGAGGACGAGGTTGATCGCGTGGTGCGTGAGCCTACCTAGTATGCCAGACAGGGGTGGTGGTGAGATTGACTAAATTGTTGGTAGGCACAGGCCGAGAGCGAAGGGGGGTCTAATACGGAGGAGTCAAACATTATATCGCACACGGTGACTTATTCGCCAGCTACACACGCCGAAGAGTCCCCGTTAGGTCCTGAGGATAATGCCCGGACCCCGGTCAACCGGGTAGGTGCCCTTATTTCTGTGCCTTGCCATGTTTCTGCGGCTTCAGCCCGGTTGGGCATGCTAACGAACCCGGCAGGGGGTACCAGTAGATCTAGGCCGTAGCAGCACCAGCGTCGACGACACCGACTCACCCAACAGCATCTCTCCACGCCCTCAACGCGAGCAAGTATCGGACCGAGTGGGAACAGTATCACCTCGTTCACCAGGCGGAACTACTAGCACCGTCGACTCTGAGTCCAGCACCCCATCCACAGTTGTGAGGGTGCCTCGTCTTCGAGTTTACAACGATATGCTACCGCGAACCGCGCAGCCCGAGACGCCCGAGAACTTACCCGAGGCTCGGCACCAAAGCCGGCTACGGGGGTCATACACCATGCCGGCGAGGAGGGGATCCCCGCAAGCCGTTCCTACCCCCACAACGAGGAGATGGCGACGGCGCGGGCGAAGGAGCCCGAGTCCGGAGGGGTTGCGGACGCCGGGGATGCGGGGGCTGTATGGTGGGATTGAGAATACGGACGATGTAGCGCTGTTTGAACACGCGATTAGGCCGCCAGAGCCGGACGAAAGAGCATATTAGATAAGCAGCAGCAGCAGCAGCAGCAGCACGCGATATCGGAGGCTCGACTTATTGCCATTCTGCTGAGAATGAGCCGTAAGAGCAGACGTAGCCGAACAGAGGATCAGAAAAGGGTTCGTCATTGATTACCTTAGGTACCTTGGTGGGCAGGTATTGTACTTACCTTACTTAACTAAGTAGGACGGCATCGAGAGCCCGTGTTTCTCCTCCCTTTGAGAAATGATCGATGAGAGCATGCTGGCCATTGGCAATTGGCTTCATGCGGGGATTCGCTTCAAGGGCCAAAGAGCATTCAGCTCGCTCTCCGTTCCTGGCTCGGGGATAAGCGGTAAGCCCATATCCAAACCCGGCTTAGCCGACTTTTGCTGCTGCTTCTCCTCTTTGCCTCTCCTCCTTGCCTTGATTTTAAGGCAAACGAAGGATGGCAACCGAAACGATCATACGAGCACCGACGCCACCAAAAAAATCGTTGCGGCCAGTAGCAAAGGGTACAAGGCACGGACCACTCTGATCATCCGGAGGCGATTTTAACCGGCCGTCAGCCATCAAGCGGGCAATCGAGGAGAATCGAGGAAATCGGGGAAAGCGCTGGAGTTTGGAGCTAAACCCAAAAGAGCCAGCACGGGCCAGTGCTCCAGAGCAACAGAAGGAACAGGGGCATGAGACCCACAGTTGGTTGCGAAATCGAAGCCGGCCAATGGCCGCGGCAGATCTCAAAAGGCAACGACCCACCGAGGCCGTGATCATGACTCTGGCCAACCAGAGGCGCCGATCGGAAGCTTGCCTTACATGACTGGCATACTCCACGCAAAGCGCTGAGAGAAGGCTCGCGCATCCGCACTGCACCCGCACTTTTGTTGCTCTTGTGCTGCTGCTGGTACTCCTGCTCTGACCTACTTCGCCGCCTTCCTCCCCTTCTTCGCTGCACATTGGTTTTACTCTCGCACATATTTACCTTCCACCTTCCCCCCCCTCCTCCCGTCCCTTCGACTTTGATTCTTCCCCTTCCCTTTTCCATTCCCCACCTCATCCAACTTCATCATCACCTCGCATATCCTTGCCCTCCTCTTCAGCCTATCTACCATCCTTCCATCTCGTGGCCGCCTCGCCTTGCCATTGCCGCCCACCACCACCACCACCATCAACGCCAACCTCAGCTTACACCCTCAAGGCCGCGTCGTCCTCCCGTCTTCCTCCTCCCCCCCCTTCGTTCCATCCCTCTTTTACGCACCTTCCCCACGACCTCGCCCTCATCAATTCGTTTATACTCCTACCCTTTTTCAACAATCCATCTATTCCTTGGCCAATTCTTTTCCGTGCCTGCCCACTTCCTCCTGTCATCAACTGACCTCAACTCCGTCTTACCCTAGGGCACCAGAACCAGTCTCTCGCGCGTCTCTGACTAGTGTCAAGTCGTTCGTCTAACACATTCCTCACCTCTCTCTCTCTCATCTAGTACTACACAGATCTACACAGATCCAAACAAACCCATAACATAAACCATGGCGCCGTTCGGAAGCACTTACACCAACTCGCCGGTTCTTGCTATGCCTCCACAGCCTGCCCATCAAGGTCCGTTCGGCGGGCCGGTCCTTCCCCACCAATCTCTGTCGTTCGGCCATTCAGCATCATGGTCCCAAACACCAACCCGAAGTCCTCACGCCATTGCCGGTCGCAAGCGTTCAAGAGACGAAGCAGCAGTCAACCTCGACCCTCCTGAAAAAATAGTCGAGCCTCCCGTCATCAAAGAATCCGAAGAAGAATGGATCTACGGTCCCGGCATGACCTTGATCAAACGCACCACGGGCTATGTGGCCGACGCAAGCAGCCAGTCGGGCACTTGGGTCGAGGAGAAAGCGGCCGAAAAAGAAGCACAGATGGCCGAAGCAGCACTCATCGCACAAGAACAGCTGTCACAAGAGCGCCCATCCCTGAGAAGCCACAAATCGCAACGACTCGGAATGACGCCGGCTCTCTCGCCAGCCGACGGATTCCATAGCAACCGCTCAAGCCCCATCCGCGACGTCGTAAACCCCATGACCGCATCCTCGGACTCCATCGCACAGCCGGTCGTTGACGACTTCACCGTCCACCTGGGCATCGGCTGGAGCCGCATCAGCGACGACGAGCACATCCAAGCCGCTGCTCGTGGCTGGGCCCGCTACATCGAAAACCACTACCCGGTCACAGACCCAAAGATCCGACTCGAAAGCCGTGGCCTCCAATCTTATCTGGTCGAGGCCGACGAAGGTTTCTTCCTATTCGCCGAGAACCTCCGCCAAGGCCGCCTCGTCAGCAGCGATGTAGAGCGCACCCTGCAGAACTTGAAAACATCACCGCCAACCTTTGACGGCCCCCACACCATGGACGCTGCTGAGAGTCCTAAGCCCGTGGAGCTCGCACCCGAGGCCGCTCTTGCGATCGCCCCGACTGCTCCTATCGACATGGACATGTGCTGAACGACTAGACGACGGAGTTTTGGTGTGGAGTGGATCTGGCTTTGCTCCGCGCGGAACGCGAAGGTAACAGGTTTGCTGGCAGGCACGGCCTAGAGGCCGGTCGAGTCAAGGAATTGGCCAATTAAACAACTCTCGGGATTCGAGAAAAAAAAGGCGCGCATGGGGAAAAAGGTAACCGGAATTGCATTTATTATTTATGGGCTGGGCCGGGGGGTTTATGTGTGGCGGCGTGTTACATGCCTACACATGTGTATTGTAACACTACCTACCTACAAGCTAGCGATACTTTACAACAGTACCTACTTCGTATCACTGCCGGTGGTCCCCTTCTCGACGCATTCGGCTACGAGCTTTTTTTCTTCTTCTTAAAGCCAGTCGTGCCAGGTGGGATACTACGCCGGGGCCTTTTTGGCTTCTTCGCTAGGGTAACGTACAGTAAGACAGGGACTTGCATTTCCTATCGAAGGATGGATGCCAGTCGAGGAGATGATGCAGCAAAAGAACACGTGCCCTCGGTGAAAGAGGTGAAACACAGTCACAAGTCGAGCGATATTGTAATTACCAACTCTTGTACGGATTAGTAAAACCTGGAAATGCCAGGATATTCGTGTGCAGGTGCCAAATTCGAAGCCGATTCCCGAGCTGAGAAGAGAGAGGGTGGTGCCCCAGGAAGGCCAGCATGGACTGGCTGGCCACGAGAGCGCCGGAGACCACCACCCACCCACCACCGATCGAGTACCATCGATAGGTCGGCAGCTGGCCGCAGGAAAAACGGCCGACCACCAACCACATGCGACGCCAGGCTTTCCAAGGTTGCAAATATGGTCAGAGTCACAGGAGTCGATTCGCTAGACCATCAGCACATGCTGCTGCATGGACACACACCCCCCCACCCCAGTCCGGGGCGACAGGCGTAAGGGTTGCGGAAAGCAGTCGCATGCAGTGTTGCCATCAACAAAAAAGAGGCACGAAAGCCGCAACGCGTCTCATGTTGCTTTGCGAGGGTCATCGGGAAAACAAAGCACGGTCAACCAACGGATAACGCCCATCATTCATTCTTGTCTTCTAAACCTCATACTACCCCCGTTGAGGTCTCCCCATCGTGTACGTGCTTGGCCACCGCTTGCGAGCGTGACTGGAACTACCTCGACCAAGCTGAAGCAGGAGGGCGCCGGTGGGAAAAAAACAGGGTGGATACGGTGCTCTGCCGGCTCCTGAGTGCGGTCGCGTTATTATCACCAATCATTGCGGACTTGCCCTGAGAGTGGCGACTCGACCACGAGAGGGAAGAACTGACAGGCAGACACAGCCCCCCCTGAGTTACTGGCCTCGCACCTTGGAAAAGCGACGACAGAGAGGGCAGAGGAGCGCGGGAAGGAAATACCCCGGCCGTTGACGAAAGGGCTGCCGAGTTTGCCCTGGAAGCTTCGATTGCTATCCCCAACATCATCTGCATTTACAGTGCCCTCTTTTTTGCTGCCCGCCGTCCATCGCAATTCAGGGTTGAGCTGCCTTTACGTCCCCTGTGCTGCCTCCTCCTGCGCCCCCCCCCCAGCCTTGGAGAATCAGTCACGCGAATTTCCACTCCCGACAGCCGGTTCCAGCCGTCGCCGGCCGTCTCATCGAGGCTTGAGCTGCAACCAAAGGGCCAGGCAAGAATAGAAACAGATCAGAACAGGAAGAGCTGGTCTCTATCCGAAGCTGAGACAAATCCCCCACTAGAGGCCGGACCCAAAAGCTCACCCATCTCTCTTCCCCCCCCCACCTAAACTGTCAAAGTAGGCACGCTTCATGGCCTCCCAGTCGGACCCGAATGCGACCTCCCTGGCGCTGCGGGGGCCAGCCTCCGTCGTCGGCGCCGGAAGGAGCGAGAAGGCACACCACTCGCGCGCCGCCTCGTCGTCGCACATCTCGTCGCGCGCCCGCCGCTACAACCGCTCGCACGCCGGCGGCGTCGCCTACATCCCCCAGAACGAGTTCCCCGTCTTCAGCCACTCGGGCGACGTCGAGATCCTGGTCAGGGTCGCGTCCGGCCACGAGAACCGCTACCTGCTGCACCGGCACACCCTCACGCGCTGTTCCGGCTTCTTCGAGGCGAGCACGAGCAACGAGTGGTCTCGCGCGCAGCAGCTTCCCGAGCCGTCGCCGCTGGCGATCGCGGGGGCGTTGGAGGCGGTGTCGGGGAACAATGGCGGCGGCGGCGGTCAGCTGGCTAGGGTGGGTGATGGGAGGAAGGACAGCAGTGATGGTAGCGACAGGCCATCGCCGGCGGCTCTGGGGTCCTCGAGACGGAGGTGGAGGTACGAGCTCGATACCGGAACGGGGGATGGCGACGTACCAATGCTCGTCCAGAAAGAGGAGGAGGATAGCCCCGCCGCAACCGCGAGCTTCGCGTCGCCGAACTCGATATTCGGCGGGCCAAGCCCTTCTGCCGCCCCGGCCGGCCGGTCCAAATCCTCGTCCGCGGCATATAGCTCGCATTCCTTCTTCCGCTCCGTCGCCAATCTCAGCCTCTTACCATCGTCCCATAACCAGCACTCTCCCCAACCACCCTCCCAATCCGAGCAGGACCTCCTCCGCGATTACGACAACCTCTTCCGCATCATGTACAACTACCCGCCCATCGTAGACGGCATCAACATCGCAGACGCATACGTGCAGTGCAAGTCCCTCCTAACCCTCGCCGACCAGTACGACGCCCTGGCCGTTGTCGGTCCGCGCGTCGACCACCACCTCCTCCAATTCCAGAGCCAGCTCTGGAAACAGATCGCCAAGTACCCCATCAGCTACCTGCGTCTGGGCTACCTCGCGCGCAGCAAGATCATCTTCCAGGAGGCGCTCATCCACGTAGTCGGGCAGTGGCCCGCCGGCGAGCGCAGCCTGCGCGCGGCACTTCCCGATCCGGTCCTCGACCTGATAGAGGACAAGGTCGACGAGCTCGAGGAGACCGTCTCCCGCATCGAGGCACGCCTATTCCGCCTCACACTAACCACACGCACCGGCGAGAGGGTCTCCCCGGCTACCGGCTACCTCGACTGGCTCGCCGTCAGCCTCTTCCGCCAGTGGCTCGCCGACAATACCACCCCCCCGCTCTCCGCTCCCGTGCCGGATAGACGCGCCGGCGCGTCGTCCCGCGACGCATCCGGCCGGATTACGGGACCGTCCCGCCCGCCCGGGAGTAGTCACGCCGGGAGCGCGGTGGGCGTAGGTGCCAACAACAGATCTTCCCGACCCTCCCTACCTCCGCAGCAGCAGCCTGTTTCGCCTCTTGCGAGCCTCGGAAAGACGTACCGCACGCTTGGCTCGGGGGGCGGCGGTGGGGCCCCTGGGTACCTCTGCCACGACGAGTGTAAGCGCTTTCTGAAGTTGACGCCGGACCTATACAGCCGGGACAACCTCCGGCGTTTCGAGAAGCGCCTCGACGAGCTCAGGGCCATGGCCCGCGAGGTTGTCCGCCCGCTGACTGGCAGCCGGCTTGAGCTGCTGGAGGCGCCCGGTGGCAGTGGTAGCAGGGGCCTTGCGGACGGGATCGGCTACCTGACTTGTACGAGCGTCGGCGATAGGGATTTGCCTTGGGCTGTTTACGATTGAGGCTGGTGTGGGTAGGTGAAGGAGCGTTGAAGTGACGATGTTTACGATACACAGCAGACTGGCATAGATGGCGGGCCTTGCGGACATTAACGGATAGGGGTCGGCCTTCGTTTTTGGGGTTCTCCTTTCAGTCCCATTTTCAACGACACGGCCTCTTTTGGTGTTTCTTGGGATAACCGGGACGGAGTCAGCTTCTAGGGAAACATGCCTAAGAGATTTATGCTGTTCGCAACACGGCAAGGGTCGACGGAACACCCGACCTGGACAGGATAGCAACGGAGGCAGCGATGGACGGACCAGGAGTCTCTCGATACGGCTTGTCTCAGCGACATCTCCATCTGATTTCATTTTTGTTTGTTTTTTCTTTCTTATGATATATCACGACCTGATGTAACGAGAACGTCTCTAAAACTGGAAGGATACCCACTAAATGCAAGGCTATAATTATGACATTACATTGGACAAGTCCAGAGATACCTTCAGAGGAATACCTTGGAGCTGCCCGTCTTTGAGAGAGTGAGAAGCAAATGCAGCATTTGCCAAACCGAGTGGGTCACGTGAAGACCATCTGCACGGACCACCCTGCTCACTAGTGTGGAGGTATTCGTACACGCTGCAAGTTGCAGTCAACTGCGGAGTACAGGTACCGTGTACATCAACCTGCGCCAGGCAATTTGCTCCAACCGGCCCAGTCAGCCATCGCGCCCGCCATTTTTTTGATCTCGAACTGCACCACCGAACGAACAGCTTTAAAGGGATCTCGACGCGAGCGACGCGTTTCCAAAGCCGACCAAAGACGAGCCCTTATTTCATCCACCCTTTTAGAGAGGAACCGCCCAAGATGCAGGCCCAATATCGTGGCTACGCACAACAGGGGCCTCCGCGGGGAGGCCCAGGCCCACACATCGCGAATCCCCGTCGCGGTGGAATTGGTATGCTCGTGTCCCTACTTTCCGGCCTTGCTAGTTAGATCCGCTTGGGCCGGCCCCATATGCCCCTGTTTCCGACATTGTCGTCATTTATATGACTCTTAATAACTAAATTTTTAACTTTGACGCACCACAGGTCCCATGATGTCGTCCGGCCCTCACCACTCCGTCCCGCTCACCCAGGCGCAGATTGCGCAACAGCAGCAGGCCCAGGCGCATGCTGGCGAGCTCGCCAGGCGGAGGAGTCGCAAACCTACAGACAAGTTGATGCCTGACGGTGTCGAGGATTGCAGCATTGGTGATGGCGCACAGCGGTATAAGGAGCTTCGAGACTTTGAACGGCGGTTAGATGCCACCATGACCCGGAAGCGTCTTGACATTGTCGATTCCGTCAGCCGGAACGTGAAGGTGCGATCCCCCAAGAGCGCTCCTCTCGTCGTTCCTAACTGAAAGCTAACCGCCTATCTGGTAGCGCTATAAAACATTGCGCATATGGATTACCAACACCGCCGAGGACCAGATTTGGCAAGCGGGCAACTCACTCAACGTCGATAACTTCGACTTCACATCCAATCTGGAATCGTCGTATCGGGTCAAGATCGAGGGCCGGCTACTAGATGACGAAGAGGATGCCGACAAGACCGATGGCGAGGGAAAGTCTACCGCGGACGCTGACGATGCCGACAAGATGGAAACCGACGCACCAGCGAAGCCCAAGCCCAAGCCGGCGTCCGCGAAACCGTCTCAGCGCTATCGATTCTCGCACTTCTTCAAAGCCCTCACCGTCGACTTTGAACGGAATCGGGGACGGACTGGCGCTGATGCCAGCGTAGAATGGAAGAAGCCTGATCGGACTCCTGCGTCTGTCAACCTCCCGGCTGCGGCCGACTTCGACGAGTTTACTTTCAAGAGGAGTGGGGATGAGAATATGAACATCACGATCAACCTTTCCAGGGACGAGACCCCACCGAATGATAGATTCGAACTCAGCCCGGAGCTCGCCGAAGTCGTGGATATGCATGAAGGGTCGAGGCCCGAGATCATAATGGGGCTGTGGGAGTATATTAAGCTCATGAACCTCCAAGAGGATGAAGAGAAGAGGAACTTCCGGTGCGATGATCTGCTAAAGAAGGTATGTTTTTGCTCGATTCTGATGGTCACGTCAAAACAATGGCTAATACGCCCTAGGTGATCGGCCGAGACACTGGCTATATCCCCATGCTCCAGGACTACATCCAGGGCCACCTGAGGCCTCTCCCGCCAGTCAAACTGCTCTACACCATCCGGCTAGACGAGGAGTTCCACAAGAACCCAGAGCCAACCATCTACGACATCCGCGTCATGGTAGACGATCCGCTCCGGGCAAAGCTCTTCCCCTTCATCCACAACCCCGGGTACGCGAGCATGCTGAAGGAGGTGGCAGGCCTCGACGACCAGCTCGCGACCCTCGTACAGGCCGTCGCCGCCTCCAAGGCCAAGCACACGTTCCTGTCCTCCATGAGCGCCGATCCGGCCAACTTCATCCGCCAGTGGCTCAGCTCCCAGAAGCGGGACCTCGAGGTCATCATGGGCGAGGCGTCGCGGGGTGGGGGCGAGGATGCGGCTGGTGACGAGTGGAGGCGCGGCGGGAAGGATAGTGTCTGGGTCACGCAGAACGCTCGGGAGAGCGTGAATGTCATGCTGTCTAAACTCCCTGCTCACCGCTAAGTAAGGAGGATGCAATCGGGAAGCAGGCACATGAAGGGCGTCTTTAAGGAAGAGGACACCGGCACCTACTGGTCACGCGGCGTTTTCTTCTCTTATTTTTTTGCGAACATGAGGTCAAGGGTGGGATTGCACGTCAGGGCTCAAACAGTGAGATGGTCAGCTGTTTCGATACCCCAGTGGATGTTACCTTTTTGTATTATCACGGGAATAGGAGTTACATATGCGTGTGGTATTTCCCGATTTACACCAACTCGAGACCGTTTATCTGCCTTCAATAACCTCCTGCCTTGGACCCATCATCCTTTAAGCTGCACCTGTGACTGACTTGTTGGATTCCAGAAAACTCAAGTGTAGACTCCCAGTCCTCTTAACAGTGAAAAAGGAGGAAACCAAAGCCGCTCACTATCTACTTCCAGATAGACGTAGGGTTAGGTCTTCTTTAGTGCTAGCGGTCGTCGAGATAGGATTGCGAACCTTGTTGCGAAGACTGCAGCAAGAGTATGAAAGTTGCGCTATCTGGGCAGGGGTTCTCGTGTAAGGTTGCAGAGCATTTGGGAGAGCAAAACCACAACACTCCATACAACTATACCTCCAAGGCAGTCCATCTACTGTGAAACCTACCCTATTAACAAATCTATCATTTAGCTACAGGATAATCTTTGCTAGAAAAAAACATCTCCAAGACTATCATCTAAACCAAGTATATTTCACACTACAGTATATCTGACAAGGAAAACACCATTTTGTACCAAGATATATCTAACGTCAAACAGTCTCGTACTTAGGGCTATTTTAATTATCAGATTATCTCGAGTCCAATATAAATTGCTTTCTACAATGTGGCTCGTTCATTAAAAGTATCTTATATTTATAGGGCACCTTTAATAGCAACCCATCTTGGACGTGCCATACTGCCTTGAGACCAAAACCTACTTCAACCCAAGGTGCACCGCGTCTGATATTAGAGCGGAAGATATCTGAGCTCTACAAAACTATCATGAGTACAGTCTCTCAAATACCTATAAGCGCCCTATAGTAGGTAAGCAGTTTAAGCGAATAGAATACACTCCTAGTAGACATCTCTAGAATGATAGGAAAAACCATTCGAGTGTCAAGGAGAAATGTGCCAATGACCGCTAGGAAGGCACGGCAAGGACAAGGTTAGGTTAAGGTTCAGGTTGCCTTGGGCCGGTGCTATCTAATTCTACACGGCTCGTCTCTCAAGAGTACCGGTCACATCTGGCATGTACCTCATCATTAAACTTCCGATGTCATGGACTGGGGATCTCTACGAAAGTCTGCAGGCGAGAGTGAAGGATTTGGTAATAACCTATTATCCCCCACTGAGTAGTTTGCTCTTCGCCAGTCGTATACCTCGACAACCATGGGATATAAGTGGTTGACGTGGAAATTATCCTAGCGGGTGTTCCCTTGCGCTGGGAAGGGCGTACCTACCTTTTCGATGTTGACCTCCTTATGGAGGGTTTACTTCAGATCGGGAGCTGCGTAGGGTTAGTAGACACGATTCACGATGGCAATCAGAAATTGGACGGGCAGCCCTCCAACAAGGCTGGACGAGTGGACTTCGGGAGGACCTCCCATGGAGCATTTCACAGCGCAGCACAGAGGAAGCACGTATTGTGAAATGGCCATTGAGCACACGACCGTGTCTCGTTTCCTTGTTGTTTTCTGCATCTATTCCGACCGTTGCCCATGCCGTCTCATCGTATGGAGACGCCCGCCGAATGCAGTAAATAACCGTATAAAGACGCCATAGTCCGACGAACACTTGGTGAAGGTCGCGTGTAACTTCTGTCGTCGAATCGTCCCATGAGCCGAAAAACGATTCCCATCTCAATCGAATCCTCCAAAACCGCCGGGCGTCTAGGCCTTGGCCTTGTTCCGGGCGGCTTGCTCGCGGCCGATCCTGCTGCGCTCCAGGATGCTCTCGCGGTCCTTGTCGAGCTTCAGCTTGGTGATGACGACCTTGCTGGGGTGGATGCCGACGGGGACGCTCTGGCCGGAAGTCTTCTCGCGTGTGACCCGCTCAACGTGGATGACGTATTTGAGACGGTAGACGGAAAGGACCTTGCCCTCCTTGTCCTTGTTTAGGCCGCGGACGATCTGGACCTCGTCGCCCTTTCGGACGGGGATGCTGCGGACCTATAGATAATAGTCGAATCGTCAGTCACGGTGTAGTCTACCGGGAGAAGGTTTCGTCAAAATTCCGTACATTGTACTTTTCCCTAAGCTCCTTGCTCAACGGTGCGCTCATGATGGTCCGGCGAACGCTCGAGGGGGCAGTGAAATGCGCCTTGCGAGACTTCCGCCTCGAGGAGTGGAGGGCTGGCGCAACGTTTGTCAGTCGATGAATTATGACGAACAGAGTCCGCACCTGGCAAACACGGAAGCAACTTACTCTTGTTGATCTTCGCCATTGTGATTGTTGTTGTCGAGAGGGAAGGGGACAGAGGACGGAGGAGTTGCTGGGGATTGGGTCGGCTTCTTCACACACTGGGAAAGGAAACGAAAATGGCGAACTTTTTTTGTGTGGGATCGATGACCTAAGCGAAGCCCTCTCAATGCGGCAGAAACCCACCGCCCGTGTTGGTTGGTACGGGGTCGGTACCTTGGTACCTGGACTTCGCAGCTCGGAATACGGAAAATAACTTTCCCCATGAATTGAATCGGGCTGGTGGGGCTGTTCGTCACTCGGCCCAATCAGGCGATTTGTGGCTTGCGAGTTTGCTCCGAGTATTTCCCGAGCCGGTGCCTCACCGTGAAGCAACGTCAGCTCGGTCCAACTGCGGTTACTCCTTGATCTTGCTCCCCAAGCTTCATCAGCACTCCCGCGTTCCCCTCATTCAGTACTGCTGGGGCTCGATCATCGACAAGATGGCTCCAGCGCGGGATACTCCATTCCGCTCCGCTCATATGAGCATGGTGCAGCTGTACATCTCCAACGAGATCGGCAGGGAGGTTGTCAACGCCTTGGGAGAACTTGGCCTGGTCCAGTTCCGAGATGTAAGTGTCCATCGGACTTGGGCCTGCTGACGTTGCGGTATTGCTTTCTAACACATTCCCCAGCTCAATGGCGATGTCAGCGCTTTCCAGAGGGCTTTTACCCAGGAGATCCGACGCCTCGATAACGTTGAACGGCAGCTTCGTAGGTCGCTCAACGTGAGCAGTTATTCCCAGGGCTTGCTAACCTATCACAGGTTACTTCTATGCCCAGATGGAAAAGGCCGGCATCCCTCTACGAAAGCTCGACCTTGATGCGGAAACCCTGGCTCCGCCGACAACCACAGAGATCGATGAGCTTGCCGAACGGAGCAAGAGCCTCGAGCAACGAGTGTCGCAGCTTAACGACAGCTACGAAACATTGAAGAAACGGGAGGTTGAGCTTACGGAGTGGCGATGGGTCTTGCGAGAGGCTGGCGGGTTCTTCGATCGCGCGCATGGCAACGTGGAGGAACTTCGAGCCTCTGCCGACGACGACGATGCCCCACTCCTGCAGGACGTTGAACAAAACCACCAGGCTACCGATGCCGAACGGTCCTTTTCCGGGATGAATATTGGCTTCGTAGCGGGAGTCATTGCAAGGGACCGCGTTGGTGCCTTTGAGAGGATCCTGTGGAGGACTCTGCGCGGCAACCTATACATGAACCAGTCCGAGATTCCGGAGCCGCTGATCGATCCCACCAATAACGAGCCGGTCCAGAAGAACGTCTTTGTTATTTTTGCGCATGGCAAGGAAATCTTGGCCAAAATTCGCAAGATCTCCGAATCCATGGGCGCGGAAGTTTACAATGTCGACGAGAATGGTGATCTCCGCAGAGACCAGATTCACGAGGTCAACGCGAGACTGAATGACGTCCAGAACGTCCTCCGGAACACGCAGCAGACCCTTGAGGCCGAACTCCGCCAGATCTCCCAGTCGCTGTCCGCTTGGATGGTCCTCATCTCCAAGGAGAAGTCCGTGTTCAACACTCTCAACCTCTTCTCCTACGATCGGGCCCGGCGCACCTTGATTGCGGAGGGTTGGTGTCCCACCAACGACCTACCCCTGATCAGGTCTACTCTCCAGGATGTCAATAACAGGGCTGGGTTGTCAGTTCCGTCAATCATCAACGAGATTCGCACCAACAAAACTCCTCCGACCTACTTGAGAACCAACAAGTTTACGGAGGCGTTCCAGACGATTGTTAACGCATACGGCACAGCTACGTACCAAGAGGTCAACCCCGCCATACCGGTCATCGTTACCTTCCCCTTCCTCTTCGCCGTCATGTTCGGAGATTTTGGTCATGCCGTAATCATGCTTTCCGCCGCGCTCGCCATGATCTACTGGGAGAAGCCTCTCAAGAAGGTCACGTTCGAGCTTTTCGCAATGGTCTATTATGGTCGATACATCGCCCTTGTCATGGCCGTCTTCTCCGTGTATACCGGCCTCATCTACAACGATGTCTTTTCAAAGTCGTTCACCTTCTTCGAGAGCGCCTGGCAATGGAAGGTCCCAGAAGGATACCCCGGCGGCTACTCGATTCAGGCGGAACTGAAGGACCCTCCCCAGAGATACCCCTTTGGACTCGACCCCATGTGGCACGACAGCGAGAACGACCTCCTCTTCAGCAATAGCTTGAAGATGAAGATGAGCATCATCCTGGGCTGGGCGCACATGACCTACTCGCTCTGCTTCTCGTACATCAACGCAAGGCACTTTAAGAAACCCATTGATATCTGGGGCAATTTCGTCCCCGGAATGATCTTCTTCCAGGCTATCTTTGGGTATCTTGTAGTGTGTATCATATACAAGTGGTCCGTCGACTGGAACGCTATCAAGGTGCCGGCGCCTGGTCTTCTCAACATGCTGATTTACATGTTCCTCCAGCCGGGAAACCTAGACATGCGGCTCTACCCCGGTCAGGAGTACGTGCAAGTTATTCTCCTACTAGTTGCGTTCATACAGGTCCCGATTCTTTTGTTCCTCAAGCCCTTCTACCTTCGATGGGAGAACAACCGCGCAAGAGCTAGGGGGTACCACGGCATTGGCGAGAGATCTCATGTCAGCGCCTTGGACGGCGACGATGACGAGGAGGAGAATGGCAATGCGATGAACGGTCGGCATAGCACGGCTAGCGAGGACGAGGGGATTGCCATGATCCCGCAGGATCTGGGCGACGAAGAGCACGAGGAGTTCGATTTTGGCGAGGTCATGATCCACCAGGTTATTCACACCATCGGTAAGCTGTCCACTCTCTCCGTTTACGCCTTACAAGCGCCCGTTGTCTAACCTCGTCTCAGAATTCTGCCTGAACTGCGTATCCCATACCGCGTCCTACCTTCGGCTTTGGGCGCTTTCACTGGCACATCAGCAGCTCTCGTCGGTGCTGTGGTCCATGACGCTTGCGCCGGCGCTCAAGACGACCGGTATCGGCGGAGCGCTCTACATCGTCGCTATGTTCTACATGTTCTTCACGTTGAGCTGCATCATCCTCATTGTCATGGAGGGTGTATCTGCTATGGTATGTTGGCCCCCCCTTCCTCCGTTCCTTACTCCCCCCCCTTACTTTCCCCCCACACTCTCCCCTCCGGTATCCGCCCGTATGACAGTCGTTAATTGATATCTCAGCTCCACTCCCTCCGTCTCGCCTGGGTCGAATCGTTCTCCAAGTTCGCCGAGTTTGCGGGTTGGCCGTTTGCTCCGTTCTCGTTCAAACAGCTACTAGAGGAGTCGGACGAGTTAAAGGAGTACACGGGATAGTGACTCCCGTTCTCTTTTTTTCGTATGTAATTCTAGATAGTATCTTGCATCCATCTCTCTGTGTTGTTGTAGCATAGTTGAGTATAGGCTCAACACAGAACCTATTTAACATCTACACCTGTCACCTTATTTCCATCGTGGGGGCTTTGATAACGACCCCCGGTCTTAGGGCCGCCCGACCGGCCGGCAGCTTCGTATTTCCCTCCCTCTGGATCGCCGCAGTATCCTCGACGGGATATGGTCATGAGATGCCGCGGAGCCATGATCGCCCGTCTGCTTCGGTTACGTGCTTCGGCATATCTACCCTTATAGAGCTGGGCGTAGGTGTTCAAGAATCTGCGACATATTTCGAGATATTGACGCACAAAGCCCTCACTTTGTAAGAGGGAATATCGGAGCAACAAAGTTTGCGACCAATCAAGAGAGCTGGAGCGAAGCCTTGTTGTTCCCCTCGGCCACAAATTACCGCACACCTACTTCAACCCTCGCAAGTGTAGCCTCACCTTGAGCAGCGTACTGAGGTAGTCGTCCCGCTCAACCCCCCACGTGCTTGGGCCTTCAAACCTCCTCCCCTTTTCCTCCCGCATTGCTTTTTCCTGTTCCAATCTGAGGGGTCAACCCAATCCATAATTTCCCCAATCCAATCCGGCGTCAGCCTCATCTGTCGTCATTCTGAAATCGACATATCACCCGACCTCTGAGTCTAGCGGAGGGGAAACCTCTCAGCCGGTACCGACCGTCCAGGGGTAAGTAACTTCTACCTGCACAGGTAGGTAGACTGATTGCATCGCATCTATTCGTACAGCCTCCTGCATCCCCAATGCACAAAAAATTTTGGCCATGACTTTTTTTGAACCCGCCATTTCGCCACACCTCCCGATGCCGGTCTCTCCGAGCGAGGGCGTCCAGGCGCTCCACAAATCCGGGTTTACCGAGTTTCGGGTCACTCGGGTGAGAAACTTGGACGGGAGGCGGAGCACAGCTGAACGCCGAAGTACCTGCAGGGCGGGATGGAGGACGCATGGACAGATGCGCTGCGGTTTGTCGGAAAGTCCGATACGGGCGATTACATTACTGTACCTTGGGTCCCCTGATGTGAATTTTT
>Ga0164242_10003514_pt1 | contig 17862 bp, 17 predicted proteins | sample OricomgcompostMG_FD_108783 | JGI IMG/M metagenome (GOLD analysis project Ga0164242, IMG submission 108783) | Miracle-Growth compost microbial communities from Emeryville, California, USA - Original compost - Miracle growth compost (MG) ... | reverse complement strand
GTGGATGCGCCGGTCGGCGACCAGCACCGCGCCGGTCGCCGCCGCAGCCACACCGACTGCCGCGCCGATCAGCCCGCGCCTAGCCATTGACGTACGTCCGCGCGACCCGTGGGCCGACGCGCGTCACCAGCTCGTAGTGGATCGTGTCGAGCGCGTCCGCCCAGTCCTGCGCCGTCGGTTCGCCGTCCGCACCGGAACCCCACAGCACGGCTGTATCTCCCTCGGCCACGGCGAGGTCGCCGACGTCCACCACGAACTGGTCCATGCAGACCCGTCCGCTGATCGTGAACCGCTCGCCGTTGATCGACACCGGACCGACGTTGGTCGCGTTGCGCGGGATGCCGTCGGCATAACCCAGCGGGACGAGCGCAAGTGTCGTGTCGCGCGTGGTCGTGTAGACGTGCCCGTAGGACACGCCCTCGCCGGCGCGCACCCGCTTCGCCAGAGCGATCGACGCACGCAGCGTCATCGCCGGCGTCAGGCCGAAGTCACCCACCTGCGGAACCGGCGTGAGCCCGTAGACGGCAACACCGGGGCGGACGAGGTCGAAGTGCGCCGACGGCAGCGTCAGCGTGGCCGCGGAGTTCGCGATGTGGCGCAGCTGCGGACCGACGCCCGCGCGCTCGGCGACCTCGACCGCCGCCTCGAACGCGGCCACCTGCTTGCCGATCGTCGGATGACCCGGCGCGTCCGCGTACGCGAAGTGACTCCACACGCCGATCGTCTCGACCTCGTCGGTGCGCGCGACGGCGGCGACGAGCGCCGGCCAGTCCTCGACGTACGCGCCGTTGCGAGACAACCCGGTGTCGATCTTGAGGTGGACGCGCGCGCGGCGCCCCAGTTCGCGCGCCGCCGCGGCGACGCAGTCGAGCTGCCAGGTGCTGCTGACCGACAGGTCGACACCGGCGGCGACCGCCGCGCGAACGTCCGCGGCCTCGCCGGGCGTCCACAGCCAGGCGAGCAGCGGGACGTCGATGCCGGCCGCACGCAGCGCGAGGCACTCCGAGATCACCGCCGTGCCGAGCCAGGTCGCGCCGCCGGCGAGGGCGGCGCGGGCGCACGGCACGAGGCCGTGCCCGTAGGCGTCCGCCTTCACGACGGCCATCAGCTCGGCGGGCGTGCCCGACTTCATGGTGGCGACGTTGTCGCGGATCGCGCCCAGGTCGACGACGGCCTCGGTGCGCAACACGCAGCCCATCCTGTCAAACCTCTCGGCACGGCAGCGCAGCGAATAGGGTCGTGTCGTGTCCGAGAGCACGCGGAACCGGCTGCTGCGCGTCGGCGACGAGAACGTCCGGGTGTCGAACATCGAGCTGTTCTTCGACCTGGTCTACGTCTTCGCGGTCACCCAGCTCGCGCACCACCTGTCCGCGACGCACTCGGTCGACGGCGTGATCCAGACCGCCGTACTGCTCGCGATGGTGTGGCAGGTCTGGGTCTACACGACCTGGTTCTCGAACTACCTCGACCCCGACCACCAGGCAGTGCGACTGACGATCGTCGTGGTGATGCTGCTCAGCCTGGTGCTCGCGGCCGCGCTGCCCGAGGGGTTCACCAGCCGCGGCTGGATCGTCGCCGTGCTCTACAGCGCCATCCAGATCGGACGCTCGCTGTTCGCCGTCGTCGGGCTGCGCGGCGAACGGCTGCACGCGGTGTTCGTCCGGTTCATTCCGTGGCTCGCGCTCGGTGCGGTGCCGATGCTGCTCGGCGCCACCGTGCACGGGCACGCCCGCGAGGCGCTGTGGGCGCTGTCGATCGCGATCGAGGTGGGCGGCGCGGCGGTCGGGTTCTGGACGCCGGTCATCGGACGGTCCGAGACGACGGACTGGACGATCTCGGGCGCCCACTTCGCAGAGCGGTGCCAGGCGTTCGTCCTCATCGCGCTCGGCGAGTCGATCGTCGTCACCGGCACGACCCTCAGTCACGGGCTGCGCGATCACCTGACCGGTGAGGAGGCGCTCACGTTCGTGGTCGCGTTCGCCGGCGCCGTCGCGCTGTGGTGGGTCTACTTCGACCAGGCGGCCGAGAAGAGCGCCGAGCGGATCGAGGCGTCCGACGACCCCGGACGCCTCGGGCGCAGCGCGTTCCACTGGGTGCACCCGCTGATCGTCGGCGGCATCATCGTCAGCGCCGCGGCGGACGAACGCGTGCTCGCGGACCCGTCCGCGCGCGGGCACATGTCCACGTCGCTGCTGGTGCTCGGCGGCACCGCACTGTTCCTCGTCGGCCACGCGGTCTTCAAGGGCGTCGTGTTCCGGCTCGTGTCGTGGCCGCGCGTCGTCGCCGCCGCGGTGCTGATGGCGCTGCTGCTGCTCGCGCCGCACGTCACCGAGCTGGTGCTGAGCATCGTCACACTCGCCGTGGTGCTGTGCGTGCCGATCGCCGACCGGCTGCTGCATCCCGCCTGGGACGCGCAGTTCACGACCGCGACGCCGTAGAACGCCGCGTCAGACGTTCGCGAAGACCGGCGTCACCGGTGCCGGGATCACGCCTGCGGCCGCCGCTCGGCGCGAGAACTCGACGATGCCCTGTGCCTGGTGATCGCCCAGCGAGAAGTCCAGCGTGCGGAAGTAGTGCGCGAGCGTCGCGGCGTCGAACGTCTCCCACCGAGCTGCCTGCTCGGCGATCTCGTCCACGTGCTCGAGCGCCTCGTCGCGGCTGCGGACGAACGCGTGGTGGACGTCCTTCACCAGGCCGGGATTGGCCTCGGCGTAGTCACGCCGTGCGGCCCACACCGCGAACACCATCGGCAACCCGGACCACTGCCGCCACGCCTGACCGAGGTCGTAGACGTCCAGGCCCAGCCGCGGGGCGTCGTGCATCGCGCGCAGCGCGACGTCGCCGATCACCACCGCGGCATCGGCCTCGAGCAGCATGGCGGTGACGTCCGGCGGGCACATGAAGTACTCGGGCCGGATGCCGTGCACCTCGGCCAACCACATCTGCGCGAGCAGGATCGAGGTGCGCGACTGCGACCCGAGCGCCACGCGGCGCAGTTCGGCCAACGGCTTCTGGCTGACCATGTTCACCGACAGCACCGGGCCGTCCGACCCGACGGCGACGTCCGGCAGCAGCAGCAGGTCGTCGGCGTTCTTCAGGTACTCGACAAGCGAGATCGGACCGATGTCCAGGTCGCCGGCGACGAGCATGTCGTTGAGGCGGTCGGGGGTGTCCTTGGTGAGCTCGACGTCCAGCAGGGCTCCGGAGCGGACCAGCCCCCAGTAGATCGGGAGGCAGTTCAGGAACTGGATGTGTCCGACTCGCGGCCGTGCTGTGCTCACCGCCCCGACGCTACGCCCGCGAGGATCTGCCCCTGCCGCTCCCCTCGAATCGGTGGCACAGTGCGTCCATGGAGCTGGAACTGGCGACCAACCTGATCAACCGCGTCAACGTCGGGGACGCACTCACCCGTACCGCGGCGCGGCTGCCGCAGCAGCTCGCGCTCGTCGACGGCGAACGGCGCTGGACGTACCCCGAGCTGAACTCGTGGGTGAACCGGGTCGCGAATTCCCTTTCCGCACAAGGGTATTCGCGCGGTGACGCGCTGGCACTCGCGTCGGGCAACAGCGCCGAGTTCATGGTTACCTACTTCGCCTGCGCGAAGCTGGGCGTGGTGTGCGTGCCGATGAACCTCGGCTGGCGCGCCGACGAGATCGCGTACGTCCTCGATCATTCCGAGGCGCGCGGCATCGTCGTCGAGGCACAGCTGCTGCCGCTCGTCCAGCCCGCGGTCGAGAAGGTGCCGGCGATCCGGGACGTGATCGTGGCGGCGGGCACCGGGGCGGACTGGGAACCGACGCTGGTCGACCGCGCGTGGTCCCGGTTCGAGGAGCTGTCGGCGGCGGATGATGCCGAGCCCGAGCACTTCGTCGGCGACCGTGACGCGATCAGCTACCTGTACACCAGCGGTACCACCTCGTTCCCGAAGGGCGTCGTCGGCAGCCACACCGCGATCTACCTCGAGTCGATGATGGTCGCGGTCGAGACCGCCATGAACGCCGACGACCGGATCGTCGCGCTCATGCCGCTGTTCCACACCGCGCAGCTCAACGGCTTCGGCACACCGGCGGTGATGACCGGCGCCACCGTGTACCTGATGCGCGGCTTCGACGCGGGCGCGCTGCTGTCGCTGATCGAGGCCGAGCGGATCACCCGGGTCTTCGCGCTACCGATGATGTGGCGCGCGTTGCTCGAGCACCCCTCGATCGGCTCGCGGGACCTGTCCAGCCTGCGCAAGGCGGCGTACGCGATGGCGCCGATGCCCGACGCCCTGCTGCGACGGTGCATCGAGACGTTCGACTGCGACTTCTACCTCGCGTTCGGGCAGACGGAGATGAGCCCGTGCACGACGATCTTCCGCCCCGAGCACCAGCTGTCGCATCCGGGCGCGGTCGGCACGCAGGTCGTGAACGTGCAGGTCGCGATCATGGGTGCGGACGGGTCGCTGCTGCCGCGCGGCGAGGAGGGCGAGATCGTCTACCGCGGACCGCACGCGCTGAACGGCTACCTGAAGAATCCCGAGGCCACCGCGGAGGCGTTCGCCGGCGGCTGGTTCCACTCGGGTGACGCCGGATACCTCGCCGACGACGGCATGCTGTGGTTCAGCGACCGCTACAAGGACGTCATCAAGACCGGCGGTGAGAACGTCGCGTCCATCGAGGTCGAGAAGGCGGTGTACGCGGCGGACGACCGGGTCGGCGAGGTGGCCGTGATCGGCCTGCCCCACCCGCGCTGGATCGAGGCGATCACCGCCGTGGTCGTGCCGAAGGCCGGCGAGTCGGTCGACGAGGCGTCGCTGCTCGCGTCCGTCCGTGACCACATCGCGGGGTTCAAGGCGCCCAAGGCGGTGATCGTCGTGGACGAGCTGCCGAAGACGTCCACCGGCAAGATCCAGAAGAACGTCGTGCGCAAGGAGTACGCGGACTTCTACGACTCCGCCGATCGGTGAGCCCCGACCGGTAGGTTCGACGGCGTGGACGATCTCGCCCTTGCCGCCGATCTCGTCGGTACCGCGGGGCGCCTCGCTGCGCAGATGCTCCGCGACGGATTGGAGACCGAGCACAAGACGTCGGTGTCGGACGTCGTGTCCGCGGCGGACCGCGCCGCCGAGCAGTTGATCGTCGACCGGCTCGCCGCCGAGCGTCCCGCCGACGGTGTCGTGGGCGAGGAGGGCGCGGTGCGTCCCGGCGAGCGCACCTGGTTCGTCGACCCGGTCGACGGTACGTACAACTTCCTGTCCGGGCTGCCGCTGTGGTGCGCGGCGGTCGCGCTGGCCGACGCGTCGTCCGAACCGCTGGTCGGTGCGGTCTACCAGCCCGTGACGGACGAGCTGTGGCTCGGCGGGCGCGACGCCGCGACCACGCGCAACGGGGTGGTCGTCCCGCGGCTGGTCGACCGGCCGCTGGCGCAGGTGTCGATCACGACGTACCTGCACCCGACGACGCTGCCCGACGACGCCGTGCGGGTGCCGCTGCTCGCCGCGGTCCAGCGCGCGGCCACCGTGCGGATGCTCGGCTCGGGCTCGATCGAACTCGCCTCCGTCGCGTGCGGGCGGCTCGGGTGCTGGATCCAGATCGACTCGAAGGACTGGGACTGGCTGCCCGGCGCCGCGCTCGTGCGTGCGGCAGGCGGGGCGGCCGAGGTGATCACGCACAACGGGCACCGCTGGCACCTGGCCGGGTCACGCCAGACCGTCGACGAACTCGCCGCGATCGTGGTGGCGCACTGAGTTCGCCCGTGATCCCGCAGCCGGAACTCAGTCCTCGGGGTCGGGGTCCAGGCGGGAGTCGAGGTCCTCGCGCGCTGCCCGCGTGGCGTTGACGCGTGCCTCGATGTTCGCGGCCACCCGTGCGCGCGGCTTGGCGAGCAGGACGAACGACAGCGGGATCGACAGGATGAGCCCGAGCGCGGCGGCGAACAGCCCGTGCACGCCGACCAGCTCGAGGATCCCCCAGAGCGCGAAGAACATGCCGAAACGCAGCAGCGTGAACAACCAGAGCGTCCCGACCCAGTTCTTGAAGGTCGGTCGCTGTGGCGCTCCCGCGGGCTGCTCGGCACTCATCGCACTCACGACCAGACGGCCTGCGGCTCGGCGCGGCGCTCGGCGAGCGGCACCGGCCCGTCGTACTCGCGCAGGATCTCGTACTTGGTGTTGCGCTCCTTGGGCTGGAAGCCCGCGTCACGAATGAGGTCGAGCAGGTCGTCGCGGGTCAACTTGTCCGGCGTGCCGTAGCCGTCGGCGTCGTGCGTGATCTTGTACTCGACGACCGAGCCGTCCATGTCGTCCGCGCCGTAGTTCAGCGCGAGCTGCGAGGTCGACAGCCCGTGCATGACCCAGAAGACCTTCACGTGCGGGAAGTTGTCCAGCATCAGCCGCGAGACCGCGAACGTCTTGAGCACGTCCGCCGGCTGGACCATGTTGATGTAGGACAGCCGGTTGTTGTCGTTGTGGAACCGGAGCGGGATGAAGACCTGGAACCCGCCGGTCTCGTCCTGCAGCTCGCGCAGGCGCAGGACGTGGTCGACGCGGTGCCGCGGCTCCTCGATGTGGCCGTACAGCATCGTCGCCGGCGTCTTGAGGCCCTTCTGGTGCGCCAGGCGGTGGATGCGCGACCAGTCCTCCCAGTGCGTCTTGTGGTCGACGATCTGCTTGCGGACGTCCCAGTCGAAGATCTCGGCACCGCCGCCGGTCAGCGACTCGAGACCGGCGTCGATCAGCTCGTCCAGGATCTCCGACGCCGAGAGGCCGCTGATCTCCTCGAAGTAGTGCACCTCGGTCGCGGTGAACGCCTTGAGCGCGACGCCCGGCAGCGCGGCCTTCAGCTCACGCAGCACGCGGGGGTAGTACTTCCACGGCAGCGTCGGGTGCAGGCCGTTGACGATGTGCAGCTCGGTGAGACCGTCGTCCTTCATCGCGAGCGCCTTCTCGACGGCCTCCTCGACGCGCATCGTGTACGCGTCCTTCTGGCCGGGCTTGCGCTGGAAGCTGCAGTACGCGCAGGACGCGGTGCACACGTTGGTCAGGTTCAGGTGCCGGTTGACGTTGAAGAAGACGGTGTCACCGTTCTTCTCGGTGCGGACGGCATGCGCGAGCGCGCCCAGCCAGGCCAGGTCGTCGGTGTCGTAGAGGTCCTCGCCGTCGCGCCGGTCCAGTCGTTCCCCGGCGGCGATCTTCTCGGTCAGCTCGGACTTGCGGGTGTCGCTCAAGGCCATGCGCCCAGGGTACGTGGCCCTCCGGAGGGCTCGGTCGTTGGCGGTGCAAATACAGTTGACGTCGCTAACTTAGCGTTGCTAACTTAGCGGCGTTCAGCCCATCCCTGCACCTGGAGGCCGCTGTGCTCACCCGACTCGCCGACCTCGGCATCCGCGCTCCGCGCCGGGTGCTCGCCGTCGCGGTGCTGCTGCTGGTCCTCGGCGCCGCGTACGGGATCTCCGCCGCGTCACACCTCGGTTCGGGCGGGTTCAGCGACCCCCACTCGGACTCCAGCCAGGCTGCGGACTTCCTGCAGTCGGAGTTCCACACCGGCCCCGCGAACCTGCTGCTCGAGGTCACCGATCCGGACGGTGCGCGCAGCGCAGCGGCCCGGCGCGAGGGCGAGCACCTGGTCGCCGCGGTGCGCCGCTCCCCCTACGCCGACCAGGTCACGTCGTACTGGACCGCCGATGCGAACACCGCGGCCGGACTGATCAGCAAGGACGGACGTTCCGCCCTGGTGGTGGCGACCATCGCCGGCAACGACAGCACGGCCCCTGACCGCATCGCCGACCTGACCACCGGTCTCACCGGGACGCACGACGGGGTCACCGTCCTCGCCGGCGGACTCGGCACCGCGTACCACGAGGTCAACGAGCAGACCCGGTCGGATCTGGCCAAGGCCGAGGCGATCGCCATCCCGATCACCGTGGTCGTCCTGATCTGGGTCTTCGGCAGCCTGTTCGCGTCACTGCTGCCACTGATCGTCGGCATCGCCTCGATCGTCGGCACGATGGCGATCCTGCGCGCACTGACCCTGTTCACCAGCGTGTCGGTCTACGCACTGAACATGACGACCGCGATGGGCCTCGCGCTCGCGATCGACTACAGCCTGTTCATCGTGAGCCGTTACCGCGAGGAGGTCCGCGCGGGGACAGCACCGCCGGACGCCGTGCGCACCACCATGCGCACCGCGGGCCGCACCGTGCTGTTCTCCGCGCTGACCGTCGGACTCTCGCTCGCGGCGATGCTGGTGTTCCCGGTGTACTTCCTGCGGTCGTTCGCCTACGCCGGACTGGCGGTGGTCGCCCTGGCGACGCTCGCCGCGCTGATCCTGCTGCCGGCGATGCTCACCCTGCTCGGCCGACGGGTGGACGCGCTCGACCTGCGCGTGGGGTTGCGGCGGCTCCTGCGGCGACCGGAGCCGGTGGCCAAGCCCGTCGAGGACGGGTTCTGGTACCGCTTCGCCACGCGGGTGATGCACCGTGCCCTTCCGGTCGGAGTGCTCGTAGTGGCGATCCTCGTCGGGCTCGGTCTGCCGTTCCTGCACGCGAGGTTCGGCTACCCGGACGACCGCGTGCTGCCCCATTCGGCGACGGCACATCAGGTCGGCGACGACCTGCGCACCGGCTTCGCGAGCAACGCCAACGGAACGACCAACGTCGTCGCCGAGGACGTCCACACCGCGCCGGACGCAATCGGGGGTTACGCAGCCAGGCTGTCCGATGTCGACGGCGTGACCGCGGTGACCTCGGCCGCCGGCACGTACGTGCACGGCAGCGCGGTAGGGCCCGGCACCCCGTCGATGAGCCGCGGCGGCGCCACCTACCTGGACGTCCTGAGCAACGCCGACGCGCAGTCCGACGCGGCGAAGACGCTGCTCACCGAGGTGCGAAACGTCCCGGCGCCGTGGCCCGTCCTGCTCGGCGGCCAGACCGCAGTGAACCACGACAGCCTCGCCTCGCTCGGCAAGGCACTGCCCTGGGCGCTGCTGTGGATCGCGCTCGCGACCTTCGTCGTGCTGTTCCTGTTCACCGGCAGCATCGTGCTGCCGCTCAAGGCCCTCGTCCTCAACACGCTGTCCCTGTCGGCGACGTTCGGCGCGATGGTGTGGATCTTCCAGGAGGGGCACCTCGGGTCGATCTACCACGACCTGACGACCACCAACTACCTCGTGCCGACGATGCCGCCGCTGATGTTCTGTGTCGCGTTCGGCCTGTCGATGGACTACGAGGTGTTCCTGCTGTCGCGCATCCGCGAGGCGTGGCTCGAGTCCGGGCGCACGAGCGCCGACAACACCCGGGCGGTCGCGCTCGGGCTGGGCCGCACCGGCCGCATCGTCACCGCCGCCGCGCTGCTGATGGCGATCGTGTTCGCCGCGATCGCGAACTCCTACGTATCGTTCATGATGCTGTTCGGGACGGGCCTGACCCTGGCCGTGCTGATGGACGCGACCGTCGTCCGCGCGACGCTGGTGCCGGCGTTCATGCGACTCGCCGGGCGCTGGAACTGGTGGGCACCGCGTCCGCTCGCCAGACTGCACGCACGGATCGGGCTCAGCGAAGGCCCGTCCGCCCCGACCGAGGAGCCCAGACAGGAGCTCGCCACCGTATGACCGCCGCTCGACCTGCTCGCCGCCGCCGCGCCCAGCGCGGCAGCGGCGAGCAGTTGCGTGCCGAGATCGTCGCCGCCACCAAGGAGTTGCTCGCGACGTCCGGGTCGGCCGACGCCGTGTCGATCCGTGCCGTCGCCGACAAGGTCGGCGTCACCTCGCCGTCCATCTACCTGCACTTCGCCGACAAGGCCGAACTGCTGAGCGCGGTCGTCGTCGACGTGTTCCGCGAGCTGGACGAGGCGATGCTCGCCGCCGCCACTGCCGAGGACACCCCGATGGGCCGGCTGCGCGCCTACGGGCTCGCCTACATCGAGTTCGCGACGTCGCATCCCGAGCACTACCGGATCGCGGTGATGGACCCGACGTCCGAGTCGCAGGCCGCGATGGACGAGATGCTGCGGCACGCGGCATTCGGGCACTTCAACGCGTGCGTCGTCGACTGCATGCAGGCCGGCATCTTCCGTGGCGACGACCCGCTGCCGCTGACGTTCCAGCTCTGGTCGGCGGCGCACGGCGTCGCGTCACTCATGATCGCCAAGCCGCATCTGCCGTGGGGCGACGCGATGACCTTCGCCGACCACGTGCTGTGCTCGGCGGCGCTCGGGCTGGCGATCCACGGCCGGATCGCGAATCCGGACGGGTCCCTGTCGCACGAGCAGGTGACCGCCTGGCTCGCCGAGCAGAGCCGCCGGGACGCCCGCACCAAGCGGTCCTGACCGGCGAGCGCCCGAGCCTCGCGGTTGGGCAGACTGACACGGTGTTCGACCCGAGGAGCCTGCTCCCCCGCGACCTGCACACCACCGATCGCGCCAGCCTGACCGCGCAGGTGGTGACGCTGTGGCGTGCCGAGGAGCTGGCCCGTCCCGCCGACGAGCGCATCGTCAGCGACGAGTACGCGCCGCTGTTCCTGACCGGCCGGGCGGCGTCCGCCCTGCCGAGGCTCAACCGGCTGCGCCCGCTGCTGGACGTGACGCGGCGCTTCGAGCTCGGCGGGTTGTCGACCTATGTCCTGTGCCGGCACCGGTTCATCGACGAGCACCTGCTCGCGGCTCTGGACGACGGCGTCGAGCAGGTGCTCGTCCTCGGCGCGGGCTTCGACAGCCGGGCGTACCGGTTCGCCGACGAGCTGGCGGGACGTCCGGTGTTCGAGGTCGACCTGCCGGCGCTGTCGCGGCGCAAGGCGGCGGTCGTCGCGGCGAACCCGGACGCGTTCGGGCATGCATCCGTCCACCGCGTCGAGGTGGACTTCCAACGCCAGGTGCTGCGCACCGAACTCGACCTCGCCGGGTTCGCCCGCGGCCGGCGGACGTTCGTCGTGTGGGAGGGCGTCGTGCCCTACCTCGACCGGCCGGCCGTCCTGGGCACTTTGGACGACCTGCTGGGGCTGACCGGGCCCGGTTCGGTGATCGCGCTGGACATGTGGGATCCGTCCGGCGGTGCCGGGCCGCTCGCGGCGGTGCGCCGGATCGGGGCGGCTGCGCTCGAGCTGATCGGCGAGCCGGTGCGTTACGGCGAGCGCCCGGACGACGCGATCGCGCTCGTCCGTCGGCAGGGCTTCTCGGTGCTCGATCTCGCCGGGGCCGCCGAGCTCGACCGCCGGTTCGCGACGGCCCGCCGGCGCTGCTTCGAGGGGTTGTACGTGCTCGCGATCCGCCGCTGACCGTCCAGTGGTCACTTTCGCGTCGAGTGGTCACTTGTACGTGACCACTCGACGGTCGAAGTGACCACTCGATGGGGGTCAGTCGTCGCGGGCGGCGCCGAGGATGCCCGTCCACCGCGTGATCAGGTCGTGCTCGACACCGATCGCGTCCAGCACCTTCGCGGCGACGAAGTCGACGAGCTGCTGGACGGACTTGGGCGCGGCGTAGAACCCCGGGCTCGCCGGCAGCACCACCGCGCCGGCGTCGTGCAGCGTCAGCAGGTGCTGCAGCGTCGAGCGGGTGTACGGCGTCTCGCGCGGCACGACCACGAGCGGGCGGCGCTCCTTGAGCGTGACGTCGGCGGCGCGCTGCAGCAGGTCCTTCGACAGCCCGATCGCGATGCCCGCGACGGACGCGGTCGAGGCCGGGACGACGACCATGCCCTGCGCCGGGTACGAACCGCTCGCCGGTCCCGCGCCGAGGTCACCGGCCGGCCAGTAGCGGACGTCCGTGGGTTCGCGCTCGAGCCAGGTCGCCAGATCGTCCGACCAGTGGCTGTCGCGGAACGACAGGCCGAGCTCGTCCAGCAGGGTGAGCCGGGCGGCGCGCGACACGATCAGATCGACGGGCAACCCCGCGTCGATCAGCCCGGTGAGGACGGCCTTGGCGTACGGCGTGCCGGACGCGCCGGAGACCCCGACGATCCACGGCCGCCGGCTGATCATCCGCCCAGGCCCTGCGCGAGCAGGTCGACGAGCGCGAACGCGAACAGGCCGATGCCGATGATGCCGTTGGCGGTGAAGAACGCGCGGTTGACGCGGGACAGGTCGTCCGCGTGCACGATCGAGTGCTCGTACACCAGGATCGCGCCGGTGAGCGCGGCCCCGACGAACCAGACCGGGCCGAGCCCGGCGGCGACGCCGAACCACACGAACGCGGCGAGGGTCACGACGTGGACGACCACGGACGTGCGCAGCGCCGCCGGGATGCCGAACCGCGCGGGGAACGAACGCGAGCCGATACGCCGGTCGATCTCGGCGTCCTGGCAGGAATAGATCAGGTCGAATCCGCCGATCCAGGTGCCGACGGCGATACCGAGCGCGCATGGTGCCCAGCCGGCGCTGTCGGTGACCGCGAGCCACGCACCGACCGGGGCGACGAACTGCGCCAGTGCGAGCAGCGCCTGCGGGAAGTCGGTGAACCGCTTGCCGTAGGAGTAGAGGACGAGCACGAACACCGCGATCGGCGCGAGCGCGAGGCACAGCCACGACAGCGACGCGGCCGAGGCCAGGAAGATCACCAGCGCGACGAACGTCCCCAGCCAGGCGCTGCGGACCGTCAGTTCTCCGGTCACCAGCTCGCGCCGGGCGGTGCGTGGGTTCAGCGCGTCGAAGTCGCGGTCGAGGATGCGGTTGGCCGACATCGCGACCGTCCGGGCCGAGACCATGGCGATCGTGATCAGCAGCAGCTGCACCCAGTGCACCGACCGGGTGCGGCTCCACATCGCGGTCAGCGCGGCGATGTAGGCGAACGGCAGGGCGAAGACCGAGTGCTCGATCATCACGAGGGACAGGAACTTGCGCACCCGGCTCCGGTCCGGGGTCGCGAACGCCGCTGCCGCACTCATCCCGATCAGTCTGCCAGCCGCCCCGCGCGCCCGCGTCGCCGCCTACCTAGCTGATCTTGAGACATCCGCGGTGCTGCGACACCGGAAATGTCGCAAGATCGACGCGCGAACCGTTGACAGTCAGCAGATGCCGTACTGCGACCACCGGCGGTCGACGAGTTCGAGCGTCGCGGCGTCCAGCACGCACTCCTCCGGCCAGCCGCCGTCGCGGCGGTAGCCCTCGGTCGGCAGCTTGCGCGTCGCGTCGATGCCGAGCTTGCCGCCGAAGAACTGCTCGTAGGACGCATGGTCCAGATGGTCGACCGGCCCGACGGTGTGCAGGACGTCGTGCGCGTAGTCGACGTTGCCGAAGGCGCGCCACGCGACCTCGGCGTAGTCGTGCACGTCGCAGTCCGCGTCGACGACCACGATCAGCTTCGACAGCGACAGCAGCCCGGCGCCCCAGATCGCGTTCATGACCTTGTGTGCGTGCTTCGGGAACCGCTTGTCGATCGAGACGATGCAGCAGTTATGGAACACGCCCGCCTCGGGCAGGTCGTAATCGACGATCTCGGGCACCGTCATCTTGATCAGCGGCAGGAAGATCCGCTCGGTCGCCTTGCCGATCGGGCCGTCCTCCTGCGGCGGACGCCCGACGATGATCGACTGGAACACAGCATCGCTGCGCATCGTCATCGTCTCGACGCGCACGAACGGGAACGGCTCGACCGGCGTGTAGAAGCCGGTGTGGTCGCCGAAGGGCCCCTCGGGCAGTCGGGCGCCCGGCTCGACCCAGCCCTCGAGGACGACCTGCGACGCCGCCGGAACCTGCAGCGGCACCGACAGGCAGTCGACCATGTCGACCCGCTCGCGCTGCAGGAACCCTGCGAACAGGTACTCGTCGATGTCGCCGGGAAGCGGTGCGGACGCCGCGTACGTCACCGCCGGCGGACAACCGAAGGCGATGGCGACCGGCAGCCGCTCACCACGCCGCTCGGCAACGGCCGCGTGCGACGTCGAGTCCTTGTGGATCTGCCAGTGCAGCGACACCGTGCGCGAGTCCTGCTGCTGCAGCCGGTACATGCCGAGGTTGCGTGCGCCGGTCTCGGGGTGCTTCGTGTGCGTCAGCCCGAGGTTCAGGAACACCCCGCCGTCGTCCGGCCACGCCCGCACACCCGGCAGCAGGCCGAGGTCGACATCGTCACCGCGCAGGACGACCTCCTGGCACGGCGCGCCCTTCACTCGCCGGGGCGGCAGGGTGCGCAGCTGGGCTGCCTTTCCGAGCGCGTCCTTCAAGCCGCCGACACCGCGCGGCAGTTCGGGCTTCAGCAGTTCCCCGATGCGAACGCCGATCTCGTCCAGCGACGAGACGCCGAGAGACTGCGCCATGCGCCGGTACGTCCCGAACAGGTTGATCGCGAGCGGCATCGAGCCGCGCGACGGCTTCTCGAACAGCAACGCCGGGCCCTGCTCGGCCAGGACCCGCTGGACGATGCCGGTGACCTCCAGGTGCGGATCGACCGGCACCCGCACGCGGGCGAGATCGCCGTCGCGCTCGAGTACCGCCAGGAACTCCTGCAGATCGCTGTAGGCCACGCACTGAGTATCCCAATCGCCGGCAGGTACCGTCGCGGGATGGCGCAGGTGCTGCTCGTCGAGGACGACGCCGCCATCCGCACAGCGCTGACGCGTGCGCTGCGCGAGTTCGGCCACGCGGTCCTCGCGATCGCGTCCGGCATGCCGGCCCTCAGCGCAGCTGTGGAACAGAAGCCGGACGTCGTCGTGCTCGACCTGGGCCTGCCGGACGTGGACGGGGCGGACGTGCTGTCGATGCTGCGCGCCGTCAGCGCGGTGCCGGTGATCGTCGCGACTGCCCGCGACGACGAGTCCGAGATGGTCCGCGTGCTGGACATCGGCGCCGACGACTACGTCATCAAGCCGTTCACCGCGCAGCAGATCGACGCCCGCATCCGGGCCGTCCTGCGCCGCACCGGCAAGACCGGCGAGGACCCGGTGATCACCGTCGGCGGACCGGACGGGCTGGTAATCGACACCCGCAGCTACGAGGTGACCGTCGAGGGACGCCCGGTCGAGCTCGCCCGCAAGGAGTTCGAACTGCTGCTCGCACTCGCTCGCAGGGCCGGCGAGGTCGTCAGCAAGCGCGACCTGCTCAGCGAGGTGTGGCAGCTGGCCTGGGGTGGCTCGGACCGCACGGTCGACGTCCACCTGTCCTGGCTGCGCCGCAAGCTCGGCGAGTCGGCCGCGGCACCGCGGTACCTCCAGAGCGTCCGCGGGATCGGTGTCCGGCTGGCGGCGCCGACCGACCCGGCGCAGGAGTGACGCGGTGAGGCGGCGGATCCTGCTGCTCGTCGTCGGCATGACTGTGCTGGTCATCCTCGCCTTCGCGATCCCAATCGCGATCCTCACCCGCAACGCCGTCGGGCAGAGTGCCGAGCAGGCCACCCGCGACCAGGCACGGTCGCTCGTCGACTACTTGCGCTTCGCGCCCCTGAAGACGGTGGCGCTCACGACGGAGGTCGACAAGGTCGTGGGCGAGACCGGGCGGCCCACGTCGATCACACTGCCGAGCGGCGCGGTGGTCGGCTCGACTCCTGCCGATTCGTCCGCCGTGCCGGGCAGCGGGAACCAGCCAGCCGGCGGGCAGCCGGGCGGGCCGGGTCAGGCACCGGGAGACAACGGCCCGGACGCTCCGCACGACGCCGAACTGCAGCCGGCACCGGGTGGCGAGGTCGCGGTCGCGGTCGCGCAGACGCGCTCGGGCGTCTGCCTCGTCCGGGTGTTCCTGTCCGACTCGGCGCGCTACTCCGGCACACACGGCTGGTACGCGCTGCTGGTCGGCGGCAGCGTCGGCCTGCTGCTGATCGCGGCCGCGGCCGGCGAGGTGCTCACCCGCCGCATCGCCCGACCACTGGTCCGCACGGCTCAGACCGCTCAGCAGCTGAGCCTGGGCGACACCCTCGCCCGGGCGCCCACGGACGGGCCGCGCGAGGTGGCCGACGTGGGCACGGCGCTGAACCGGCTGGCCGACCGCATCGACGAGCTGATCTCCGAGGAACGCGAGACCGTCGCCGACCTCTCGCACCGGCTGCGCACACCGCTGACGACCTTGCGCCTCGAGGCCGAGGCGCTGCGCGATCCCGACGAGGCCGAGCACATCGGCGCCCGCGTCGGCGAGCTGGAGCGCATGCTCACGGCCGTCATCCGCGCTGCCCGCCGACCGCAGCGCGAGGGACGCCTGCCGTCCAGTGACGCCACCGCGGTGGTCGCCGAACGGGTGACGTTCTGGTCCGCGCTCGCCGAGGACCAGGGACGGACGAGCACGGTCGAGCTGCCGGCGCAGCCGCTGATCGTCCGCGCCGGACCCGACGACCTGGCTGCCGCCGTGGACGCCCTGCTCGAGAACGTCGTCGCGCACACGCCCGAGGGCACGCCATTCGCCGTGCGGCTGACGGCCACCGGCGACGGCGCACGGCTGGAGATCTCGGACGAGGGCCTGGGCATCCCGGACGACGCCATCGAACGGGGCCGCAGCGACCGCGGCTCCACCGGTCTCGGGCTGGACATCGCGCGGCGCAGCGCCGAGGCGGCGGGCGGCACGATGTCGCTCGAGCGCGGCGAGGGCGGCGGCGCGCGCGTCGTCCTGACCTTCCGCGCGCCCTGATCCGCACCTCGTGCGTCAGCGGGTGGCTCGCTGTGCGCCGTCCTAAGAACAGTTAGGACGCTCTTGACGTTGTCGTGAGGCCGTCCTGACCCGCGCGGACAGATCGTGTCGGGTATGGACGGACGACCCACCCCGAACGACCCCGACAAGCTGCTCCGGCGCTCGCGGTCGGCGGCGATCAGCGCCGCCGTCGCCGGCGGTATCGCGACCGCCGGGCTGATCACCGGCATCTCCCACGCCGGCGCCTCGACCTCGAAGACGATGTCGACCACGTCGAGCACCTCCGGGTCGAGCAGCACCCGCACGCACCGTTCGTCGAGCGGCTCGAGCAGCAGCTCGGACGACTCGACCGGGTCGAGCTCGACCGGCGGCATCGGCGCGGCCCCGTCGATGCGCCAGGCGCAGGGCGGGAGCAACGGCTCATGACCGCCACCGCCGTGTTCGAGACCTGGAGCTGCTCGATGCGGCTCGTCGTCGACGACGAGCGCGCGATCGTTCCGGCCACCGCCGACCTGCGCGCCCTGCTCAGCCGCGTCGATCGGACCGCCAGCCGGTTCCGGGCGGACTCCGAGCTCTCGCTCGCCAACGCCCGCGCCGGGCGCCCGGTGCCTGTCTCGAAGCTCCTCGTCGACCTGGTCGGCACGGCGCTCGAGGCGGCCGCGCAGACCGGCGGTCTGGTCGACCCGACCCTAGGCGCGACGCTCACCGGGCTCGGCTACGACCGCGACGTCCGCTCGCTGCCGTCGGACGGTCCGGCCGTCGCGGTGACACCCCGCATCGGGATGTGGCGTGCCGTCGGCCTCGACCGCGGCAACGGCCTGCTGACCGTTCCACCCGGAACGGCGCTCGACCTCGGCGCGACCGCGAAGGCGTACGTCGCCGACCACGCGGCACGGGCGCTGAGCCGCCGCTACGACACCGCGGTCATGGTCGAACTCGGTGGCGACGTCGCAGTGGCCGGGCACCGGCCGGACAGCTGGTGCGTGCAGGTCGCCGAGCACGCCGGTGGGGACGGCCAGCTGCTCCTGCTCCGGCACGGCGGGCTGACGACGTCGACCACGACGATCCGGCGGTGGCGGCGCGCCGGCGAGGTGATGCACCACGTCGTCGACCCGCGCACCGGACGTCCGGCGGACGGGCCGTGGCGCACGGTCACCGTCGCCGCACCCCGCGCGCTGGCTGCCAATGTCGCGAGCACGGCCGCACTGGTGCTCGGTGCCGAGGCTGAGCAGTGGCTCACCCGGCGCGGCCTGGCCGCGCGGCTGATCGGCCAGGACGGTGCCGTCGCCACGACGCCGGGCTGGCCGGGCGACACCGGGACGGAGGTCGCGGCATGACGATCTGGTT
>Ga0164242_10003513_pt1 | contig 17864 bp, 17 predicted proteins | sample OricomgcompostMG_FD_108783 | JGI IMG/M metagenome (GOLD analysis project Ga0164242, IMG submission 108783) | Miracle-Growth compost microbial communities from Emeryville, California, USA - Original compost - Miracle growth compost (MG) ... | reverse complement strand
GTGCTCGGCCTCGTGCACGAACTTCGGCGAGTGCACGCCCACGATCACCACCGTGTCGCGGTGCCGCTCCTCCAGCTCCCGCAGCTCGTCCAGGACGTGCAGGCAGTTCACGCAGCAGAACGTCCAGAAGTCGAGGATCACGATGGATCCGCGCAGGTCGGCGAGGGTGGGTTGCTTGTCACCGGTGTTCAGCCAGCCGCCCTTGCCGACCAGTTCCGGAGCCCTTACCCGTGCACGTGCAGTCATACCTCCATCCAACCCCATCACCCACCCTCCGCATTCCGAAGCACCCTCCCGGAAGTTCCCGGGGGACTCCCTCCCGGTGGCCTCGGGATGGGGGGCCACGTCCCACACGGGGGTCATGGCGGCGTGGTGGATGTGGCGGATCTCGGCCATGGTGACGAGACGCCCGTCGCGCCAGGCGTCCGGTTCCGGCGCTCGGCCCTGTCGGCTGGGTAGAGATAGCCCCATGAAATATGTGGTGCGGGAGAAGATGTTCGCCATCGGCGACGACTTCTGGGTCGAGGACGAGCACGGGCGGCGGGCGTTCTACGTCGACGGCAAGGTGCTGCGGGTGCGGGAGACGCTGGAGCTCCAGGACCCGTCGGGCCAGGTGGTGGCCGTCATCCACCAGAAGCTGCTGAGCCTGCGGGATGCGATGACCGTCGAGCGGGACGGCCGGACCCTGGTCACCGTCCGCAAGAAGCGGCTCGCGTTCCTCCGCGACGTCTACCGGGCGGAGCTGGCCTCGGGGGAGGAGCTGGAGATCCGCGGCGACCTCATCGACAAGGAGTACGACATCGAGTGGGAGGGCGAGCGCCTGGCCCGCATCTCCCGCCGCTGGTTCTCGATGCGGGACGCCTACGCGATCGACGTCGAGCGGGAGGACGCGGACGCGGCGATGCTGATCGCCGTCGCGGTCTGCGTCGACCGCCTGGTCGAGAAGGAGCACGCCCCCCACTGACGCTCCACGGCGCCCGCCCTCCAGCAGGTGGTCGGGCCCCGCCTGCCCTGATCCCGGAAGAGCGCGCGGGCGTAACCCTCGGTCCGGAACCGGCACGCGCGACGGGGTGGCGTGCCCCGGGCCGGCGCGGGAGAAGTGCGTCGTCGCGCGGGGGTGATCGTCCACGGGCCCCAGGCGGGTGATGCCGTCGCCTACACCCTGTACCGCGTCCCCTCCGGCGACGTCAGCGCCGCTGGGGCGCGGGCAGGCCCAGGACGCGGTCGCGGAGGACGGGGAACTCGGCGCGGGTCGCGGCGACCCGGGCGGGGTCGAGGTCGACGGTGAGGGTCTGCTCGTCGGGGCCGGCCTCGGCGAGGACCTCCCCCCAGGGGTCGACGACGAGGCTGTGCCCGGCCTGCTCGACGCCGCCGTTCGTGCCGGCCGTGCCGCAGGCCACCACGTAGGTCTGGGACTCCACGGCGCGGGCCCGCACGAGGACCTGCCAGTGCGCGAGGCGCCGCGCGGGCCAGCCGGCGGGCAGGACGAGGACCTGCGCGCCGGCGTCGACCAGCAGCCGGAACAGCTCGGGGAAGCGCAGGTCGTAGCAGGTGGCCAGGCCCAGCACCGCGGCCGGGTGGCGGACGGTGGCCACCGAGGACCCCGCCGACATCAGGGCGGCCTCGCCCCGGTCGAAGCCGAACCGGTGGATCTTGCGGTAGGCCGCGACGAGCCCGCCGTCGGGCGCGAAGACCAGCGACGTGTTGTACAGGGGACCGTCCGCGTCCCGCTCCACGATCGACCCGGCGTGCAGCCACACCCCGGCGTCCCGGGCGGCCGCGGCCATCGCCTCGGCCGTGGGGCTCGCGTCGAGCGGCTCGGCCTCGGCCGCGAAGTCGTCGGAGGCGAACGCGCCCACGGGCCACAGCTCGGGCAGCACGACGAGGTCCGCGCCGGCCTGCCCCCGCACCAGCGCGGCCGCGCGGGCCCGCCGCTCAGCGGGCTTCTCGGCCGGGTCGACGGCGATCTGGAGAAGCGTTGCGCGCATTTCGACACCGCCCATACGTTGGGTCGTCAAGCCGGGCCTACCATCGTCCTGCGAAAGACTGCGTGGGCGCCCGCGCGAAGACTAACTTAGGCGCCAAACCACCACGACCGCGCTCCGACCGTCGAGGGGTCCCGTGACCGTCCACAGCAAGATCCAGCCGTACATCGACGCCTGGACCCACTCCATAGAGTCCGTCAACGAGATGGTCGCGCCGCTCAGCGAGGGGGAGTGGAACCGGCCGACGGAGTGCCCCTACTGGTCGGTGCGCGACGTCGTCTCCCACATCATCGGCTTCGAGTGCGAGCTGCTCGGCGACCCGCGGCCCATCCACAGCCTGCCCAGCGACCTGCGGCACATCACCAGCGAGACGGCCCGCTACACCGAGGTGCCGGTCGACATCCGCCGCCACCACACCGCCCCCGAGATGACCGCCGAACTCGACTACACCATCCTGCGCCGCGCCCGGCAACTGCGGAACGAGAGCCGCGCCCCCGAGGCGACCGTGCGGGGTATCGGCGGCACCGAGACCACCCTCGAAGAACTGCTGTGGTCGCGGGTGTTCGACGTGTGGGCGCACGAGCAGGACCTGCGCCGGGCGCTGGACCAGCCGGCCAACCTCGCCTCCGCCGCGGCCGTCCTCTCCCGCGACTACCTGCTGCGCTCGCTGCCGAGGGTGGTCGCCGAGGACGCCGGCGCGCAGCAGGGCTCGGCGGTGGTCTTCGACATCCACGGCCCGCTGGAGTTCATGCGCACCGTGCGGGTGGGCGCGGAGGGCAAGGCGACCATCGACTCGGCCGTCTCCCTGGGCCCCGCGGTGACGTTCGTGGCCGACTGGGAAACGTTCCTGCGGCTGCTCACCGGACGGGTCAGGCCGGCCGTGGTGCGCGACGCGCAGCTGAAGGTGGAGGGCGACCCGGACCTCGCGGACGCGATCCTGGCCCACATCGCGGTCACGTCGTGACGCCCGGGTCCCGTCACCACGCGGCGGGGTGGCAGCCGGGCTGAACTGCGGTGTCGTTCCCCGCGGCGGGCACGAGGGGTGATCATCCCGTGACGGTCGGATGAACCAACCCCAGCGTTCCGGGCGTTAAAGGCGAGTTTGGCGAGTAAGGTGTGGCGGACCCACCTTGCTCACGTGTGCACGTCAACGTTCCCGGAACGGCGGCCGGTTCGCGCCGCCCGCGATGAGGTACCGAGATGTCATCCCAAGGCTCACCGTTACCGCCGCGCCACACGCTGATCCTCCGCACCGCCGCGCCCGCCCTTGCGGCGGTGGCGGTCGCGGGCGCCGGCTGCGTCTGGACGGTCGGCCGGGCCGTCGCCCGCGCCGACCGGCCGCTGGTCGCCGGCTCCGGGGCACTCGCCGCGGTGCTCCTGGGGGCCGTCGTCGCCCTCGCCCTGTCGCGCCGGCGGCTGGCCCGCGCGCTGCACGCCGGCCTGGCCGAGCTGCGCGAGGACGCCGCCCGCACCCAGGCGCTGCACGCCGAGGCGGCACGGCGGGCCGCCGGCGAGCTGGAGACCGCCCGGCGCGCGGTCCGCGAGGCCGACGCCCGACGCCGCGCCGCCGCCGGCGCCGAGACCGCCGCACGTACCGCGCTGCACGAGCAGACCGCCCGGGCCACCGCCCTGGAGGCGGAGGCGGCCGGCCTGGCCGAGTCCGTGCTGCCGCTCGCCGTACGCCGGGTCCGCGCCGGCGAGGCCCCGGCCGCCGTGCTGGCCACCGCTGCGGCGCCCGACTCCCCCGCGCTGCGTGCCGTCCTGGACGCCGTGGTCACCGAGGCCGCTTCGGGTGAACGGCTGCGCGCCGCCGGCACGGCCGTGTGCGCCGAGGCCGCCGCCCGCGTCCAGGCCCTCACCACCCGGATGCTGGCCGACCTGCGCGAGATGGAGCAGCGCCACGACGAGCGGGTCCTCGACGACCTGCTGCGCCTGGACCACTGCACCGCCCAGGCCGGGCGGCTCGCGGACAGCGTCGCGGTGCTCACCGGCGCCCGCACCGGCCGCCGTTGGACCCGGCCCATTCCCATGGAGAACGTGCTGCGCGGCGCCGTCGGCCGCATCCACGCCTACCAGCGGGTGCGGCTCCACTCGACGAGCACCGCGTCGGTCGCCGGGCACGCCGCCGAGGGCGTCATGCACGCACTGGCCGAACTCATGGACAACGCCTGCAACTTCTCGCCGCCGACGGAGGACGTGCACGTCTACGTCGAGGAGGCGCGGGCCGGCCTCGTCGTCACCGTGGAGGACGCCGGCCGGACCATGGCCGACCCCGAACTGGCCCGGGCCCGGCGGCTGGTGGGCGACGACCCGCTGGACCTGCGCCGACTGGGCGCACCCCGGCTCGGGTTGGCAGTGGTCGGCTGCCTGGCCCGCAAGCACGGGCTGCGGGTGTCGTTCCGGCCGTCCTCGCGCGGCGGCACCGGCGTCGTCGTCCTGATCCCGGCCGGGCTGGCCACGCGGGTGCCGGTCGAGGCGCCGGCGGAGCGGCAGCCGGGGCGCCCGGATGCGTACGGCCCCGGGCCGGCCGGGGTCCCCGGAACCCGGAGCGAGCACGCGGGCGCCGCCGACGGAGCCGACGCCGGTGCGGACGCCGCCCTGCGGCCGTACCGGGGACGGCACGGCACGCAAGGGCGCCCCGCCGCGCCGGAGCCGCGGCCCGGACCGGACCCGGGCACGCCGTACGGTGAGGCGCTTGCGGCGGACCCGGGCGGTCCACAGGCGGACCCCGCGTCCGGGCTGCCGCGGCGCACCCGGGGACAGGGGCTGGCCGCGGCGATGGAGGCGGAGGCCGGCCCCGGGTCACGGCCGGACGGACCGGCCGCCCGGGCCCGCGCGGCGGCCGAGACGACCGCCGGGGAGCGGTTCGGCGCCTTCCGCGACGCGGCGGCCGGCCGGCCGGCGCCCGACGGCCCGGTTCCCGGCGACCCGGTTCCCGGCAACCCGGCGGGAAGCGGCCGGACGGCACCGTACGGGCCGGCGGACGGTCCGGTCACGGGCGGTTGGACGGCGCCCCCGGGACCGTCCCGAGGACCGGCCGGCCACGGCGCAGGCGGGCCGACGGACACGGCGGCGAACCGGCCGCAGGGAACGGACTGGCCGCCGGACGGGACGAACCGGCCGCAAGACGCGACGGGCTGGGCACGCGACAGGACGGACCGAACGCCGGACGCAACGAACCGGCCGCCGGACGGGACGAACCGGCCGTCCGACGGGACGGCGCAGGAGACGGGTGGGGCGGCCGGAGGCCCGGCCACCCGGTTATCGGGCCGCGAGGGCCGGGGGCGGACCGGGTGGGCGGGCACGCCGCGCCCGGACGCGCCGGTCGGCGGCCCCGCCCCCTCGGCCGGTCGGGACGCGGACGGCCGTGGGACATCCGGGGGTGGCGGCACCGCGTCCACGGGAGGGGAGACGGAGCCATGACGAGTGGCGGGTTGGGTCTGGACGGGCTGCTGGGCGAATTCGTCGCGGGGACGCCGGGGGCCCGGCACGCCCTGGTGCTGTCCGGGGAGGGGCTGAAACTCGGGCTGTCGCCGGGGCTCCCGGTGGACCGGGCCGACCACCTCGCGGCCATCGCCTCGGGCATCCAGAGCCTGGCGCGGGGCGCTTCGGGCCAGTTCGGGGACGGCAGCGGCGGGGTGCGGCAGTCGATGACGGAGTTCCACGGGGGCACCCTGTTCATCGTCGCCGCCGGACCGGGCGCCCATCTCGCCGTGATCGGGGAGGAGTTCGCCGACGCGGGGACGATCGGCCGGGGCATGGGCTCACTCGCCGAGACGGTACGGGTGGCGCTGGCGTCCGACGGCAGGACGGCCCACCGCACGCCCGGCGGTCCCGGCCCGGACCCCGCCGGCGGCTACGGGAAGCCGCGGGCATGAGGACGGGTCCGGTCGACAGCGGCGCGCCGGACCGGCTGTACACGCTCACCGGGGGCCGCCGTAGCGCCTCCGGCGCGGCGCTCGACCTGGTCACCCGAGTGGTCGGGGAGCGCGGACCACTGCCGGGCATGCCGTCCGAGGCGGCGCGCATCCTCGCGCTGTGCCCGCGCCCGATCGCCCTCGCGGAACTGGCCGGCCGGGTCGGCCTGCCCCTGGGCGTGGTCCGGGTGCTCCTGGGCGACCTCATCGACGCGGGCTGCGTCGCCGTCCGCCGCCCCGCTCCGGCCGGGCCGGAACCGGCGGCGGCGCCCGCCCCCGAGATGCTGCGGAAGGTGCTCCGTGCGCTCCAGAATCTCTGACGGCCGCCCGTCGCCGGGCACGTGGACGGCTGCGGGCGCGTGGACGTGCGTGCGGCGCCTCCCGGCCCTCCCGGGCCGGACGGCGGTGCGGAAGCCACCGTCACCCTTTGTGCGCAAAGGAGTTCACGTCAGGCCCGGTGCGGGCCTCGGGAAGGCGACCAGGAAGGCGGGCCGGTGAGTCGTCCGGGTGAGGAGGACGCGGGGCCGGAGCCGGTGGTGCCCGCGCAAGGGGGCCGGGCGGAACGGCCGTGGCCGCCGCGCGCCCTCGAACTGCCCGGCCCGCCCCAGCCGGTGCCGCCGTGGGGCCCCGTCCCACCGCACGGCACCACACCCAGCCCGGCCCCAACCCCCGTCCCGCCGGCCGGTACCCCCCGGGGCTCCGTACCGGCACCGCCCGCGGCGCCGTCAGCGCCCGCGCCGTACGGCTCCGTCCCCGCGGAGCCGCGGCCGGACTTCGACCACCGGGACCCGTCCGCCTACTACCGCGCGCTGCGGGAGCGGTACGGCCCCGTCGCGCCGGTGCTGCTCCACCAGCAGGTGCCGGCCTGGCTGGTGCTCGGCTACCACGAGGTGCACCGTGTCGCCGGCCATCCCGAGCTGTTCAGCAGGGATCCACGGCACTGGCACTCCTGGGACCGCGTCCCGCCGGACTGGCCGCTGCTCGCCGACGTCGCGCCCACGCCGTCCGTGCGGTTCACCGAGGGTGCCGAGCACCGGCGGCGGGCCGGGGCCATCGCGGACGTGCTCGCCGCCGTCGACCCGTTCGAGCTGCGGCGGCGCGCCGAGCAGGCCGCGGACGCCGCCGTGGACCGGTTCGCGCGGGCCGGCCGCGCGGAGCTGATGGCCGAGTACGCCGAGCCCGTCCCGCTCCAGGTGATGGCCGGGCTCCTGGGGCTGGGCGAGCACGAGGCGGCCGGGCTGGCCCGGGGCACCGCCGTCGGCCCGCAGCAGCGCACCTCGCGCCCGCCGGACGACGCGTACGTGCCGGACCCGGACACGGGAGGCCACCGGTCCGGCGGGCGCGGCGGCCGGGCCCGTCCGCTGGAGGCGGACGCGGCGGCGGCCCGGGTGCGCGGGGCCGTGCAGGCGTTGGTGGCTCGCTCGCGGCAGGCCCGGGAGCGCTCCGGCACCGCCCGGCCGGCCCCGGGCGCCGACCTGACGACGCTTCTGCTGGCCCACCCGGCGGACCTCACCGACGAGGAGATCGTCCACGACCTGCTCACCCTGCTCGCGGCCGGCAGAAGGCCCACCGCCGACTGGATCGGCAACACGCTGCGGCTGATGCTGACCGACGAGCGGTTCGCGCTGTCGCTGTCCGGCGGCCGGCGCAGCGCCGGGCAGGCACTCACCGAGGTGCTGTGGACGGAACCGCCGACGCAGAACATCATCGGCCGGTGGGCCGTCCGGGACACCGAGTTGGGCGGTCAGCGGATCGCCCGGGGTGACTGCCTGGTGCTCAGCCTGGCCGCGGCCAACGCCGACCCGCGGGTGGCCCCGGCCGTCGGCGGAACCGGAGCCCGGTTCCCGGGCACCCTCGGCAACCAGGCGCACCTGGCGTTCAGTCACGGCCCGCACCGCTGCCCCGAGCCGGCTGCGGCGCTGGCCGGAGTGATCGCCGCCGCGGCCGTCGAGGTGCTGCTGGACCGGCTGCCGGACCTGGCGCTGCCGCCCGGCGCCGCCGAGCCGCGCTGGCGCCCCTCGCTGTGGCAGCGCGGCCCCGCTGCCCTCCCGGTCGTCTTCACGCCGGTGTAGGCCCCTGCGCCCGCGGTACAGGCCGGCCCTTGCGGAGCCCCTGCGGAACGCCGTGCGCGGTGGGGGCTTTCCGGGTGGTCCGGGGCAGCGGGTGACATGCCGGGCGGCGCGATGGCAGGATCCCCGCCCATGGACGACTTGGCGACCGACCCCTCCACGGGCCTCCCCACGGGCCTACCCGCGGGCCTTCCCAGCAGCCCTCCTGGCACCTCCGCCACGGGCTGCCTGCCCTACGACGCCGTGCTCTGCGACTTCGACGGCGTGGTGCACCTGTGGGACCCCGACGGGATGGCCGCGCTGGACCGGTCCGCCGGACTGCCCGAGGGCACGCTGGCCGGCACCGCGTTCCGGGCCGACCTCGTGGGGCAGGCCGTCGTCGGCCGGATCAGCGACGAGGAGTGGCGCGCCCGGATCACCGCCGAACTGGCCGAGGTCTGCGAATCGCCCACCGTCGCACGGGAGTTGGTCGTGGCCTGGACCCGGCTGACCGGGCAGGTCGATGCCGAGGTGGTGGAGATGCTGGCCGCGGTACGGCGCCGGGTGCCCGTCGTCCTCGTCTCCAACGGCACCACCCGGCTGGAGTCCATGCTGGAGGCGGCAGGCCTGGCCGACACGTTCGACGCGGTACTCAACACCGCCCGGTTCGGCGCCGCCAAGCCCGACCCGCGGGTGTTCGCGGCCGCCGCCCGGCTCGCCGGGGCCGCGCCCGGACGGTGCCTGTTCACCGACGACACCGCCGGGCACGTGCTCGCCGCCCGGGCGGCGGGGATGGCCGGCCACCACTACCGGGGCGCGGCGGGGCTGCGGGCGGAACTCGCCGGCCTGCTCTAGTCGTATGGCCGGGTGAGGTCGGGGACGCGGCGGCAAGGGCCGTCCCGTCCGCGGGATCCGTACGCCCGGTTCCCGTTCGGCGTGGTACGACCGGCCGGCCTGAAGCGGTGCGGCGGGTCGGGTGGGGAGAGGTGCGGCCCGAGCCGTCAGGAGTCGTGCACCGCGGGCGTCTGCGTCCGGTGGACGCTCTCGATCCGGCTGACGGCGATCCGCTCGCGCTCCAGCCGCTCCACGCGGCGCCGCAGCCGCAGGATCTGCCAGGTGCCGAGCGCCTGGAGGACGAAGACGGTGCTCCACGCGATCCGGTAGTCGTTCCCCGTCGCGTCGAGCAGCACCCCGATCGCGAACAGGGTGATCATCGTCGCCGTGAACCCGCCGATGTTGACGATGCCGGACGCGGTGCCGAACCGCTCCGGCGGGTTGGCCGGGCGGGCGAAGTCGAAGCCGATCATCGAGCCGGGACCGCAGGCGCCCAGCACGACGCACAGCACCACCAGCAGCCACAGCGGGTCGTGCTTCCCCGGCCAGGCCAGCACTGCCGCCCACAGCACCGCGTTGGCCGCGACCACGCCGAGGGTGAGGGGCATCCGGGCGCCGTGGTGGCGGGCGATGACCTGCCCGAAGACCATCCCGAAGACCAGGTTGGCCACCACCACCAGGGTCAGCAGGCCGCCGGCCGCGCCCCGCGACAGTCCCTGCGCCTCGACCAGGAACGGCAGCCCCCACAGCAGCAGGAAGACCATGCCGGGGAACTGGGTGGTGAAGTGCGTCCACATGCCCAGCCGGGTACCGGGCTCCGCCCAGGCGTCGGCGATCTGCCGCCGCACCGGGCGCCGGACGGTGTGGCCGGCCGGCGGCGGCGCGAACCCGTCGGGATGGTCCTTGAGGAAGAGCACCACCAGCACCAGCACCCCCGCGCCGCCCAGCGCCGTGCCGAGGAACGTCGGGGTCCAGCCGGCGCTGTGCAGCAGCCGGGACAGGGCCACCGTGGAGACGAGGTTGCCGGCCACCCCGAAGAGCGCGGCGATCTGGGCGATCACCGGCCCGCGCCGGGCGGGGAACCAGCGCGAGCCCAGCCGCAGCACGCTGACGAACGTCATCGCGTCGCCGCAGCCGAGCACCGCCCGGGCGCCGAGCGCCATGCCGTAGGAGTGCGAGAGCGCGAACGCCGCCTGCCCCGCGGTGAACAGCACCGCGCCCAGCAGCAACACCCGCTTGGTGCCGAGCGCGTCCACCATCAGCCCGACCGGTATCTGCATGCACGCGTAGACCAGGACCTGGAGGATGGAGAACGTCGACAGGGCCGAGGCGTCGATGTGGAAGCGGTGCGCCGCGTCGATCCCGGCCACGCCGAGGCTGGTGCGGTGGATGACCGCCACCAGGTACACGAGGGTGCCCGTCGTCCAGACCAGGACGGCACGCCGGCCGCCCGGTGGGTCGCCGGGCAGCGATCTGCCGGAGCCCGCGCCCGCTCCGGCCTCCCGTCCGGCCGCGCTCACGACTCGCCCCGGGCCAGCGTGCTCACCCAGGACACGTGTCGCTCGACGATGCCGGCGGCCGCCTCGGCGGCGCCCTCGCGCAGGGCGTCGAGGATCTCGGTGTGCTCGGCCAGGTTCTTGGCCACCCGGCTCGGCTCGGCGTGCATCGTGGCCACGCCCATCCGCAGCTGGCGGTCGCGCAACTGGTCGTAGAGATGGGCCAGGATGCGGTTGCCGGCGGCCCGGACGATCTCGGCGTGGAAGCCCCGGTCTGCGGCCGAGAACGCCACCAGGTCGCCGGCGGCGGCGTGCTCGCGCTGCTCGGCCAGCGACTCCTCCAGCCGCTCGATCAGCCGAGCCGGCACCGCACCGACCACCTTGGCGACCGCGTGCCGTTCCACCAGCAGCCGGGTCTCGACCACGTCGGCGATCTCCTGCGCCGACACCGGCAGCACCAGGGCGCCCTTCTTCGGGTAGAGCTTGAGCAGGCCCTCGGCCTCCAGCCGCAGCAGTGCCTCCCGCACGGGGGTCCGCGAGACACCCACGGCCTCGGCGAGCCCGCCCTCGGTCAGCAGCGTCCCGCCCTCGTAACTGCGGTCCAACACACCGTTCTTGACGTGCAGATAGACACGCTCGGCGGCGGGCGGCACCTTCGTCCCCCCGGCCACGGCGTCCTCACGCGGAGCAGCAGCGGTATTCATGATGCGCACATCATAGATACAACACCCGCCCCGCATCGCCCTTGCCCACCATCCGGACACCCTCACCTCCCTCTCCGGCAACGCCCACCCCGAAGCCCCCTCATGCCCACCCCATAACCCGGCAAAAACGCACCACCCCCGCCACCGCGCACCCCATCCATGAGCAAGGGTCGACTACGCACGGCACCACCCCGACCACCAGGAGCACCGGAACCGACATCAGGGGGGAACAGCACCGTGGGGGAGTTCTCCGGGATAGACCCGCCACGGTGTCGGCGGCCAAGTCGGTCGGACACACCGCCTCGCACGCCTGGCATTCCGTTTCGTTATCCGTGGGGAGCTGGTTCTGATCATGGGAAAGCACCGGGACTTCGGCCCCGTTGTCGACACGACCACGGCCGCCGCACTGCGCTCCGAGCACGCCAGGGAGTCGGCGGAGTACGCCCTGGATCCGGCTCTCGGGCTGGTGTTGGCGGCGCGCTCGCGACCCGAGTTCGTCGTGGTCACAGCGCTCGACGGCGTCGAGGCGCGAACGCCCCGGATGTACGGGCTGTACGACGAGGAGAACCAGGACCTGCCCGTGGTGGTCGAGCTGCCGGAGGTCACGCCAGAGGGGCCCTTCCCGCACTTGCGCAAGATGGGGGTTCTCGGGCGGCTCTACCGCTACGTCCTGGTTTCACGTGGAACAGCGACGGGCTGGCTCGCCGAGTGGGCTTCCGATCCGGCGCCGGAAAGCACCCGTTCCGCCACAGGTCAGCTGCCGCTGAACCTCGTCTCCCTCTACCGGCAGGACGAGCGGGCGACTCCCCCTACTCGGGGCTGGAGTACGCCGAGGACCGGGTGGCGCTCGGTGCGCGGCTGGTCCTCACCGGGCTGGTGCTGCCGGTCGTGCTGCTGGTGGTGGCCGTCGTGGCCGGGGCGGCGGGCATCCCGGGGCTGTCCGACGTCGCGGCCTGAGCAACCACTGGGGCATCCCCCGCGGCGTACGGCCGAAGGCGTGCCGACTCGGCGTGCTCACCGCCCCGTTCATGCGGGCCGCGCTCGTGATCGAGATCGAGGCAGGTTGGGCGGCGTTCCCCGGCACCAAGCCGGCCTGGTTCTTCGGCAACGGGACCGGGCGCCGGTCCCGCACCCTGCTGCCCGGCGAGGAGAGCCTGACGTGGGTCGTGCCGACCCGGCACCCGCAGCGGCTGCGCGTGGCGATCGAGGCGGCCACCGGCCGGCCCGCGCCGGCGCAGGACCGCGAGCCCCGCTGACCCGTCCGCCGGTCAGGGGCGGATGGTGCTGACCAGGGACGCGGTCGAGGCGATCGTGGACTGGATGGTCGGAGCCAGGCTGGAGGAGGCCAGGCAGAAGCCGAGCAGGACGCAGGTGACCGCGTGGCTGGGCTTGAGGGCACGATTGCGCAACTGCATGCACGCGAGCAGCAGCAGAAGCAGCACGAGCGAGACAGAGACTGCCATACGGTCGATGGCAGCACATAAGGGGTGGGAAGCCCGGGACAACACGCAGGGGTGCCGTTCCGGGCGTCGACACGCACCGCAGGCGTCGCCCGATCGGGTGAGGATGGCGGTCCGCCGGATGCTCCGGTCGACGGCCGGCCCCGGAGAACGGACGGGCCGGCTGCCCGGGGAGGGGCAGCCGGCCACAGGTGCGTCAGCCGGTCGGCGGTCCGGCGGTCACGCCCAGGTGAGGAGCCGCTTGGGCTGCTCCAGCAGCGCCGCGATGTCCCCGAGCACCTTGGAGCCGAGTTCCCCGTCGACCAGCCGGTGGTCGAAGGAGAGCGCCAGCGTCGTCACCTGCCGGGGCTTCACCTTGCCCTTGTGCACCCACGGCTGGAGCTTGACCGCGCCGAAGGCGAGGATCGCGGACTCCCCGGGGTTGAGGATGGGCGTTCCGGTGTCGACGCCGAAGACGCCGACGTTGGTGATGGTGACGGTGCCGCCCTGCATCGCCGCCGGCGAGGTCCGGCCCTCCCGGGCGGTGGTGACCAGTTCCCCGAGCGCCGCGGCCAGTTCGGGCAGCGTCTTGTCCTGCGCGTCCTTGATGTTGGGCACGATGAGGCCGCGCGGAGTGGCCGCGGCGATGCCGAGGTTGACGTAGGACTTGCGGACGATCTCCTGGTTCGCCTCGTCCCAGGCGGCGTTGACCTCCGGGTTGCGCCGGATCGCGACCAGCAGCGCCTTGGCCACCAGCAGCAGCGGGCTGACCCGCAGGCCCGTGAAGGCCGGGTCGGTCTTGAGCTCCTGGACCAGCTTCATGGTGCGGGTGATGTCGAACGTCACGAACTCGGTGACGTGCGGCGCGGTGAACGCGCTGGTGACCATCGCCTGCGCGGTGGCCTTGCGGACGCCCTTGACCGGCACCCGAACCTCGCGCTCCCGCCCGTGCGGGACGGGTTCCGCGGCCTGTGCCGCCTCGGTCGCCTCCGCCGCCTCGGCCGGGCCCTCGGTGGACGGGAGCCGGGCCGGGGGCGCCGCGGCGGCACGGATGTCCTCGCGGGTCACGACGCCGTTCGGCCCGGTCGGCACCACCGTGGCCAGGTCGATGCCGAGCTCCTTGGCCAGCTTGCGCACCGGCGGCTTGGCCAGCGGCCGGCTGTAGACCACCGGGCCGCCGCCCTGCGGGGACCCCTCGGCGGGCTGGGCCGGCGCCGGCACGGCGGGCTGGACCGGCGGCTCCTGAGCCCGCGGCTGAGCCCGCGGCTGAGCCCGCGGCTGCGGCTGGACCTGCGGCTGCGGCTCCGGCTCGACCTGGGCCTTGCGGGGCCTGCGGGTCGTCGCCGACGGCGCCACCCCGTAGCCGACCAGCACCGCCGTCCGCGTCGGCTGCTCCGCGGCGGGCTCGGGGGCGGGCGCCTCCGGTGCCCCCGGCTCCGGCGCCTCGGGCCCGGGCTCCGCGCCGGCCTGGCCGCCGCCCGCGTCCACGACGATGATCGGGGTCCCCACGTCGACGGTGGTGCCCTCCTCGAAGCGGATCTCGCTGACCACCCCGTCGAACGGGATGGGCAGTTCCACCGCCGCCTTGGCGGTCTCCACCTCGCACACGACCTGCCCGTCGGAGACCGCGTCGCCGACTCCGACGTACCACTTGAGGATCTCCGCCTCGGTCAGGCCCTCGCCGACGTCCGGCATCCTGAACTCGCGGAAGCGCTGTGCCCGTTCCGAACTCACGGCCATGATCGTCACAACCCTCTCCTCAGAACGCCAGCGCGCGGTCGACGGCGTCGAGTACGCGGTCCAGGCCCGGCAGGTACTCGTCCTCCAGGCGGGCCGGCGGGTAGGGGGCGTGGAAGCCGCCCACCCGCAGCACCGGCGCTTCCAGGTGGTAGAAGCAGCGCTCGGTGATCCGCGCGGCGATCTCGGCGCCGGAGCCGTAGAAGACCGGCGCCTCGTGGACCACCACCAGCCGCCGGGTGCGCTCCACCGATTCCTGGACGGTGTCGAAGTCGATCGGCGACAGCGAGCGCAGGTCGACGACCTCCAGGCTGCGCCCCTCGTGCTCCGCGGCGGCGGCCGCCTCCAGGCAGACCTTCACCATCGGCCCGTACGCGGCCAGGGTCAGGTCGGTGCCCGGGCGGACCACCACGGCCTTGTGCAGGCCGGCCGGCACCGCGGAGACGTCGACCGGGCCCTTGTCCCAGTAGCGCCGCTTGGGCTCCATGAAGATCACCGGGTCGTCGCACTCGATGGCCTGCTGGAGCATCCAGTACGCGTCCGAGGCGTTGGAGGGCGCGACCACCTTCAACCCGGCGACGTGCGCGAACAGCGTCTCGGGGGACTCCGAGTGGTGCTCGACCGCGCCGATGCCGCCGCCGAACGGGATGCGCACCACGACGGGCAGCTTGATCCTGCCGAGCGCGCGGGCGTGCATCTTCGCCAGCTGCGAGACGATCTGGTCGTAGGCGGGGAAGACGAAGCCGTCGAACTGGATCTCCACCACCGGCCGGTAGCCGCGCAGCGCCAGGCCGATCGCGGTGCCGACGATGCCGGACTCCGCGAGCGGGGTGTCGATGACGCGGTTCTCGCCGAAGTCCTTCTGGAGGCCGTCGGTGATCCGGAAGACGCCGCCGAGCCGGCCCACGTCCTCACCCATCACCAGGACCTTGGGGTCGTTCTCCAGCGCCGTGCGCAGCGACTCGTTGAGTGCCTTGGCGACGGTCATCCGCGCTGCCGTCTGCGTCGTGTCGGCCATGTCAGCGCCCCTTCCCGGCGTCTGCGGCGGAGTCCGCGAAGGAGTCCAGGTACTCGGCGAACCGCGCGCGCTCCTCGTCGACGAGCGCGGAGCCGTCGGCGTAGACGTGCTCGAAGATCGCCATCGGCTCCGGGTCGGGCATCCCCCGCACCCCGTCGCGCACCCGCTTGGCCAGCGCGTCGGCCTCGGACTCGATGCCCGCGTAGAAGCCCTCGTCGGCCAGGCCCTGCTTGTCGAGGTAGGTGCGCAGCCGGGCGATCGGGTCCTTCGCCGCCCACTCCTCGCGCTCCTGCTCGGTGCGGTAGCGCGTCGGGTCGTCGGTGGTGGTGTGGGCGCCCATCCGGTAGGTGAACGCCTCCACCAGCATCGGCCCCTGGCCGCTGCGGGCGTGCTCCAGCGCGGCCCGGGTCACGGCCAGCACGGCGAGCACGTCGTTGCCGTCGACCCGCACGCCGGGGAAGCCGAAGCCGGCCGCGCGCTGGTAGATCGGCACCCGGGACTGCTTCTCGGTCGGTTCGGAGATCGCCCACTGGTTGTTCTGGCAGAAGAAGACCACCGGGGCGTTGTAGACGGAGGCGAACGTGAAGGACTCCGCCACGTCGCCCTGACTGGAGGCGCCGTCGCCGAAGTAGGCGATCACGGCCGCGTCCGTGCCGTCCATCGCCAGGCCCATCGCGTAGCCCGTGGCGTGCAGGGCCTGCGCGCCGATGACGATGGTGTACAGGTGGAAGTGGTTCTCGTTCGGGTCCCAGCCGCCGTTGTTGACGCCGCGGAACATGCCCAGCAGGTTCAGCGGGTCCACGTCGCGGGTCCAGGCGACGCCGTGCTCGCGGTAGGTCGGGAAGATGTAGTCGCCGGGACGGGTGGCCCGGCCCGAGCCGATCTGGGCCGCCTCCTGGCCCAGCAGCGAGGCCCACAGGCCCAGTTCGCCCTGCCGCTGCAGGGTGATCGCCTCGGCGTCGAAGCGCCGGGTCAGCACCATGTCGCGGTACAGGCCGCGCAGTTCGTCCGGCGTCAGGTCGATGGCGTACTCGGCGTGCTCGACCCGCTCGCCCTCCGGGGTCAGCAGCTGTACCAGGTCGGCCTGGCCGCCACGGCGCTTCGCGCCGCCGCGGGTCGTGCTCCCCCTGCCCTTGGCAGGAGGGCCCCCAGCGGCAGTGCTCTTCACGCTCACGTTCGCTCCTCCGTCTGTCCGGCCCCCGGGATCCGCCGGGAGTCCAGTGCGGCTCACCTGTCCGACGTGTCGCACGGGGTGTGTGCGGCATGGCCGGGCCAGGCGTGACAGTGCCTCGGCGGACGGCCTGCGACTAGACGTTACCCATAACCCCAGACCTGCGCGTAGGCGGAGGGCAACTTTCTGACCTGCGGTTTTGTTGGATTTCCTAGTAGTTCCGGAGTTCTCGCAGGCCATCGCCGGGACACCCCGCACCGTATCCCCGATCGGAACATCACGTAAGGGGTGAACACTGCCCCGGACGGCTCTGCGCGGGCGTGCGCCCCGGCTCGCGCGAGTCCCTACCAGAACCCGGGGGTGGCGCGCCACCCGGCCCGGACGGGTGCCGTTGATGATCTACGCTGAGCCGTGTGACGGGCACGGCACCGCGGCCGCCGGCGCTGACCGCCCTGCTGCGCCGCTACGACATCGGTACCCCCCTGACCTGCGAACCCGTTCCCCGCGGGCTGCTGAACCAGGGCTGGCGGGTGACCACTCCCAGGGGGCGCTACTTCCTCAAGCGCTACGTCGCCGCGGACACCGCCGACCCCCGCGTCATCGTCCGGCAGCATCGCGCCACCCGGCGGCTGGCCAGGCTCGGCCTGCCCGCCGCGGCCCCGCTGCCGGACCGCTCCGGGGAGACGGTCACCGTGGCCGGCGGCCGGGGCTTCGCCCTCTTCCCGTGGATCGACGGCCGGCATCGCGAGGGCACCGAACTGTCGGAGGGCCAGTCCCGGCGGCTGGGCACGCTGCTCGGCCTGGTGCACACCGGGTTGGCCAGGATCCAGCCGGTGCCGCCGGCCCGGCGCCACCCCAGCGCCGACCCCGACGTCACGCACGCCCAGATCGACCACCTGCTCGCGCTGGCCCGCCGGCACCGCCCGTACGACGCCTTCGACCGGCTGGCCGTGCACCGGCTGCTGGAACGGCGGGCGCTGCTGCGGCGGCACGCCCACCGCCGCCCGCCGGCCGCCGAGGGGGAGGTCATCGGCTGGGTCCACGGCGACTTCCACCCGCTCAACCTGCTCTACCGGGGCGAGGAGCCGGCCGCCATCGTCGACTGGGACCGGCTCAGCGCCCGGCCGCGGGCCGAGGAGGCGGTCCGGGCCGCGGTGATCTTCTTCCTGCACCCGGAGGACGGCCGGCTGGACCTGCCCAAGGTCCACGCGTACGCCCGCGCCTACCGGCGGGCGGCAGAGGTGGCCACCGGGGAGATGGCCGCGGCGGTGCACCGCGTGTGGTGGGAGCGGCTGAACGACTTCTGGATGCTGCACTGGCGCTACCAGCACCGCGACCAGCGCCCCGACCCGCTCTTCCCGGCGTCGGCCGCGCTGGCGGTGTGGTGGACCCACGAGTACGAGGCCGTCCGCGACGCGTTCACCGACTGAGGGCGCGGCTGCCGGCCGGTCGCCCGGAGCCACCTGCGCACGGGCGCCGTCCGGGGGCCGGGCATCGTGCCGGGGCCGGGCACCG
>Ga0164242_10003512_pt1 | contig 17864 bp, 17 predicted proteins | sample OricomgcompostMG_FD_108783 | JGI IMG/M metagenome (GOLD analysis project Ga0164242, IMG submission 108783) | Miracle-Growth compost microbial communities from Emeryville, California, USA - Original compost - Miracle growth compost (MG) ... | reverse complement strand
GCGGAATTGGTCGGCAACTGCATGCCCACCGCGTGGGCGAACACGTAGCGCACGAAACCACTGCAGTCGAAACCGGTCGAGGGGTCGCGTCCGCCACGGACATAACGCGTTTCGCGCAGTTTCATCGCCATCGCGATCAAGGCCTTGCGCAGATCGGTGACGCCCACGACGTCTTCCGCCTCATCGTCCGCAGCAACCGCTGCCTCCGGCTTCGCCGTCGCGACATCGGCCGCGTTGTGGCGGGCCAGCAGTGCGGGGAACGCGGCCGCATCGGCACCCGCCAGGGACGGCACGCTGGCGAAGATCGACGGCGGCGCTATGGTCGGGACGGCAGCGGTGGTGGTGGCGGGCTGGACATCGATATAAGCGCTATGCGTGACGGCAGCATGCAGAGGACCGCAGAGCGAGGCGGCAATCACGGCCGCGGCTACGGTCAATCGGTGGCTTGGCATGCGGGAATATCCCCTTTGCGGTTCACGAAAAACTGTCGTCGAACGGTGTCGATGACGTGACGAAGTAGTGAAGTTAGCAAAGAGGACTAGGCCGTATGTTCGATCCCGGTTAACTGAACCCTGTCGTTTCGAATTTTCGGGATCGCCCGCACACTTTTGGAACAGCTTGATCCACAAGGAAAATTTCCCATCAGCCACGAACGTGGCCTGATCTGCGCTCAGCGGAGCGGGTCGGGATAGGTCCGCTGGCCGAAAATGGCCGTACCGATGCGTACCTCGGTGGCGCCCTCGGCAATGGCGAGCGGGAAATCGCCGCTCATGCCCATCGAAAGCCGCGGCAGCTCATGCCCCAGCGCCGCCGCCTGCTCGCGGCACTCGCGCAGGTGGCGGAAGCAGCGGCGGACTTCGTCAGCATCATCGGAATGCGTGGCCAGCGTCATCAGGCCGCGCGGGCGCAAGCTGTCGTACTGCCGCAGGCTGTCCAGGAACGTGGGCAGTTGCGCCGGGTCCAGCCCCTGTTTGCTGTCCTCGGCGGCGGTTTTCACCTGGATCAGCACGTCGATGGACCGCCCCTCTGCCAACAGCCGCCGGTGCAGGGCGGCGGCCAGCTCCAGCCGGTCCAGCGACTGCACCTCGCTGGCCAGCCGCGCCACATCGGGCGCCTTGTTGGTCTGCAGGTGGCCGATCACCACCCACTCGACGCCGCCGTCGCCCAGCGTGGCGGCCTTGTCGCGGATTTCCTGCACCTTGTTCTCGCCGAAGCGGCGCAGGCCCAGCGCCATCGCGGCGCGGATCGCCTCGACGCCGAAGGTCTTGCTGACCGGCAGGATCGTGACTTCGGCCGGATCCCGCCCCGCCTGGCGGCAGGCCGCATCCACCTCGGCGCGCACCCGTGCCCAGTTCTGTTGCAGTTGCTGCGGTTCGACGCTCATGGTTGCCGACCGTGGATTCAGCCCGCGGCGCCCTGCTGCGCATGCCGCGCCACCACTTCGGCCACCACCATGCTGACCTTCTTGCCGGTGGGGATGTGCAGGAACTCGTTGGGCCCGTGGGCGTTGGAGTGCGGCCCCAGCACGCCGGTGATCAGGAACTGCGCCTGCGGGAATTTCTCGCCCAGCATGCCCATGAACGGAATGCTGCCGCCCTCGCCCATGTAGGTGGCTGGCGCGCCGAAGTAGTGCTGCGAGGCCTCGTCCACCGCCTGTTCCAGCCACGGCGACAGTGCCGGCGCGTTCCAGCCGCTGCCGTCCTTCTCCAGGTCGAAGCTGACCTTGGCGCCGTACGGCGGGTCCTTTTCCAGCAACCGCTTCACGAACTCGCCGGCCTTGGCGCCGCTCAGCGTGGGCGGTACGCGCAGGCTCAGCTTCACCGCGGTCTTCGGGCGCAGCACGTTGCCCGCGCTTTCCAGCGGCGGGATGCCGCCGATGCCGGTAACCGCCAATTGCGGCCGCCAGGTGCGGTTGAGCACCAGCTCGGCCAGGTCGTCGGTGACCGGCCGCATGCCATCGACCCACGGGAACTTGTTGAAGATTTCCTCGCCCAGCACCTCGGCCGAATGCTTCGCCTGCTCGACGCGATGCGCGGGGATGTCGACGTACAGCTCCGGCGGCTTGATCTTGCCCGTGGCCGGATCCTCCAGCCGCGACAGCAAGTCGCGCAGGATGCGGAAGCTGGAAGGCACCACGCCGGAGGCGTCGCCCGAATGCACGCCTTCCTCCAGCACCTGCACGGTGAGGTTGCCGCCGGTCATGCCGCGCAGCGAGGTGGTCAGCCACAACTGATCGTAGTTGCCGCAGCCCGAATCCAGGCACACCACCAGTGACGGGCTGCCGATGCGCGCGGCCAGGTGGTCGACGTAATGCGGCAGGTCGTAGCTGCCCGATTCCTCGCAGGCCTCGATCATGATCACGCAGCGGGCATGGGCGATGCCCTGGTCGTGCAGCGCCAGCAGCGCGGCCAGCGAGCCGAAGATGGCGTAGCCGTCGTCGGCGCCACCGCGGCCGTACAGCTTGTCGCCCTTGATCACCGGCGTCCACGGGCCCAGCCCCTCGCTCCAACCGGTCATTTCCGGCTGTTTGTCGAGGTGGCCGTACAGCATCACGGTGTCGTCGCCCTGGCCGGAGGCCGGCGCGCCATTCGCGCCGCAGGCGGGAATGTCGATGTAGATCAGCGGCGTGCGCTTTTCCAGCCGCACCACTTCCAGGGTGGCGCCGGGAAGCTTCTCCAGCTTGGCGCGGGCCCAGGTTTCCATCAGCCGCACCGCCGCATCCATGTGGCCATGCTCGGCCCACTGCGCGTCGAACATCGGCGACTTGTTGGGAATACGAATGTATTCAACCAGCTGCGGCACGATCTCGGCGTCCCACAGGTCACCGACGTAGCGGGAAAGTCGGGCAGTATCCATCGCGAAACTCCAACGGCGTCAAACGCACATTCTATCAGCGGCATATGTTGGCCCTGCGCCGACGTGCCGTAAGTCATATCTCACAGTTCTCCACGCGTGACGCGCACGGCTTGGCTGCGCGCGGTCCGGCTGTGTCGATCATGCAAAACGCCCAGTGTGGGGCGGCGGCCATCGGCGCCGCCTCACACTTTCGCAAGGAGCAATCCATGATCCGCACACTCGCCACCCTCGCCTTCGTCGCCCTGGCCGCCCTGCCCGCGCTGGCGCTTGCCGCCACGCCGGTCAACATCAACCAGGCCGATGCGCCCACCATTGCCAAGTCGCTGGACGGCATCGGAGCCACGCGCGCCGAGGCGATCGTGGCCTGGCGCGACGCCCACGGCCCGTTCAAGAAGGCCGACGACCTGCGCCACGTCAAGGGCATCGGCAAGGCGACCATCGAGCGCAACCGCGATGCCATCCTGCTGGCCGACACCGCCACGCCGCCGGCTACGCACAAGCACGCCACCCGCAAGGACTGAGCCTGATCGTCTGCGCCCTCCCCTGCACAGCAGGGGAGGGCTGGGCGACCGCAGGAGTGCTTCAGCTGAGGGGCGCTCTTGATCTTCCCCCTCCCAACCAGGCGCCGCCCTTTCCCTCCAGCCAACGTCCATCCGCCGCACCGACGCGCTAAACTCGCGCGCCCCGCTGCCGCTGTACTGGACATGATCCTGCCGCGCTACCACGTCGCCGCCTCCGCCATACCCGGCGCAGGCAAGGGCCTGTTTCTCGATGAACCCGTCTCCGCGGGCCGCGTGCTGACCGCGCCCGACGGCATCGACCGCACCTTTCGCCACGCCGAAATCGCCGCCTCACCCGCCCTGAGTACCCAGTGGCATGCCAGCGCCCGCTGGTTCGAGGATCGCTACACGCTGTCGCCGGACTGGCCCGACGAGTGCTACATCAACCACAGCTTCGCGCCGAACGGGCTATGGCACCTGGGCTTTGTATTCGCGCTGGCCGACCTGCCGGCGGGAACCGAGCTGACGGTGGATTACCGCCACCTGCTGCCGCCGGGCCAGAGCGAGGATTTTGCCGATTCGGTCACAGGTGAGATAATTACCGGCTTGCCCTGGCAAGAGAGTCTTGCCAGCACTACCCAGGCGCTGGCCCGTTTGCTGGCCGCCAACAACGTTGACCGTGATGTTTGAGATTCCTACCCTCCAAACGGCGCGCTTGCGCCTGACCGCGCTCACCGAGCGTCATTTCGACGACTACGCCGCCATGCTGGCCAATCCCGAAAGCACGCGCTGGGTCGGCGACGGCCAGCCGTTGGACCGCACCAACGCCTGGCGCTCGCTGGCGATGCTGCTGGGCCACTGGCAGTTGCGCGGCTGCGGTATGTGGGCGCTGGAGCTGAAAAGCACCGGCGAGTTCATCGGCCGCGTGGGTTTCATGTATCCGGAAGGCTGGCCCGACCTGGAGCTGGGCTGGATGCTGAAACCCGAGCACCAGCACATGGGTTACGCCACCGAAGCGGGCAACGCCGCGCTGGATTTCGTGTGGAACCGCCTGCACGCGCCACGGGTGATCAGCCTGGTGCGGATCGGCAACGAAGCGTCCGACCGGCTGGCCGAGCGGCTCGGCGGCGAGCACATCGAAGACATGGATTTCTACGGCAGCCACAGCCACGTGTTCGCCTATTACCCGCCCCATCGCGAGCATCGCCGCGCCTACGCGTAAGCGCCCCGCGCTTCAGTACACGTCGCGGCGATAACGGCCCGTTTCGCGCAACTGCTCGAGGGCCGTATCACCCAGCACCTCGCCCAACACCGCATCCACCGCCGGCGCCATGCCCTGCAGGCTGCCGCAGACCTGGATCGCCGCTCCGGCGGCTACCCATTCGCGCAGCGTATCGGCGGCTTGCCGCAGGCGATGCTGCACATAGACGCGCTCGGCCTGTTCGCGCGACCAGGCAAAATCCGCGCGTTCGAGCTGGCCTCGCGCCAGCCACTGGCTGATCTCGTCGCGGTAGGGAAAGTCGTGCGCCTGCTGGCGCTCGCCGTACAGCAGCCAGTTGCGGTAGCGGCCCGCGTCGATGCGCTCCTTCAGCAACGCGCGCAGCGCAGCCATGCCGGTACCGTTGCCGATCAGGATCAGCGGCCGCGCGTCGGCGGGCGCATGGAAGGCGGCGTTGCGGCGCACGCGCAACGCAATCTCGCTTCCGATCGACGCATGCATGGTCAGCCAGCCTGAGCCGATGCCCGGCGTTCCGTCCAGGTTGCCCTGCCGGCGCACCAGCAGATGGATGGCGCCATCGGCCGGTACCGAGGCAATTGAATATTCCCGATGCGGCAACAGTTGCAGCCGGGCCGCCACCGCGACCTCGTCCAACCCCGTCATCTCGCCGGGCGCCGGCAGGCGGCAGCGCGCCAGCAGGTTGGACAGGGTCGGCGATTCCTTTTCGAACATCACCGTGACGTTGCCGTCGAGCGCGTGCGCCGACAACCATTGCGCCACGTCGGCGGGCGCATGCCGCGGCCCGATATCCACCAGGTCGCCGGCCTGCCATGACGCCGCACCTTGCAACGGGCGCAAGGCCAGATGGAAGCAGGGGCCGCCCAGGCTGCCGGCATTGAGTAGTCGCCGTTCCGCCAGTTGCCATGGCTGATAACGCGGTGGCTGCCAATCCGGCAGGTCGCGCACATCGCACAGCGCGGCCAGGTGGTGTTGCCAGTGGCGCAGCGCGGCGGCGTCCTCATCGTCCACTTCCACCGGATCGAACAGCGCCTGCGCGCCGCTGGCCCGCAGCCAGCGCTGCAGTTGGCGGCCAAAGCCGCAAAACTCGTCGTAGTCGCTGTCGCCCAGCGCCAGCAGGCCATAGCGCACGCCGTGCAGATCCGCCGCGTTCGCCATCGCCTGGCGCGCGAAGGCGACGGCCATGTCCGGCGGCTCGCCATCACCCGTGGTGCTGACCACGAACAGCGCGCGCGAGGTATCGCGCAGAGTCGCCAGGGTCGATGCGTCGATCGCATCAACGCGCGACGGCACGCCGGCGGTTTGCAGGCTCTGCCAGGTTTGCCGCGCCAGCTGCTCGGCCAGGCCGGTCTGGCTGGCGTAGAACACGCGCACCGGATCCGCCACCGCTGACACCGGCGCCGCAGCGGTTTGCGATGCTGGGGTCGCCGATGCGGTTTCACCGTTTTCGGCCGGTCCGCGGCGGTGACGAAACCAGCCCACCAGCACCATCCAGCTGCCCAGCAGCCCAGCCGCGGCCAGCCAGCAGCGGCGGCCCGGATCGTGCCATTGCAGCGCTTCGACGCGGCAGTACCACAGCAGCGCGGCGAGCAAGCCGAACGTCGTCAGCAACATGCCGTTGCTGACGGCGGCGAGCCGGCCGAACGTATCGCGATCGCGTTTCATCGGCGCACCGCCGCAGCGAATGCCGGCGACATCCGCTGCGCGAAACCGTCCGGCGTGCGCACGATCATCAGCACGGCCAGCCCGCGCGCCCGCGCATACGCCATGCCCTTGTCCGCGCCCATCACGCTGAGCGTGGTGCCCAGCGGATCGGCCTGCATGCAGTCGTCCGCCAGCACGCTCACCGAAGCCACTTCGTGCGGCACCGGGTAGCCGCTGCGCGGGTCGATGTGGTGCGAGTAGTAGCGGCCGCCGTCCTCGAACACGTGGCGGTAGTCGCCCGAGGTGGCGATGGCGTGCTCGTCCAGTGCGACGGTGTCGATCAGCTCATCCGCATCGACCACCGCGCCGGCGGCCGCATCCGGCCGCTCGATGCCCACTCGCCACACGCTGCCGTCTGGCTTGCGTCCGTGCGCCCGCAGCTCGCCGCCCACCTCCACCAGATACGCCTGCACGCCCATCCGCTGCAGGTAGCGCGCCACCTGATCCACCCCATAGCCCTTGGCCACCGCGGACAGATCCAGAGATACGCCGCCCGGCTGCCGCACGCGGCGGGTGGCGGGATCGACCTGCACTTTCCACCAGCCCACCCGCGAGCGCGCCGCCGCGATCGCCTGCGCCGTGGGCGGCCGGCGCGGGCGCTGGTCGGGGCCGAAACCCCACAGGTTCACCAGCGGCCCCGCGGTAGGGTCGTAAGCACCATCGCTGTCCTTCGCCAGTTGCAGCGCATGCCGCAGCACGGTGAAGAATTCCGGTGGCAATTGCTGCCAGCTGCCGGCGGGCGCGCGGTTGAAGCGCGACAGGTCGGAGTCCGGCTTGTACGTGCTCATCTGGCCGTCCACCCGATCCAGCTCGGCCTGGATGCCTTGCTGCAGCATGTCTGCGGTGTGCTTCGGCGACAGCTCCGCCAGCACCGACCAGGTGGTGCCCATGGTGCGTCCATGCAGGCGCTGCAGCTCGACTGCTGCGACGGGCGCGGCGGCGGTGCACCACATCAGTACGGCGAGGAAAACCAGGCAGGCAGGCAGACGGCACCGCATCATCGATTACTCGGGCAAGACCTCGAGCGTGGCGGTGTACGACAGCCGACGCTTGCTGGCCTGCTTCACGTCGGCCTTGTCATCCTGCGTGGCCGCGTTGACCCAATACATACCCGGGTGCGGCCAGGTCAGCGTGAACCGGCCGTCCGCGCCGGTCTGCGCGGTCATCTCCTCCTGCGCATTGCGGTAGCGGGTAGCGCCGGCGATGGCGCTGACCTTGAGGCCCGCGGCCGGCTTGCCATCCAGCAGCAGCTGGAACGTGGCCGGCTCGCCTTCCACCAGGTCGGTGACGCCGGAACCCGGCACCAGTTCCAGCCCCTGCCCGCTGGGCTTCAGCGCGGTGGCGTTGGGCTTGCCGTTGGTGACGAAAGTTTCCACGCGGCTGCTGGAGGCGGTGACCTCGACGTCCTTCGCACCCGCGGGAATCGCCGTGGCCAGTTCAGCGGCATCGCCGCGCCAGCGCTTCTTCTGGCCGTTCAACTCATAACGGGCGAACAGGCCCCGGTTCACCAGCGCCAGCTTGTAGGTGCCTTGCTGGCTCAGCTCGACGTCGAACACGCTGCGGTATTTGCCGGTGACCGCGTTCTGCGGTTTGGCCGTCTGGCCGTCCGGCGCGGTGATCACCAGTTGCTCCAGTGGCGCTGGATGGTGATCGGGGAAAAACAGGTCGTTGGAGATCGCCGCATCCACCGTCACCCACGGGTCGGCGCCAGCCACGTTGGTGGCCGAAGGCACCATCCACATCTTGTGTGCCTGGGCGGCCAGTGGCATGGCGATGGCGGCGGCAAGGACGATCCACTTCAGTGTGCGCTTGTGCATGTTCGCTCCGGGGTTCGGCATGTTCTAGGGATTGATGTCGAGGCTGACGGCGCCGAGTTCGCTGCTGCCTTGCGCGCTCAGGTGCTGCGTGGCGCTGACCGGCCAGGTGAACGGCAGGCGCACCACTTCGCGGCCGCCGACCTCGCGCGCGGCCTCGACCACCAGCGTGTAATCGCCCGGCGCCAACGTGCCCAGAGGCGCCTGGCCATCGACGAACGTCAGCTGGTACTGCCCGGTCGGCCGGGTGGCGCCGGACACGCCATCGACCGGCAACGACAGCTCGCGGCCACCGCGTCGCCACCATTGGCGCAGGTCGGGCAGCCACTTGGTGCCGGCGCCTTCCTTGCTGTCTTTCTGCGCGTACCACGCGGCGAGCTGGGCGGCCACGCTGCGGTCGGCGCGCTCGATCCAGATGGCGGCGTAGGGCCGGTGATACTCGGCCACCTTCTGCTCCGGAAGCTGCACGGTAAGGTCCAGTTCGGCAGCCGCCAGCGGCGCGGCCAGCAACAGGGCGAGGGTGCAACACAGCAAACGACGCATGGGCGTGGGCCTCGTCAGTGAATGAAAATCAGCACCAGCAGGGCGGGCAGCACCAGCCCCAGCGCCACCAGCGGCCAGGTGGATGCGCGGCGCGCGGCATGGAACTTCAGCAGGAACAGCCCGGTGATCGAAAACACCAGGCAGGCCAGCGCGAACACATCGATGAACCAGCCCCACACCGGCCCCGCGTTGCGACCCTTGTGCAGATCGTTGAGGTAAGCCACCGCGCCGCGACGGGTCACCTCGTATTCCACCTCGCCACTGACGCGGTCGATGCTGAGCCAGCCATCGCCGCCGGGGCGTGGCAGCGACAGATAGATCTCGTCCGCCGACCATTCGCCCGCGCGGCCGGCGACACGGGCCGACAGGTTTTCATCCAGCCAGTCGGCCACCGCGCCCGGAAGCGGCGCCGCCTTGCGCGCATCCTCACCCGCCACCATCGCCCGCAGCGCCGGCGGCAACGTCACCGCGCGGTCGACGACCTTGGGCGTAGCCTCGATCTGCCGCGCGTGATTCAGGGTGATGCCGGTCAGCGCGAACAGCAGCAGCCCAATCAGGCACAGCGCCGAGCTGATCCAGTGCCATTGATAGAGCTGCCGCATCCAGAAGGCGCGGCGGTGCAATGCCGCGGGTTGTTGTGGGGATAAGGAAGTTGCCATCGACGCCTGCGACCCGCAGCCCTTTCCGCAGCAACAAGGCCACGGAAAGCGGGTTGTATTCCGACCAAAACGCGGCGACAACGAAGGGCCACGCGACTGGGGACGATTAGACTCTAAATAAGAATCAATCGCAACAATGTCGTACGCTTGGCCGACTCAAAAGTGCTCTATCACGACGAGCTGCACAGCAGCGCCAACATGACGTGCGGCTGGATGGACGCGCGGCAATGCCCGCAGCCATTGCTCACGGCGCTCCATATCAATGAGGTGGTTGCGAGACTGGCCGGGCGATCCCAACGCCAGCGACCCGGAGCCTGTCAGCGATCATCCCGGGTCCAGATGGCGCCGTCTTCCTCGCGCACGGGGAAACTGGCGATCGGCTCGTAGGCCGGGGGTTTGGTGACCGCGCCGGTACGCACGTCGAAGCGCGCGCCGTGGCGCGGGCATTCCACTTCGAAGCCGAACACCTCGCCGCCGGCAAGGTCGCCGCCATCGTGGGTGCAGGTGTCTTCGATGGCGTACAGCGCGCCATCGATGTTGTACACGGCGATCGGGGTGTCGCCGTCCCATACGACCTTGTATTCGCCCGGCAGGAAATCGCTGCGCGTGCCGACACGGACCCAATCGTGCACGTCCCAGCCGTTCACGCCGCGACCTTCGGGAGCTGCTTCACCAGCACTTCGAAACGCAGGTCGTCGCGGCGCGGGATGCCGAAACGCTCGTCGCCGTAGGGAAACGGTTCGAACTGGCCGGTGCGCCGGTAACCGCGGCGGCCGTACCAGGCGATGAGTTCATCGCGCTGCACGATCACCGTCATGCGCAGCATGGCGCAGCCCCAGGTTTCGCCCACGATGCGCTCGGCCTCGGCCAGCACGCATTTGCCCAGGCCCGCGCCCTGCGCCAGCGGGTCGACGGCGAACATGCCGAAATAACCGCTGTCGCCGCGATGTTCCAGTTGGCAGCAGGCGGTCAGTTTGCCATCGCGTTCGGCCAGCAGCAGTTGGCTGTGCGGCCCGGCGATCAATGCCAGCACGTCATCGACATTCGTTCGCCGGCCGTCGAGCAGGTTCGATTCGGTGGTCCAGCCGCGCAGCCCCGATTCGCCGCGATAGGCGGATTCCACCAGGTCGACGATGGCGGGGGCATCGGCGGCGCGCGCCGTGCGAAAGGTCAGGTCATCAGGTTCGGTCATGCCGCGGATGATAATGCGCGACCGCGTCCCGTCACCATGATCTGCGGCAGGCCGCATGGGCTCGGACGCTTCCGGCACTTGGCTGAAGAACGGCAAACCATCAGGCCGGTCGCGTATCCGCCCTGCCGCCCTCGTACACCTTCAGGTGCGCGTAGACCACCGCCAGTAGCGACGGCGCGGCCTGCTGCGGATCGGCACGCGCCAACATGTCACCGATGACGTGGTCGGCCTCGATCGCATGGCCGTGCTGCAGGTCGCGCAGCATCGACGCAGTGAGGGTTGAACCGGGTTCGGTGAGTACGCCGCGGGCGCGTTGCAGGATGGCCTCGCCCGGCGCGTGGCCGGCACGTTCCGCCACCGCGCGGCATTCCTCCAGCAGCGCCAGCGTCGCCGCGGTGCCGCCGGGCGCGGCGACGATATCGCCGACCGGGCCGCGCATCAGGCAGGTGATGCCGGCCAAAGACGCCAGGAACACCCACTTGTCCCACATGTCCTGCAGCACCGTCTGGCTGGGGCGCGCATCGAAGCCGGCATCGGAGAGCTCGCGGGTGATCCGCTGCATGCGCTCGGACGCGCCGCCGTCACGCTCGCCGAAGGTGAGGCTGTGCGACTGGTTGAGGTGCCGTACGCCACCGCGCTCGTCCAGGGTTGCGGCGATGATGCACTGCCCGCCCAGCACACGCGGCGCGCCGAAACGCGCATCCAGCAGATCGAGCTGGCGCATGCCGTTGAGCAGCGGCAGGATCGCGGTACCCGGCCGCACCGCCGGCGCGATATCGGCCATCGCCTGTTCCAGGCTGTAGGCCTTGCAGCTGAGCAGGATCAGGTCGTACGGCTCGCACAAATCCTTCGCCAATACGGTCGGCGGCGCCGGCAGGTGCGCATCGCCGGCCGCGCTGTGGATCGCCAGGCCATGCTGAGCCAGTTGCGCCGCACGGCGCTCGCGTACCAGGAAGGTGACGTCGCGTCCGTGCTGCAGCAGACGCCCGCCGAAATAGCCGCCGGTGGCACCGGCCCCAACAACCAGAATACGCATGGCTCAGACTCCGGGGAGATTGCGGTCGATTCACGCCTGTGACCGATCAAAAGACATCTCCCGGATCAACGGCGAGACGTTGGCGATTTGAATGCCGGCCGCGGCATGACCAATGACAAACGAATTGCACCGGGATGTAAGGCAAATCGAATATGAAGACTGCGAAACAAGCCCGAGAATAACCGCTCGGCGAGAGCGCCGAACCTGCGGGCTTTGGTCGTCCGTCCTTTCACGCGAATCGAATCGGCGATTCCTGCGGACGGCCTCAAGAGTTTTCCCTTGGCGCCGATGAAATTGATGTGGGAGATACCGTTCAAAGCCAAGCGACGAACTGGCCTCCCCAAACCGTAAAAAATGAGATGCGCGTCACACTTAATGACTCGCAACTTTTATTTACCTCGGAAAATCACGTTTTAGCCCATTTCTTGCAAATGGTTTTAAAACACCTGGCGTAGGCTTTTCATGCGCCGCAACGTTGCCTACAGGGGAAAACAAACATGCAAACCACCACCCGCTTTACGCGTTCCACCGTGGCCGCGGCATTGGCCGTGGCATTCGCTGCGGTCAGCAGCGCGGCTGTCGCCGCTGAGACGGCAAACATGAACGTGACCGCCACCGTCGTCGCCAGTTGCACCATCGCCGTTTCCACGGATCTCGCCTTCGGCGATTACGACCCGATCGTCGTCAACAAGACTACCCCTAAGGACGTGGATGGCGGGATCGACACGACCTGTTCCAACGGGTCGACTCCCGTGATCACGTTGAGCCTGGGCGACAATGCCGCTGGCGCGGTCCGGAACATGTCCGACGGGACCAATGACCTGTCCTATGAAATCTACACGGAGAATACGTATACCACCGTGTGGGATAACACGACTGGCCTTACCTTGCCTGCCGGCACCGGTGTGCTGGTTACCACCCCCGTGTACGGGCGGATCGCCGCGGGTCAAAACGTCCCCGTGGGCGCCTACTCCGACGTCGTGGTTGCCACTGTCACCTTCTGATGATGATGACATCGCTACTCCGCCAAGCCGCTTGCGGCTTGGCATTTTTTCTCCTGGGAGCGGGGATGGCCTCAGCCGGTTCGTTCCAGGTGAGCCCGATCAACCCCACGCTCTCGGTGAGCAAGCTGGTGAGCGCGCTGACGGTGCGCAACACGGGGGCGAGCCCCGTCGTCATACAATTGGAGGCCTTGACCTGGTCGCAGCCAGGCGGCAAGGACACCTATCTTCCCGCACCGGAGATCCTAGCCACCCCTCCGATCTTCACTATTCCCGCTGGCGGTAGCCAGACCATCCGGGTTGGTTCGCGAATGCCTCCGGATGCCCGTGGCGAGCGCGCCTACCGGTTGTTCTTGCGCGAGATCCCACCGCCGCCCAAGCCCGGCTTCAATGGCCTGCAGATGGCTTTGCAAGTCAGCCTGCCGCTATTCGTGCTGCCCACGATGCCAGCCACCTCACAGTTGCAGTGGCGTGCCATCCGCACGGTGGACGGCCATATCCGGATCAGTGCGACCAATGCGGGCCAGGCGCATGCCCACCTGAGCGGATTCAAGCTGTCCGCCGCGGGCGCCAAGCCTTTGACCATGCCGAGCACCCCCGTCTATGTGCTTCCCGGCGCATCGCACGAGTGGCTGGTCGACGCCAATGTGGCAAGCGGCACCAGCTTGCAGCTCGTGGCTCAGGATGATGCCCGCACGGTGCAGGCCGAGCTGGTCGTGGCCGACCGCTAGCGCCGTGACCGGGGCGCGCGCATGGATCGGGGACCGAGACGAGCCTTCAGCGGACGGGCAATGACCGGCTGGTGGCCCGCCAGCGCCGGTTTCCATGCGTGCCCACTCGCCGTCCGTCGTCACGTGCCGCGGGCGCCGCCGCGCCGCCCCTGCCGCCCGTGCCGCCGCAGCGCGGCCCTCGTCGGCGCGGCGTTGCTGCTGATGGCATCCGATCCGCTCCAAGCGGCGGAGGTACGTACCGTCCGGGTCGGCCTGGACGCAGACCACTCCCGGCTGGTGCTGGTATCCGATCAATCCATCCGCGCCCGGATGACGCGCGATGTGGCCACCGGCGCACTGCTCATCGATCTGGATGGCGTGGACAACAGCCCGGCGCTGGCCGGGTTGCTCAAAGCGGTAGGCACCAACAACCCCTTCATCGCCGGCGTCAGGCTTTGCCCGACGGATACCGGCACGCGCCTCGAACTGGCCACGCCGGCCGCCGTCACCCCGCGACTCTTGCAGCTGCGGCCGGACGGCCACCATGCCAATCGCCTGGTCATCGACCTGTACCCGGGCTCCGGGGGATGGCCGCCGAAGTACGCGTCGCCCGCGCAACGCCAGGCCACCCCGGCATGCGTCCCCACGCCGGCGCACGATCAACCGGAAGCGTCGCCCGAGCATGGTCATGCGACAACCGCCTCAATGACAGGCGACCCCGGTGCGCATATCAGCACGGTGGGCGTCGCCATCGCCGCCGACCGCTTGCGGCTGGTGTTCGAATCGGACCGTGTGCTGAAGGCCGGCATCGCTCAACCCACGGAATCGGGCGGCCCACTTTCCATTGACCTGGGGCGCGTGGAGACGACCGCCGCCTTGACGAGCCTGCCCGGCAAGATCGCCGACAATCCGCTCCTGACCGCCGTCCGGCTTCGCCACGACGGCGACCACACGTGGCTGGAACTGCTGGCACCTTCACCCGTGACGCCACAGGTCTTTCACATCGCCCCGGTCAATGGCCACGGCGACCGGCTCGTGGTGGATATCGTTCCGAACACATTGATGACCACCCCGCCAATGGAGGTGGCGCCGATTGCAGCGATGCCGGCGGTGACGGCGACGCCCGCGCCTGTCCCGACCAGCCCGCCGCCCGTGGCCGGCCCGGCGACCACCGACGCGCTGACGGAGGCCTGGCTGGAGGTCCACGTCAACGGCACGCCCGCCGACACAGTGCTGGTGTTGCGCGATAGCGCAGGCCGCGTGCTGGTGCGCGCGGCGGATTTGCAGCGCTGGCGCATCCGGGCCATTGCGGTGGACGCGGTAACCCGTGACGGCGACGACTTCTGGCCGTTGTCCGCCATTCCTAGGTTGAGGTACCACGTCGACAGCAGCCAGGGCACGCTGCTGCTCGATGTTCCGGCGGCGCTGTTCGCCGATACGCGCTTCAGCGGCGTATCGCGGGCGGCGGATACGGCGACGCCCCCGCCACCGGGTGGTTACCTCAACTACGACCTGTTCGCCGGCCGCAGCTCCCACGGATCGTCAAACGCCAGCGCCCTCGTGGAAACCGGGGTATTCGGCCGTTGGGGGAGCGGCTCCAACACGTGGCTCATGCGCGATATCGATGGCGACCGTCGCGGCACCCGCCTGGACACCACCTGGACTTACGACCGCCCGGCGGACATGACCAGCCTGCGCTTCGGCGACGTGATCAGTGCGCCCAGCAGTTGGGGCCGCGGCGTGCGTTTCGGCGGCGTGCAGTGGGGTACGAATTTCGCCACCCAGCCCGGTTTCATCAGCTTTCCGCTGCCCACGCTGGGCGGCGTGGCCGCTGAACCGTCGACCGTGGATTTCTACGTGAACAATGTCTTGCGACTGCGGCGCGACGTGCCCAGCGGGCCGTTCACCATCCAGGATCTTCCCATCGTCACCGGCCAGGGCGACATTCGCATGGTGGTGCGCGACATGCTCGGGCGCGAACAGGTGGTGACGCAGCCGTTCTACGCCAGCGGCGGCCTGCTGGCGCCGGGCCTGCGCGATTACTCTTACGAGCTGGGCTTCGAGCGCGAGAACTATGGCCTGGCCAGCAACGATTATGGACGGCTGGTGGCCGCCGCCACCGAGCGGCGCGGTTTCTCCGACAGCTTCACCGGCGAACTGCACGTCGAGGCCACACGTGATCAGCAGACCTTGGGCATCGGCAGCACCGTGTTGCTTGGCAACGTCGGCGTGCTGACGGCCTCGGTTGCAGGCAGCCACGATGCGGCAGGCACCGGGGCGCTGATGGAACTGGGCATCCAGCATCAATCGCGCTACTTCAGCTACGGTGCGCGCACCCGGCTGACCACTGACGGTTTCGTGCAGTTGGGCTACTTACCTGCGTCACGCCCTCCGCGGCAAACCTCCAGCGCCTTCATCAGCACGAGCGTTGGCCGCTTCGGCTCGCTGGGCCTGAATTACACGCACCAGGATTTCCGTGGCCAGGACGACGTCGAACTGGTGGGTGTGAATTACAGCCGCTCGGTCGGCTGGCTGGGCTACCTGTCGGTGTCTGCACTGCAGTTCCTCGGGGGCGATCCTTCGCCGCTGTTGTCCCTCACCCTCACCGTGCCGCTTGGCGCGGCCGACAGCGCCAGCTTCAACGGCCAGACCCATGCAGGCAACGCGCACGGCACCGTGCAATACCAGCACAGCCTGCCGGTGGGCACCGGCGTGGGTTATCGCCTGCAGGCAGGGCTTGGCGCGAACGATCCACGCCAGGCCGACCTCAGCCTGCAGAACGACGTGGGCACCTACGCGTTCGGTGTGGCATCGACGCGGAATGGCCAGGCTTACCAGGCGTCGGTCCGCGGCGGCGTGGCGCTGCTGGGCGGCAAGGTGTTCCCCAGCCGCCACATCGACGGCAGCTTTGCGGTGGTGCAGGTACCGGGTTTCGCCGATGTGCGCGTGTATGCCGACAATCAGGTCGTCGGCACCACCGACCGCGATGGTTACGCGCTGGTACCGCGCTTGCGCCCCTATCAGAAGAATCCCATCCGCATCGAGCAGGCCGACCTGCCGATGGATGCGCAGATCAAGGGGCTGCAACTCGATGCGGTGCCGTATTACCAGAGCGCGCTGGCGCTGACTTTTCAGGTCACGCGTTCGCGCGGCGCGGTCGCCGTCATCAAGCTCGCTGACGGCAGTGATCTGCCGGCGGGCGCCGAAGTGGCCGTGGACGACAACGCGACGGCTTTTCCGGTCGGCCTGCGCGGCGAGGTCTACCTGACTGGACTGGCGGAAACCAGCCATCTGCATGCCACCTGGAACGGGCAACATTGCGACATGACGATAAGCTTTCCCGACACCCAAGACCCGCTGCCCCACTTGGGGCCGATCATTTGCCACGGGATCGATCCATGAGTCGTCCATCGCGCAACCTGGCTGTACGTTGCACCACCCGCCAGTGGCTGGCGTGCCTGCTGGGCGCGGCGGGCCTGCTGGCGATGGCGCCGCTCCACGCGGCAACCTGCAACTTGAGCGTGCAACCGCTGAATTTCGGCAACTACGATTTTCAGAGCAGCCAGGACCTGGAAAGCGTCGGCCACGTCATCGTGACGTGCGATGTCAGCACCAGCTTCACCATCGCACTGAGTCCCGGCGGCGGCACCTACGCGGCGCGCAGCATGCAGAACGGCGTGCACCGGCTCGCCTACAACCTCTATACCGACCCCACGCAAACCATGGTCTGGGGGGATGGCAGCGGCGGCAGCACGGTGGTCGGCGACAGCGGTACGCAGGTGGACCGGACCGTGTATGGAAATGCGCCGGCCGGACAGAATCCCTACATCGGCATCTACAGCGACGCAATCACGGTGACGCTGACGTTCTGATCGATGCTCACCGCGATGCGATACGTTCGATGACGACGAGCGTGATCTTTCACCTTCCCTCGGCGCCCACGCAGACAGACTGGCTCGAGCATCCTTGCGCGAGGCGTTCATGCCGGAAGGTCCCTCCATCGTCATCCTGCGCGAGGAAGCGGCCGGCTTTGTCGGTCAGCGCATCCTCAGCGCGGAAGGCAACGCGAAGATCGACATGACGCGTCTGCCGGGCAAGCGCATCGAAAGCCTGCGCAGCTTCGGCAAGCAGACGCTGATCGAGCTGCCCGACGTCGCCATCCGCATCCACCTGCTGATGTTCGGCAGTTACCGCATCAACGAACGCAAGGATGCCGCACCGCGGCTGAGCCTGGGCTTCGACCACGGCGAGCTGAACTTCTACACCTGCTCGGTGCGATTGCTGGACGGCGACCTGGATGAGCTCTACGACTGGCGCGGCGACGTGATGTCGGATGTGTGGGATCCCGCGCTGGCCCGGCGCAAGTTGCGGGCGATGCCCGACACGCTGGTCTGCGATGCGTTGCTGGATCAGAACGTGTTCGCCGGCGTGGGCAACATCATCAAGAACGAGGTGCTGTACCGCAGCCGGGTCCATCCGCTGTCCACTTTGGGCGCGCTGCCGCCCCGCAAGCTCGGTGAACTGGTGAAGCAGGCGCGCGCATACAGCTTCGAGTTCCTGGACTGGAAGAAGGCGTACGTGTTGCGCAAGCATTGGCTGGTGCACAACAAGG
>Ga0164242_10003511_pt1 | contig 17870 bp, 17 predicted proteins | sample OricomgcompostMG_FD_108783 | JGI IMG/M metagenome (GOLD analysis project Ga0164242, IMG submission 108783) | Miracle-Growth compost microbial communities from Emeryville, California, USA - Original compost - Miracle growth compost (MG) ... | reverse complement strand
TCGAGAGCGGTCAAAGACTCGGTGATCTGGGTGCCGCCGAGCAGTTCGGCAAGAGTGTGTGCTTCATCCTCGCTAAGGCGGAGTGAGACCTTTGTGACGTCAGATCCGTCCTCATCGTCGGAGAATGTAATGAGGTCGCTGTGCCCTGAGCGGTGCGCGATGACGCCGACCTTGCCGCCGTCATCTGTGATGAATGTGTGCAGAACACCCACTCCAGGGAGTTTGACCCGCCGAACATCAACCATGGTGTGAGACTCCCGTATTGTCGGTTGTTTGGGCGATCTATCCAGTCTATCGGGCGCGCGTTGCCGCTCGCCGGTCGTTCGCCTGCAGCGTGTGCGCATCCGCCGCCCGACATCAGCACGGTGCGTTCCAATCCCGTTTCAGTGTTTCTGCCCACTTGAAGTGGGCAAAAACACTGAAACGGGATTGGAAACGGATTCGGGCCGAGAACGGGGTCGGGAACGGGTCCGGGAACGGGAACGGGGTCGGGATTGGAAACGGATTCGGGTCGAGAACGGGCTCGGGGCCGAACCGAACTCGGTTCCCGGGCGTCGCCGAATCCGGCAGGGTCTGGCCAGCGTTGCTCGGCCCTCCCCTGCTGACATTCCCGGCGGTTCTCCACAGATTCAGAAGATGTGGCCACCGCTGAAACACGCAGCCGCGAAGCTGGACGCATGCCGTTTCCGGAACAGCCGCGTTCTGCCGTCCAAGACCTCGTGCTCGCACGCGACGCATCCACTGAGGGCCTTACGGCTGCCGTACGTTCAGCGACCAAATCGGGAGCCCTCGCACGTATTCGTCGTGGTTCGTATCTCGACGCGAAAACGCTCGAGGGTTTGGGGGCGACCGAGCGATACAAGATCACCATCGCAGCTGTCATGGCTAGTCGCAAACAACCAATCGCAACCGGTATGTCGGCTGCCGCATTGCTCGACCTGCCGATCGTCGGGAAATGGCCGCACGAGGTTTTCCTACTGTCGCACACGTACAGTTCACGAAAGCGCCGTGGTGTGGTCGAGGTCGCCAGCCACGGAACGGAAGGCCTCATCGAACGAGACGGATACATACTCACCGATATCCCGGACACCCTGATACAGGTTTGTCGAAACGCGCCGTTCGTCACCGCGCTCTCAATGGTAGATGCAGCACTGCGAGTTGACCGGTTCGGGCGTCGCCCACCGATGACGACCGTCGAAAAGCTGTTGGCATGCCATTACGAGCTCCTTCCGTATTCCGGAAGCATCCGAGTGTCGCAGATTCTCGGCATGGCATCCACGCAGGCGGAATCGACACTTGAGACGATCAGCCGCGTCGTGATCGACGAATTAGGGTTCCCAGAACCGCAACTGCAATACCGGCTCTACCTGCCTGTGAGTGAACGCGAGATCTTCATGGACTTCGGATGGCCGAAATACCGCGTCGGCGGTGAGGCGGACGGACGCGGTAAGTACCTCGGCAACGACTCTGAGTCGGTATCCGATCCGGTGGCCAAGATCATCAACGAGAAGCGGCGCGACAATGAGATTCGCGGCCAAAAGTGGACCCCAGCGCACTGGGAATGGAGCGACGCGTTGAATCGGTCGCTGCTCAGGCGCATTCTGCTCGAAGCGGGCCTTCCGATCGTTCGGCGCACCCGTCGCTATCTCTGAGGCCGCAAACCGGAGCATGCACTCGCCAATTGACCCTGCTGCCGTTTCCAATCCCGTTTCAGCGTTTTTGCCCACTTGAAGTGGGCAAAAACGCTGAAACGGGATTGGAATGACAGCAACGGGGAGGTGCGATGAGCAGGGCGGTCGCCGGGAAACAGGGCAAGAGCGGGGAGCCAGGGCTCGGATGACGGGCCTGGTGAGAGGCTAACGCACCGAGATGTCGGGCGCCTCCAGCCGCACACGGTCCGCTGAGGCATCATCCGGCTGCAACTGCGACGCACGCTCCGCCTCGACGCGCTGCAGATAGAACGACACCTCGCGATCGACGCGATCATCGCTCCACCCGAGCACGCCGGCCATCAGGCGAGCCGCTACCGGAGCAGCGGAGGCGCCACGATCCCACGCTTCGATGGAGATGCGCGTTCGGCGTGCTAACACGTCATCAAGGTGCAGCGCACCCTCGTGGGAAGCCGCGTACACCACCTCGGCACCGAGATAGTCGTCAGCGCCTGGTAGCGGATCGGCCAGCTCCGGCCGCTTCCTGATCAGCTCGAGCAGATCATCCGTCAGCGTTCCATAGCGATTGAGCAAGTGCTCGATCCGCGTGACGTGCAACCCGCTTCGGGCGGCGATTTTCGCCCGCTTGTTCCACGCCGCCTGGTACCCCTCAGCACCGACGAGCGCGATCTCCTGGGTCGTCGAGGCAGGAACCTTCTCGTCAAGCGCGTCGACCGCGGCATCGATCGCATCCTTGGCCATCACCCGATACGTCGTCCATTTTCCACCTGCGATCACGACGAGTCCTGGAACCGAGTGTGCAACGATGTGCTCCCGCGAGAGTTTGGATGTCTCCTCGGACTCGCCGGCGAGCAACGGCCGCAACCCGGCGTACACCCCTTCGACGTCCTCACGGGTCAGCGGAACCGCGAGCACGGCGTTGACGTGCGCAAGCAGGTAGTCGATGTCGGCGGCGGTGGCGGCAGGATGCGCCTTGTCGAGCGTCCACTCCGTGTCGGTTGTGCCGATCAGCCAGTGCCGCCCCCATGGGATGACGAACAGAACGCTCTTCTCGGTGCGCAGGATCATGCCCATCTTCGACTGGAATCGGTCCCGAGGCACGACCAGGTGGATGCCCTTCGACGCGCGCACCTTGAACTGTCCCCGCTCGCCGACCATCGACTGGGTGTCGTCTGTCCAAACACCCGTGGCGTTCACCACCTGCTTGGCGCGGATCTCAAACCGATCGTCGGTCTGCAGATCGACGGCGCGCACACCGACGACTCGCTCCCCCACCTTCAGGAAACCTTCGACTCGAACTCGATTGGCCACATGCGCGCCATAGTGTGCGGCGGTACGCGCCAGATTTGCGACGTAACGCGCATCGTCGACCTGCGCGTCGTAATAAGTGAGCCCTCCGACGAACGCGTCGTTCGCCAGGCTCGGGATGACACGTTGCACCTGCCGCTTCGACAAATGGCGGTGATGCGGCACCCCAGGCGGCCGCAATCCGGTGTACGAGAACACGTCGTACAGAAGCATGCCTGCACCGACATATAGCCGCTCGATGATCGGTTTGGTCAGTGGATACAGAAAACGCACCGGCTTCACCAGGTGTGGCGCAATGCGCTGAAGCAGCAGTCCGCGCTCGATCAGAGCCTCGCGCACCAGCCGGAAGTCGAGCTGCTCCAGGTATCGGATGCCTCCGTGCACGAGCTTAGAGGACCGAGACGACGTGCCTGATGCCCAGTCGCGCTGCTCGACGAGGCCGACGCTAAGACCGCGAGTGACAGCATCCACCGCGCTGCCGGTTCCGACGATCCCGCCGCCGACGACGAGCACATCGAGTTCGACCGTCTTCAGTGCCTGGATCGACGCGTCGCGTTCGGCCGGCCCAAGCTTGGACGGGTATGAAACGGGTTCACTCTTCGCCATAAGGTCTTCGACTCTCCGATTCGGCCGACTCACCCGGTCGACACATTTAGTTGACGCGGTACGGCGCGACGATCACCTCGACGCGCTGGAACTCCTTCAAATCCGAGTAGCCGGTCGTGGCCATGGAACGCCGCAACGCGCCGACCAGGTTAGATGTTCCGTCAGAAACCGGTGCTGGCCCGTACAGAATCGCCTCGAGCGGCGCGACCTGTCCGACCTGCACCCGGTTGCCGCGCGGCAGTTGCGGGTGGTGCGCTTCTGCACCCCAGTGCATACCACCGCCTGGTGCATCCGTTGCGCGAGCGAACGTCGTGCCGAGCATGACAGCATCGGCGCCGCACGCGATCGCCTTCACGATGTCGCCCGATGAGCCGAGCCCGCCATCCGCGATGACGTGCACGTAGCGGCCGCCTGACTCGTCCATGTAGTCACGGCGCGCGCCCGCGACGTCTGCGACGGCTGTTGCCATCGGCGCATGGATGCCGAGGGTCGCGCGGGTGGTGGATGCTGCGCCGCCGCCGAATCCGACCAGCACACCTGCTGCACCCGTGCGCATCAGGTGCAGTGCAGCCGTGTATGTGGCAGCGCCGCCGACGATGACGGGCACGTCGAGTTCATAGATGAACTTCTTGAGGTTCAGCGGTTCCTGATTCTTCGACACGTGCTCGGCCGAAACCGTTGTGCCGCGGATGACGAACAGGTCGACGCCTGCAGCGACGACGGTTTCGTAGAACTCTTGGGTGCGTTGAGGCGACAGTGCGCCAGCGACGGTGACACCGCCAGCGCGCACCTCTGCCAGGCGCTGGCTGATCAGCTCAGCTTTGATCGGCTCGGAGTAGATCTCCTGCATGCGGGCCGTCGCCTTGTCGGCCGGCAGCGCGCGAATCTCGGCAAGCAGCGGCTCTGGGTCTTCGTAGCGGGTCCAGACGCCCTCGAGATCGAGTACGCCGAGCCCGCCGAGCTGGCCCATCATGATCGCGGTCGTCGGCGAGACAACGGAGTCCATCGGGGCGGCCAGGAACGGGATATCGAACTGGTACGCGTCGATCGACCAGGTCACAGACACGTCTTCTGGATCGCGGGTGCGGCGGCTGGGCACGATCGCGATGTCGTCGAATGCGTAGACGCGGCGAGCGCGTTTGGCACGGCCGATTTCAATTTCCATGGTCACCGCTCCAGCCTAGCCGCCCGCTCAGACCCAGCGTCCTGAGGTCGTTCCGATCGCATCCGGGGCACACCCTGGCAGACTCGAACGATGGACGTGCATGCAGACACCATCGAAAAGCTCCGTACCCGCACGAGTGAAAAGTGGTCTGTGTACCCGCCGGACGTGCTTCCCCTGTTCGTTGCCGAAATGGATTATCCGCTGGCGCAACCGATCGCAGACGCGCTGCACGCCGCAATCAGTCGTTCCGACACGGGCTACGGCGGCACTGTGCACGGCGACCTTGCGCCCGCGTTCACGCGGTTCGCCCAGCGCAGGTGGGGATGGGACGTGCAGCCGGAGTGGGTTTCATCGACAACGGACGTGAGTGTGGTCATCGTCGAATCGCTCCGGCTTGCCATCGCGCCTGGCGACGGCGTCATCATTACACCGCCCATCTACTCTCCGTTCTTCGATCTGATCCCCGAGGCCGGCGGCCAGGTCGTGGAAGTCCCGCTTGTCGATGACGGTGCGAGCTGGACACTCGATCTCGACGGCATTGAGGCAGCGCTTGTCTCAGGCGCACGCGCGGTGTTGCTCTGTAACCCGCACAACCCGCTTGGCCATGTGCATCCAGCGGATCAACTCGCCCGTCTCGCCGAACTCGCGGCCGAATACGATGCAACGGTCATCAGCGACGAGATTCATGCGCCGCTGACCCATCCAGGTGCAACGTTCACTCCTTTCCTGAGCGTGTCGGATGCCGCCAGGCAACATGGCATCGCCGCCCATTCGGCCAGCAAAGCGTGGAATCTGGCCGGGCTGAAGTGCGCTCTGTTCGTGACGGCAAGTCAGCGGATGCACGATCTGCTCGAACGGTTGCCAGAGGAAGTGCACTTTCGCACCAGCCTGCTTGGCCGTATCGCAAGCGCTGCAGCATTCACCGACGGTGACCGGTGGTTGGACGGCGCGATCGCGAGCATCCATTCCAACAGCGAACTCCTCGCGCAGCTGCTGCACGACCGCCTGCCAGAGGTCGGCTACCGACCGCCGGCCGCCAGCTATCTCGCCTGGCTTGACCTGCGAGCGCTCGGCTGGGGCGACGACCCGGCTGCCCGCATCCTGGAGTCGGGACGAGTTGCGCTGAATGCCGGTCTGGATTTCGGCCCTCAGGGTGCAGGGCACGTGCGGCTGAACTTCGCGTGCTCACCCGAGATGCTCACAGCTGCCATCGATCGGATCGTTGGTGCCGCGTCGAGCCGATGACCGGGAAGAACGCGGCACCGGTCAACGCGTGAGCGAGACCAGGATTCGGTCAGCCGTGCGGTTGAAGCGATCGACGTCGTCGAAAGCGCGTGCCACGAGCATTGCGCCCTCGATTGCGCCGATCAGCGTTGAGGCAGCATCCGAAGCGTTTTCGGTAGGCCGCAGCGAGCCGTCGGAGGATCCCTGCTCGAGCACAGCTGTCAACCAGCTCTCGTTGTGCTCAAAGAAGGCGATCACGGCGGTGCGCATCGGCTCGGGCAGCGTCAGATAGTCTGCAGCGAGCATCCCACACAAGCACATGCGGTGCTGCCGCAATACTTCTGCGTAGAGCTCTGTGTAGCCGGTGAGCTTGAATGCGGCATCCGGTGCCTGGCGATCGAGCTCGTCGAGTGCAGCCTGAAAGCGGGAGGTATACCGATCGACGAGGCCGAGGCCGAGCGTCGCCTTGCTGGCGAAGTGATAGTGCAACGATGCAGTCGTCATGCCGAGTTCGCGTGCGACGTCCGCATAGCTGAACGCATTGAAACCGCGCTGCTGCACGAGCCGTTCTGCGACGTCGAGAATCCGTGTTGCTGTTGCCGTTGCCGCGCTGTCGGTCTGAGGCCCCATCGGCTCAGCATAACCAGAAAACGTCTTGTTTTTACCTACTAATAGGTAGATACTCTGTGCAAACGGATCTCCGGTTGTCACGCCCGATGCACATGCAGCGTCATGGCCGAAACGTCCGGGTGATCCGCATGAGCCTGGTGGAGGAGGTGAATGATGGATCGAGTAATGGTCGACTGCCGCTCGATGCCGAGCGACGCAAACTGTCAGGTCACGATTGCAGGCACACACGACGAGGTGATGGAACTTGCAGTGTGGCACGACGTGAATGCGCACGGGCACGTCGATGGACCCGAATTGCGGGAGGGGATCGAGCAGCAAATGACGCCCGTCGAACCCGCGATGATGTGACCCAAGATGGTCATCGCGCGCGAGCGACCCGATTCTCGTCCCAAACCGGCTCAGCCGTCTCGTAGACACGTCCGTTGGCGCCGAACACGAGATAACGGTCGAATCCGCGCGCGAACCACCTGTCGTGGGTGACGGCGATCACCGTCCCTTCGAAGCCCGCCAGACCTTCCTCCAACGCCTCGGCCGAAACGAGATCGAGGTTGTCCGTCGGTTCATCGAGAAGAAGCAAGGTCGCGCCAGAGAGTTCGAGCAACAGAATCTGAAGCCGCGCCTGCTGGCCACCCGACAGTGTCTCGAACCTCTGCTCGCTGGCGACCGACAGCCCATATCGATCGAGCGCTCTGCTCGCGGCTTCCCGAGCCATGCCATCACGGAACTCGTCGCCACGATGCAGGATCTCCAACAGAGTGCGCCCGACCAGCTCCGGATGCTCATGCGATTGCGCGAAAAACCCGGGCACGACCCGCGCGCCGAGCTTCGCGACGCCGGTGTGCGCGATGGGCTCCCCTACCTGGTCTGCGGATGCGAGGTGCCCGGCTCCCGGATCAGGATCGGTTCCGCCCGCAGCCAGCAGGCGCAAGAAGTGCGACTTGCCAGAGCCGTTGGAGCCGAGCACTGCAACGCGCTCACCGAACCAGATCTCGCTGTCGAACGGCTGCATGAGTCCGGTCAGTTCGAGGCCGACCATGTCGACGACGTGTTTTCCGGTGCGTGAGCCGGCCAGTCGCATCCGCACGTTCTGTTCGCGCGGTCGCAGCTCGGGTGGGCCGGCTTCGACGAACTTAGCGAGGCGGGTCTGTGCTGCACGGTACCGAGAGGCCATGTCGGAGTTGTACTTGGCCTTCGCTTTCATGCGAAGCACTAGTGCCTTGAGTTTGGCGTGTTCCTCGTCCCAGCGGCGGCGCAGTTCGTCGAGCCGGTTCATTCGGTTTTCGCGTGCCTGATGGTACCCGCCGAATCGGCCGCCATGAGTCCAGGCGATGTTGCCTGCTGCGCCCAGCTCGAGCGTGACGATCCGATCGGCGGCTCGCGCGAGCAGTTCACGGTCGTGCGAGACGAGCAATACGGTCTTGAGTGTTGAGCGCAGCTGGTCTTCCAGCCAGCGCTTGGCAGGAACATCCAGATAGTTGTCGGGCTCGTCGAGCACGAGAACCTGGTCGGGGCCGCGCAACAGCGCTTCGAGGACCAGGCGCTTCTGCTCGCCGCCTGAGAGGCTGCGCAATTGGCGGAATCTGGCGCGCTCATATGGAACGCCGAGTGCCTGGATGGTGCACTGATCCCAGACCACTTCTGCGTCATATCCGCCGGCGTCACCGTAGTCAGCGAGCGCCGCTGCGTAGCGCATCTGGGCCGCGGTGTGGTCGTGCTCGATGATCGCGTTCTCTGCATCGTCCACTGCCGCGGATGCTGCGCGTACGGCGGCGGGCGCCACCGACACGAGCAGGTCGTGCACGGTGCGTTCATCGCGGATGTGCCCGACGAACTGGTCCATCACACCCAGGGTGCCGTCGATGCTGACGGTCCCGGCATCCGGCGTGAGCTCACCGCGAATGATCTTCAGCAATGTGGTCTTGCCTGCGCCGTTCGCGCCGATCAGCGCCGTCGTTGTCCCTTCGCCGACACGGAACGATACCTCGTCGAGCAGCGGACGCCCGTCTACAAGTGCATAGCTAACGCCTGAAACGTCTATGTAGCCCACGGCAGAAAATCTCTCGCTCGTCTGAGCCCGTCGCGCTCGTGCGCTCGGACGCTCGCTGATGGCGAGCCTGCCAGCATACGCGACACTCGCGCGCGCGTCACCCGTGAGATTGGTCAAATGGTCCTTCCCGACGCTTGGGAAGGACCATTTGACCGATCTCACGGTCGGGTGGGTGGGGTGAGGGAGGCGGCGGGGTGGGGCTAGCCGCGATAGTTCGGCGCCTCGACCACCATCTGAATGTCGTGCGGATGCGATTCCTTGAGCCCTGCAGGCGTGATACGCACGAACTTGCCGCGCTGCTTGAGCTCCGGGATGGTGCGACCCCCGACGTAGAACATCGACTGCCGAAGGCCACCGGTGAGCTGATACGCAACGGCGGACAACGGGCCGCGGTACGGCACCTGGCCCTCGATGCCCTCTGCGATGAGCTGTTCGTCGCTCGGCACATCCGCCTGGAAGTACCTGTCGCGCGAGTACGACGTCTTCTTGCCTCGGGTCTGCAACGCGCCAAGTGAGCCCATTCCTCGGTACTTCTTGAACTGCTTGCCATTGACGAAGACCAGGTCACCAGGGCTTTCGTCGCATCCAGCGAGAAGGGAGCCGAGCATCACAGAGTCTGCCCCGGCAACAAGCGCCTTCGCGATGTCGCCTGAGTACTGCAGCCCGCCATCCGCGATCACCGGGGTACCGGACTCGCGAGCGGCCAGTGAAGCTTCGTACACCGCAGTGACCTGCGGAACGCCAACGCCCGAGACAACGCGGGTCGTGCAGATCGAACCGGGTCCGACACCCACCTTGATCGCGTCGGCACCGGCATCGATGAGCGCCTGAGCGCCTGAGCGTGTCGCGATGTTGCCGCCGATCACGTCGACGTGTGCGGCAGCCGGCTCAGCCTTGAGCCGCTTGATGATGTCGAGCACGCCCTCGCTGTCGCCGTTCGCGGTGTCGACCACGATCACGTCGACGCCTGCGTCAACCAACGCCATCGCGCGATCCCACGCGTCGCCGAAGAAGCCGATCGCCGCACCGACCCGCAGCCGGCCCTCGTCGTCTTTGGTAGCGTTCGGATACTGCTCGCTCTTGTCGAAATCCTTGACCGTGATGAGGCCTTTGAGGATGCCCGACCCGTCGACGAGCGGTAGTTTCTCGATCTTGTGCTGCGCGAAAATGGCAATCGCCGCGTCTGGGTCGATGCCGACAGGAGCGGTGATGAGCGGTGTGCGGGTCATGACGTCGCGCACCAGCGTCGTCGACTTCTCGAATTCGGAAACGAAGCGCATGTCGCGGTTCGTGATGATGCCGACGAGCTTGCCATCGCCTTCGACGACCGGCATGCCGCTCATCCGGAATTGCGCGCACAGCGCGTCGACATCGGCAACGGTCGAATCCGGCGTCGTCGTGACCGGATTGGTGATCATGCCGGACTCGCTTCGCTTGACCTTGTCGACGTATGCCGCCTGATCGGCGATCGACAGATTGCGGTGCAGGATTCCGATCCCGCCCTGGCGCGCCATCGCGATGGCCATGCGTGCCTCTGTGACCGTGTCCATCGCGGACGACAAGAGCGGCGTCGACATAGTGATCCGCCTGGTCAAGCGAGTGGACGTATCCGCCTCGCTCGGAATGACGTCGGTGTGCCCGGGCAAGAGCATGACGTCGTCGTAGGTCAAACCGATGAAACCGAACGGATCGCTCTGATCCATGTCACCCCTTGTGCGTGAGAAAGGAACGAATGATTCCGCCCGCCGTCGTCGCACGCGGATACTCCATGCTAACGGCAGGAATGGCCCGTCTATTCCGGGTCCGCTGCCAGCTGCGCGGCATGCAGCGAGCGGCGACGCGGCTCGCCGCTCGCGGCGCTTACTCCGGGAGCGGATCCACAGTCGGTGAACCGCCTGGTTCGCAGGCTTCGGATGCCGCAAGTCGCAAGCGCCGCGAGGACCGAGCGGATATCGCCATGTCGGCGGTAAGGATGACCAGAGCAAGCCAGACGAGGCCGAATCCGAACCAGCGCTCGGCGGGCATCGCCTCGTGCAAAAGCAGCACTCCGACCAGAAACTGGATCACGGGTGCGAAGTACTGGATGAATCCTAGGTAGATCAGTGGCAACCTGCGAGCAGCGGATGCGAACAGCAGAAGTGGTATCGCTGTGACGACGCCCAGGCCGACCATGCCGACGGTGTGCCAGACGCTGACCGTGCCGAACGTCAGCCCGGCCGTTACCCCGACAACGATCAGCTGTACGATCGCCACCGGCATCAGCCAGACCGTCTCGAGCGTGAGCCCTGAGACCGCATCCACGTCTTTGCCAACCTGCTTCTTGACCAACCCGTATAGGCCGAACGAAAACGCGAGGACCAGCGCAATCCATGGCAGCGCCCCGTAACCGACTGTCAATACGACCACGGCGATCAGGCTGATGGCCACAGCGACCCACTGTGTGACGCGCAACCGTTCCCGCAGCACGATCACGCCGAGGAACACCGTGACGATGGGGTTGATGAAATATCCGAGCGATGCCTCAACGACCTGGCCGGTAGAGACCCCGTATACATATGTCTGCCAGTTGACGTAGATCAGCGCACCCGCTGCTCCCATGATGAAGACCGTGCGTGGTCTGCGCATGATCACCATGAGCGGCCGCCACGCCCGAGTGACAACGATGACGATGGCGCAGAACACCAGGGAGAAGACCACTCGCCATGCCACGATCTCGAACGCGTTGGCCGGGGCGAGGGCGACGAAGTAGATCGGCAGGAACCCCCAGAGCACATAAGCAGCAATGGCGAAGATAATGCCGCTTGGGCTGCGGGGTGCGGCGGATGGCCGCTGTGTTGGCGCCTGAGGTCGTGTCACCCGGCAATGTTACGGCGTGCCGCAGACGTTCGTGCCTCTGCGACCGCTGGCAGCCGGTTTACGTTCCAATCCCGTTTCAGTGTTTCTGCCCACTCTAAGTGGGCAGAAACACTGAAACGGGATTGGAACGTAAAGAATCGGTGCACGAGCACGAAAGGGCCCGGACGGCATTCGCCATCCGGGCCCAGAACACAGAAACGTGGCTTAGCGCACGACCACCGCGAGAACGTCGCGGGCGGAGAGCACGAGGTACTCGTCGGCACCGAACTTGACCTCGGTGCCGCCGTACTTGGAGTACAGCACCTTGTCGCCGACGGCAACGTCGATCGGAACGCGGTTGCCGTTGTCGTCGATGCGGCCTGGGCCGACAGCGATGACTTCACCCTCCTGCGGCTTCTCCTTGGCGGTGTCGGGGATGACCAGACCTGAGGCAGTGGTCTGCTCAGCCTCGACCTGCTGAATGACAATTCGATCCTCGAGCGGCTTGATGGAGACCGACACGGTTGACCTCTTTCTTGTACTTTGTACCGAAGGCTTGAGTTAGCACACTCACACCGAGAGTGCTAACACCGAGTTTAGGACCTGAGTTGGCACTCGCGCAACGTGAGTGCCAAATCCGCGGTGCGGGACACGACGCCGGGTTGGTAGGTTTGCCGGATGGATCGCGCCGAACTGCTCGAACTCATGAGCCCGGATGGCTTGAGGCTGCTCGATGAGTTGCCGCCGTACACCTCGGCAACCGACGTGCTGCACACCGTCTCGGATCTGCGGCGCGCCGGGCATCCGCCCGCTCGGGTGGCAGCAGTGCTCAGCCAGGCCAAACTGCGCGGAAAGGCCGTAACCAAGTTCGGCGACTTCGCTTCTCGCATGCTGTTCACCCAGGCCGGCCTTGAGCAGGCAACACGGCTGCGCGTCGCCGCGCTGCACGCCGGGAGATTCCAGTCCGCCGGCATCGGCACGGTTGCCGACCTCGGCTGCGGCATCGGCGGCGACGCGATGGCGATGGCCGCGCTCGGACTGGATGTGACGGCGGTCGACTCAGACGAGATCACCGCGGCGATCGCTGCATACAACCTGGCACCGTTCCAGAATGCTCAGGTGCTGAACGCTGCGGCCGAATCCGTCGATCTCGCATCCGTCGGCGGCGTCTACCTCGACCCGGCGCGTCGCACGGCCGGCCACACGAACACCGCGCGCATCACCGACCCTGACGACTATTCCCCTTCGCTCACGTTTGCTTTCGAGACGTCAAAGCGGATGCCGACCGGCATCAAACTCGGGCCGGGGCTCGACCGGGAACTCATCCCAACGGATGTCGAGGCGCAGTGGGTGTCGGTCGACGGTCACGTTGTCGAACTCGGATTGTGGTCAGGAACGCTCGCGCGCGACGGGATCCGGCGGTCTGCCCTCGTTCTTGGCGACGGCGAAACAGCCGAACTGCACGCGCCTGGCGACAGTGAAGATGAGCCGGTCGGCGATCTCGGCGAATACCTCTATGAGCCAGACGGTGCTGTGATCCGAGCTCGGCTCATCGGCGACCTTGCGCGCACGCTCGGCGCACGCATGATCAGCGATGGAATCGCCTATCTGAGCGCGGACACCGCTGCGCGGACCCCATTCGCTGCCGGGTTTCGGGTACTCGAGACTCTGCCGTTCCCCGAAAAGGACCTCAAGCGAGCGTTGCGCGCGCGCGACATCGGCACGCTCGAGATCAAGAAGCGCGGTGTTGACATCGATCCGGCAACACTTCGCACCCGGTTGGGTCTGCGCGGGTCGCAGAGCGCAACGATCGTGCTGACGCGAGTGGCGGGCCGGCACACGGCGCTCCTCGTCGCGCGCCTGTAACGCGACGGAGCGCGCAAAACGCGAAACGGGCCGCACTCCGGTTGGAGTGCGGCCCATCGACGCGGCCGCTCAGTGACTCGTTGACGTCAGTGAATCGTTGATGTCGGTGTCTCGTTGACGTCAGCGGCCTATCGTGTCAGTAGTTGTAGTTCAGGCTGGCCGCCGACGCGAAGATGACGATGAAGATGATCAGCCAGATGATCGACAGCGCGATGCCAACGAATCCGAGGATGAGGCCAGTCAGCCACATGCCCTTCGCGGCGGGCTCCTTGCTTCGGCCGAGGAACCCCAGCACGACTGCTGCAACGGAGAAAATGAAACCCCAGCCGCCGAAGATCGAGATGAGCACGCCGAGAATACCGGTGATCAGCGAGATGATGCTGAGCACGGGCGACTTCTGCGCGGGCGCGGCAGCATAGGGCTGTCCGTACGGCGAACCCTGCTGCTGGGCACCATATTGGGGAGCACCGTACTGCGGAGCCGCCGGCGCCGGCGGCTGCTGTGGTGCACCGTATGCAGGCGCAGGCGGGGGAACCGGAGCGCCCGAGGGTGCTTCAGGCGGTACAGGGGCACCGGTTGGCCCGGTCGCATCTGGCCCAGTCGCATCTGGACCAGGCACGTCGGATGCCGGCGCATCGGGCGCAGGGGGAACCTGGCGGTTCGGGTCCTCTGGCTGGCCATTTGGAACGTTCGGATCGGTCATGGGACCAATCTCCTTTCGTTTGGTCGGTGTCGCCGGATGTGCGGCGCACGTCTTGTCGGTACTTAGCTGACCGTCACGTTTGCCGCTGAGGCAACGGCGATCACGACGATCAGGACGACGATGAAAAGAACAATCTCGATGATCGCGACCCAGATGGCAGCGAGCGCGAATCCGCGGCCCTTCTCGCCCGTGCGCTTGATTTGGCTCAGCGCAACCGCACCGAGAACGATGGCGATCACATTGAACCCGAGGATCGCGAGGATAAACCCGACGATGCCGAGAACATTGGTGCGCTGGGTTTGAACGCCTTGCGCCGTTTGGATGCCGTGGTCCTGTCCATACGCGCCGGGTGATCGAGCATCAGTCATGGTTCTTCATCCCCCCGAATTCTGAACACTTGCTGTGTTTATGCCAATGGTGGCATTCCTCATATGACGTGTCAATGGACACGACTCCCCATGTTGCACGGGGTTTGCCGGCGCTACGCGCAATACGTCGGCGCGCCGAATCCGAGGGGCACTCAGAACGACGGGTCAGAAGCAGCGACGCTTGCGAACATCCCGAGCCACAGCAAAGGGAACGCGATCGTCGCAAGCCAGAACAGCACCCAGAATGCACACCCCACATATCCGATGATCAGTCCGGCCAGAGCAATTCCTCTGCCTTGTTCGCCCGTCTTGCCAAGCTGGCTCAGCGAGATGTGCCCGGTGATGACCGCGCCGATGCTGATGCCAACGAGTGCGAGCACGAGCGTGATCACGGCGAGCACGTTCGTCGGCGGCGGCGCGACGTATGCCTGGGGCGGATATGCATACTGCTGCGGGTATACGTTCTGCTGTGGTCGGTATGCCGCTGCGGCCTCGTCGCCTGTCGGGGGCGGAGCTGAAGTCATCCCCGAACCTTACCGTATGACCTGAATATCCGTCACCGGTAGCGTCGAGTCTGCACCGAACTCCAGCGTCGACGGCTCGTGCCCGGCCATAATCAGCTGTGCGCCGAGCGCCGCGATCATCGCGCCATTGTCTGTGCACAACGAGAACGCCGGAATCCGCAACGCGATCCCAGCCGCGTCGCACCGTTCCTGTGCCAGTTGACGGATGCGCGCGTTCGCGACGACGCCACCCCCGAGCAGCAGACGTGGCACTCCGCGGTCGACGCACGCTGCCACAGCTTTGCCGAGCAGCACATCGGCGACGGCCTCTCGAAAGCTGGCCGCGACATCCGCGACCGGCACGTTCTCGCCGGCATCCTGTCGCTTTTCAACCCATCGGGCGACAGCGGTCTTGAGCCCGGAAAACGAAAAATCGTATCGGTGTTTCGCCAAGTCTTTCGGCAGCGTCAGGCCGCGCGGAAATCGGATTGAGCGCGGGTCGCCATCCGCAGCCACCCGGTCGATGTGCGGGCCGCCAGGGTATGGCAGGCCGAGCACCCTGGCCACCTTGTCGAACGCTTCGCCTGCCGCGTCGTCGATCGTCTCGCCGAGCAGCTCGACATCGCTCACCAGGTCGCGCACATGCAACAGCGACGTGTGCCCGCCTGAGACGAGCAGTGCGATCGTCGGCAGCTCGATGGAACGTCCCGGCCCGCCGTCGGCATCCAGAACATCGGCGCCCACGTGCCCGACCAGATGGTTGACCGCATAGATCGGCTTGCCGAGCGAGACGGCGAGCGCCTTCGCAGCACCGACGCCGACCATGAGCGCGCCGGCCAGGCCGGGCCCGCTCGTTACGGCGATCGCGTCGACATCGGCCAGGCGGATGCCTGCACCGGCGAGCGCGGTCCGGATGGTCGGTTCGAGCTCCTCGAGGTGAGCGCGTGCAGCAACTTCGGGCACGACACCCCCGTATCGAGCATGTTCGTCCATGGACGATGCGATGGTATTGGACAGCAGGCGGGTGCCTCGGACGATGCCGATGCCGGTTTCATCGCACGACGTTTCGATGCCGAGAACAAGCGGATCCGAGCGGTTCATGCCTGGTCCTCCACTGTGCCCTCGCTCGCAGGCTCGTTCGGCGCTGGGTCCACGCCGCCGGTTCCGCACGACGCGAAGCGTCGGACGGCCGTGCCGGTGGGGAGGGTCGCGGCATCGCTGCGGGATGCCCTCGGCCCCACCGCGCGCATCACGATCGCATCCACGTCGTCGGGCTGGTAGTAGCGGGGTCGAACGGCAATCTCCTCAAACCCGAACGAGCGATACAGCGCCTGTGCTCCTGGGTTGTCAGCGCGCACCTCGAGGAAAACTTCGGATGCGCCGCGCGTCGCCGCTTCTTTCATGAGAGCAGCGACGAGTCCACGACCAATGCCGTTCCTGCGCGCACTCTCGGCCACGGCGATGGTCTGAATGTCCGCCTCCTTCGCCCCGGGTGGCGCGAGAAGTCCCGCATACCCGTCGACTGCCGCGCTGTCAGCACCGTCCGCTCTGACAGCACCGTCCGCTCTGACAGCGACAAGATAGTACGTGTTGGCATTCACCAGTTCGGCGCGCATCGAATTTGCCGACCACGCGTCGCTGACGAACGTGGATGTCTCCAACTGCATGATGGCGTCCAGATCATCCACTGTCGCCGGCCGCAGCCGCCAACTCGAGTTCACGCCGTCACCCGCTTCGGGCCGTTTGCGAGCGTGACGTCCGGCGAGCGCAGGTACAGCGGCTGGTCGGATGCGAACGGCCGGCCGTGAGCATAGGTGAGCTCTGCGAGCATTCCGAGTTCGGCGGCCGAGACGAATGCCGCATCGACCCGCTGCAGGTCGGGGTGCGGCAGCGCATCCGGCTTGCAGAGGCCCGGCCCGTCGCTGCGAACCGGGATGCCGACCTCGTCGAGACCGCTGTATGCGGACCAGTACACCTCGCGCCTGCGCGCATCCGTGACGACAAGCAGGCCACCGGTCGTGCCCATGCCGTATCGTTCCCGGGCGACGGCGTCGTGACTGACCAGCGGAACGAGCGGAATCTCAGCTCCGATGGCGAACGCGCGCGCTGCCGCGATGCCGACGCGCAATCCGGTGAATGGCCCTGGCCCCATCCCGGCCGCGACGGCCGACAGGTCGCGGACCGAAACCCTCGCCTCACGCAGCGCGTCGTCGATCAAGGTGCCGATCACTTCTGCGTGCCGCATGGTGTCGTCGATCGACCGGTCGGCAAGCACTCCGCGGTCCCGATCGACGACGGCAACACTGGATCCGGCCGAAGTGTCGATCGCGAGCAACATGCCTTAAAGCCTACGGCGTGCTGGCGATGCACCTTGCCGTAGCGCCCGATTGTGACCAGGCATAGCGTGGAAGGGGAAGTTCGAGGAGGAAGTCAGATGAGCATCGGACCGTTGATCGTTCGAGTCGTCGTCGGAAGTCTGTTCGTCGGCCACGGTATGCAGAAGCTCGCCGGCTGGTTCGGCGGTTCTGGCATCGAAGGCACCGAGAAGATGATGGACAAGCTCGACCTGCAGCCGTCGCGCAGCAACGCCGTCGCGTCTGGGGCGACCGAGGCCGTATGTGGCGGGATGCTGGTTGCCGGGCTAGCGACGCCGATTGCTGCTTCAGGGCTCGTTGCGACGATGGTCACAGCAGTTCGCACCGTACATTGGCGCAACGGCGTGTGGAACAGCAACCGCGGATGGGAATACAACGCGGTGCTCATCGCGAGTCTGTTCGCTCTTGTTGAGGCAGGCCCGGGGGCCGTGTCGATGGATGCCGCTCGAGGTCGCGTTCGTAGCGGTTTCGGCTGGGCGTTCGGCGCGCTTGCCGCGGGTGCGGCCGCGTCAACCGCAGTCGTCGAGCTCGGCCGCAGGAACGCTCGGGCGCGCAAGGCCGCTCGTCGCG
>Ga0164242_10003510_pt1 | contig 17870 bp, 34 predicted proteins | sample OricomgcompostMG_FD_108783 | JGI IMG/M metagenome (GOLD analysis project Ga0164242, IMG submission 108783) | Miracle-Growth compost microbial communities from Emeryville, California, USA - Original compost - Miracle growth compost (MG) ... | reverse complement strand
GCTCCGGCGAGAAGGCGGGCGTCAGCGAGCGGCGCCTGACCTCGACGCCGGCCTCCGGGGCGCGCGCCTGCCGGCGCTCGGGCCGCGCGCACGCGCGCGGCGAGCCGTTGCTTACGCACGGCGGGAACCCCCCACCATCTGCCTCCCCCCACGCCGCTGACGGGCTGTGAGAGGGCATGCCTGTAGCCACTACGGCGGGAGGGTGTACCGTAGCGGGGTTCGGCTGCCGGGGGTGTGCGCACACCAGGCCGGGGCCGGGTAGGTGGTAGAAGGGCCGGCCCCCGGGAGGGGTCCGCGGCCGTGCTGCTCCGTTCGTGGGCTCACCCTGTTGGCGCAGGGATTCCCGATCGGGCCGAACTGCTGCGGGCGCGAACTCCGGTACGCCGGAACGACGATCGACACGTGCAGCAATTCCGCTGTGCGGACTGCTTTTTACGGCTGCATGCCCCTGACCTGGAACGATGCAGTCGCAACACCGCGGCGCGGTACGGGTATCGCAACGCGCTACGGCTGGAGAGGTAACGCGCGGGGGTCCGGCGTGCGCGGGTGCGGCGTGCGACGAGTGACGGAAAACTCTGCGATCCCCGGGGCTGATTCAGCCCACGATCGGCGCAACGCCGGTACAGTGGGAACTGCTGCGAGCCCACCTGGGCGGGCGTCTTGAGTTATCGGTTCCTCGACGCTTCCGCCCGCTCTACTGGGCTTCAGCGCGTCGGCCTGGCCCGGGGGTGGGACCCCGGGCCGGGCCTCTCTTGTGGCTGAGACTACCCCCTGAGTAGTCCGTTCGGGCCCCAATCGGGATCACGTCGCGTGCCGTGCCGCGTCCCGAATCTGTCCACGCTGTGTCACAGGTCCGTGTCATCCTGGTACTTGACGGTTTGACAGCTTAGGAGTGGACATGGCCCGTATGCCCGGGGCGGCTTGGATCGGCCCGACCCCCAACCGGACGCCCGGCGGCATGACCGAGGTGCATGGGCTGGTGCTGCACATCCAGGACGGCACGGAGGCCGGCTCCGAGCACTGGCTCTCGGACCCAACGGCGCAGGCGTCCGCGCACTTCCTCGCGCCGCGGGCCGGCGGCGTGCACCAGCTCGTTGACACGGCGGATCGGGCGTGGGCGCAGGCGGCGGGGAACCCGTACTGGATCAGCATTGAGTGTGAGGGGATGGCCGGGGACGCCCTGACGGGGCCGCAGATGATGGCGTGTGCGCAGGTGATGGCGTGGTTGCACCAGGTGTACGCGGTGCCGCTGACCAGCACGGGGGACACGATGGGCCGCGGGCTGGCGTATCACGGGATGGGCGGCGCGGCGTGGGGCAACCACCCGTTCTGCCCGGGGGATCGGGTGCTCGCGCAGAGGCCGGCGATCCTCGCGGCGGCGCAGGGGATGGTAGGAGAGCCGGCTATGGCGGTGTCTCTGGCGCACGTGATCGCGGCGGCGCGGCGGGACCCGGGGCTACCGCAGGGTGGGACGACGTACCCGGGGGACGTGCGGCCGGTGGAGGCGGCACTCCGTGCGGAGGGGCTGCTCCCGGCCGCGTACGCCGCTGACGGGAGCTTCGGGGCCCGGACGGTGGACGCCTACCGGCTGTGGCAGGAGAGCCCCCTTGGAGGCTCGTACCGGGGCTCTGCGGCGGACGGCATCCCGGGACAGGACAGCCTGTCTCGGCTGGGAGCGCGGCATGGGTGGGTGGTGCGCGCCTGACGGACCGGAGGGTGAGGGGTTGGACGACGACCAGGCGGACGATGTGGGGGGGCGGGCGCCGGCCCGGGCAGCCACTCTGACCAGCTCGTTTACGAGTTTCGTCACGTGGGCGGTTGCGCACTACATGTTCAGGGGGCAGATCCCGCCGGAGGTTTTCGGGCTGATACAGCTCGGGGTGCCGGCGGCGCTGGGGTGGGCGGGGGCGTGCATGGCCCACAGGCGGGCCATGCGGGCCGCTGAGGCGGCGCGGGGAGCGGCGCCGGGCCAGGGGCCCACTGCGGGGCCCTGAACGCCCAGAGACCCCCCCGGTGGTGTCCTGGGGGGGTCTCCTGAACGCGCCGGCCCCTCGGGAGCGCGGGCAGTCCCACTGTACGCCGGGGCGTACTGCTGCATGGGGGTGGCGCGCAGGCGTGGCGCGATGCTGCCTACCGGCTCATCATCCGGGCCCTGTACGGTGCGCGGGAGGTCTACGCACCCGCGGTGCGTGGCCTTCGGCCGGGGCGCCTCCCCCTGGTTAGCCTCCGTCGGGGGCGCCCCGGTCCGGTCATCACGGGTATGACGGTAGTAGCTCTACCGCGACCTGGTTCCCTTCCATCGCGAACGGAATCCCGTACTCGATCCTCAACAGGTGTTCGAACCGCGCTACCGCGGCCGGGGCGCCGTGGTACATCCATGCGCTCACCACTTCCTGAGCTGGGATGTTCTCGGCCCGGAACCACCTGTGCGGCTGGCGGTTCGTGTAGCGGCCCTTGGCCGGGTCTCCGACGACATCGGCTTGTACGTGGATGTCCGAGACGGCGCGTCGCGAGTCCAGCAGGCGCCGCGCCACCTGCGGCGCGACGATCTGCCGTTGGTAGGCCAACTCCAGCTTGCGCAGGTTGCGGGCGGACGGCGGGTGCGCGCCAGAGCGCCAGTCGCGCCACGTGCGTTCGGGGATGCCCGCGGCGGCGGCGGCGGCCTTGTACGAGCCGCCGTGCCGCCGCACCAACGCGTTCATGCGGGCCTCTCGGCCGCGCCGCTGTGTGGCCGGCGTGCGCACCCCGAGATCGGTCGGAGGCCGGAACCGGGCGCTCAGGGCAGCATCGAGAGCATCGGCGAAGTCGGGCACCTACTCCCCCTGCTCCTGGTCGTCCTGGTCGTCCTTCACGCCGAGCGCGCCGAGCGATTCCCCGGTCGGGTCGAACCGGAACGGGGGCCGGGGGAGCTGCATGATGGCCTCGATGTCCGACGTCAGGAACTCCAGCTCGTCGACGGCGCCCATCCGTACGGGGCCGTGGCCGGTGAGCCACGCCGTGAACGCCTTGCGCCAGGTGCTCGCGGCGTGCTGGGCGTGGACGGTCGCGTACCAGTCCGGGCGCCGGATCTCGGCCTTGGCCTTTGCGTCCGCCGCGGGGCCGGCCATCATCTCCACCGCCGCGCTGTAGCCGTCCTTGATGCGCTTGTACTCGGCCGCCGCGCCGGGTACGCCGGCTACCGTCGCGCGCCGGGCTGGGATGCGGTCGGCCTGTACCGCCTCCGTCCACTTCCGCAGGCGGCAGGACACCGGGCACGTCCACGCGTCGTACACCGTCACCCCGGGCCAGTAGTCGGGGATGCCTGCCAGCAGCTTGGCGGTGGGCTGCATGACCCACACGCGATCCGAGCGCAGGGGCCGCGTGCCGAGCGGGGAGACGATCCCGGGCTCGTTCCAGTGGTGGGCGTCGATCAGGTACGCGCCGGGAGCGGACAGGTCCGCGGGGCCGTCGTGGACGAGCTGCCCGTGCGCGAATACCGCCGAGCTGCACGCGGCGAGGTAGGCGGCGTTCACGTCCAGGGTGATCGTGTCGGCCGGGTCCCAGGGCCGGAGGGTCTGTGGGACCTCCCAGCTCCACTGAGGGAGCCGTACCTCCGCGATGGCCTTGGGGGTGACGGGGCGCCAGAACGGGACGCGGCCCTTGACCTTCGGGGCGCAGGGGCCGGTGAGCATGTCCAGGGCGCGGTACCAGTCGCGCTCGGGTGCGGTGGTGGTGTCGCTCACTGGGCCTCTCCGTCTGCTGAGATCTGGCCGGGGACGGGCTGAACGGGGGGCAGCCCGCAGGGCTGCGGGGTGGCGTACCGGGGCAGCGGGGGGCCGTCCTGGTGCGGGGTGGTGGGCAGGCGGTCGAACGGCGGCGGGGGCGGCGGCAGGGCGCCGGCGGGGAGCCGCTGCGGGAACATGCAACTGCGCTGCGGCTGGTGGGGGGCGCCCCTGCGGATCAGCAGTTCGTGAGCCTCGTACAGCGGCACCGCGAGCTCGTCTGCGGTGTCGCGGACGACGGCGAACGCGAGCGCGGTCACGGGCAGGCACGGGACCCCTATCGCGGCCACGCGGTAGTAGTGCGCTTCCGCGATGGCCTGCGCGATTGCCGAGTTGGCGCTGATCCCGCCGCCCATGCGCTCTTGCAGGTCTTCCACCGCGGCCATCTCGTCGGGGTGCAGGCGCAGGGAGAACCTGAGGGACCGCTCCCCCGGGCTGGGGTTGGGTGATGTCATGGCGTCATGATGTCATGGCGCTACGCCGGTTGGGGGCCGATCACGCGAGACGGCCCCCCGCCCTGCGAGGGCAGCGGGGGGCCGTTCGGCGTGCCCGGGGCCGGGGGGTGTGGGCGCCCGGGCACGCGGCCTCAGGCGGCGGCGCGCAGCGGCGGCAGCAGCGGGTATTGCAACAGCAGCCCGCGCTCCACCTCGATGGCGCGCTGCGCCTGCACGCCGCCGGTGTCGGGCAGGAGGAACGCCGGCTGCGGCGCGATCGGCCCCGTGGCGCTGCTGGCGACGTTCATCCACCCACAGAACGTGTACGTGACCCGGATCGCGCCATCGGCCGACATGAACACCCCGCCGCGGTACTGCTCGCGCGGCCAGAAACCCACGGGCAGTTCCCGCAGCTCGGGCTGGTGGACCTCTTCCGCGAGGATCGCGAGCACGTCCTCCGCGACGATCTTCCCGTCGAACGAGCCTTGGCACAGCTTCCGGACGCGGCGGATCAGCTCGCCGGCGTGCCCGGCCGCCGTCGCGGCCCGCACGATCACGCCGTGCTGGTGGGCGGCCAGCCCCTCGGACTGGGCCAGCAGGTTGGCCAGCCGCCGGGCGTCCGTGTGCGCCGTGGTGGCCTCCCGGCCGCGCTGGGCCACCTCATCCCGCAGGGGGGCGGTCTGCTGCTCCACCAACTCCACCAGCCGCTCCGGCAGCTCCTCCGGGGACGCGTCGGCCACGGTGGCGAGGATCTCGGCTCTCAACGAGTCGATCGGGCGCAGGACATGCATAGTCATCGGTTAGCCTCCGATTGAGTGGACTACGCCGAAACGTAGCCACATTTCATGATCATTGCCACCGTTCGCCGAAAATCGTCCAGATATCAACAGCCCCCCAACTCCCGTGAGTCGGGGGACTGTTGGGGCCCGGGTGCCCCTCGGCCGGCGCTCGGACGCTGTGACGAGACTGTGACAGACCGTCAACCCCCAGACGCCCACGCCCCGAACCCACGCCGCCGCGTCGGCTCCTTCTCCTTCGGCTGCTCCTTCGGCTGCTCCTGCTCCTGGCGCTCCTGCTTCGTCGGCGGCGCGGGCGCCGTGGGCGCCGCAGCCGGCTGCGCGGCCAGGCGCTCCGCGAGCCCGGTCAGCGCCCCCGTCACCGTCTCGAACCCGGCCGTGACCTCCGCCCGGAGCGCGCTCACGTCCGCCTGCGCGTCGTACGCCGCCGCCTCCGCATCGCCGGCCGCACGCGCCGCCGCCTCCGCCTGCTCCTGTGCGATCTCCGCCGTCATCTGCGCTCCCTGGGCATCTGCCGCCGCCTGCTGCGATGTGGCCGCAGCCACACCGGCCGCGAACTCCGCAGAGTCCGTGCCGCCGCCGTCGTCCCCGGCCGGGACCACGACCACCCCATCGGCCACGCCGTCACCGCCCCTTCTTCGTCGCGGCGGCGCCGCGCTGCGCGGGGACCTGGCCGGCGCCGCGCTCCAGCTCGGTCACGCGCTTGGCCAGGTGCGCCAGATCACGCTGGAGGGTGGCCACCGCGTCCGGGTCGGCCCCGCCGGCCCGGAACGCGCGCTCGGAGACCAGCTCCTGACCCTCCGTCGTGGTGAGGACGTAGTGCCGGCCCGGGGTGCTCTCGCCGGTCCACGCACACTCGCGCTCGAAGGGCTGCTCCTGAACCTGATTCGCCATGTCGAATTTCCTTCCTTAGGGGCGGTTCCCCAGCGGATATCCGCCCTTGATATAGCACTGCGACCCGGATGCGATGGTCACGCCGGACAGGGTGGTTGCGGCACTGACCACCCCGGCTTCTGTGACCTGTACGAATCCGGCGTGGACGGTGCCGCCGATGTTGAACCAGGCCGGCACCAGCGCCCGTTTCTGCGGCCAGTACGCACTAGGTAGCGTAGTGATGGTGGCCGACGTTCCCGAGGATTGGCACGCACCCTCCAGAATCACGTCATCCTGAATCCCGAAAACGTATTGCAGCGGGTTGAAATTGGTGTTGCCCGATCCGTTGAGCGTGGTGGCGGCGGCCCACGTTGACGCGTAGGTGGGGGTCTGCCAGGTGTATGGCACGGGGCGGAACCCGCCCGAGGGAATGTGGGCGCTCATGGCCGCAGTCAGGATGTACAGGTCGTTATCGGCCCGCAGGTAGGGATTGCCCACCCGCCCGGGCGGGCCGTCCGTGCCCCCCGCCGCCCAGAATGACGCGTAGTCGATCCCACCGGTATTCGTCGGCGAGATCATGGTCACGGCTGAATTGTCGCCGATGATGGACAGCGATCCGGCCGTTACCGCGGCGGGGTTGCCGGTGACTCCGGCGAAGAAATTCCCGAACGACATTTGAACGTATTCGTTGCCGGAATAGTTCACGATCCCCTGAAATACGGTGTTCCCGTATTCATCGGTCCCGTCCGCGTTGGTGATCGACGCAATGAGGTTCCCGGCCCCCGGGGTGGGGTAGTAGAAATACAGGCCATCGAAGTTCAGGACGAACGCGTTTCCGTTGAACGTCCCCCGGACATCCAGGTTGTTGAACTCGGCCGAGCCGTCCCGATTGATGGTCCAGCCGCTCACGCCCTGCACGTAATCCGGGGATTTGATGGCCGGCCGCACTAGCGTCCCCTGGCTGCCGGTGATCGGATTGGAGAATGTCACGATGTCACCATGCCGAATACCGACAGGGTCGCTACGGCGCCGTGGTCTCCCCCGGTCCACCGGCACAGCAGATGCTGTCCGGGCATGAGCGTCTGATTCTCGTCACTGGAGTCGTTCGAGCCCGTATAGGTGCCCGCCAGGAAATTCCCGGGCCCCTCGGAATCGATATAGACTTTTGCGGTGGGCTCGTTGGTGTTGCTGCTGACGAGAACTCCCAGACGGGTCACATTCCACGTCTGCAATGTCGGCACCTGGATATCGACCAGGCCCGATCCCGTGGCGTCAAGGGTGACGCTACCCGACGCATTCAAAGGCTTTGTCGTAGGCATTGTGTCAGTCCGCCCACTGCTCGGCGATCACGGTGACCTCGCAGCCGGCGGTGTCCGCCAGGAGCCACAGCTCGTCCAGACCGCGCAGCTCCAACGGGTGTGACGCCACGGGGGTACCGCCGCCGGGCGTCGCGACGCCCAGACGCGCCGCGAACGACGCTGGCGGCGCGACCTCCGTCCGGGACGCCCCCAGATACACGCCGTGCGTGGCCCCTGCCGCGTCGTAGACCTGGATGACGGCACGGCGGCGCCGCGGGTCCCGTCCGAGCACCCGCAGGGGCTCCGTGGTGCCCACAGCCACCCTGCGGTAGCCGGCGGCGCGCGCCGGCAGCTCCTGGACGCGCACGGGCGTCTCGACCGTCACCGGCAGCGCCCCGAGGGGGGGCGCCTCCTCCTGCTCCACCGCGGCATCACCGGGTTCCAGCGCGTCTGGCGTCATGGCGTCATGTCCCTGAGTCGTCATGTCTACACCGCCGCCTTTCCAATCGATTTGGCTTTCCCGCCGGGGCTGAAAATCTTTTTCCCGACCACTGCGGCGCTTTTCGCTGTGCTGCCCCCGCCGTCCCCGCCCAGCGCTTTTGCCGCCCGGCCGAGAATTTCGTTCTGGACGAGCATGTCAATGCCCACCAGGACGACGGCGGCACCGGCCACGACATACAGCACCCGCAGCCAGTTCGACGGGTTGACCACCCAATTTGCCGCACTGATCGCGATATCGGCGGTGTCTTTTGCCGCGCCCGCGGCCTCCCCCGGGATATCGGTGATGTCCCCCGCCGGTGTCGCATACCCCGCATCCGTCGCGCCGGACCCGGATTGCACGTACTTGCGGTAACTGCCGCTCTTGTAGGTCGACCAGGCGGAGAAATCCGTACCCCCCTTGGAAATCAGTGCCATGGCGCGGGCGTTGGTGGCCGGATCGAACAGTGAGGAATTACTGGAGATCCCCAGGGATTTACGCCGCGCGGGCCCCAGCGAGCCGAGCATGTTGATTTGCCACAGCCCATAGGAATCATCGGGGGGAATGATGTTGTTGGCTGTGGTAGAGCCGCCGGACTCGGCCAGCGCGATGGCTGCCGCGGTGTCCGGGTCGGCGGCTCCCGCCGCCTGCGCGTACGCCCGGATCTGCGCGTACGAGAGCGTTGTCACGTCAGATCACGGAGGCGTACTGCGGCGCGCTGCTCGCGGTCGTGGTGGCCGGCGCCGCCTCCGGCATCTGCGCCTGCGCGATCTGATCCGCGGTCACCGTGGACGTTGCCTTCTTGGTGAGGGGATTCACCATGTCCGCGTGCCGGTACATCCACGCCAGACCGACCGTGAACAACCCGCCGATCACGAAAACCTCAGGGCTCTTGGCGATCAGTGCAATACCGGAGACCACCGCCGCAGACATCCACGTGGCGCCCCGCTCCGCGCTCTGCACGTCCGCCTGGCCCGCGTCGGCCATGCGAATGTCCGTGGCGGTCGGAAGCTGCATCTGGTAGATGCCGTACACCAGGACACCGGAGGTCAGTCCGAGTCCCAACTTTCCGTCAGGAGAAAGTGACATTTCCCCAGTCCTCTCTATGCATTCGGAACCCAGAACGACGAACCGACGTAAACTTTATCGGGGCCGCGGGATTTGAGCTTCTTCACGGTGTCGGCGCTTCGGTACTGCAAATTGAAATCCCAGACCGATTGCCACGAATGGTTCTTCTTCGTCTTCTTGTTGTCGGCCGCGACGGCAGCCGACAGACTCCGGTTGGCCGGCGTGATGTAGATGGTGTGGTGGGCCGGCACGCTGCTGCTGGGCTTCGTCGTCGTCGTCGGAGGCTTGCTGCCGCTGGCCGGCGGGGCCGCCGTGGCCTTCGCGGCGGTCTTGCCGGTGTAGGTGTTGCTCGCCGGCGAGAGCGAGCCGCCCGAGTTGGTGGCCCGGACGGTGAACGGGTAGCTGGTCGACGGGCTGAGCGACCCCACGGTGTAGCTGGTGCCTGAGACCGTGGCCACCTGCGCGGACCCCCGGTAGACGACGTACCCGGACGCCCCCGCCACGCTGTTCCACGCCAGCGGGATGGCTGCCGACGTGGGGGTGCCGCCCGAGCGCAGGTTGGTGGGGGCCGTCAGCCCGGACGGGGTGGGGCTCGTGTCCGTCACGATCGCCCGCGCCCCCGAGGGAGGGTTGCCGGCCGCCGCCAACGCCACCTTGACCATGTCCTGCTCCGAGCTGGTCAGCGGCTCGCTGCGCAGGTACTTGCCCAGCGCCAGAGCCCCGGCGCCGGTGTCGTAGCCCGCGTCTTCGAGCGCCAGGAGCGCGGCCTGGTACCACTGCTGGTCGGTGGAGATCACGCCATCCCCCACCGTGGTATCGCCGGCGATCCCGCCCGCGTTGGGGTCGTAGTAGCCCCCGCTGCCGGTGCCGTCGTCGATCCCGTATGAGCCGGTGGAGTCCGCCGCGTCGGTGGAGTCCGCCGAGCTGGTGTCGGTGGACGCCCGCGACGCCTGCCAGTAGCGCCACAGCACGTACCCGGCCACCGCCACCCCGCCCGCGATGACGTACGTGCGCCGGACGGGCCCGATCTTGGGGACCTGCACGTCGCCGCTCACAGGCCCACCCCCAGCACGGGCCCGTAGGCGGCCGCCGGCGCCGCCGCCGCGATCATCTGGTCGCTCTCCGAGGCGGGGGCGCGGAAGAGGGCGGGCGTCGTGAACGGCACCCCGAGGAACCGAGCGTTGCTCGGGATGCCGCTGGACCTGGTGCCGGCCGGCCCCACCAGGCCCGGCTGGTTGACCGGCGTGGCGACGGTCCGCGGCAGCACCCCGCGCAAGGCGTTGCTGGAGTACATAGCGCCCAGCGCCGGGGAGCTGTAGTGCGCCGTGGCCCACCGGCCCTGCTCCCCGATCGGGAACCCGGTCGGGCCGAACTCACCGCCGGCGCCGCCGGTGGTGTCGGAGAACTGCCCCCCTGGACGCCCGTGGATGACCGTGCGCGCCCCGAACGTCGGGATGGCGTTGGTGTTCTGCCCGGTGACGGTGTAGGCGGCCCCCGCGGTCTGCTCCGGCCGCGGGTCGTACTGGTGCCCCTGGTAGTAGCCGGCCATGGGGTCGCTGTGGGCCGCCGCCGACGCCTCCTGCGCCGCATCCTGCGCCCGCGGCCCCGACCACGGGCGCCGGGCGTACCGCGTCGCTGTGGTGCCCTGGTGGCCGGCCTCATGCCCGATGTCGAGCCGGATGCCGCGCGCCGTCATCAGCGCGTCCGCGCCCCCGGCCGGGTCCGGGTAGCCGCCGCCGGTGCCGGCCGGCCCCGGCGACCAGTCGGTCGCGTCCGGGCTCTGATCGCCGTGGGCCGGTGCCGGCGCCGGCTTGGCGGCCATCGGCTGCTGCTGCGCCGTCATCGCACTGAACGTGCCGGAGATCGCCATCACGCGCTCTTGGGGACAGAGGTGCCCATGACGGTCCCCATCACCCGGGACAGCGCGGTGCCGAATGCACCGACCACCGTCGGGGTCTGTCGTTTGGGCAGTACCAGCGTGGTCACCATCGCGACGCCCACAATGCCGGTGAGGAATTTCTCCAGAGTTGACATTTTTCCCTCCTTACTTTCCGGGCCCCGCGTTCCACCAGGAGACGAAACTCTCCGTCGGCGAGGGAACTCCGTTGATACGGGTGAACAGCACCGCAACGAGCGCGGTGTACGCGGCCATCCGCGCCGCCTGCGGTGCACCCTGTTCCAGCAGAGCGAATCCGGCGCAGGCCGCACCGGTGGCGATCGGAATCAGCCAGTCCATCGGCTGTTTGTGAAAAACGGTCTGGTTGAGGATCGTGATCGTGCCGATAGCGAGAATCGGTCCCGTCGTTGCCGCCATTACGCGCTCACGTTCCGTAGTGACGGGTCATAGCGATAAACGCCGTACGCACCCGATCCCGCCATGATGTTTTTCCACGTGTCCGTTTTCACGTTCTCGCGGGCGTTCTGCTGCCCTTTCGCCTGCGACCGGTCAATCACGATGGCCATATGGCTGGTGGAGATCAGCAGATCCCCGGGCCCCGCGATCAGCTCGTCAATTTTGTAGAGCATGCGCCACGACAGGTATCCCAGCGTCGTGGACGCACCCGGCGGAGTCACGTGAATTGCCCGGAACGATTTCCCGACGTACGACGAGCAGTCGGAGTATCCCGGCTGCCAGCGCTTCGCCTGCGAGTAGTGGTCCTGGTCGAATTGGGCGGACGCCTGTAGCAGCGCGGGATATCCCACCGCGCCGCCCACCAGGGCGCCGCTGCCGCCCTCCACCGTGGCCGTTCTGCCGCCGCCGGTGTCGAGAATGGCGGCAGGGCTCCCGGACGCGATGGACCGCAGGGCTGTCAGCGGGTTCTCCCCGCGCAGCCCTGCGTACACCAGCAGCGCGCCGCCGGCCGCGACGCCCACGCCCACGCCCGAGATCGCCACAGGTCAGCCGGACAGTCCGCGCACCCACTGGACGACCTTGGGGCCGATCAGCAGACCCCCGACCGCCCACACCAGCTTGCCCATGTCGGGCTTGAGAAGCGACATCGAATTTTCCTTCCGTGGATTCCGTGCAGGGGTTTCCGGGGGGCTACTTGCCGCCGGTGAGAGCGAGCGCGTTACCGCCCGCCGGATTGACGTAGTTCCACAGCACCGTGAGGGTGTGGGAACCGCTGCCGCCAATCGACCCGTCGAAACGGATCGCGGTACCGGACGAGACGTAGAGGTACGCGTACGCCTGCTCCGCGCCGACCTTCAGGCCGAAATCGGTAGCCCAGGAAAGGGGGTAAACCCCGTTCTCCTTGCCGCCCGCCGTCTCGATGGCGGCGGTGTACCCGTAGTTCTCCTCCACCTCCCGCGCCCAGATCTTCTTGAGCCGGTCGTACGGGACCGTGGCGTCGTAGTGGATGCGCAGCGGGTCGGGCCAGTCCGCCTCACCCTGCGCCCGGGACTGAGAGGAGTCCGTGAGGATCAGGATCATGGTGCGCACGTGACCCTCGAACGGCGTGAATCGGAAATTCTGCGCGCCGGAGTTCAGGGTGTAGGTCTGCCGCTCCCAGTACTGCACGGAGTCCACCGCGGGCGGGGCCGGGGAGGCGGGGTTGCCGAACGGGTCGCGGCCGGCGGACTCCATCCACCCCTGCTGTTCCACGCGGACGCGGACGGACGGCAGAGCGGAGGGCACCTGCGTGTAGACGTTGGTGCTCGCGTTGAGCGTCATCTCCAGCCGGAAAACCGCGGCGTTGCTCAGGTTCGTGAGCGCGCCCATGGCGTTGCGGGAGATGAACTCGATGGGCAGGTGCAGGATGAAGCTGAAGGAGCCGCCGGTGGCGCCGGTGCCGGTGACCGCGGAATACCCCTGCGAGAGGGCCGGGTCGTCGGAGAAGCTGTAGCCGCCGTACTTGATGCACTCCTTCAGCTCCCAGCCGGACATCGGGCCGCAGATAGGCCGGTTGCTCACGTCGGAGAACTGAATGGTGGAGATGGCGTTCCACGGGCCGTTCGCGGCGTACGCGACGTTGTTGGTTGCGTTCGTGGAAACGGTGCCCTCCACCAGAATCCACAGCGACGACACGTACCCGTCGGTGACGAGATCGTACGGGGTGAGCGTCTGCGTGCTCGTCGTCATCGCGACGGTGTTGTCGTAGGTGTGGCTCTCGATGTTCCGCGAGCCGGTGATGAAGGGCCGGCTAGCGGCCGGCGCGGAATTCGCGCCGCCCGCGTTGGTGGTGCCGCCCTTGGTCTGGGTGGCCGTGGCTGTGGCCATGCTGAGGATTCCTCCCTGAGAGGGGGCGTGGACCTGTGGTTCGCAGGGTCCCACGGGATAGTAGCCTGAGGCAACTATCGGGGCCGGTTAAGCGCCGACAATGCAGATCGAAGAACGGCGCCCGGCCCGATGCACGTACACCCATTCGTATTCATCAAGCTGTTCCACCCCGGACCGGATCAGCTCGGGGTCCATTCCGCCGATCTCCCCGTACCGCTGCTGCGCCCGAACATCTGGGTCCCAGCTCAGGAACATATGGGTGGCCTGCGAATAGGCCACAGCGGCACATGGGAGGGTTTCTGCGACGCCCCCCACAGCCCGCATTCCATGCTCCGGCCCTTGGTCCAGATGCACACCAGCTCATCCCGGAGCCCCAACTCGTTGTCGAGCGAGTACAGCTCGTCGGCGAACACGATGCGCCGGCCGCGGGCGTAGGAGTCGAGCAACGCTTCCCGGAACACCGCCTCCTGGTGGTCGAGCGTGGCCAGGGGATCGCGCAGGCGGTGCCGGGGCCACAGGGTGTATCCGCGCTGCCGCCGCGGGTGCCACGGGGACGGCGGCGGCGGCCAGGCGGCGACCCTCCGGAACCCGGCCCGCTTGGTGAACTGCACGGCCGTGCTGTCCCGCGGCTTCATCACCAGCGACACCGCCGGCACCCGCTCCGTCGCGGTCGCATCGAGCAACTGGTACATGAGCGTGGTCTTGCCGTTGCCGGTCGGCGCCAGAACCGTGACGTGCTCACCCGGCTCGTACGCCCACCGCTCCGCGATGAACTCCTCACGGGGCACCCGCAGGATGGGGAGCACCCCGGCCCGGCCGGCCACTACGCCGCCTGCGCCTGCGCAATGGCCTCCCCCTGGCGCTGCAAGTGCTCCGCGATGACCGCCGGGTCGGCGGCGCCGAGCTTGGCCCCGACCGCCAGGGGAAGCCGGTTGTGATTGACCAGGAGCTGTACGGCCAGCGGCAGCGTGGCGGCGGCCAGCTCGGACAGGGGGCCGGCCGCGACGATCCGGTCGAGGACGGCGGCCACCTGCGGGTACTCCGCGGCGAGGTTGGACACCGCCCGCGCGATGCCGGGGTTGTCCGGCGTGTCGTCCCCGCGGACTGCCGCGTCCACGCACCAGGCGTCCACCGGGGCCCGGAAACTCAGTGGGAGGGTGAGGAGCTGGCTCGCGCGCAGGAGCGCGGGCCGGTAGTCGGTCGGCCCCTTCGCGGCGGGCCAGCTGCTGCCCTTGGCGCCGATGACGGTGGTCCGACCGCCGCCGCCGCGGTTCTTGCTGCCCTTGGGTCGGCCCGGCCCGCGGCCGCTCAGCGGCTTGCTGCGGGCCCTGCCGGACGGCGTGCGGCCGAAGAGGGCGGCGGGGTCCGGTGCGGGCGCCTGCGGGCCCTCTGGGGGCGCGGCCGGGATGACAGGGGGTGCGGGCGCGGTGGCCTGCTCGGGGATGGTCGGGGTCTCGGTCATCGGGCTCGCCTCACGGCTCGAAGGGTGGGCGCGATCTGCTCGCGCCGCGCGGGCATCTGCATGTGGTGGTCGGGGTCGGCCAGGCGGTAGCCGGCGTGATACAGCCCCTCGGTGAACGCCAGGTAGGTGCGCGCCTGGCGCTCCGTCATCCCGTCGCGGGGGATGCACACGTAGGCGCACTGCTGCTCATGGAGCTGGTGGCGGATCGCGTCCGCCTTGGTGTCGTACACGCGGCCGTCCGTGCGGCCGGCCGCCAGGCTCACGGCCACCCACCGCCCCACGACGCTCTCCCCCTGCCCCAGCAGAGCGAGCGTCACGGCCTCACTGCACCGGCGCGCACGGTCCGTCAGCGCCTGCTCCTGCTCGGGGGATCGCTCAGACACGGGCCGCCGCCGACTGACCGAGCGCCACTGTCGCGAAGAGGAGCGCCACCAGGCTGACTGCCGCGACGCACAGCAGCGCCACCGTCGCGGTCTCCGCTGCGGCCCCGATCTGTTCGCCGGCCTCGCGGGCCGCCGCGAGGGTTTCTGTAGTTTTCCTGAAAGGTCTCATGCGCGACATTGTAGGAGCGCTACAGGAAATAGCGGAAGAACTGGGAAATTACGGCAACGTCATGGCGTCATGGCGTCATGACTGAGATGGTGGAGACTCCGAACACGGAGGCTGACCATGCATCAATCCAGCGCACCCACACGGGAGTACGGAGCCCCCGCGCTCCCCATCACGTCCGCCCCGTCCCGCCGGGGACGCTGCGCCTACTGCCTCGCCCCCATCCGGGACGACCAGGACGCCCAGCACGTCACCCCGCCCCGCCACGGCACGCAGTACCCGTATCCGAACGCGCCCATCCCCTACCACCACACCACCTGTGAGGAGCGCCCGTGAGCATCACCAACGCCGGGCCCGGCCCGGCCCGAACCGACCCCGACAAACCTGCGTGGTCCTACCGCGTCACGGCCGCCGACGACCCTGACGCCATCCTCCTGTTCGGCCTGTGGGAGACCCGGGCCTCCGCCCGCACGTTCGCGCGCTGGATCGCGGCCCGCGCGCGCCGTGAGCAGCCCTACCACGCCACCCGGCCGCTGACGGTCACCGTCTGGCGCCCGCGCCCGCTGGAGCGGGCCGGCGAACGCCTCCCGGCCCCCGACGACGCCCCGACGTTCCCGTTCGCGGACGACGACCCCGGGCCGCTGCCGCCGTGCTTGCACGACCACACCGGCCGCTGCCTGGGCTGCCTGGTCTGAACGTGACCATCCGACGCGGCTACCTCGGGCCCCTGGCAGAGCGCCATGACCACCTGGTCGTGGTGTACGTCGGCGGCCCCTGGGACGGCGCGCGCTGGACCCCGGCCAACCCGGCCGGGGTCCTCGTCGTCCACCGCTGCGAAGGATGGACCGGCGCCTACCGGCGCCACCAGCTCGACCACGCCGGCGCCTGGCGCTACGTCTGGCAGCCGGACCCCACCGAAGAGGACACATGAGCGTCATCGACCAGACCCCCGGGGCCGACCAGTTGGTCATGGCCCGCATCCTGGAAGCCGGTTGCGCCGTCACCCTGGGCACCCGCGAAGCTCGCGCAGCGTTCATCGACGGACTGCCCGAACTCGCCGCGCTGTGCGCGTCCGCGTTCACCCCCGAAGAGATGGACCTGATCCGCGAGGGAGCGTCATGACCGCGCCGCAGGGATGGAGCCGGGCCGGCGCCCGGCACTACGGCAAGCCGTACCAGCCCCCCGCCGGGGGCTGCTACTACTGCGGCGTTCCCGACTGCACGGACTGCGGCGAGCCCCCCCTGATGCTGACGCGGACCGACATCATCCGAGACCCTACCGACCCCGACGACGACCAGGACGACCAAGAGGACAACCAGCATGGCTGACCAACCCTCCCCCGAAGACGCGCACCAGTGGTCCCCGATCGGCACTCTCCGGATGATCGACGCGGACGGACAGCGCGGCACCCTCACCGCGACGAACTCTGACGGTGTGAACGTCACGGTGCCCCTGCAACTGCTGCTCGACCTCGCACGCGAGGCCGGAGAGCGGCGCCCGACGAACGAATTCACCGAGATCATGCACGAAATGCACACGTACGACGTGCTCTCGTGGACGTGGACGGAGCCGGCCAACGCCGAGCGCGGCCCGCTGCGCCGCGCCGCGCGGCTGTTCGTCCAAGAGATCCCGCTGACCATCCCCGTCCGCCGGCAGCTCGAAGACGGGTCATGGGGCACTGTAGAGATCACGCCGGAGGAGTGGGCCCGTACCGAAGGTTCACAGACCCGTACGTACGTCTGCGGCCCCGCGGAGCTCGGTCTCCCCGATGCCTGAGTCGGCGGAGGACGAGTGCCCGTAGCCGACAGCAGGAAGGGCCGGCCCCCACATCGTGCACAGTGGGGGCCGGCCCTTCCGCCCGCTCAGTGCAGCCACCCCGGACGGGGGGGCAGCGGGTCGAGCACGGGCAGCCGCCGCAGCGCCAGCTCTACGGCCTCATCCACCGTCATCGTGCCGTCGTACACCTCGGCGAAGTGGTAGCCCCCAGCGAAGTTCCCTCCGTCGAGCTGCGCGAGGACCACGGGCCCGATCAGCCGCCCGTACCGGCGCCGGTACCGCAGGAGCGCCCGCTCCCGCCGCGCCCGCGCGTTCACCTCGGCCACCCCCACCCGGGGACGGGCCGCAGGGGCAGCTCATCCAGCCACGGGCCCTCGTCCTCGCTCTCGAACCGCGCGCACGGCCGGTCCCCGCAGACGCCCTGATAGACCGCTGGGCACCTCCGCGTGGACATGATCCGGCACTGCACGTCCTCCGGTGCCTCCTGGACCCTCACCGGCTCTCCTGCGGGGGCGTCGCGGGGCACGGGTCGTCCCCGGCCTCTCGGGAGCTGTCGGGCGCCCAATGCTGCCAGAGTTTCCCGGTCTTCGTCGTCGTCACGTGCTGCCCGCAGCGCGGGCACTCCTGTCGCTGTCCGTACATCAGCTCTCCTCCTCCTGCGGGAGCCCGAATCCCAGCGCCTCCGCATAGTCGAGCGCCTGGCCGTCCGTGAGCTGCCGTTCACGCGCCACGATCATGAGCCAGAGCCACCGGTCGTAGGCCGTGGTAGGGGCGCCCAAGAGGGGCACCGTGTCGGTGTCGCGCAGGGTGATGGCAGCAAGGGCCGCGAAGGGGTTCCCGTCCGTCAGGGCGTCAGGGTCCGTGGTCATGGGGGGCAGCGTAGCGGAGCGGAGCGCGCCGGCTCCGCGGCGTGTTGGGGCAGTGGCCCAGTTGGTGACGCGGGGGGACTGCCGAGCGACCGCGACGCCCGACCAGCGTAGCGCGGAGCGCTGCGCTGGCCTGGCGCGGAGCGCCAGGCCAGCCGGCGCGGAGCGCCGGCACCAGGCCGGCGCAGCCGGCCCCCGTGCGTCAGCACGGGCCGCCGCGCGCGTGCGCGCGGCACCAAGGCCGGCCGCCAGGCCGGCCCCCGACACCTGGCCGCCAGGCCGGGGGGAG
>Ga0164242_10003509_pt1 | contig 17871 bp, 13 predicted proteins | sample OricomgcompostMG_FD_108783 | JGI IMG/M metagenome (GOLD analysis project Ga0164242, IMG submission 108783) | Miracle-Growth compost microbial communities from Emeryville, California, USA - Original compost - Miracle growth compost (MG) ... | reverse complement strand
GTAGCGCCGGCCCCCGCCCACGTGGTGTAGAGCACGAGGGACGGCATCGCCATCGCCTCCGAGTTGAGCCACGGGTAGGGCCCGAGTCCGAACCATCCGAGGATGCTGTTGAAGATGCCGTCAGTGGAGGGGTCGTAGAAGAACTTCCACAACAGGATGCCTGCGACGGGCGGCACGACGGCCGGCAGGTAGGCGAGCAGGTTGTACATCCACCCGTAGCGCCGCAGCTCGTTGACGAAGACGGCGATCAGGATGGGCACCGGGAATCCGAACACGAGCCCGAGCAGCGCGTAGTACGCGGTGTTCAACGCCGCCTGCGGAAGTCCCGGGTCGCTGAGCACGTAGCTGAAGTTGTTCAGCCCCACCCAGAGCGCCGGCCCGACGAGGTTGGTCTTCTCCACGCTCATGAGCACGCCGCGCACGACGGGACCCCAGCTGAAGTAGAGGAAGATCAGCACGACGGGGATCGCGAACAGCACGGCCGTCAGGCCGCCGGATCGGTACCACCTGACGACGCCGCGGCGACGCTGCGGCTTCACTCGCGGAACATTGACTTCGAGAGTCCGAGACATTGGTCAGTCCATAACCGCGCGGATGGGCGGGCTCCATCGGATCGGCCCGCCCATCCGCACTGGGTCAGCGCTGCTGCGCGAGGTTCCGGTCGATGGTCTGGCCGGCGGACGTCACCAGTTGCTTGATGTCCGCATTCTGATCGGTGAGCACCTTCTGCACCACCGGATCCAGCGTCGCGTAGGTGTTCTGGGCATCCGCGGGCTCAGGGATGAGGGGGAGCGTCGATGCCGTGTAGCCCTTGAACTGGTCGAGCGGCACGTTGATCTCGTTCTTGATCCAGCCGAGGTAACGCTGGTAGATCGAGTCCTTCACCGGCGGAAGTCCAGGGGTGCCGACAGCCGAATTGGATGCCGCAGACGACTTCGCGTTCTGCACCGCGAGGTCCTTGTCGAAGTACTGCTCGAAGTTCATGTACTTCACCCACTTGGCCGCAGCGAGCAGCTGGTTGGGCGTGGCCTTCGCGTTGAACATGGCGATCGTCCCACCGGTCAGCGTGCCGTTCGTGCCGTTGCCCTGCGGGAGAGCTCCCTCGCCGAAGTCGGCGGGGTTCATGCCGTACAGGTGCACCGCCTGGTCGTAGATGTCGGGCGCCTGCAGCACCATGCCGATCTTGCCCGCGGAGAACGCCTTGCGGATGTCGTCCTGGTTGTAGAGGAACTGGCTGCCCATCGAGTCGTCGACCCAGCGCATGTCGTGCAGGGTCTGCAACGCCTCGCGGGTGGGCGCCCCCATGTCCGACTTCTTGCCTGACTTGTCGGTCACCGTGCCGCCGAGGCTGTAGGTCATCGTCGTGAGCATCCAGCCGCCCGTGTTGTTCGTGGTGAGCTGGGCGTAGCCGGCCACACCCGGGACCTTGTCGTGGATGATCTTGGCGTCCTGCTGCACCTCCTTCCACGTCGTCGGCGGCTTGTTCGGGTCCAGCCCGGCCTCCTGGAAGATCTTGCGGTTGTAGGCGATGCCCACGGAGAACAGGCCGTAGGGCACGGTGTAGACGTCGCCCTTGGAGTCCTGCACGTTCTTCAGCGCAAGAGGGTTGAGGTCGTCGAGCAGCCCGATCTGCTTGAGATACGGCGTCATGTTGGGCAGCTGTCCGTTGTCGATGAGCTGCTTGCTGTACGTCAGGGACACGTTCATGGTGTCGGGAAGCGTTCCGCCGGCGAGCTTCGCCTGGAACGTCTGCGCCTGCCAGTACTCCGTCGACGGCTTGACCGTGATGTTCGGATACAGCTTCTCGAAGTCCTGCACATGCTGCAGGAAGGTGGCGCGGTCGGCCTTCTTGTCTGCGGTCGGCTCGTCTCCGACCGTGATGGTGACCTTGGCCTTCGGGTCGGCCTTGCCTTGGTCGGCGCTTCCGCCGGCACCGGCGCCGGTGCACCCGGTCAGCGCCGCGACGGTGCTCACCGAGGCGATCAGCACAGCGACCTTGACTGCTCGTTTCTTCATTGAAACTCCTGTGTTGTGGGGATGTCCGTAAGGGGCATGGTCCGCCGGCTCGAGGTCTGTTCCGGCGTTCCGAAAATATAAAACCAAGAGTGTTATTAATGCAACCGCAACTTCTCCCGCCCCGCGGGGCCTCACCCTTGGCGGGCGCCATGCCGGAGGATGCCGATGAGCGGACGCCGCCCCGGGGGTGGTTGCTGCCAACAGAAGGCCGGGATCCTGCGCCGACGACGAGCAGGCGGACAAACAGAGGGACCGGTGCCAACCCGAATGGCACCGGTCCCTCTCTCGGAAAGGAGGAGCCGCACCAACCCGAATGGTGCCGTTCCTCCGGTGAGGCCAAGGTCTACAGCGATGCGGAGCATCCCTTGTGAGCCCAGCGATCAGACAAGAATCTTGTCACGCAAGGGGAAAGCGTTTACACCCCTCCCGCGTAATTCACTCGCTCCTGCCCCCGTTCTGGGGTGCTGCGACGGCGATCGGTCGGGACGTGAGATGGCCCCGCGGCGCGCCCGGCTGCCGCTCCGGGTTTCCTCGCGGTGACCACCACTCTGCCCCCGGGCCAGCGATGCGGGGCCCCGGAAACGCTCCGTTCGCGCCGAGGGTCGGCATCCGGAACGCCATACCCTTCTAGCAATGCCGCGCGTGCCATGCGCCGCAGTCGAGGAGGATGAGATGTCAGAGAAGCCGACCCTGCCGAGTGATGTATCGAACAAGGTGGGCTTCTTCGACCGCTTCGCGGACGTCGCATCCCGAGTCGCCAGCCGGGCGTGGTTCTTCTGCTTCTGCGTCATCCTCGTCGTGCTGTGGGCGCCGTCGATCTTCGTGATCCGCAGCATCGACACGTGGCAGCTGATCATCAACACGGTGACGACGATCGTCACGTTCCTGCTCGTCGCCCTCCTGCAGAACAGCCAGACCCGATCCGATCAGGCGGTGCAGCACAAGCTCAACGCCATCGCCGACGCGCTCAGCGACCTCATGGAGCAGAAGGATCAGGCGCAAGACGCGAAGGAGCTGCGCGAGGCCGTCGGGCTGGAGCAGCGCGAGAGCACCAGCCACAACTCGGCCGAGGACACCAAGAGCGACAGCTAGCCCGTCCCACCCAAGGCGAGGCTCGGCCCGATAGGCGGTGCTGTCGAAGCCGCTGTCTGCCCGACTCAGTTCTCGTCGCTCAGGCGCTCGACCAACTGCGCCTTGGTGAGATGCGACACGTTGCGCATGCCACGGGTGCGAGCGACGTCACGCAGGGCCTGCACGGTGAGGTGGTCGAGGTCTGGATCGTGACCGGCCGATGTCGGCGTCGACCCCACGAACTCGGCCGTCGCATCCGTCACGTTGGGAAGCGGCAGGGAGCCCTCGGGAACGGCGGTGGGCTCGGCTTCGTGCCGCGTCTCGCTCTCGGATGCGTCGTCGTTCGCCGCAGGAACCCTCACCTTCGACAACCGTTCGTCGAGGGCATCGACGCGCTTCTCCGCGTCGTCGCTCTCCAGCTTCTTGGCGGCCTTCCGCGCCTTCTTGACGGCCTTCTTCGCGTGGTCGTATGCCTTCGCCGCGGCCTCTTCGAGCTTCTCCTGCTTGGCCATTGCTCCTCCGATGCGCTTGGCGGCCAGCGCCCGCTGGCCCGCGTGACAGGAGCACGGTGCCACACGCCTCACCCCGCGGCAACCGCTGGACGAGAGTGCGTTCATTCGCCATCCACAGACCGACCGGAGAACGACATCATCGGCACGGACCATTTCCTGTGGGGGTGGGCCTCCCCCACCCGGCGAGCGAAGTCCGCATCCCCAGCTGTAAGGGGCTCCACTCACCCTTCCGAATCGGCAAACGGAACATCACGTAGTCGAAGGGGTCCGGACTGAGCCTGCGGATAGCATCCCGCATGTACTGCACCATGTCCGCGTTGTCCGGTTCTGGGAAGGCACTCGGCGAGGTCTGCGCGAAAACCGGCGTCGCAGCGCTGAGAACGACGGAGACCTCGACGCTTCGACCATCGGCAAGGGCCCTGAGTTCGATCACATCAGCTGTACGAGCGCGGGCGAGAACAGCGGTGTAGTCGACTACCGTGTCGGCGGCGACATCGTCCACCAAGAAGGCCCTGCCTGCGATGACCAACTCCTTCATCCCGCACAGGCTAACCTCCAACCTGCCACGCCGGCCAGCAGACGAGATTTACGAGCCCATGAGTGGTCGAACAGGAGGACAGCAGCACTCGTGACGAGGCGATAGGGCACTGGACACTCAGCATCCGGGTTTTCCCCTGTTCTCCGCCACCAGGGCGGAGGGCCGGCACCAACCCGAATGGTGCCGTCCTCCCGAGCTTCTCGTTCAACCGGTTGCGGCGTCGCCGTGCCGGTGAACGGCGACTCGACGATGTTGGCGTCGTTCACCGTCACGTTCGCGGTGTTCGTCACGGCGAAGCTGTACGTGATCTTCGGTCCTTGCAGACATCGATCACCATCCGACCGATCATCCGACTTCATGACCATCAACACGGAACGGGTCCAAGTCTTGTGACGGCTCTACCCAGGCGCTGTCCATGTTCCGAGCGCAGAACGGTGTCTGAGAACTGAGACGCAGCCGACAAAAGCCCTACTCCCCAATCGTAGGTGTGACACGCCGCTTGCGGCGGCGCCAGCAAATACAACCTATTGGAACCCTGGGGAAGCGAGAACTTCGTGCCTCACCCAAAATGGGGGCGGCCGGGACGAAGCTCGACACGCCGATCGGTGCCCGCGGTACTGCTCATACTGACGGGCGGCGCATTCCCGATTCTTGGCCGGAGCCACAACGCAGTAAGGCATGAGCCGGTTTGCGTAGGAAGGGCATCGACGGTTGGTTGCCGACCTGTCGATGCCGATCGTCATCCGACGCCGGAGTGCCTGGTACGAAAGCGCGACGCTAAAGCCTTCTCTCTCACAGCGTGACGTACTTACCGTTGCAAGTGCCAGAAGTGCCCGCTCGTCCCGGGGTTCCGGGCAAGGATGTCGTCCAGGCTTACGTCGAGCTCGTCCAGGTTGTGCCCGCTCAGATAGACCTCGACATGGTCCACCCCGTCCCTCTGGTCATGATCGATCCCCGTGACGACCATCACATGGTCCATGCTGCCGTCGCCCCAGCTGAACATGGCGATGTCTCCGACGGCGACCGCCGCACGGTCGTTCAGATCCAACTCTTCGAGACCGAGCTGGTTGCGGTTCTCGGCGAAGTAGGAATCCATCGACGGCACGTACCCCCACGACAAGGTGCGGTCCTTTCCGGCTCCATAGTTGTGCCATGCGGATGTCATCGGCCATCCTCGGGCGATCAGCGTCTGGCTGACGAAGTTGGCGCAATCGCCACCGAGCGAGTTCATGTCGCCGTACTGCTGGGTGTTGTACGAGTTCCAGTGCTCGTCCACGTAGCGGAGCTGCGCTTGTACCGCCGCGGGCAGCGCGGCCGCGTCCGTGTGGCTGAATCCGACTGGGACGCTTGTGCGCGGTGTGGCATTCGCGCATCCACTGAGTGCGAGCACCGCTGCCGCGAGAGCGCAGAGGACGAACGAGAGGAGTGCGAAGCGGCGGTGACGGAGAACGGCCTGCTGGTGCGAATGGAGTGGTGACGGGGTCATGTACTGATCCCATCAACGAGCCTGTATCGTCAGCGTCTCGGAATCCGGCGGACCGGCGGTTCAGTGTGCGACCTAGTGGCCGGCAGGCAGGTGGACGTCCACCACGAGTCCACCTCCGGCTCGTGGCTGAAAGGAGACCGAGCCGTTGTGCGCCGTCACGACGGCCTTCGGGATCGCCAGTCCGAAACCAGATCCTGCCCGATCACGGTTGGACTCGCGTCGTGCCTCGCCGAAACGGCTCGGCCAGTGTCGCGAGTGCGGAGACCCCTCGTGATGCTCGGGGCAGCGCTACCCCTTCACGCTTCCCGTGGCCAGCCCCGATTGCCAGTAGCGCTGAAGGAACAGGAACGCGACGATCAGCGGAATGATCGACACGAACGCTCCCGTCAGCACGGTCGAGAACAGCACCTGTGCTCCGCCGCCCGCCGAGGCCGTCGCTTGCCACTGTGCGAGCCCAACGGTCACGGGGAACAGCGAGGGAGTGTTCAGCATGATGAGCGGTAGGAAGTAGTTGTTCCAGGTGGCTACCAGCTGGAACAGCACGACCGTGACGATCCCAGGAGACAGCAGACGAATGCCGATGGTGCCGAAGATGCGGAACTCCCCCGCACCGTCGATGCGCGCTGCTTCAAGCAGGCTGTCGTCAACGGACTCGATGGCATACACCCGCATGAGGTAGACGCCGAACGGGCTGACCAGTGACGGCAGGATGATCGCCCACATCGAATCGGTCAGGTTCGCCGCCGCGAACAGCAGGTATGTCGGGATCGCCAATGCTGTCAGCGGAACCATGATCGAACCGAGGATCACCGAGAACAGCGCTGTACGACCGCGAAAGCGATACTTCGCCAGCGAGTACCCGGCGGCCGTGGCGAGCGCCGCGGCGCCCACCGCGCTGGTCACGGCATAGATGATGGTGTTCAGTCCCCACTGCCAGAACACGCCGTCCTGGAACGTGAACAGGTTGCCGAAGTTGGCGAAGAACTGGAACGAGTTGCCGAACCACAGTCCGAACGTACTGAACAGGTCGGAGTTGTCCTTCGTCGTCGAGATGAACAGCCACAGCAGCGGGACGATGAAGTAGATCAGCGAAATCCACACGAAAATCGTCAGCAGCGTGCTCCTGCGCTTGCCGCGTTCGACGAGCTTGCGCCGACGTTTCGGTTCTGGATGCGTGTCGCCAACTGTCTTGACGGGCGACGATGCGAAACGCGTGGTGGTGCTCACGACTCGCGCTCCTTCCGGTTGGCGGCGGTCTGTACGACGAAGGAGACGATCATGATGATGATTCCGAGCAGGAACGCGATCGCGGCGGCGTAGTTGATGTCCTGGTTCTTGAACGCCACGTTGTATGCGTAGAGGTTCGGAGTGAAGTCGGTGCCGATCGAGTTGGGGGCGATGTTCGACAGGAGGTTCGGCTCGTTGAACAGTTGGAACGATCCGATGATCGAGAAGATCACAGTGAGCAGGAGCGCTTGGCGAATGGCCGGCAGCTTGATGCTCCAGGCGATACGGAACTGGCCTGCGCCGTCGATCTCTGCGGCTTCATAGAGATCCTCGGGAATGGACCGCAGTGCGGCGTAGAGGATGATCATGTTGTAGCCGATGAATTCCCAGCAAACGATGTTCATCGTCGAGCCGAGGATGTTCTGCGGCGACAACAGGTTGGGCGCCGGCAGGCCGATGCCGTGGAAGATCTGCGTGATGAGCCCGAAGTCGGTCCCATAGAGGTAACCCCACATCAGTGTGGCCACGACGCTAGGCACGGCGTAGGGAACGAACACCAGGAGCCGCGCGGCCCTTCCGCCACGAATGCGCTTACTGTCCAGGGCGAGGGCGAAACAGATCGCCGCTACGAGCATGATCGGCACCTGTACCAGCAGGAACAGGCCGACTCGGCCGAGGCCGGCCCAAAAGCTGGGATCCTGGATGGCGCGGATGTAATTGCCGAGGCCCGCGAACACCTGCCCGCCGACGAGCTGCGAGCTGAACAGGCTGAGGTAGAGCGAGTAGATCAACGGCGCGAGGAACATCGCGGCGAAGATCACGAGGAACGGGATGACGAGAATCCAGGCCGCGCGCGTCTGTGCGGCGCCGATCTTTCCCGAGGTGCGTTTCCTCGTAGACGGGTCCGGCACAGTGCGCCGAGCGGTGAGAACGGACATGGTCGACTCCTTGCATGGCAGCGGGTCCGGACGCTGTGCGGCCGGACCCGCTGTGCTCACTTGACGGTGAAGCCCTGCTGCTTCGCGTAGCTGACCACCTGGTTCTGCCAGGTCGCCAAAGCGGCCTTCAGATTCCCGTGATCAGCGATCGCCTTGCCGAGCGTCGTCCCGTAGCTGGAGTTCACGTAGTCCATGAACGGGAGCCACTGGAACTTCGGGTTGACCGTGTCAGACACCTGGGCGAAGAACTTGTTCACCTGCTGACCGCCGTAGAATTCGCTCTTGGCGTCCACGAATTGCGGGTCCTTGAGCGTCGCGGTCGTCGTCGGAAAAAGGAACTGCTTGTTCGCCATCATCAGCGTCGACTGGTGGTCATTGTTGATGAACTTCGCAAGCTCGTACGCGGCGATCGGGTTCTTCGTTGCCGCCATGACCGCGTCCGACGATCCACCCCAGTTGCCCGAGACGTTGGCACCCGCCTGCCACTGCGGAATGTCCCCAGCGCGCCACTTGCCGCTGGTGCTCTTCACTGTGCCCTGCAAGAACACGGGGCCCCATGCAGCGACGAGCCAGCTGGCGTACTTGTTGGCAGCGAGCCCCTGGTAGTAGGCGTCGGTGAAGTCTGGATCGGTTGCGACGAGATCCTTGTCGATCAGGTCCTGCCAGTACGAGACGACCTTTTGGTCCGTGGCCGAGTCGAGGTCGATGCCCACGGTCTTCTTGCCGTCGTAGCTGAACGGCTGGGCACCGGCCTGCCAGAAGAAGGAGATCATCTGGAACATGTCGTTGCCGGGCAGGTCGGTGATGTACGAGCCGGTCTTCGACTTGACTGCCGCTGCCGCTTTGGTGAAGTCGGCCCAGGTGGCAGGCGCGCCGTCGAGTCCGGCGTTCTTGAAGATGTCGTCGCGATACAAGGTGCCGAGCGGTCCGGAGTCCTGTGGGACCGCCCACACGGCAGAGCTGTCCGCCACCTGGTTCCACACCCAGCCGACGTAGTCGTTCTTCAACTTCGCCGCACCATATGGCTTGAGGTTCAGAAGACTCTTCGTCTGAGTGAACGAAGGGATGTAGTCGTACTCCACCTGTGCGACATCCGGGATGCCTTTGCCCGCCTTGAGAGCCGCCCGCAGCTTCGGGTAGTGCTGCGCACCACCGGTGGTGTTCACGACGTTGACCTTGATCTTCGGGTACTTCTTCTCGAAGAGGTTCACCTCGTCCTGAATGTTCGGCACCCACGTCCAGAACGTCAGCGTCGTCGGCGTGTTCATCGCCTTGTCGATGTCTGCCTGACTCACCGGCTTCGTGGATCCATTGGCACCCCCGGTGCTGCTGCATCCGCTCAGGAGCAGTGCCAGCGCCGTGACGCCGGAGGCCAGCGCCAGTGCTGTCTTTCGGAATTTCATCGTCGACCTTCTCTTTCTTCGGTAGTGCTCGGCACGAGGTCGCCCTCGTCTCGGTCGCTGGGGTCTGTCAGGAGGATCCGGCTCGACCAGGCCGGAAGCATGTGGATCGTGTCCGCGGCGGTGACGGAGCCGTCGGCGATGTCACGCGCCGCCGCCAGCAGCCGCACCCCTTGCTCGTCGCCGCTCCAGTTGATGAGGAACCAGGCGCGTCGGCCGTCTGGCATGCGACCGGATGTGACCGTCACCGGAGTGCGACGCGCGGGCGCCAGCTCGTCGGCGACGCGGCGAGGAATGGCCCACCGCATCAGGGCGGCAGCGAGGCTGCGCGATGGCACTGTCCCGACGACCGTGACCCTGCCGTCCCCGTGGGTCTTCGAGGTCACAGCAGGGAAGTCGCCGAACTGCGGATGCCGATAGCCGACGACCTCCTCGGCACCGTCGGAGATCAATCCGTCGATCCACGCCGTGGCGGCCGCATCCTCATCCAGCTCGATGACGGACGAGGAGACCGTGATCGGCGCCGCGAGGTTGGAGTATTCGTCGTAATGCACGCCGGAGGCGCCGGTCAGACGATCCGGGGCAACGGCGATGCGGGCCCTGGCGAGCACATCGGCGTAAGCGGTTCGAGGGCCGATGACGAGGTGGCCACCCTCGCTCGCGTATGCCTCAAGCAGGTCGAGCGTTTCATCGTCTGCGACATACAGCGCCGGCACCACGAGGGTCGGATAGCGAGCCGCCAACCCGCGCGCCCCGATCGCCGCCGCCTGCTGCACATGCAGGATCCGCGCCTGCGCTCCCGACTCCACAACCCCGGTATGGAACGCGTCGAAGATGCGCTCGTACGATTGCCGATCGGGACCACCGTCGAGACTCAGAGCCGGAAAGAACTCGAGAGCCCATCGCGAGTCATTCGACCATAGGACGGCGGCGTCGGCGTCGGGCACGTACCCCTCGAGCGCCGTTCCCAGGCGTTGGAAGACGTGCCCGATCCGGGCGATCTCCTCGTACACGCGACCTGGCCGAAGGCTGTGCGGAAGCACTCCACCCCAGTACGTCTCCGTGCCGTACGGCAATGTGTGCCAGTGCCAATACTCGATCATCGCGGCACCGCGGCTGACCAGGGCGAGAGCCGCTGCCTGCAGCTGCCCCGGCCATGGTGGGAGGTTCATGAAGCTCTGGCCGATGGACTGTGCGTTCGTCTCCGTCACTAGGAACCGCTCCTGCTTCGACGAATACAGACGATCCGCCTGCCGGAACAAGCCGCCGACGCCCGAGGTGGTCCACGGCGTCTGGGCCGACTCGTGCTTCGTGAGGTCGAGGTGGTCCTGCATCGCGTAGTACGGGTTACCCGCGGCGATGTCGAGCGATTCCGTCAGCTCGCGGTCTTCGACGGCCGGACGCGGGTACGCGAGGCACGTCGTCACGAACTGCCCGGGGGTCGAGTACTCGCGCACGATTCCGGCCTGCCAGGCGATGAACTCCGTGGTCTGCTCGGCCTGAAAGCGACGCCATTCCAGGTCGTACTGAGGCAACGAGTTGCCGTCGGGCACCCATAACTCAGACCAGTCCGCGATGCGGTGCGACCAGTAGGTGAGACCCCACTCACGATTCAACGTGTCGACATCGCCGTACTTGCGTTTCAGCCAGCGCACGAAGCGGGCGAAGGCGCCGCGGTTGTGGAACAACTCGAGCCCGGGCTCATTGTCCACTTGGAAACCGATGACCGCCGGATGCTGCGCGTGGCGCCCGACCACCATGCGGATCACCCGCTCGGCGAAGTACCGGAACGCGGGATGCGTGAAATCCGCCTCCTGCCTGCTCCCCCACGGAATCCGCCGACCGGTCTCACGTTCGGCCGCGATCTCGGGATAGGCAGCTTGCAGCCACGGCGGGACCGCGTAAGTGGGGGTGCCAAGGATCACGCCGATGCCGCGCCGATGTGCTCCGTCGAGAACCGGCTGTAGCCACTCGAGATTGAACTCGCCTTCCCGCGGCTCCCACGTCGACCACACGGACTCTCCGACCCGGATGACGGAGAACCCGGCCTTCACCATCAGGTCCAGGTCTTCCTCGGTGCGATCAGTCACCTGATACTCGGCATAGTAGGCCGCGCCGAACAGCACTCGAGGCGGTTCGTATGAGGGGTCCGACGGCATGGCGACTCCGTTGTCTGTCTTGGGGGCGGCTGACGACGAGTGCTCCCATTGCGATGCACTCTTCGGCGTGTTCGCATGAAAACTAATCGATTTCGTTACCGGTAACAATCCTCTGTTACAGTTTCGTTACCGGTAACGAGAGCGCGCGGCGGCGAGGGTCGTGGCGCGCCTTCAATGTGCTCACGCCCCCCGTTCGCGTGGCTGTGCGGGTGCGGCAGCTCGAGTTCACACAGCGACGCGCCAGTGCGGCCTTACAGTTGTGGGCAGCGCCGCCCGATTCGGAGGGTAGATGTCCCCAGACGGCATGAGCACCCAGGCGGACCGACCCGCCGGCAAGCAGCCCACAATCTACGATGTCGCGCGGCAGGCCGGCGTATCGCACCAGACCGTGAGCCGATTACTCAAGGGCGATCCCGGCATCAAACCGCTCAACCGAGAACGTGTTCTCAAAGCGCTCGATGAGCTCGGCTATCGACCGAACTTGACCGCCCGTTCTCTCGCCACGAACAGGTCTCACCGCGTGGCGGCTCTGACTCAGGAAATCACCCAGGTCGGTCCGGGGAGGGTGGCACAGGGCGCTAGCGAGGAGGCTCGGAAGCACGGATATGTGCTCGACATCATCACGCTCGACGTCGACGATCGCGCCAACGTCGAAGCAGCGATCAAGCTCGTGAATCAGCACGACGTGGCAGGCATCCTCGCCCTCGCTTCAACCGACGAGCTCCGCGACGCGTTCGAGGCAGCGAAATTCCAGGTTCCGGTGGTCATCCCGTTCGGAATGGTCGCCGGCGAGTCGGGCGCTCCCGACATGCGCGGCGAGGCCATTCGAGAATTGATCGACCACCTCGTCGAGTTCGGACACCGTCGCTTTCTGCATCTTGCAGGCCCGAGCACTTGGGTGGCCGCCCGAAACAGACGTCAGGATTTCGATGACGCACTGGCCGCTCACGGTCTGGCGCTCGAGGCTGTCGTCCATGGTGACTGGTCCGCGAAATCGGGATACGACGCGGTGCGTGCGCTCCAGCCCGATCGCGTGTGCACCGCCATCGTCGCAGCGAACGACCAGATGGCGATCGGCGCGATCTTGGCGCTGAGCGAACTGGGACTTCGAGTCCCGGATGACGTCTCGGTGACGGGCATGGACGATATCCCCGAAGCCGCCTATGTGCGGCCTCCGCTCACGACGGTCCAGCTCGGGCTCGAGGAAGAGGGGCGCGACACCTTCCGCCAGCTGCTAGCGCTGATGACGGGCGAAGCGACCGAACGTCGACCGACTCCCGCGACAATGGTGCTGCGGCAGTCAACAGGGCCGGCGTCCGGCTCCATCGGCTGAATCTCTCTTAGGCACGCGTCATCGCGGCTTCAGGCACGAGACACGGAAGGTCCCGACTCCCGCACTCGGAGCGGCAATCGTGAACCGAGATCGAGCACCTGCCGCTCATTGGTCTCGCTCAGGCCGCGGCCCGCGACCGCACGGCGACGCGTCCGTCTGCGACCTTCACGTCCCACGTCGGCTCCGGGACGGATGCCGGCCCTCGCTCAACGGTGCCCCGGTCGAGCCGGAATTCGCTGCCGTGCCACGGACACTTCACGCATCCGTCGATGAGCGTTCCCTCGTCGAGGGGCCCACCCGCGTGCGTACAGGTGGCCGACAGCGCCCAAACCGTGCCGTGCTGCCTGACGAGCATGACGGGCACGCCGTCGGCCACGACCCGCATCGGCACGTCGTCTCGTAGGGCATCAGCGGCCGCCACATCGAACCACTGCGCCTCAGCGCTCTCGAAGGCCGTGTGACTCACACCGGTCCCCCGCACCAGCGAAAGGTGACCGCCGAGGTAGGCCGATATCGTGGTCAGCCCGTACGCCATCAGACTCAATCGCACGCCGAGACTCCGATGCCCTCGGACTCGACTCAGCCAGGATGCGATCTGCAGCAACGACGCACCGCCGTTGAGCAGTGCGTGCACGAGCCCGACGCGGTTCGTAGCGCCATGCGTATCCGACCAGTCGGATGCGCCGGCGATCGCCGTCGGCGCTGATCCGAGGATGCCGAAGCCCACCATGCGCCGGGCGGCTCGTGCGCCTTGCTCGCCGGCCGTAAGATCCAGCACGGTCGCGGCGGTCCAGAACCCGATCGGCACATCGGTCAGCAACGGATGCAGCGCGTGACCGAGCCACGTTCCGGAAAGGAGGTTCTTCACCGGTTTCGGATGCGTGGCCTTCTTCACGAATGCCGCAACCGGGCCTCCCACTCTGTCGAGCGCATCCGCACGCTCGATGGCAGCGGTCAGACGATGAGCCGTTCTGTTCAGTCTTCCCATGCGGTTCGGTCTAGCCCACGCCCTGGCAGCGGTCAACGCCTTGGCAGAGACCCCACGACAGGCATCCGCTTACCGAGTTGCGATGGACACCGTTTCAGCTCGGACCTCTGGCTGCCACGGCCTCGATCTCAACGAGCTGGCCTGCGTATCCGAGCACAGGCACTCCTTGCAGCGTCGCCGGCACTTCGTGATGGCCGAAGTGCTCCCTCACGGCCGCCCAGGCCAGACCGAGCTCGTCAGGGGTGCTCGCGACCACCAGCACTCGGAGGAACGCGACCTGCTCAAGAGCGACCCGGCAATCGCGCAGAACGACGTCCATGTTGGCGAGCGCCTTCCGCGTCTGCGTGGTGATGTCTCCCGGTGCGACGACGACGCCGTCGGTGTCGAGAGGGCAGGCGCCGGCCAGAAACACGACCTCACTACCCGCCAGCACAATCGAAGCGTCCGCGTACTCGGCGTGAGTGAGCGCGTGCGAACGAACCAGGCGCAGATCGACCACGCACGCAACCATAGCCGGAGGCGATAGCTGCAGAGACCCTTTGCGCTACGCCGTCGGACTGAAGTCTCGACGCACGATGTAGCCGTGGCCGGTGACGACACAATTCGCGGGCACGTCTTTCGCGACCACAGCTCCCGCCGCGACGACGGCTCCCGTGCCGATCGTCACTCCCGGGCACACGGTGGCGTTGGCTCCGATCCACACGTTGGCCTCGATGACGATCGGCGCAACAGTGATCCCGTCGAACCGCTTGGCCGGATCGACCGGATGGCCAGCTGTGACAAGCGTCACCCCTGGCCCGATCAGAGTGCGGTCTCCGATCGTGATGCCGCCCATGTCATAGAACGAGCCGTTCTGGTTCACGAAGACGTGGTCACCGAAGTCGAGATTGAGGCCGAAATCGCAATAGAACGGCGGATAGAGCGTCAATGACTCAGGCACGGGACGGCCGAGGATCTCGCCGAGGATCGCCGCGCGCGCATCCACGTCGTCGTGGCGAAGCACGTTGAGTCGCGAGGTCAGGTCCATGACCACCTGCGTGCGCTGCGTGACGGCCCTCGACTCGGGCGTGCGCCTGGGAATGAGACGTTCGTTTCGCATCGGTGTCCATCCTCTCCAACCGCGTCGTCGCCCTCTCATCGACACGAGGGTGGGGTAGCAGCGGGACGGTGGAGCGAGCTTCGCTCAGAAGACAAGTGACCGTATCACCGGCGGTCTCGCCGGTTTTCGGTGCGGACGTTCGGCTACGCCTGCACGTGCTGACCGGCTACCCGACGATCGCGCGGGGAAGAACGCCCGCCACAGTGAGCATGCCGGGTGTCCGGCGCGTCGCCGGCTGGTGCCACAGCCGAATGGTGACGAGCGGGAACACCGCAGCAACCAGCAACGCGGCCGCATTGATGAAGGCGGGTCATTCGACGGAGCTCGAGCCCGAAGCATGGCGGAGACGGACCCAGGCGCCGTACTCCGTCAGCCGGCCTGGCCGGCTCCTCGCAGTACGCACAGCGTCTTCGAGGGCGCGGTGAACGTCTTCTCCGCTGTCCAGTTCCGCTTGTCGCCCGCTTTGACGGTGACGCGCGTCTGCGCGGCGCCGACGACGGTCGCCTTGTCTGTCGTGAAGAACACAGTGATGACCGTGGTCGCGGGAGACTTGCCGCCGTTGCTGACGGTTCCTGAGGCCTTCCAGCCGTCCCCTGTCGAGGTGCATGCGACGAGCTTCACGTCGGCGCGCGTCTTCGAGTCATTGGGGATGTCTGTCGGCAGCGCGGTCGCCTGGGTCACCCCGGAGGGCAGCCCGGGTACGGTCGTCGCCGCTGCCGAGTGCGTCTTGGCGGCATTCGGTGCGGCGGCGGTGCAGCCGGCGAGGGCGACTCCGGCGACCATCAGCGCGGCGGCGATGGCCGCGGTGCGAGGGGCGAGACGGCTGTGCATGTCAGGCGCTCCTCCGACGTCGGCGGATGAACAGGATGACGGCACCGGCCGCGGCCAGCGCGAGGGCCAGAACGCCATAGCTCCAGGCGACCGTCGAGCCGGTGTCCGCCAACCCTGACGTCGGGTTGGCCGTGGCTGCGGGCAGCACCTCGGCGATGTTCACCGTCGACGGGTCGGACACTATCGGGTCACCATCCGGCGTCGTGGCGTCGACCGTCGCAGTGTTCGTCAGGGGCGTGCCGGTGAGGTCGGCCGCGACCACCGTGTAGTCGGCGGTGCAGACCTCCACCTGACCGGGCGTCAGCTCGGTCAGGCCCGCCGGGCATCTCGGCGCGGAGAGCTTTCCGTGGCCGTTGAACGTGCCCTCGTCGACGGTCGGATTCGTCAACGTGATGTTGCCCACGTTCGTCACCGTGAAGGAGAACGTGACGGCCTGGCCGGCCTTGCTGACCGAGGTGACGTCCGCGGACTTCACCAGCGTGACTGCCGCGGCCGCCGGCTCTGTCACGGTCGCCGACGACGGCTGTGAAGTGACCGGAGTGTTGGAACCGGCAGGCGTCCCCACCGCAGTCGCCGTGTTGGTGATCGATCCCGCGTCGACATCCGCCTGCGTCACCGTGTACACGATGGTGCAGGTCACCTGCGCTCCCGGCGCCAGCGCGGCGGCCCCGGCCGGGCAGGTCGGCGCGTCAAGCGAGCTGGTTCCCGTGAAGGCGTCTTCCTCAGCCGTCACATCGTGCAGCGTCACGTTACCGGTGTTGGTGATCAAGAAGTCGTACTCAACCTTCTGACCGACCTTGCTGTCCGCGGTCGTGGCCTGAGCCGTCTTGACCAAGCTCAGAGCCGGCGCTGCGGCGACCGTGAAGGTCACCTCAGACTCGTCAGAGGTCACCCGGGTTCCGGCCGGATCGAGACCGGTCGCGGTGGCGGTGTTGCTCACCGATCCGGCATCCATATCCGTCTGGGTCACGACATAGGTCGCGCTGCACGACAACTGGTCGTGCGGCGCCAACGCCGTCGGCGGGCACGAGATCGCCGAGAGCGTTCCCGAACCCGTGAAGTGCGTCTCATTGATCGAGATGCCGCTCACGGTCGCGTTGCCGGTGTTGGTCACCGCGAACGTGTAGGTCACCGTCTGGCCGGCCGCGTCGACCGTGGTCGGATCGACGGTCTTCGCGATCTCGAGACCCGGGGCCTGCGTCGCCGTCACGGTTGCGCTCGACGACGGCGAGGTCACGGGAGCGTCACCCGGGGCGAGAGCAGTGGCAGAGGCGGTGTTGGTCACCGATCCCGCATCGATGTCGGCCTGGGTCGCCCCGTAGGTCGCGGTACACGTCGTGAACTGGCCCGGCACGAGGGTCGTGTCTGGGCAGGAGATCGCCGAGAGCGTTCCCGTTCCCGAGAAGCTGTCCTCACGGATGCCCACGGCCGTGACGGTCACGTTTCCGGTGTTGGCCACCAAGAACGAGTAGGTCACGTTGTCTCCCGGCGCGGTCACGGTGGTCGTCGAGGCCGACTTGGTCAGCGTCAGGGCGGGAGCGGCGATCGCCGGCGTCGAAACCGTCGACGGCTGCGACGAGACGGGCGCACCGCCAGGCCCGGCACCCGTCGCGGTGGCGGTGTTCGACACCGAGCCGCCGTCGATGTCGTCCTGCGTCAGCGTGTAGGTCGCTGTGCAGTCGACCTGTGCCGTCGGCGCGAGCGTCGTCGAGGGACACGTGATACCCGAAAGCGTGCCCGAACCGGTGAACGTGCCCTCGGTGATGCCCACGTTCGTGACGGTGACGTCGCCGGTGTTGGTCACCAGGTAGTGATACGTCAGTTGCTGCCCAGCTGAGAAGGCGGTCGCTGCCGAGGGATCTGCCGACTTCACGAGAGAGAGTCCCGCTGCCTGTGTCACCGACACGGTTGCCGTCGACGCCGCAGAGCTCACGGCCGCACCTCCCGCGCCGGTGGCAGTCGCATGCGCAGTGTTGGTCACGGATCCGGCATCCGCGTCTGCTTGTGTCAGCGAGTACGTGGCGGTGCAGGTCGTGTCGGCATCGGGCGCCAGGCTCGTCGTCGGGCACGTGATCGCCGACAGGCTGCCGGTGCCCGAGAAGGCGTCATCCACGATCGCCAGGCCGGTGGCCGTCACGTTTCCGGTGTTGGTCACCAAGAACGAGTACGTCACCGTATCGCCGGCGTTGCTCACGGACGCCGGGCTTGCCGACTTGGTCAGAGTGAGCGCAGGAGTCTGGGTCGCCGTCACCGTTGCGGTCGACGGTGCGGAG
>Ga0164242_10003508_pt1 | contig 17874 bp, 13 predicted proteins | sample OricomgcompostMG_FD_108783 | JGI IMG/M metagenome (GOLD analysis project Ga0164242, IMG submission 108783) | Miracle-Growth compost microbial communities from Emeryville, California, USA - Original compost - Miracle growth compost (MG) ... | reverse complement strand
GCGAGATCGGCCACCAGTTGCACGACTGGCCGATCGTCGCCAGCGGCACCGAGGGCTACCGCACCGCCGAGGTCACCCTGGGCGGCGTGGATACCGACGGCCTCTCGTCCAGCACGCTGCAGTCGAAGCTCGTGCCCGGCCTGTATTTCATCGGCGAGGTGGTGGACGTCACCGGCTGGCTGGGCGGCTACAACTTCCAATGGGCATGGGCGTCCGGCCACGCCGCCGGGCAGGTGGCGTAGATGCCCCCTGATCCCTTGCAGGAGCGCACCCTGTGCGCGAATGCTCTTGTCCGGGGTTGGCGAGGGTGTTTCGCGAGTCCCTTTCGCGCACAGGGTGTGCTCCTACAGGGGAGGCACCACACGCATACGAGGAGACGGCAACATGAACATCGGATTCATCGGCCTTGGCGCGATGGGCAGCGCCATGGCCGTCAACCTGTTGCAGGCCGGCCACGCAGTGACGACGTGGAACCGCTCGCCAGCGGCGACGGAAGCACTGGCCGCACTGGGCGCGAAGGTGGCGAAGACACCGGTCGAGGCAGCCGGCGGTGACGTGCTGCTGAGCATGCTGGCCAACGACGCTGCCGTGCGTGCGGTGATCCTTGACGCCGGCGTGCTCGAAGCCATGCCGCGCGGCGCCGTGCACGCGAACCACGCCACCGTGTCGGTGGCGCTGGCGAAGGAACTGGCCGCAGCGCATGCGCAACGCGGCGTGGCCTATGTCGCCGCACCGGTGTTCGGCCGGCCCGACGTCGCCGCCGCCGGCAAGCTCAACATCCTTGCCGCGGGTGAGGCGTCGGCAGTCGAGCGCGTGCGCCCGTTGCTGGAGGCGATGGGTAGCCGCATTTGGCCGCTGGGCGAGGCACCCGAACGCGCCAGCGTGGCCAAGATCGCCGGCAACTTCATGCTGGCCTCGGCGATCGAGAGCATGGCCGAAGCCTCCGCGCTGGTCCGCGCACACGGCATCAGCGCCGCGGATTTCCTCGACGTGATGACCGGCACGCTGTTCGCCTCGCCGGCCTACCAGGGCTACGCCAAACTGATCGCCGAACAGCGCTTCAAGCCCGCCGGCTTCACCTTGCCATTGGGCTACAAGGACGTCGGCCTGGCCCTGGCCGCCGGCGAAGCCGCCCGCGTGCCGCTGCCGTTCGCCGGCGTGCTGCGCGACAGCCTGCTGGAAGCGTTGGCCGGTGGCGACGAGGAACTGGACTGGTCGGCACTGTCACAGGTGGCCGTGCGCCGAGCGCATCTCAACGACCGCGATGGCGGCTGATCCCGCCACGAAAGCCCCGGACCAGAAGGGCCCCTCGCCTTGCCCCCCTCTCCCGTCGGGAGAGGGGCCGGGGGTGAGGGTCCGGTTGTCGCGTTGGACCCGATGCATCCAGCAGGTAGACCTTGTCCACCCATACGGGGTGCTGCGAACCGCCGTCCCCATCAACCCGGGATCAACCGCTTCGCCCGCAACCGCTCGAACAGTTCGAAAAACGCATCCGGCGTGCTCTGGTAATCCAGGAAGCCCGCCTTGCGGCTCTTGCTCATGTCAGTGACCACTTCCATCGGCCGGCCAAGATCCGCGTCGGTATGCCACCACGACGCCATCCGCGTCACGTCCGGCTCGGCCAGGCCCTGCTTGGCGGCCAGTGCCGCCCACGCCGCGGGTGCATCCTGCATGCGACCTTCCAGCGGGTGCTCCACGCCGTCGAACGGCACCGCCTCGATGCCGAACCAATCGGCGATCAGCCCCCACATCGTCTTCCAGCGGAACACGTCGCCGTTGACCACGTTGAACGCCTCGTTGCGCCCCTGAGGAGTGGTGGAAGCCCACTCCAGATGCCGCGCCAGCAGGCGCGCGTCGGTCATGTCGGTCAGCCCGTTCCACTGCGCCGCCGAACCGGGAAACACGAACGGCTGGCCGCCGGCCTTGCACAACGACGCATACACCGCCAGCGTCTGCCCCATGTTCATCGCGTTGCCCACGGCAAAACCGATGATCGTGTGCGGTCGATGCACGCTCCAGCCAAAACCATGCTGCGCAGCGGCCTCGAACAGCCGGTCCTCCTGCGCGTAATAGAAGTTGTCCACCGGCTGCCGCCCCTGCGACTCGCGGAACGGCGTATCCGGCACCGCCCCGGCGGCATACGCCTCGAACGGCCCTAGGTAATGCTTCAACCCGGTCACCAGCGCCGCATGCTCCAGCCCACCCTGGCGCCCCAGCGGCTCCAGCACATGGCGCACCATCGCGCCATTGACCCGGATGTTCTCCAGCTCGTTCGCCTGCCGCGACCAGGCCGTGAAAAACACGTGGCTCACCGGCAAACCCTGCACCGCAGCCGCCACCGATGCCTCGTCGGTCAGATCCGCCACCACCGGTTGGATGCCGGGCACGCTGGCGGAGCGCCCGCGGGAAAGCCCGTGCACCGTCCAGCCTTGCGCCAGCAGATGCTCGGACAAGGCGCGGCCGATGATGCCGCTGGCGCCGACGATCAGGGCTTGGGGATTCATGGGGGGATTCCTGTGGATGTGAAGGCGCACTGGATAACGAGCGGGCAAGTCACGGCGGTGTCGTCCATTGGTCGAACGGGGGAGGGGAGAGCATCAAGCCGGCATGCCGCGAAGCCGTCATTCCCGCGAGAATGACGGCCTTAAGTAAGCGTCATTCGTCCCTGACACCTTTTGGATACCTTTTCGTGGCGTTGCCCTGTTGACCGCCTCTGCATATGTCCGCCGCGCGCTCTCGTTGGCTTGGACTTCTTCATAGCCGATGCGCTCACACCGGAGTTACGATGGCAGAGCAAGCGAAAAACGCCCATCCTGAGCGGTGGTCGTGCAAGCAGGGTATCCGACAGGACCGCAGGGGGAGCCATGGTGGCAATTATTGAGCGCGAAGGCGAGATAGCACTCCACGCAAAGTTACGCATTGTTTCTCGCTGGGTGTTTGGCGCTCTGCACAACCAGCTCTTGTTGCCATGGGTCCCAGCGGACTTATTGCGTAGGCCAAAGCCGCCTTCTGAGGATCTTGAATATCGCGCTATCTACGCGAGCATGGTCGAGTGGCTTCCAGCGATCGAACCAGACGAGAAAACGCTGCTTACTGCGTATGCCCCCCCGCTCCCTTGGCCATATGCGCCTGGGTTGCCAGAGAGTCCATCACGACGCCGGTTTGCCGTACTCCATGGGGCCCCTAGTCAAGAGCTCGCCGATCGATCGCGCGAGTTCTTTGAATGTATGGCCGGCACAGTGGAAGAAGCCCGTCAACTCCTTAGGCGACCGATCGAATTAACAGGCTCATCAAACGAGCCCGAAAGCTCGATATTCGCTGCGGAAACAGCATTGCAAGCTGACGGGCCGGGCTCAAAGCTGGGCTCGACGTCTTTCGCGCCGGTCGCCCAGGACCCCGTACCACTGCCAACCGGGACACGCGCTCTTGCGGCCACCGAACCTGAAGCACCCATACGCCAACTGGATCGGGCCTCGGTTCAAATCGCGGCACGACCATTAACATTCACGCCGGTGGCCCAAGTTCAGGGCGCCCTAGTCGCCCCTAGGAAACCACCGGCGACTATCATGGCGATGGCTGTCGAACGACTGATCGCCTGGCTTCAGGAAAAGGATGTCGCCGTTCCTGTCGACTGGCGGGACCGAGCCTCTTGGGAGGCAGGAACTGACGGCGCGGCGCGACAGGTTTGGTGCGAGTCAGCCGATGCGCACTTTGCTGTCCGCTTCGACGAGCCCTGCGGTGAACTGCCAGGCCGGCAGTGGCGCGTCGAGTTCACTATGGTCGAGAACGACGGCCGTGTACTCGTGGGCACCAAGGTGAGCGCCATGGTGCAGAAGGGCGTCCTTACCAGCGTCAGGCCGAGTGTGCCCAAGTGGGTTCGCTCACTAGCCACGGATCTAACGTTCGTCGTAGACGGCCAAGTACTTACGAACCGCCCCACCGATGTCGGCAATGAAATACAGTTGCATCGGCTCGTTGGCCTCATCAGCGGTCGCCGTTCGTGCGCGGTCGTGGTCTGCGTGACGCCAAGGGCGCGATCTAAAGAGGGAGCATTGGCTGCACAGTTGGCTAGTCGCGTCGCAGGCGCAGCCCATGTGATCACTGTGCATGCACGTTTGCTTCCGGCGCTTGCGCGAGCATTGGGCGATGCAGGCAGGATCCCACAGAACGGGGTTCGCTTTTATGGTCGTGCGTTTGACCAGTCACTCGCCGCGGTGCGCTGTCCAATTCTGCCACCGGGCCTTTGGCCCAGCTACGCCGGTGTGGATCTCCTAGCTGAAGCCTGTGCGGCAGAAACCGTGTCGTTACAGGACCCGGATGACTTGCCCTCCTTCTCCCAGATTCGGCGATTCGTCGTGCGCCGTCGGCGCCAGTTCGAGCGCCAACGCAGTGAGGGGGCTTCGCGGAAAATCGAGGACCGCCTAAAGGCTGCCATTGCCGAGCGCGACGCGCTTGAGGGGGACATTGGCGCTGCAGAGCAGTTGGTCGAAGAACTGCAGCGTACGATCGACGCGCAGGCAGATGATCTTCGTGCCAAAGAAACCAAGCTTTGGTTTCTGGAGCAGCGCGTGCAGGAACTGGAGGCTCGCCAGACAGCCGGAGAGGCGCCATCGGCAGATCCAGCACCGACCACATGGAACGAGCTCTACGCATGGGCGGAGCGACGCTACCCCGATCGCCTGGTTATCACCGACAAGGCGCGCCGCGCCGCGCGCGACTCCGTCTTCGCTGACGTTGGGTTCGTGAGCGAGGTAATAAGCCTACTCGCCGGCCCATACTGGGACATGCGCACAGGCGATGAGACCGCGCGGGACACGTATCTGGAGGAAGCAAAGCGTCTTCGCGTCGATGTGTCAGGCGTAGGCGATGCGCTGAACACGACTCGATTAGCCGGTCAATACCGCACCACGTGGAAGGGGCACACATACGCACTGGACACACACGTCAGCGGCTCCAGTTCGCGCGATCGGCAACGCGGCTTCCGACTCTATTTCGCCTGGGATGTCGAGCGTCGGCTGATCGTCGTCGGCTCATTCCCTGAGCATCTTACGAACGCGCACTCATAGCCATGTGCGCTGTTGGGAGTACTGGACCGCAACTTCACGGGAGAAAGTGCCCAACTGGCTATATGTTTCCTGTTTCCGGTACGAGGCAACCTGTCAATCCGGAATGATCAGTTCGCGGTTGATGTTTGCCATTACCAGGCTATAGATGCCGGTCGATTGAAAGAACGGATGCCAAGGGCGCGGGGCGATGAAACCCATGCGGTGGCCATCAGACCAGATCGTCACAACCGTACCTGCAAGACCCGCCGATCTTGCGGCGAAGCTTAGTGCGTCCATGGTCTGCTGCTGTTCCGTTCGTGACTTACGGCCGAACGTTGGATTGACCGGAACGATGATCATCTCCTGACCCTGTTCCTTGATGTGAGCGATCTTGAACGTTGCCATAGTTGTTAGTTCCTCTGGGCCTCAAATGTCGGTAGTGCAGACCGGTCCGTTCGCAGCAACGGTGACCGGCAATGTGAGGGACGGTTCGTACGCCCCCCCGTGCGCGTTTTCAAAGTCGTACTCGTAAAGTGTCGTGCGACCCATGCCCGCTTGACGCTGACCGATCATGAAGGTGAACGCGTTGGGCGCAGCAATGAACATATGCACTGTGCAGGACGGCGCACCCCGAACAGAGGTGATCGCTTGAGCGAGTTGGTCAGCGAGCATGGCCGCGTGGGCCCCATCCTCGACAATCGACTGACCGCTGCGGCCATCGATCGTGCAAGACAGCACTAGCCCGGCCGAAGAAAGATGCTGCATAGCGTATGTGCGGACTTGATCGGCAATGGCATGCGTTAGCCCGACGGCGACGACGACGTCAGAGCCGCTGGCGTGCAGCACCTCGCGTTCAACGTGCAGTGAGGGGCGGACTTGGGGCCCGGTCGGCGCCGTGGTTGGCCAGACGTGCCTGCCGTTGGTCCGCTGCTCCAGTTCGACGGTCTTGCCGCTTTTGATGTTGAGCACAGAACCGGCTGCAAAGGCCAAGGAGGCGTGTGTATCAAGGACCAGACGCAGGCACTGGGACTCTTTGGCAGCGCAGGTAAGGAAACCCCGGATATCTGGGTACAGCGAAGCCCATTCGCAGTCGTTCTTCAAGAACCTTTCGTTGAACGCAGGTAGAAGGTTGAGGACCCTTTCGCAGCGCTCCTCAATGGGGTCGATGGGATGCTCGAAGGACTTTACGCCGTAGGCTACAGCACGCGGAACACGGTTTGCGAACAAGGATTCGCGCTTACAGACATCGCGAAGACAGGCTGCATCAAATTCTTGAATACCCTGGCTCACCCATTGGAAGACAAGGTCGTCATGGGGCAACGTACTGCTGGAAAGCGGAACCAATGCAAGGCCCACCGCCGCAAAGCGGTCATTCAGGGCCGCGCGCTGTTCTTCCAGCGAAGCCGGTGCCACGCTGAAGGCGAGTGTCCGTGCAAGCAGCCTCAGTGCATCGTCGTCGATTCCGAGATGTTCGCGCCAGGCTTTTCGAAGCTTGCCCATCTCGCTGCGGTCGGTTTTCCCAGCAGCCAGGGCCTCAAGACGGAGTCCAGACGTGCGCGTGTTAACCAGCTTTTCCAGCGCATCGTTGGCCTGCGGACGCCAGTTCGACAACAGCCTGAATCGGGCGCCGGAGCCCTCCGGTGCATGCTCGCGCTGTGCCGCAAGGGCACGCTGGAGCAGCGACACCCGCTCGGCATTAATGAACTCGGGCTGTGTCAAATCCCGGTATCCGTAATGACCGTGGCTCGCGTGCCACTTGCACTGGATATGGTCACGCCGGACCTCGTCCCCGTGCGCATCACCCGGTCCGCGTCCGTGTTCATACTCGACCCAGAAATCATCAAACCCCCGCGGACCTGCTTCAAAGCCGACACGCCGGACGATAGCGTCGGCTCGAAGCATGTCAGAAGCGAAGTACCAGAACTGGCGGGCCTGGAACGCGTCTCCGTCTCGGCGCGGAATAATCGCAAGTGTCATGCGGTCGATCCCGCGTCATCTCGGAATGACGGCGTTGGCATCATGGCGTGCGCAAGTTCGAAGGCGCGCGCAGGCGTAACCTTCATTGACGGATAGGCGTCGAGCACAATGCCCGGAATCAGCCGCTGTGTCAGATCCGAAAAGGTGAAGCCGACGCCGCTGTTCGCCTCGGGACCAGTGAGGTCTGCGAGCTTTGCAATATCGGTCGACAAGAAGCCCAGCGGCCCGAGTCGCAGCCCGAGCACGAACACACGCTGGGCGTCGTCCGGCCGGTTGAACGTGAGGATGTCAGCGGCACGGCGCCGGACAGCCGGGTCGAGCGCGCTTAGGCGGTTCGTGCACATGACGACCGCGGCCGGTAGCCGATCTCCAGCCATGCGATCGATACCGCGGATAAACGCGTTGACTCCTGCGCGGTCCTCGTGATGCATCTGAGACGACTCACGCGACTGGGCTAGGGCATCCGCCTCGTCAACGAGCAAGATGACACCGCCAGTCGCGGATTTCTTTCCCTTCATCGAGCGCGCCTCGTCGATGGCGGCATCGAACGCGGCCGTCACCAACTGCGTCATTTCACCGACGCGCCCCTGACCCCTAGTCGACAGACTGAGCGGCAAAAGGGTGATGTCGATATTTTGTGCACGGGCCACCGCGTCGCCGATGGTTTCGGCAAGATCCGTCTTGCCTGAGCCGACATCACCAGCGAGAACCACCAACGGGGGGCGGCGCAAGACTGTGTCGAGCAGAACATCCGCACCGGGGTGGTGTTTGCTGGCCCATTGGTGAAGGGACGCGGGGTTGACCAGTAGGCTGAGCACCTTCGTCAGGCGTGTCTTCTGATCGTCGAGCCCGACAAGACGGTCAAGACGCTCGCGCGCATCGAGGTCAGGCAAGATGCGGCGAGCTTCAAAGAGCTCGTTGAGAGTGGGCTTCATGGTCATCACAGACTCCGAACGGACGAACGAGAAAGGGACTGGCCGCCGGCCGAGTAGGTGCGATCCTGGATGAGGTAGCCGTTGATGCCGGGCGTCGGCGCATCCGTGCGCTGGAAGGGTAGCCCCTGCTCGAAACTGTCTCGCTCGGCAACCGTGAGGTTCAACCACGCAGGCGTGTATGTCAGGTAGCTCGTAAACGACGCGCCCGTGGTGTCTGCCCTGGGACGGATGCGGCCCGGGTCATCGTCGGGCGCGGTCCACCCGGCAACGTCGGCGGCGTTGTAGACAAGCGTCGGTTCGACCCACTTGCCGTCACGTTGGAAACCGTACGTCACTGTCTGCAGGTAGCCCGCTTTGAGTATCGCGATGGCCTCGGCTTCGTACTCATCGATGACCTTATCGGACGGTCGGCCATACAAGCGCTGGATGCGTTTGAGGTCGGTCTTGATCTTCGACGAGAGGTACTTCGCGTGTGTGATTGTGAAGGTGTTCGCTTCGGTGATAGTAAGGCTCGTGGACATTGTTTTACCCCTGGAAAGCCGGACCGAAGACCTTCTGCCAGTAGCGCACGGTCTCACCCTTGGTGGGCGACGCGAGAGCCGCGTCGATGGCGTCACCAGCTTCAAGCGCTGCATCGACGATGGAGTCGACGTTAGCCTGCGTGTACAAACGCGCGACGTTGTTGTCGGCGTTGACCGGGTCGATGATCTGCACTACGTCGTTGTTCGCAGGGATGGTTGACAGGTCGTAAAAGTCATCAAACGCGATGCGCTTACGAAGGCCAGTGCGAGCGATATAGGTAAAAAAGTGCTGCAGTGCCTCGGGATAGTCAGACAGATCGACGCCGTCATCGCAAAGCTTGGACACAATGAGTTCGATCATGAAGGACTTGAAGCGGAAGCCATCACTAGCCTTCTTCTGCAGCCGGGCCCAGTACTTGATGAGGCGAATGACCTGGGCAAAATCGGGCGAGGCCTCGCGACGGGCCTTGGCGAAATCGAGGTGACGCGGAATGCTGGTCTTTAGGAACGAGCCGTCATCCTGGCTGACCAAGTTGCCGTACCAGTCCGGGTCGCCGTCGTAAAGGATGGGAACCACATCAACGTCGAGGCCGCTGCCGACGAAAGAGACAGTGACCGAGTAGGTCTGGGGCTTGACCTGTTCTGGCTTGAAATTGGGGTAGGCCTTGCGCAGACGATCGGCGAGATAGTCAAGAAGAGCCTTTGTGTCTTGCGGTGCACTGGCACCGGAGATGTAGCACGCCACATCGATGTCGTTGAGCGAGGCCAACGCCGTGCGTTTAGCAAGGGAGCCGGACAATTGCATTCGCTTAAGGGTGAAGTCCGGATGCTCGTCCAGATAGCCCTTCAGGCGATCACGCAGTTCACGGGCCTGGGCGCGGAGCTTGAGGGCCTTCTCATGGGGCAGGTTGACTTTCTCCTCGCAAAACTCGGCGAGGTGCTGCTGGGAAACGTGTTGACGGCTCATGGATCGTCGCATTCCTTTGGCGCGCCCCGGGTCCACACCCGGCAAACCGCCATAGGGTCGTCAAACTATACGGATAGTTAGTTTACGTCAAGTATGTTGTCGGAAAATAACTATTCCCTTGCTATGATGGGGGCCGTCAACCGTTGGAGCGCGGATCTTGGACATCGAAAAAGAGCCGGCGAAGCCACGCTGGGGCCAAGAGCGGCGCCTCGCCTTCATTGATTTACGGCTCCAGTACGACGGGAAGGTCAACCGCAAGGATCTCCAGGGTTTCTTTGGGATTTCCATTCCTCAGGCGTCGGCCGACTTGGACTTATACAAGCAGAAAGCTGGCAGCAACCTCATCTATGACGGCAGCGCTCGGGCGTATGTTGCCGAGCCCGATTTCAGCCCCATCACCGGCCGCTCCGCGGCGGCAAGCTACCTTGACGAGCTCTACCGACTCGCATCCGGACTCGTTTCGCCCGACGAAACCTTCGTCGGGTTCGTACCTCCCATTGGAGTGGTCGCAACTCCGGTTCGGGACATCCACGCGGGAGAGGTAGCGACCTTGGTACGCGCCATCCGTGACAAGAAGGCGTTGGCGGTGGTTTACCAGTCGATGAATTCGGATGATCCTGTCGAGCGCGTCATCACCCCACACGCCCTCGGCTTTGATGGCCTGCGCTGGCACATGCGTGCCTGGTGCCATCAGCGCAGGGCATTTCGCGACTTCGCCATTGGCCGCACAGAGGTCGTCGGAGAGGTCGAGGACATGGCGACAGTAGACCCCGCGGATGATGTGGGCTGGACGACCACGGTCGAGATCATCCTTGTCCCACACCCGAAGTTGAGCGAATCACAGCGTGCGGCGGTCATGCGCGACTACGGCATGAAGGATGGGCGCTATTTGCTTTCTTGCCGCAAGGCGATGGTGTTTTATACCCTCCGCCATCTCAACCTCGAAAGCCCGGTGATCCAGGAGAGGGCGGCCGCACAGCATGTTGTCGTGGCCAACCGCAGTGAGGTTGAACGCTGGATGGCGGAGGACCGCGCGCTGACGCCGGCTACCTAAGCGGCCAAACTGGAAATCTTTAGGACTTCAATTAAAGATTCACAGTTGTCAGTGCATGAACTCGCCGGTGAGCCGAGGTGATCACCGCGCAGAGTTCATGTTGTACACGACAGGATTCGAAGACTCCTCCCTGGCGTGTCTGGAGGCGCTTGCGGCCACGCTTTGGCTTGGGGCGACGGCATGCTGGGTATGGATGCGCTCCAGCAGGGCGCTGGCGGGTTCGTCGTTGGGGTCTTGGGGGACAAGTTTGCCGTGGAAGGCTTTGGCGAGGAGGCTTTCGGTCAGGGCGTTGATGCGGTTCCGGGCGGTGGTGACTTTGGTTTCCAGTTGGTCGGCGATGGCGAAGAGCTGTTCGATGCGGTGGACGATTTCGTTCTGTTGATCGATGGGAGGCAGTCTGAGCTCGAAGGACTTCAGGAAACGCAGGTTGATCCGTGGGCGCGTTGCGCCGTGTACGGATGCACGAATCTTCCTGTAGGTGTCCTGGCTGGATAGGGCGAACATCACAAACTTCGGGTTGGCCAGCTTCGGGTCGATCCGGAGGCAGAAGCAGTCAGCTTTGTTGATGAAGCTCTCTTTTGATCGAGGGAGCTGACATACGCGAATTTCTTCATCGACGAAGGACGAGAAGAGTATGTCGCCTTCTAAGAGCTGGTTTTTGGAGAGTTCATTTCCCTTTTGCGGACTGACATACGTCACCTTTTCCCCAATGAAGTTCAGGTGGCCGATGTTCTCAAGGCGAACGACTCGAACCCCCGTACCCGTATAGTCATTGGATCTGAGTTTCGAGCCAAATGGTCCGTCAAATGCGACAGCGCATAGATCTGCTACCGAGCAAACATCCCATTTATCGCTGCCTTGATTCGAAAGCTCCGAGGAGATCGCTGTTCTGCGGAGACGCTTGAGCAGGGTAGGGATGGCATCGATACGCCCCTTGAGTGCATCAACCTGCGCCAGCAGTGCATCCAGCTTCTGTGCGATACGCTTTTGCTCCGCTGTGGGAGGTACCGGAATCCTCAATTCGGAGAGTTTTCCACGAGAAATACGTTTTCGTGTGGTGCCTGATGAGTTTCGCCAGATTTCCGATCGAACCGGTGATGCGTTGATCGTATGCATCAACCAGCGTTGATCAATGTTTTTATTGCCAGAGCGAAAAACAGCTACATCGACAACAGTTAGGCACCGTTGAGGCAACTTCGGCATCAGGCATGCTCGTCCGAGTGGATCAGGCATACGAGCAATAAGCAGATCGCCCTCCTTCAACGTAGTGCAGTTCAAACGGTTAAATGTCTCGTCGTTGACATATCGGGATGATTTGTTGATGAATTTTCCGTCTCCGATATCCGCTAGTTGCAGAAGTCGATTCTCCCCACTGGGATCTTGGTCCTTGCTTTCGATCCAATCCCCGTCGGTGAAGATTCCAGCATCTGTCAGAAGGTCGCTCAGGGCCGCGTATGCCCACCCCACCGGCAACTCACTCACCCTCCACCTCCGCATTCCCCACTTCCAACCCCATCACCTCCGCAAGCAACCGCTTTTGCTCCATCGCCTCATCCCCGGCACCCAGCGCCTGCATCAGCGCATCCAGCTCGCGCAGTGCCTCGGACAGCTCGGCCATGGCTTCAGCGGCCAGTACCTCGGGCGCCGGCAGGTTGTCGGCGTCGACGCTGTCGGCGTCTTTGAGCCAGCTGATGTCGAGTGAGTCGCCGCGCTCAGCGATCTGCTCGCGGGTGAAGCAGCGGAAGCGGCCTTGTTCGCCTTCGTCGGTGCGCTGGCTGTTGCCGTTGGGGTCGGTGTCGTAGGCGTCTTCGAACGGCTTGAGGTGGGTTTCGCCGAAGGGGGTGCGTTTGCCGAAGCTGGGCATGTTGCTGCGCAGGTCGTAGACCCAGGTGGCCTGGGTGCAGCCGGTGTCCTGGCGCGGGTTGTCGGGGGTGCCTTTCTGGAAGAACAGCACGTTGGTTTTCACGCCCTGCGCGTAGAAGATACCGGTGGGCAGGCGCAGCAGGGTGTGCAGGTTGCACTTGTCCATCAGGTCGCGGCGGATCTCGGTGCCCACGCCGGCTTCGAACAGCACGTTGTCCGGCAGCACCACGGCGGCACGGCCACCGGGTTTCAGGCCGCGGTAGATGTGTTGCAGGAAGGCCAGTTGCTTGTTGCTGGTGCGGAAGGTGAGGTCGTCACGGGTGGGGCCGCCGCCGCCCTTGGCGGTGCCGAACGGCGGGTTGGACAGGATGATGTCCACGCTGGGCAGGTTCTTGCCGTCGTTGCCCAGGCTGTTGCCCAGGTGCACCACGCCTTCGCCTTCGCCGTCCATGCCGTGCAGCAGGCAGTTCATCAGCGCCAGGCGGCGGGTGCCGGGCACCAGTTCCATGCCCACGTAGGCCTTGCGGCGCTGGAAGCGGCGGGCCTTGTCGTCCAGCGTGTAGAGGTCGTCGGTGTGGGCCTTGATGTAGGCGTCGGCGGCGATCAGGAAGCCGGCGGTGCCGGCGGCGGGGTCCTGGATGGTCTGTCCCGGTTCGGGCTTGATGCAGCGGATGATGGCATCGATCAGCGGGCGCGGGGTGAAGTACTGGCCGGCGCCGGACTTGGTTTCGTTGGCGTTCTTTTGCAGCAGGCCTTCGTACAGGTCGCCCAGGCCGTCCTCGCGGGCGCTGAACCAGTCCAGCCCGTCCAGCGCGCGGACCAGGGTTTCCAGGTGGCGCGGCTCCTTGATGCGGGTCTGTGCGTCGGCGTAGATCGCGGCGATCATCGGGTCGCGGCTCTGGCTGAGTTGCAGCAGCATCTGCCGGTAGTGGAAATACAGGTCATGCCCCGATTGGTGGCTGAGATCCGGCCAGCGGCAGCCCTTGGGCAGCTTGTGCTCGAAGGCGTCGTTGTTCTGCACCTGCTCGTGTTCCATCTTCACGAACAGCAGCAGCACCAGCTCGGTGACGTAGTCGCTGTAGTTGATGCCGTCGTCGCGCAGGACGTCGCAGAGGTTCCAGAGTTTCTGGACGATGTCGTTGTGGTTCATGGGGCGGGGCTTTCCGTGAAACAGGGCTTGGCCGGCAGCGGAATGTCCGAGGCCGGCAGGTTGATCTCGTAGCGGATGCTGCGGCCACCGCCGGGCAGGCGGCCTTTGGCTGGTGGGGCAGGGGCATCGGTGGGTTTGATGAGCGGATGGCGGGGACCATCCGGCTCATCGGGTGAGCCGAATATAGCGGCTATTCGGCGCTCATCCGCAGTCATCAGCCGGCCTGTTCCCAGAGGTGTTGGCTGATCTCGGCCAGCACCTGGTCGAGCTGGCCGTCGAGCACCTTGTCCAGTCGGGTCGCGCCGCCGTCGGCATCGAAATTGTGCTGTACCGTCTCGCGATCCATCACCACTTCATGCACCAGTTGCCTGGCCAGACGTTCCAGCCAGCGTCGCTGGATGGGGGTCCAGGCGTGCTGGGCGTAGATGGCCTGCATGGCGTGGGCCACACGTTGCTCGAACGGCACCAGCGCCTCGCCCAGCGCGGCACGCCGGATGTGGCCGATGATGCTGGCGGCGATCTCTTGCTGGGTGCTTTCGCGCAGGGCGCCGCGCAGATTGGCTTCGCTGAAACCATGCTGGTCCAGCAGCAAGCGGATTTCCCTGAGCTGGGCGCGGGTGAGGTCGCGCGGGCGGGAGACCACCACGCTCAGCGCCACCGACTGATTGAGGTTGTCGCGGATGAAGTCATCGAAACTCGACAGGTAGTCGGCCGGCTTCTCGTGTGCACCGTAGTTCTGTTGGCGATCGACCAGCTTGTCCTCGTGGGTGGAGATCACCGGGTACTGGTAGGTGCCGAGCAGGGCGCCGACCTCGGCCAGTTGCTGTGGCAGCAGCGAATGTTGCCGCACGAACTCGGCGGCGGCTTCCGGTCCCATCGCGTGGAGGCGGGCGTGCAACTGCTCCGGCACCACGCCCCAGCTTTCCTCCAGCAGGTCCAGTTTGTCGCGCAGCGCGGGGTTGCTCTCGGCACGGTGCGTCGCCTTGCGCAGCACGCGCATCAGTTTCTGGCACAACTGGTCCAGCACGTCGTGGGCGTGGTTGGTGTCGGGGCTGCTGCCGGGGGCGGACAGGCTGCGCGGATTCTCCAGCTCGTCCAGCAATTGCCCGATGCTGACGTTGGGGTCTTTCACCAACGGCTTCATGGTGTCCACGTCTTCCAGCGCGGCGTACAGGTCCACCGGATCGTAGATGCGGAACACGGTTTTGCCGATGTCGTCGCAGCGGCGGGTGGCGCGGCCCTTCATCTGCTCGTAGAGGATGCGCGAGCGCACTCGGCGCATGAACACCAGGTTGCAGATCGGCGGCACGTCGATGCCGGTGGTCAGCAGGTCGACGGTGATGGCGATGTTGGGGTGGCGCTCGTTCTTGTAGCGGCGCACCAGCTCGTCCTGCTTGTCGCTGCGACCGGTGATCACGGCCACGCTGGCCTGGTTGTACTGCTCGCCGTGGACGTCCTTGAACGCCTCGTCGAGCAGCAGCTTCACGCGCTCGGCATGTTGCTGGCTAACGCAGAAGATCAGCGTTTTCTCGTCGCCATCCGGGTCCAGCTCCTGGGCCAGTTGCTCGCAAATGACCTGGTCGAAGGCCAGGGTGATCACGCGGCGGTTGAACGATTCGACGTTGAAGTCAAGATCGTCCTCCAGCTCGGTGGTGTCCACCTCGCCGGTTTGTGTGTTGACCACGCTGACCTGTTCGCCGCGATCGAAATGGATGCCGCCGGTGTTGAGCACGGTTTCGTAGCGGATCGGGGGCTCGTGGTCGACCAGCCAGTCGTCGGCCACCGCCTCACGATAGCTGTAGGTGTAGACGGGTTTGCCGAAGATGTCGGTGGTGTGCTTGGCCGGCGTGGCGGTGAGGCCGATGCGGCAGGCGTCGAAGTAGTCCAGCACGCGCCGGTATTGCGACAGGTATTGCGCGTGGTCGCGCAGCGCCAGCTCGCCTTCGGTCATTTCCTGGTCGAGCGTGTAACCGCGGTGGGCCTCGTCGACGATGATGCAGTCGAAGGTGTCGACTGCCGGCGGGTTGTCCGACTGGAAAATGCGCCGGACCATTGCCTGCACGGTGGCCACCTGCACGCGCGACTCGTCCGCCGTGGTGGTGTCCTTCAGGCCGTCCAGGTTGTAGATCTGCGCCAGCGTCTGGTTCTGCTCCAGGCGCATCTCGCCCATGGTTTCCTGCGCCTGGGTGCCCAGTGCCGAGCGATCGACCAGGAACAGGATGCGATGGAACCGCTCGGTTTTCAGCAGGCGGTAGATCAGCCCGATGATGGTGCGGGTCTTGCCGGTGCCGGTGGCCATCGCCAGCAGGCAGCTGCGCTTGCCGGCGGCGATGGCGTCCTCGACGGCGCTGACCGCGCGTTCCTGGTAATCACGCAGGTGCAGGTAGGCCATGTCTTCGCCGGCCAGTCGCGCTTGCGCGGCATCGACGTCACGGCGGAGCAGGTCGGCGATGCCTTCCGGCGTGTGGAAGCCTTGCAACGGCCGGCGCAGGTTGGACGGGCGGCGCAGGTCGCGGAACCAGATGCCGGACTGTTCGGCCAACTGCTTGATGTAGGGCCGTCCATTGCAGGCAAACGCCAGCGGCACCTGGAAACTGCCGCCTTCGCCATCGGGCCAGGGCGCGGTCAGTCCGACGCTTTGCCAGGCCGGTTGCAGGTCAGGGGAGGGCCCGAAGTTGCGGGCATAACGCTCGGCCTGCGGGATGCGGTCGGCAATGTTGATGCGCTTGCGCTTGGCCTCGACGATGGCCACCGGCACCAGACCGCTGAACAGCACGTAGTCGGCCTTCTCGTTGGGCACGCTGGTCGGCCATTCGGCGATGGCGCGGTTGACGCCTTTCTCGGGGCGCACGCCTTTGGCCCAGGTGAGTTCGTCTGAATCGGCTTCCCAGCCGGCGTCGCGCAGTTGCTGGTCGATCAGGATGCGGGTGAGGTCTTCGGTGAGGTCGAAAGCCTGGCTGGCGCGCTTGGTGGCGGCCTGTACCTTGCCGGCATCATCACCCTGCGTGTCGGTGGCCTGCGACCGCTGGGCGATGCGCTGGTCGAACTCCGCGCGCAGCTTTTCCAGCTCGCGTTCGCGGTCGGCTACCAGAGCCTTCTGTTCGCGGGCTTCAACGTCCATCGCCTCGGCCAGCGCGGCGTTGAGTTCGGCCTGTTCCCGCTGCAGCTCGGCCAGTCGCTGGCTTTCGTCGTGGGCTTTGCGCTCCGCGTCCAGCTCGGCCTTGAGTTGCTGCAGTTGCGCCTGGACTTCGCGCAGCGGGGCTGTGGGGTCCTTCGGTGGCTGGAACGGGCCCGGCTTGAAGTCCGCCGCGTCCTTGCCGAACGCGCGGTGGTACCAGACCGCCAGTTCACGGGCCACCTTGAGCCCGTCCATCGCTTCGCGATGCTGGGTGGAAAAGCCGTGCGTGGCCTTGTTGCCTTCCACCCGCAGCACGTGGAACAGCTCGCGGATCCGCGGATCCAGCCGCAGCTCGCGGGCCAACTGGAAAATGAGATCCGCCTGCGATGTCCGCTCGTCCACCACGATGCCGGCCCGGCCCGCCATGTCCTGCGCAAACGCCTCGCCGAACTGGCGCAGCTTGATCAACGTGGTATTGGGATCGGCGGCAAAGACCTGTTCGGCCATCGAGGCCAGCGTCAGGAAGACGGGGTCATGCCCGCGCAGAAACCAGAAATTGCTTTCGACCGGAGCACTACCCAAGGCGATCCCCTTGCGCCTGAATTCGCCAGGAGATGATACGGCATCGGCTGGTGATGGTTGCCAAAGGGCTGTCGTTACCACGAAGGCACACTGCTGTCCGGGATATGTCGTATCGCCGCAGAGGCCCCTCACCCTGCCTGCTACGAGGGAACCTCAAGCACCCCACCCCAACCCTCCCCTGCGCGCAGGGGAGGGGGCTTCAGCCCACGCCTTCGAGGCGCACTGGCGGTCTTCTTCGCCCGATACCGTTCGCGGATCTTTGGTGCGACCTCCTGACCGGGCTCGACAAATATCCCGGACAGCAGTGCGCGAAGGCAAGGATTCTTCATCTCCATCGCCCGGGCGGTTGTTGAGCGCTGCAGGCGTGACGAGCGAACAGGGTTTTCGGAATTCCCTGCAGGGACGCGTGGATTCGCGAGCTTGTTGCAGAGGCGCTTGGGTTCGACGGCACGCCTCAGTGACGCGCCTGCCGCCGCTGCGTGAGCCAGCGGTCGAGCTGGTTGGCGAAGGCCTGCCGGTCGCGGGCGTGGAAGGGCGCGTGGCCGCCGGTGTCGACGCCGCTGCCGCGCAGTTCGTCCATGAAGTTGCGCATGCTCAGGCGCTGGGCGATGGTCTCGGGCGTGTGCAGTTCGCCGCGCGGGTCGATCGCCAGCGCGCCCTTG
>Ga0164242_10003507_pt1 | contig 17874 bp, 19 predicted proteins | sample OricomgcompostMG_FD_108783 | JGI IMG/M metagenome (GOLD analysis project Ga0164242, IMG submission 108783) | Miracle-Growth compost microbial communities from Emeryville, California, USA - Original compost - Miracle growth compost (MG) ... | reverse complement strand
TCCCGGGTACCGTCCCGATTGCCTCGCCATTTCGAGGGTCGGGGGACGCCCACAGGCACGTGCGACTTTGGGCGACCGGGATATAAGTGGAAATTGATGACCATTCAATGAAAAATGACGGCCGGGTTGAAAAAATCACGCCTGTGACCGATAGAGACAGGAACCATATCGGGGGTTTGGACGATGCTTTCGACACGCGATCCGCTCAACGCTTTCCTCGATCTCCCGGAAGCCTTTGTTCCTCATGCAAAAACCGGCTCTCTCGCCGGTCTCGATCTCGGCGTGAAGGATATCTTCGACGTTGCCGGCTATCCGACCGGCTGCGGCAATCCTGACAGGTTTGAGGAGGCCAAACCCGCTCTTGCCACGGCTTCGGCCGTACAGGCCTTTTTTGATTCGGGTGCGCGATTCGCCGGCAAGACCCAGACCGAGGAACTCGCCTTCTCGCTGATGGGGGTGAATGCGCACTTCCCCTCCCCGGTCAATTCCACCGCGCCCGAACGCGTCTGCGGCGGCTCCTCCTCCGGTTCGGCCGCCGCTGTTGTCGGCGGCCTCGTGCCGCTTGCCACCGCGTCGGATACGGGCGGTTCGGTCCGCGCGCCGGCAAGTTTCTGCGGCTTGGTCGGGCTGAGGACAACGCATGGCCGTATTCCGCTCGATCACACCATGCCGCTCGCCCCTTCCCTCGACACGTTCGGCTGGTTCGCAAGCGACATCGCGCTTTACGCCAGGGTCGGCGATATTCTCCTCGGCGAGGACAGCCACAAAGGACGTATTCAGCGCATGGTGAGGATCGAAATCCTCGACGGCCTCGTGCTGGGGCGGGAGGAAGAGGCCGCCTACAGAGCGGCGGCTGCGACGCTTTCGACCTTCTTCGGGTTGCCCTCTATTCTCCAGTCTTTCTCCCAGGATATCGATGACCTCTACTGGTCCTTCCGCAAGATCCAGGGTTTCGAAGCATGGCAATGCCATGGCGATTGGATCTCCGCGAAGGACCGCCACCTCGGACCCGGCGTCAAGGAGCGGTTCGAATTCGGCTCCGCCATCGATGAGGAGACGGTACTGCGCGAGCGCGTCCGTCGCGAGGCATTCCGAGCCGAACTCGCGGACCTCCTTGGCGACGACGGTGTGCTGGTCCTCCCCACCGTGCCAGGAGCGGCCCCGCTCAAATCCGATTCCTTTGACGGCATGCAGGCTTATCGCGAGCGCGCCATGCGTCTCCTCTGCCTGTCAAGCCTCACAGGTTTTCCGCAAATAACGCTGCCGCTCGACAAGGTGTCCGGCGCGCCGTTCGGCATTTCGCTCCTCGGGCCGAAGGGCAGCGACCGTCAACTCATCCAACTCGCCGGCGACATTCTCGGGCGGAACTGAAACGCGCAATGGACACGCTCACCCGCATGCGCGCCTTCATCGACGTGGTCGAGGCCGAAGGTTTCTCCGCGGCCGCCCGCAAGATCGGCCGTTCCAAGGCGCTCCTGTCCAAATATGTGCGTGAGTTGGAGGACGAACTCGGCGCCCTGCTTCTCAACCGCACGACACGTCAGTTCTCCCTCACGGAGGCGGGCCACACCTATTTCGCCCGCGCCTCCGAGATCATCAGGGAGATCGACAGTCTCGCTGACAGCGTGCGTGAATCCGCCAGGGACGTACGCGGCAGGATCAAGCTTTCGGCGCCACGTACTTTCGCCGATGTCGAGATCGGGCAATCGCTCATCGACTTTGCCAAAGCCTATCCCGACATCACGCTCGATATTCATCTTGACGATCGTTTCGTTGATCTGGTCGAGGAAGGGTTCGATCTCGCCATCCGCATCACCCGGCTCGAAAACTCTTCTCTCATCGCCAGGAAGCTTGCGCCGTTCTCCGTCAGGCTCTGTGCATCGCCGGAACTGATCGCGAAAAGGGGTCGCCCTCTGAAGCCGCAGGATATGGCGCATCTGCCCTGTATCGTCGATACCAATGGGCGCTGGTTGTCGAACTGGCCGTTCATTGGGGAGAATGGCGGAACCCTGAGCGTTCCGGTTTCGGGGCCGATCGAGGTCAACAGCCCGCTCACCGCCAAAACGGCGGCGCTCGCCGGCCTCGGCTATGCCATGCTGCCAGACTTCATCGCCGCCGAAGAGATTGAAAGCGGCCGGTTAGTGACGGTTCTTGACGAGCATATCTGCACAGAAGGCAGCGGCATTTTCGCTGTTTATCCGCACAGGCGCTACCTGCCCGCCAAGGTCAGGGTCCTGGTTGATTACCTGGCGCAATGGTTCAAAAGGTGCGATCCGGAAAGGCGAGCCGCGCCGGCGCGTGTGATCAAGACCGACGCATCTGTCCCATGAAGCGGGAACATCAATAATACGCCTCGATAGGGTGAAGTCCCATTTCTGCCTGCTTTCCACCTGAGGAAGTCTGGGCGGTCCCGCCATATCGACAAGCTGATTCGGGCACTTGCAACGACGCTTCCGACAGAGTTGGCCTGCATGGGATTGTTGCAAACGCTTCATCGAACGGCACCGCGGATCGCTGTGAGAAGCCTCGCGAAATCGGGAGTCTTCCTGGCGTCTTGCCTCATCTCGCTTTTCGCAATGGCGCCAGCATCGGCCCATCCGCATGTCTTTGCCGAAGCGAGGCTCGAACTCGTCATCGGTCCGGATCGAACCGTCCAGGCGCTGCACCATGTCTGGCGCTTCGACGAGGTCTTTTCTTCGACGGTCCTTCTCGAATTCGACAAGAACAAGGATCTGAAGTTGGAGAATTCCGAATTGGAAACCGTCGCCAAGACGATCCACGATTCGCTCGCCGACTATAATTATTTCCAACTCGTGAAGCAGAATGGCAAGGACGTCCCGATGCAGGCCCCTGCCAAGCTGATGGCGAGCTTCAAGGACGGGCAACTGATCGTTTTTTTCGAAACACATCCGAAGACGCCGCTCCGGTTGGTGGCTGGCAGGACGGATTTCGGTATCTATGACCCCACCTTCTATACGGCGATCGATTTCCTCAAGGACGAGGATATGCAGGTGAAGAATCTGCCGTCGGACTGCACCAGACGCGTTATCCGGCCCGATCCCGACACGGCGATTGCTCAGAATCGTTCGTCGCTGACCGACTCTTTCTTCGCCGACCCGACCAATCTCAGCCAGATTTTCGCGACCAAGCTGGAACTGGAATGCAAGGATTGAAGCCCATGAAGGAGACCGCGGCGAAAAGCATTCTCGGCTTGGCGATCTGCGCCGCAGCATCGGCCGCATTGTCGGCTCAAGCACATGCGCAAAGTTCGCTCGGCATCGGAGCGGCGGAGCCGATGATCACACCCGCCGGTCCGTTTCCTATCTTCATGCAATGGATCAATGTCCATCAGCAGGAATTCTACCGGTCGCTCACCAAGGTGCTTGAAACGATGCGTCACGATCCGGGCGAGGCCTGGTGGCTGATCGGCATCTCCTTTATCTACGGCGTTTTCCATGCCGCCGGCCCGGGACACGGAAAGGCGGTTATCTCGTCCTATATGCTCGCCAATGAGATCGCGCTCAGACGCGGCGTCGTTCTCTCTTTTCTCTCGGCGGCGATCCAGGCGATCACCGCTATCGTCCTTATAATGCTGGCATTCCTCGTTTTGCGTGGCACGTCATGGTCCGTAACCGATACGACCTGGGCAGTGGAGATCGTCAGTTACGCCATGGTGGTCGGCTTCGGCCTATGGTTGCTCTGGCGCAAACTCGCCTCGCTGTGGCGAAATCGCAGAGGGAAAATACCCGCTACAGCAAGCCTCTCTGCCGCCCATGTGCACGACGCCGCGCACACGCATGGGGGGCATGGTCATGCCGCAGATCACCATCATAATCACGGCCACGTCGGCGAAAATGACCACCGTCACGCGCACAGCCATGCCGAGGGCGAGGTTTGCGAGATTTGCGGCCACAGCCATGCGCCAGATCCAGCGCTTCTCGGCGGTGAAACCTTCGACTGGCGAACAGCATGGACGGCCGTGACCGCGGTGGGCTTAAGACCCTGTTCAGGCGCTCTGATCGTATTGACCTTCGCCTTCCTGAACGGCATCTATGTCGGCGGCGTCGCCTCTGTCCTCGCGATGGCTCTTGGCACGGCGATCACCGTCTCGATCCTCGCCACGCTTGCCGTAATGGCCAAGAACATTGCGGTGGGGATTTCCGGAGGTGGCCAACTCGGCGGCTACATCACTTCCGCCTTCGAGATCGGCGGCGCACTACTCGTCATTCTGTTCGGGCTGGCGCTGCTGATGGCAAGCCTTCGCGGCCTGCCGCTCCCCTCATAACGGAGCGAAGAATTCCTTCCCTTCAGGCGTTCTGGCCGTGTATGGCCGCGAGCACGGCATCGGTAACGTCGCGCGTCGTCGCTTTGCCGCCGAGATCGGGCGTATGCAGCGCCGGATCGGCCGTCACGCGCTCGACCGCGGCCATCAGCCTTGCGGCGGCATCCTTCTCGCCGAGATGATCGAGCATCATCACCGCGCTCCAGAACGTGCCGATCGGATTCGCGATCCCCTTGCCAGTGATGTCGAAAGCCGAGCCGTGGATCGGCTCGAACATGGAGGGCGTCTTGCGTTCGGGATTGAGGTTCGCTGTTGGCGCGATGCCGATCGACCCGGCAAGCGCGGCCGCAAGATCGGACAGGATGTCGGCATGAAGGTTGGTCGCCACGATCGTATCGAGTGAGCGGGGGTTCATCACCATGCGCACCGTCATCGCATCGACCAGCATCTTGTCCCAGATGACATCAGGAAACTCGTTGGCCACTTCCTTTGCGATCTCGTCCCAGAGCACCATGCCATGGCGCTGCGCATTCGATTTGGTGACAACCGTCAGGAGCTTGCGCGGGCGCGAGCATGCCAGGCCGAAGGCAAAGCGCATGATGCGCGTGATGCCCGCGCGGGTGTGGATCGCGACATCGGTCGCGACCTCCTCCGGCAGCCCGCGATGCGTGCGGCCGCCCTGCCCCGCATATTCGCCTTCGGAATTCTCGCGCACGATCACCCAGTCGAGGCTATCCGCACCGGCGTTCCGAAGCGGGCTTGTTATGCCCGGCAGAATACGCGTCGGCCGGACGTTGGCATATTGATCGAGCGTCTGGCAGATGGCGAGCCGCAGCCCCCACAGCGTCACATGATCGGGAACGTCCGGCGCGCCGACAGCGCCGAAGAGAATCGCATCGAAGGCCCTGAGACGCTCCACCCCGTCTCCCGGCAGGAAGGCGCCTTCGCGCTTGTAGCGCTCCGAGCCCCAATCGAAATGCTCCACCTCGATGGAAAAGCCGCCGTCGCGTGCCGCGGACGCTTCAAGAACTTCCAGGCCCGCCGCCACGACCTCCTTGCCGATCCCGTCGCCGGGGATCGCCGCGACCCGATATTTCCGCATAGTGAACGCCTTATTCCTTGACCGCTCCGGTCATCGAGGAAACGTAATAATCGACGAAGAAGGAATAGAGGATGACGACCGGCAGAGAGCCGAAAAGCGCTCCCGCCATCAGCGACCCCCATTCATAGACGTCGCTCCTGACCAGTTCCGTCAACACGCCGACCGGTACCGTCTTGTTCTCCGAGGACTGGATGAAAGTCAGGGCATAGATGAACTCGTTCCAGGAGAGCGTGAAGGCGAAGATGCCGGCCGAGATCAGCCCCGGCACGGAAAGCGGCAGGATCACCTTGGCGAGGATCTGCCAGCGGTTTGCTCCGTCCATCAGCGCACACTCCTCCAGTTCAAAGGGGATAGTGCGGAAATAGCCCATCAAAAGCCAGGTGCAGAACGGGATGAGAAAGGTCGGATAGGTGAGGATCAGCGCCCATTCGCTGTCATAGAGTCCGAGCTTGAAGACCATCAGGGCCAGCGGGATGAACAGGATCGACGGCGGCACGAGATAGGCGAGGAAGATGACGAGGCCGACCGTGCGCGAACCGCTGAACCGCAGCCTTTCGATCGAATAGGCCGCGAGCACGGAGACGATGACGGAGATGACCGTCGAGCCGACGGTGACGAGCATCGTGTTCCATAGCCAGGCCGGATAATCGGTGTCGAAGAGCAGGTATTTGATGTGTTCGAGCGTCGGATGCACCACCCAGAACGGGCTGAAATGCTGATAATCCGTCAATTCGTGGTTCGGCTTTATGGCCGTGATCGTCATCCAGTAGAACGGGAACAAGAGCACGAACAGGAAGACCGCGAGCGGCAGATAGATCGTCACGACGCGACGCGGCAGTTTCGTCAGATAGTCCATGCCGCCTTCGTCGCCCCGCACGGCAACCACGGCTGATGTCGTCGTCTGTGCCATCAGTCGCGCCCTCCCTGCTGCCAGCGTCGTCTCTGCATGCCGAAATAGCTGAACATGATCGCCGCCAGCAGGAACGGGATCATCGAGATGGCGATCGCCGCGCCCTCGCCGAGATGGCCGCCGGGAATAGCTCTCTGGAACGACAATGTCGCCAGAAGGTGCGTTGCGTTGACCGGGCCGCCGCGAGTCAGGACATAGATCAGCTGGAAATCCGTAAAAGTGAAGATCACCGAGAATGTCATCACGACCGCGATGATCGGCGTCAGCATCGGCAGCGTCACATGACGGAAGCGTTGCCAGCCATTCGCTCCATCGAGCGTCGCAGCCTCGTAGAGCGACGGCGAAATCGTCTGCAAACCGGCAAGCAGCGTGATCGCGACGAAGGGAATTCCGCGCCAGATATTGGCGGCGATCACCGAGCCACGCGCCAGCGTCGGATCGCCGAGGAAATTGATCGGATGATCGATCAGCCCGAGATGGATGAGCGAATAGGAGATGATCGAGAACTGCGCGTCGTAAATCCACCAGAAGGCGATCGCCGAAAGCACGGTCGGCACGACCCAGGGCAGCAGGATGATAGCTCGGAAAAACGCTTTGAACGGGAGCTTTTCATTGAGGATGAGCGCCAGCCATAAGCCGAGCGCGAACTTTATGACGGACGCCACGACGGTGTAGAGGATCGTGTTGAACACCACGAGGCGGAAGACATTGTCGCCGATGAGGTAACGATAATTGTCGAGGCCGACAAAGCTTCCCGCCCGCCCGATTTGCGTATCGGTAAAGCCGAGCCAGACGCCGAGACCCAGCGGATAGGTGAGGAAGATCAGCAGGAAGGCAGCTGCCGGCAGCAGGAAGATAAGCCCGAGGACGTTTCTGTTTTCGATGAACCTCGAAAATCCGCCTCGCCGAGGAGCACGTCTGAGGACGAGCTGTGCTGTTTGGCTCATGAAGTCTTCCCGTATTGTCGCAGCCGCAATCTGTTCCCGCCGCTCGCTTCGGTGTGGAAGGCCCGGCTTAGCCGGGCCCCCTGATTCGCCGGCCGGAAACCACTCCGACCGCTTCACATCAGCTCTTGTAATAGCGCTTGGCGCGCTCGGCGGCGCGCGCGGCCGCCTGCTTCGGCGATTGCTGCCCGGTCACGGCCTCGGCGAACATGTCGACGAGCACGTAATCGGCCATGACGCCCGCTGACGCCGGTCCGAGCGGTCCGGCATAGCCGTTCGTCCTCAGCGTTTCCGACGCCTTCGCATAGGGCGCGAAGACCGGATTGGCCGTCCAGATCGGATTGTCGGCATAGGCCTTCAGCGTCTGGCAGCAATAGGCGCTCGAGGATTCGATCCATTTCGACATTTGCGGCTTTTCGAACATGTATTTCAGGTAGAGCTTCGCCGCGTTTGGATACTTCGTGTATTTGAAGATCACCGCGCTCGTCACCTGATGCAGTTCGACATCCTTGCCGCTCTTGCCGACAGGCAGATTGGTCGTGCCGATATCATCGGCGATGGCCTTGAGCTTCGGATCGCTGGCCGCCGAATAATAAACGGAGACACCGTTGGCGATCACCGAAACCTTGCCGGCGAGAAAGGCGCGGTTGTTGTTGACGTCGAGCCAGCTTTCCGTGCCCGGAATGAAGGTCTTGTAGAGTTCGGCCGCATATTTGATCGCCTCGATGCTCTCCGGGCTGTCGATGGTGACATTGGATTTCTCGTCCACCATGGCGCCGCCATGGCTCCACAGGAGCCAATGTGCGTAGTTGTTGCCGTCGCCGACGCCGTGACCATGGGTGAAGCCGGCGGGCGTGAGCCCCTTGGACTTCAATGCCTGGCAGAGCTTCAGGAACCCGTCCGTATCCTTCGGGAACTCACTGAAGCCGGCCTTCTCGACGATGCTCTTGCGGTAAACAATGGCGTTGCCGATTGTCGCGATCGGCAGGCCGACGAATTTGCCATCATTGGTCGCATAGGCCTTCGGGCCGTCATACCAGCCGCCATATTTGTTGCCGAGATAGTTGGCGAGATCGGTGACGTCGAGCAGTTTGTCGGGATATTGCTGCGGGTCGTCGAACCAGACCCACATGATGTCCGGTCCCGAACCGACATTCGCCGCCACCGCTGCTTTGGGGCGGATGTCTTCCCAGCTTTCCTTGTCGATCCTGACCTCGATGCCGGTGTCCTTGGTGAATTGCTGCGTATTCGCCAGCCATTGCTTTTCGTCGCCGCTGACGAAAGGCGACCAGCGGGTGACGCGCAGCGATGCGCCCTTTTCCGGCTGGATATCGAAGGAGTCCTCGGCTCTGGCCGCTGAAGCTCCGATAAGACCGGCGCTCGCGGCGCCCACCGCAAGCCCGGCGGTCGTCCGGATAAGGTCACGTCTGTTAATGCTCATTTCTCTCTCCCTTTGCGTGAGCAATCGTCAGTCGGGCCTTTATCCGCCCGCCCGCATTCATTGAAGGCGCTTTTGGCTGCCCTCGTCGAAGAAATGGACGAGATCGGGCTCCGGCAGGAGCCTGATCGTCTCGCCCGGCTCGAATTTCCGCCGGTCGCGCAGCGCCGCCACGATTTCCTGGCCATCGCCCAGACGCGCGATCACATGGGTTTCCGATCCCATCGGCTCGACCACCGCGATTTTCGCTGCAAATCCCTGATCATCGAGACGAAGATGTTCCGGTCGGAATCCATAGACGACGGGCTTGCCGTCGCTCGCGGCCGGCGCGTTCCCGAGCGGCAATTTCTCGCCGCTTGCCGTTTCGAAGGTGGCCGAACCATTGGCAACGATTTTTCCGCTGATGAGATTCATCGCCGGCGAGCCAATGAAACTGGCGACAAAGAGGTTGGCCGGATTGTCGTAGAGGTCGAGCGGCGCGCCGATCTGCTCGACGATACCGTCATGCATCACGACGATCTTGTCGGCCATCGTCATCGCCTCGACCTGATCATGGGTGACATAAATGGTTGTTGTGGAAAGCCGATGGTGCAATTCCTTGATTTCGGCGCGCATCGCCACCCGCAATTTGGCGTCCAGATTGGAAAGCGGCTCGTCAAAGAGAAAGACTCTCGGATCGCGCACGATAGCGCGGCCCATGGCGACGCGCTGGCGCTGCCCGCCGGAAAGCTGGCGCGGATAGCGGTCAAGCAGCGGTTCGAGACCGAGAATTCCCGCCGCCGTCTTCACCCGTTCGTCGATCTTCGCCTTGGACGCTTTTTGCAGCATCAGCGAGAAGCCCATATTCTGCGCCACCGTCATATGCGGGTAGAGGGCGTAGTTCTGGAACACCATCGCGATGTCGCGTTCCTTCGGCGGCACGTCGTTGACGATGAGGTCGTCGATCGCGATATCGCCCGAAGTGATCCGTTCGAGGCCAGCCACCATTCGCAAAAGCGTGGACTTGCCGCAGCCCGACGGGCCGACGAGAATGACGAACTCACCGTCGTCGATCGACACGGAAACCCCGTGCAGCACCTCCGTCGCGCCAAAAGCCTTGCGGACGTCGCGAATTGTGACCGATGCCATTCAACCTCCCTTCGAATTTGCAGCCTTCGCCTCAGGCAGGCGGCCACCCTTCCTATCTGTCAGAACGGTTTTCGTCGAACGATATATGCGCTCGAGGTGACGGCCAAATGCCGCTATCGTCGCATCCCTGTCTCTGGCCCGCAGAGCTTTGACAATCGCATGATGATCGGCGCGGCTCGCCTCGATCGCGCCGGGACGCGACATGGCCGAGCGGCGGTGTTCCATCATATAGGCATAGAGATCGGTCACCAGATCCGCGAGCAGCTGGTTGCATGCCGCATGATAGATCGCGCTATGGAACTCGCGGTCGAAGATCAGGAAGCGCAGAGGGTCGTGCTTGGCCCTTTCCTGTTCGATCAAAGACCGGTCAAGCGCGGCAAGGGTCGCGTCATCTATGTTTTCCGCCGCGTCCGCCACCACCTGGCCTTCGATCAGAAGCCTGGCGGCGTGGACGTCCTCTATCCCGTAGTGATCAATGTCATGCAGGGGCATGATGCCCGCTTGCAACGATCCGACCTCGGTGCTGACGACGCGCGACCTGGCGCCATGGGAAACGTCGATGATTCCGCGCAAGGCGAGAACCTGCACAGCGCCGCGCACGGTTTCGCGGCTCACCCCGAACGCTGAAGCAAGCTCGCGTTCACCCGGGAGTTGATCACCGATCTGCAGCACGCCTGTACCGATAAGGAGCGCAAGCTTTTCGCATACGATATCCTTTACTGAACGCCGCTCGACACCGTGACGCAGATCCGGCACCTGCGCCAATATGTTGAGATTTCGCTCGCCCCTCACGTCTACTGTCCTAGTGGCCCGGCCGGTAGGCCAGTATTGAGTGGTGTTCGGCTCCATCTGTCAAGGGCGGGTGATCTGCGGTCAGGATCGACCCGGATAGCAACGATCCTGTCATTGCCTCGCAGTCCGAACAAAAAAAGACCGCCCTCGCCGCCTTGGCGGCTTGGAACGGTCTTGAGTCGGCCTAGAAATGCGCTCTGTGGCGCACTAACCGCGAATTCGTCCGCGCGGCTCAGCTCTTCTTGGCGGCCGGCTTTTTCGCCATTTTCTTGTGGGCGGCTTTCTTGTGGGTCGCCTTCTTGTGCGCGACCTTCTTGTGGGTGGCCTTCTTGGCCATCGGCTTCTTGGCGGTCGTGGTCGCCGTAGCAGCAGCGGCCGCATTGGCCGGGGCGATCATCGGAGCCGAGAAAGCGAGGGCGACGGCGAGGCCGAGCGCGGAAAGGAGGGTCTTTTTCATGATGTGGGTTTCCTTCATTGAGTTTGCGAGCCAGGAAAAGATGCTTCCGCTCATCGGTCGATCGGCTGCACCCCAAGCAGCTTCAGTGCTTCCGCATAGGCCCGGATACCCTGCGCCTGCCTTTTGCCGGCACAGTATCTCTGGGCTTTTTTCTGAAGTGCTCTCGCCTCGGCGGCTCGCTTGGCCTTGGCGTGTTGCGAGATTGCGTGATTGAATTGATGTTGCATGTCCTCACAGCGCTGGATGCGCGTGATCATCACTCTTTTGGTCGGCCGCGGTGTGACCGGACTTGCGGTCGAAGCGCTGGCGCAAAGCAAGGCGGCGATGACAATTATGAGTTCACGCATTTCAGTCTTTCGGACGCCGGACACCGTGCATGCCACTATGGGCAATCTGTTTTGCGCGCGTTTTTCTGAACTGCTTAATTTTGTTTCCGGAATGTAGCATCGGCGAGACGGGCCGATGCCCGGCATGGAAAGGCCGCTCCGTTGCTTTCGCAGACGAAACGGCCTTCACTGACATGCTTCCCGGAGCGGCCGGAAATCAGCCCTTCTTTACGACCTTCTTCACCACGACATGCTTCGCATGATGATGGTGATGATGACGGACATGATGATGACGAACATGATGATGATGATGATGGTGAGCCGGATGCTTCACGACGGTCTTGGTCGTGACGGTCGCGGCGTCGGCGCTGCCGATCATCGGAGCGGAGAAGGCGAGGGCGACGGCGAGGCCGAGCGCGGAGAAAAGGGTCTTCTTCATGGACATTTCCTTTTGTAGGGCGGGTAAAACCCGGGCCCACGTGTTGAACATGCGATAAATGGCGGAAAAGTCCGAAACGGCCCTCCGACCGCGCCTTTTATCGCAGCGATTCGTGTCGAGGATTTTTCTGGCTTGTTGAATTTTGTTGCATCTGTGTTTCTGCTTGACCTGCCGCAGATTCGCCATGAGCAATGTTCAAGCCCCTTGGCGGTTACGGCCGGCTGCCGTGGGTGCAACGGGCCTCGTATATCGTGAGGGAAACCGGCGTGAAGACCGACGCGCATATTCTGATCGTTGACGACGACAGGGAAATACGTGACTTGCTGCAGGAGTTTTTCCTGAAGCATGGCCTGCGCGTCAGCGTTGCCGGCGATGCCGAGGAAATGCAGGCATCGATGCGGCACGCTGCTGTCGATCTGCTTATCCTCGACGTCATGCTGCCAGGCAAAAGCGGCCTCGATATCTGCCGTGAAATCCGCGCATGGTCGCGCGTCCCCATCATCATGCTGACGGCCGTGACGGAGACGGTTGACCGGGTGGTGGGTCTGGAAATGGGGGCCGATGACTATGTGCCCAAGCCCTTCGATCCCCGCGAACTTCTCGCGCGGGTGCGCGCCGTCCTCCGTCGGCCTGCAATGGCGGGGCCTTCCCAGCGCCAGGAGCCGCAGATCTACAAATTCGCCGGCTGGACGCTCGACTGCGCGCGCCGGCGGCTGATCGCGCCTGGCGACGTTCGCGTGGAACTGACCACCGCCGAGTTCAATCTGCTGCAGGCGCTCGTCAAGAGTTCCCAACGCGTGCTTTCCCGCGACCAGTTGATGGAACTGGCGGGCAACGACAACGAATATGGCTATGACCGCAGCGTGGACATTCTCGTCAGCCGGTTGCGCCGCAAGATGGAAGATGATCCCCGTTCGCCCAAGCTGATCCTGACGGTGCGCGGCGGCGGCTACCAGTTCGTGCCGGAAATAGCGATCGAATGAGGCGGTTCCTGCCCCAGACCCTGCCCGCATGGTTCCTGCTGATCCTCATCGCGGGACTGGCGATCACGCAGGTGACGACGCTTTCCATTGTCAACAGGGAAAGAGCCGCCTCCAACAATTTGCTTGAACTCTTCCGCCTCAGTGATCGGGCGTTCTCGCTGGTGAAGCTTCTCAATTCCCTCAGCCCGGCGGAACGCAAACAGCTTGCCGCCCGGCTGACGAATTCTGCCTTCGTGGTGACGATTACCGATACGCCCGCGATCAGCACGGCGATCCCCTCCGACGACGATCTCGCCGAACTGGAAGACGATATCGTCGCCCGTTTGACGAAGTTCGGGGTCGTCGAAGCGAGGATCAGGCGGGAATCCGCCGACGCATCTTCGACGGAGCCGCCGGCCTTCACCCCCGATCCGGATGTCGGACAGATCGAGCATGAGTTCCTGCGCCTTGCCGCCAGCATTTCCCAAAGTGCTCGGCTTCTGGCGTCCATCGAATTCAAGGACGGGCAATGGCTGAATTTCGTCATGCCGCTGACGCCGGTCAGCCCACTCCTGACGGGAAGGACGCTGGCGCTTCTGGTATTGGTCGCCGCTTTTGTCGTCGTCCTTTCAATCTGGGCGCTTCGCGGGCTGACGGCGCCCTACCGCCTGCTCGAAAGCGCGGTGAAAAGGCTGGGCGAGGATCTGAAAAGCCCTCCGTTGCCCGAGAGCGGCAGCCCGCAATACAAATCCGCCGCACGGGTGGTCAACGCGATGCAGGCGCGGCTGCGCGACTATGTCGAGGATCGCGAACAACTGGCCGCGGCGCTTGCGCATGACCTGCGCACGCCGCTGACCCGCATGAAATTGCGGCTGGAACTCCTGACCAACAAGAAGCTCAAATCCTCCCTACTCCATGATCTCTCGGACATAGAGGCAATCTCGCGCTCGGTGGTGGATTTCGCCACTTTCGAAGTAAGGGACGAGGCCGACGAGCGCATCGATATGCGATCGCTGGTCGATTCGATCGTGGATGCCTATAAGGAGGTGTCCTTCGACGGAGAGACCATCCCCTCGCGCGGCCTCGTCTGCGTCGGGCGGCCGGTCGCGCTTCGGCGCTGCATCACCAATCTGGTCGACAATGCTGTGACATATGGCGGCAAAGCCCATGTGAGCCTTGCACGTAATGAGGGAGACATCGTGCTCACCATCCGCGACGAAGGACCCGGTATCCCGCAGGCCAAGCTGGATGCCGTTTTTCGGCCCTTTACCAGGGTGGAGGAATCACGCAGCCGGGAAACCGGCGGCTTTGGTCTCGGCCTCACTATCGCCCGCACCATAGCGCGAAGTTTTGGCGGCGATATCAGGCTTGCGAACAGGCCGGGCGGCGGGCTGATCACCGAACTGCGGTTGCCTCGCGCCGAAACGCTCGAGCCCGTCAAGCCGGAAGCGCTCCTCGCCAAGGATGCGTGAACGCTGCCGTTTGATCGCATTATGCTCTGACTTGCGCCTTATCAGTGCCGCTTCTTGTTCTGACTCCTGCTGCGCAGCCAGAATATCAGGAAGAAGGCGCCGACGAAGGCGATCGCCAGTATGCCGGCGGCGATGGTCGAGACGCTGCCGACCGCGAGCATGATGCGCGGCATGAAAATCCATGCCACGCCGAACCCGAAGAGGATGATCGCCGCGGCAATGGCCGATTTGCGATTCTCCTCGGTCAAATCAGCCACCCGCCATCCACCGGGATGGCGGCGCCGGTCGTGAAGGAGCTTTCGTCCGACGCGAGATAAAGCGCCAGCGCCGCCACTTCTTCCGGCTCGCCGACACGTCCCATCGGCTGGCGCTGGACGAACATGTCGAGCGCCTTGTCCTTGCCGCCGATTGTTTTACCGAGGTCCTCGACGCGTTCTTCCCATGACGGGGAGCGGATCGTACCGGGACAGATGGCGTTGCAGCGTATGCCCTTGCCCACGAAATCGGCCGCGACGGCCTTCGTCAGTCCAATCACCGCCGCCTTGGTAGCCCCATAAACATAGCGGTTCGGCGCTCCCTTGAGCGACGATGCGCCGGAGGACAGATTGACGATCGATCCCGATTTGCCGCGCGCTTCAGCGCGCGCCAGCATGCCCGGCATAAACGTCCTGATCATACGGTGCATCGATTTGACGTTGAGGTCGAACGAGAAATCCCAGTCCTTTTCCGTGCAGTCGAGCACAGTTCCATGATGGACGAAACCGGCGACGTTCACCAGAATGTCGATTTCGCCGATCTTGGCAGCATAGCTTTCGACGGCTCGCGTCGAGAGGACGTCGAGCTTGGCTTTTTTCGCGCGCGCCAGACCCTCGAGCTTGGATCTGTCGACATCGGAGGCATAAACCGTCGCCCCTTCCCGCACGAATGCTTCCACAATCGCACGTCCGATACCCTGTCCCGCGGCGGTCACGACCGCGATCCTGTCCTTCAACCGTCCTGGCATTCCCTCTCCTGCAAGGATAGGGCCGGCGCACGCCGACCCTTTTCGTCGTTGATCGTCAGTGCAACACCCGGCCGTCGGCGCAGTGGCCGAATTCCGTTTCCACCGTGGCATGGCCGATTTTATGGCTCTGTGCAAGGCGGGCCTTGATGGCGACGGTTGCTTCATAGGGATCGGCCCCATCTTCGAGGAGCGCGTGCAACGTGGCCATGTTCTTGGAACCATCAAGCGACCAGACATGCACGTGATGGATGCCTTTTACGCCACGGATATTGTTCGCCAGGTCGCGCGCGATTTCGTCGCGGTCGAGGCTCCTCGGCACGCCTTCGAGCAATACCCGGCCAGCATCGCGCATCAGCCGGCCGGCGGCGGCGAAAATCACCACCGCAACCACCACCGAAAGTATAGGATCGATCGGATACCACCCCGTCATGATGATAACCGCCGCGGCGACAAGCGCCGCCACCGATCCCAGCATGTCGCCCGCAACATGAATGATGGCGCCGCGCATGTTCAGATTCTCGCGATCACCGCCATGAAGGACGAGGAATATGCCGATATTCACGGCAAGACCGACGGCTGCAACGATCAGCATGGGCACGCCGAGAACCTTCTCAGGCGACGCAAAGCGCCCAATGGCCTCGACGACGATCCAGGCTCCGATGAAGAAGATCGCCAGTCCGTTGCTATAGGCGACAAGCGTTTTCACCCGGTCGAAACCATAGGTGTGGGCGGGCGTCGCAGGACGCTCGGCGAGATGGAACGCGTACCAAGCAAAACCGAGCGACACCGCATCTGTCAGCATGTGGCCGGCATCCGCCAAAAGCGCGAGTGAGCCGACAAGCAGGCCGCTCATAGCCTCGGCGACCATGAAAGCGCCCGTAAGACAGGCGGCGATAAGGACACGTTTCTTGTCGCTGCCACCGTGGACATGGCCGCCGGCATGATCATGGTGATGATGACCGGGGGCGTGATCATGGCGATGCCCATGATCGGAATGCCCGTGGTGATGCTCGTGTGCCATGTCGTTCAGCGTAAACCTTTCAGGCCGAGATGCTGGCGCGTATCTCCTCGAGCCGCCTCTTCTGGATGCCGTCCTTGTCGAAATTAGCCGGATCGAGCCATTCTTCAAAAGCCGTGCGGTTTTCCGGCCATTCCTTGTCGATCATGGCGAACCAGGCCGTGTCCCGGTTCGCGCCCTTGACCACCACATGCTGCCGGAAAATGCCCTCGAAGGCAAAGCCGAAACGCTCCGCCGCGCGTTTCGAGGGCAGATTGTCGTTGTGGCATTTCCATTCGAAACGGCGATAGCCGAGTTCGTCGAAAACATATTGCGCAAAAAGGAACAACGCTTCCGTTGCCGCCGGCTTGCGCGCCATGAGCGGGCCCCAATAGACATTGCCGATCTCGATCACGCCATTGTTCGTGTCTATCCGCATCAGCGTCTGCCGCCCGGCGATTTCGCCGCTCGCCTTGTCGATGATGGTGAAGAAAAGCGGATCCTCGCTGCGCTCCGCCTTGTCGAGCCAGGGCTGAAAGGCCGGACGGCTCGCCGGGGGTAGTCCGGCAGATAGCGAAAAAGGCGCTCCGCGTCGGGCACGGTGGAAGCCGCGTAAAGGCCGTCGCCATGATAGGCTGCGTCGAGCGGCTCAATCTTGACATACCGCCCTTCGAATGTACGGCGATCCGGGCGTTGACGCGGCGTCCAGTCTTTCAGCGATGCGCTCATCGGTGTCATTCCGTTTGACAAAGCAGGAGAAGGTTCACAAAACCTTCTCAATTACAACTGGACCAGACGGACCGTCAGATGCTCCAAACAGTTTCCGCCTTCGATCGGATAGGCGAGGAAAACGCCTTCGCAGTGCTGGCGCGCGCGACGGCGCTCGCCCAGCAAGGGCGGGATATCATCAATCTCGGTATCGGTCAGCCGGATTTCCGCACGCCCGATCACATTGTCGAGGCCGCGATCAAGGCGCTCCGCGACGGACACCATGGCTACACGCCCGCTACCGGGCTGCTCGCCTGCCGCCAGGCTGTGGCACGCCGGACACTGGCGATGACGGGCGTCGAAATCTCGCCCGAAAACATCATGATCATGCCTGGCGGAAAACCGACAATGTATGCGGCGATCATCATGTTCGGCGAACCGGGCGCGGAAATCCTCTATCCCGATCCCGGTTTCCCGATCTATCGCTCTATGATCGAGTTCACCGGCGCGACGCCCGTTCCAGTTCCGGTCCGAGAGGAAAACGGCTTCGCCTTTTCGGCGGAGGAAACGCTCTCCCTGATCACGCCGAAAACGCGGCTTCTGATCCTCAACTCGCCGGCCAACCCGACGGGCGGCGTGACGCCCCGCGCGGAGATCGAAAAGCTGGTCAAGGGGCTGGAGCGATTTCTCGAAATCGCCATCCTCTCCGACGAGATCTATGATGTGATGACCTATGACGGCGAGAAGGCAACCTCTCTCCTCACCTTCCCCGAAATCCGCGACCGCCTCATCGTGCTGAATGGCTGGTCGAAGACCTGGGCGATGACCGGTTGGCGCATGGGCTGGTCGATCTGGCCGAATTCTCCGAAAAGCGGGATGCTCTACGACAAGGTGCGCAAGCTCGCCGTCAATTG